>Ga0210406_10002664_pt1 | contig 20195 bp, 19 predicted proteins | sample IncBWC30MmetaG_FD_155454 | JGI IMG/M metagenome (GOLD analysis project Ga0210406, IMG submission 155454) | Forest soil microbial communities from Barre Woods Harvard Forest LTER site, Petersham, Massachusetts, United States - Inc-BW-C-30-M | ecosystem: Environmental > Terrestrial > Soil >... | reverse complement strand
CCGGCAAAATAAGACAGTTTGGAAGGCCGAATTTCTACCACATTACCGTTTACCGTATATTGACCGAGAGACGAATCGTCGGCCTCCGGGCGGTAGCCGACCCTCTGCAGATAGGTGGTCAACTCGTTGGCGGTGAACGCTTCCGTGGGGGAAATCTCGATCGGCGCGGAGAAAATCTGCGTGGTGTTTTGCAGAATGTTGCCGGAGAGCCGGGCATCGATCATGTGCCCGTACTTGACGTAGTAATAGCCGAAGATGCTGGCGGCGATGAGGATGCAACCGAAAGCCGAGCCAAGCAGGATCAGTCCGTATTTGGACGTCCAGAATCCCTTTTGTATGCGGATACGCAAGGTTTCTCCAACGGGCTGAATAGATAGTGTCTCTTACTGTCTCAATCTAGGATAGATGCAGATTCCAGTAAAAACGCCGTTCAAGGGCTGTAAGTTCATCAGGTCAGGGATTTGTTTTCGCTCGATGGCGTGAAATGCAAATCCACGTGATAGAAAAGGAGGTCCACCGGTACGGTGTAGTCCACCACGATGGCGACTTTGCTCATTGTGGCGGTGACTTTGATGTTGTCGCGGGTGGCCGGAATATCCAGGTCTTGCACCGTTTTGAACACGGTCTCGCGGACCTGCTCTTCACTCTTATGTTCGACCACGGCAAATCTGGCGATTTCCTGAATCTTATCGTTTAGCTGGTACTCGGCGGAATACGGTGGGACCAGCTTGAAGCCCGCGTAAACCCCAAAAACCAAAATCGCGGTAACAATCAGCGCTTTAAGCTTTCCCGCGCCGCGCTGCGACCGAAGTTCGCCGTTTCCTTGATGAATCGGTGACAATTTTCCCGCTCCCGCAGTTTCTTTTGTTGGTTGAGCCTGCAATCCGAAGTTAGCACCGCGCATTCCGGCTGTCGACACTTCTGCCGGACAGTGTTGCCTGGAGCTAACCCCGGCGAAGGGACAGCTATGCCCGATTTCAACGACCGGTTTAGGTCTGGCACGCAGGGCCAGGTCAGTAGGCCCGCGCGAAGATGGCTCGTTCTTTGGCTGGCTTTCCGCAGTACACGCACCTTCCGGTCGGGGCTTGACCGCCGCTGCCCAGGACGGCGTCCTGATCGATCGGAATGCAGCGCATGGTGGCGCGGGTCTCTTCCTTGATCTTTTCTTCACACTCGCCGCTGCCGCACCAGCCGGCGAAGGCAAAGCCGGTCTCTACCGCGGTCTTGAATTCGTCGTAGGTCGCCGAAGCGTGGGTGTTCGAACGCCGGAAGGCCAAAGCCTTGTCGTACATGGATCGATGAATCTCGTCGAGCAACTTTTCGATCGTTGTCGCCACATCCGGGAGTGAAACCGAGACTTTGCCTTCTCTGCCCGGGCGATCGCGCCGCGCCAGCACCGCTGCTTGCTTGGCGACGTCCTTCGGTCCCAACTCCACGCGCACCGGTACGCCGCGCATTTCCCAATCGTTGAATTTCCAGCCCGGGCTCTGGCCTTCGCGCTCATCGAGGGTTACGCGAATTTTCGCTTTTACCAGCTGCGCCTTCAATTCTTTCGCTGCGCCAAGGACTGCGGTCTTCTCTTCGTCGTTCTTAAAAATCGGCACGATCACCACTTGATAAGGCGCAAGCCTGGGCGGCAGCACCAGCCCCTGATCATCGCCGTGCACCATGATGATTGCGCCGATGAAACGTGTGGAAAGTCCCCAAGACGTGGTCCAGCAATGCTGCTGCACGCCGGTATGATCGAGGTATTTCACTTCGAACGCCTGCGCGAAATTCTGCCCGAGGTAGTGCGAGGTTCCCGCCTGTAGCGCCTTGCCATCGCCCATCATCGCTTCGATCGAGTACGTCAGATCAGCGCCGGCAAATTTTTCCGCGTCCGATTTGGCCCCGGGAATTACCGGAATTGCCGCTTCGTTCACGGCAAAATCAGTGTAAACATCGAGCATCTGCCGCGTTTCGTCCATCGCTTCCTGCTGCGTGGCGTGTGCGGTGTGCCCTTCCTGCCAGTAAAATTCCAGCGTGCGCAAAAATAGTTTGGTGCGCAACTCCCAGCGCACCACCGAATTCCACTGGTTCATGAGCACCGGCAAATCGCGGTAGGACTGAATCCACTTCGACCACATGTGCCCGATGATGGTTTCAGAAGTGGGCCTCAGAATCAGCGGCTCGGCCAGTTCTTCGCCGCCGCCAATTGTGACCACCGCAAGCTCCGGCGAAAACCCTTCGACGTGGTGCTTTTCTTTCTCGATGAAACTCTTCGGAATGAGCAGAGGAAACGCCACGTTCTGGTGGCCTGTGGCTTTAAAGCGCGAGTCGAGCGCTTGCTGAATGTTTTCCCACAGTGCCCAGCCGTACGGCCGCACGATCATGCACCCGCGTACCGGCGCATAGTCCGCCAGTTGCGCTTTCAAAACCAGCTGGTTGTACCACTCGGAAAAATCCTGTGCTCGTGTGGGAAGTTTTTCTTCAGCCATGCGTTGCTTTATCGTTCCTTAGTAAAAAATTATGCATCATCGAACGAAAAAGCGTAACGGACACGCTGCAGAGTGTCAACGAACGTGACAGGAACGTGAACATACGCTAGTGGGTCATCCGTTTGAATTTGACCCGCAAAATGCTCGCTTATCAAAATGAAAAGTCTGTGCCTTTATGCGAGCATGGCGAAAAAGAAAGCATCGCCACAGTTCGTATGACAAGCGTAGCCAAGAACACCGTTGTAAAGTACCTAGCTGAGATTGGCTCGGCGTGCGAAACCTGGCGGAATGGGCGTGGTGTACAAGGCGCAGGACACGCGCCTGGACGGTAAAGAACTCTCCGAGGCACCGGCCCGGCTCAAGAAGGTTCAAACGTGCTAGGCCACCGCTAGCTGTCGTGATTTCTGACGCCTCATCCGCGGCAAAAATCTCCCCGGTCCCCAGTTTCAAGACTGCAGCACGAGCTGCCGCTTGCGCTTGGCTTGGCACACGAAATAAGCAATTCCGAAAGCCACAGTGCTATATGGAAACCATCCGAGCGAGGAGCCTGCCTCCAGGTGCGCTGGGACGTAGGTGATGAGCATGACCCACACGTAGTTTTGCGTCTCCGCGACCAAACCCAAAAGCACGCCGGTAATTGCGTAGCAGGCGGCGATGACCAGCGTCGACGGGCTGATGATCGAGTAGGAGGCCGGCGCGAGGCCTGCCGCAATCGCGGGCGCAAGCTTGAGAATTCCAAAGAGAGGTAACACTGCGCCGATCAAAATGGAGAATAGGACCACCGGAAGCGAGAGCCGGTGGGCCAAGGGATTGAAATGATTGCGGATGCCGCGATTGAATGCCTTGTCCGTTATGAGGTAGGCATCTCCCCGGGGGTTCAGTCGTAGGATGCCGCGCTGCACCTGATGCGCTAAGAAGCGTTCATGGTCCGTCTGTCCTTCCTTGAAAAGGCCTTCCACATCGACGGGAGGCGACAGAGGTATGCCGAGCGAAGCGGCGCGAACGTCATGTCTCTTTTTCAATTGCGCCACATCGGTCACGTGAGGACATTCCTGCATGATTCTATAGTCGGGGCTATCCATTACCGTTTTGAGCGCCATGTTGCGAGTGGTGAGCCACTTGCCGCTCGAAAAACGCGTGGTGAAATTGAATACGTGGCTGTTTTTCACTCCGATTACACCATTGACGTTGGCCCGGACCTCGACAACGGTCAACGTACAACTGGCTGGATCGGCAGGATTGTAATACTGGCGAAGCAAGTTCTTGCCATAGTTCGCAACTCGATAGGTACAGAGCGGATGGTAGTTCAGTTTGAGGAGCTGCTGGTCGAGGGGCGAGAGGTATTTTTTTTGCTGCTCGGTCAGGGAATAGTCGTCAACCAACTCCCTTTGGTACTGCACCGGGATTGGTACGGAATTCTTTCTTAGCTGAGGTTTACTGGCGAAGAGCACCTTCGCGGTAGTCCAGAGAAACCCAACCAGATCGCAGTCGAGGGGTAGAATCACAGGAACCTCCGCCGATAATTTATTTTACACAAGCAAAACCGCTTCATTGACGGACTGACGCCCAGCAATGATGAATGACGTAACTGGACAAAAGGGCAGGGCGGGCAACCCGATGTTGAGGATTGCTCGCGTTTAGAGCGCACCGCATTCGAACCGATACCCAGTGTCAGATTCCATGTGCGTGATCGGAAACTGACCGGCTACCAGACCTAATCCTTCGCACTTATGAACCTTTGCATTTCAGCGCTGGCAGGGTAGCATCCTTCGCCAAGGCCGCCACTTTGAAGACTTTACAAACCAAGACTCCGCCAGCAAAAACTGCTGTTCGCACGATTGGATTCCTTCCGCTGCTGGCGATTTTCTACGGCTACACCGCTGGTGGGCCGTTCGGCTACGAAGATATTTTCTCGCAGTCTGGTCCGGGCATGGCGCTGGTATTTTTGGCGCTTGTTCCGTTCTTTTGGAGCATTCCCATGTCTTATGCGTCGGCGGAATTGAACAGCATTCTTCCGGTTCAGGGTGGATTCTATCGTTGGACACGCGCAACGTTCGGGGACTTCTGGGGATTTCAGTGCGGCTGGTGGAACTGGACCGGAACGTTCCTGTTGAACAGCCTGTACGGCGTACTGGTCATGGACTACCTCGTCCAGTATTTTCCCTGGCTCACCGGAAACGTGAAGTGGGCGGGCGCCTGCCTGGTGCTCTGCTTGCTTTCCTATCTGAACATCCGCGGGATACAAATTTCCGGCTGGGTTTCCGTAGCCATGTTGATTCTCGTGCTGATTCCTGTGGCCTGGCTGTGCATCGTGTCGCTGTTGCACTGGCACCACAACCCGGTGCTTCCGTGGACGCCCCCGGGCAAACCATTTGGTTCGATCTTCGGGGTGGGACTTGCTTTGGCCATGTGGAATTACGCCGGATACGAGCAACTTTCCAGTGTCACGGCAGAGATGGACAATCCGCAAAAAACATTTCCGCGCATTCTGCTGTGGAACACGCCGATGAATATTCTTACCTACACGCTGCCTGCTTCGCTGGCCATCGCCGCGCTTGGCAGCTGGCAGGAGTGGCAGACGGGCTACATGGTCGAAGCCTCGCGCAGGATCGGCGGCGAAACGCTGGGTATCGCGATGCTTGTCGCCTCGATCATCGGCACCGCTTCCCTTTCGAACAGCACCATCCTCTACACCACGCGCATTCCCGCTGCCATGTCCCAAGACGGATATCTGCCAGCGTGGTTGGGCAAAATTCATCCGCGCTTTGGAACGCCAGCGCGAGCGATTGTTGTTTCGCTGGTGGTCTATTGCCTGCTGGCGAAATTCCCGGTCGCGGATCTGGTCAATATCTATATTTGGGCCCGCATCGCAACTTCCCTGCTTACTCTGCTGGCCGTCTGGGGCATGCGCCGCAAGCTTCCCGACGCGGAGCGCCAGTTTCGCGTTCCCGGCGGAAACGTGGGCCTGGCTTGTGCAATTCTTTTTCCGGCAGTTCTCTGCGGAGTAAAAGTTTATTACAGCGAACCATTTGTATGGCGCTGGGCGCCGTGGCTCCTGGCCTCAGGCCCGGCAGCCTACGTGGTCCTGCGCTGGGGCTTGGGCCTAAAACCGGAGCCTCGTGGCGTCGGGAATGAGGTCCAATTTCGTTCGTGAATCCGGTATTCGGTCTCATTTACGGCAAATTCGCGTACCCAATTCAATGCTCCAATCGTATACTTGTGGCCGCAATCACTTTTCCGGGTCCTTTTCTCAAACGATGGCCGCACCAAAAACTTGCACTCTTGTTGATTGCAGCTATCTCCCCAGCCCATTACAAATTCCTCACCGAAGTGTAACGTTGCGTTCGCGCCCCCGCAGATTGCCCTTATCATTAGGGCACAGGGTATGGGGGCGCTAAAGCAAAGCTGAATTGCATTTTGCTCACGACTAGCAGGCTGCCGGGAGACCCAATGGAATCACACGAAAACATTCATGCCAAGCTGAATGAGGATTTTCTTAAGGAATACAGCGCCGAGGAAAACATCCGGCGCTACATGAAAAAGACCGCCGGCCACGGAATCAGCTACCTGCTCGAGCATGACTACGGGCAGATTTACCTGGAAGTGATCGACAATTTCCTGCCCAAGGCAGCGGTCGGGAGCGGACTTCGTATCCTCGAATTCGGTTGCGGCGCAGGAATGAATCTGCTGCACCTGGTATCGGTGCTGGAGGGACGCGGGACCCCGGTTGAGGTCGCGTATGGCACTGATTTCTCCGCTGCGCTGATCGAATCCGCGAAGCTGGAAGCCAAGGAAGCGCTTAAGCCAAAAATAGCGGACAAAGTGCGCTTCTGCGTGGCAAAAAACGAAACGCTGGTTGGCGACATGGCGCAGAATCTCGGCGTCGCGCCGGAATCGTTGCTGGGATCGTTCGACTTTATTTTCGGCGTGAATACCATCCGCTACTGCCACCGGCTGAAAAACGAAAACGACAACGCGCAACAGATCCATGAACTGCTGAAGGAGCGTGGAGTCTGCGTGGTCATAGACATGAACGACAAATTCCCGGCGTTTCGCAGCCGCTTCCGGGATCGCGCAACCAAGGAAAAGGAGTCTTACTACCTGCCATCGCTGGACGAATACGCGCGCCCGTTTGAGACCACGAAATTCGAAATACTGCGCAAAGATAATTTCTGCTGGATTCCGCATTCCGCCGGGCCGTCATTGACGGCATTCATGCGTCTTATGACCCCGGTTCTGAATGGCATTGGCCGCAAGCACGCCATGAGATCCCTGGTGATTGGCCGTAAGAACACTCGGCAACGCGCTTAAGTCGTTTCACGGGTAAAGCGGATAAAAATGTCGCCAGAACCTACATCGGGATTGGCTGACGCACCGGACGCTAAGTCCCCGGTGGCACTGCTGCTACGGGGCGGCAGCGTTTCGGCGGACGACGAACGTCTGGTAACAATTCTCGACTTTTTCGGCATCCCGTGGGTTGCGCTGACTAGCAGCCAAGCCAGCGCTGGCGATGTGGGTCAGGCGATTGCTGGTCTTTCCAGATTTTCCATTCTGACTTCCCCTGCGACGCTGGCGGAAATTTGGCTCTCCGGCGATGCCACGACACTTCCAGAATGGATGAGCGGCGCAGCTGCAATCTTCGTTTACGGATTCCAGTCCACAGATATTTGCAGACATCTGCTGCGTGTTATTACGGCCGATCCTGAAGCGGACGTACGCAGTCTCGGCGCGCAATCCTTGCTGGCGTCTATTGCAGCGGACTTTCCCGAGGTTTGCGGGCCCATGTCCGGCTTGCAGGTTCCCCTGCAACCCGGCGCGGCGCACGCGGCGCTCACCGTCAAACCCGCATCGCGCGATTTTAAAAGCTTCATTGCCGTGCCGGAAGGGCAACTTTTCGCGCGCGCCACGGTCGGAAGAGTGCAGTTTTTCCTCGATGCGTCGGAGTCGATTGTTGACATCCATCAACAAGCGGCCATCTATTTTGACGTGAAGAAATGCTTTGCCGGCGCGGTGCCGCTGGTCATGTTCCTGATGTACGCGTTTCGCGAGATCTGTGTGGCGCCCGCGCAGATCAATGCTTGCGTCATCATTGACGATCCGCCGCTGCAGCAGCGCTATGGCTTTCTTAATTTCCGCGACCTGTTGCAGTTGATGGAGAAACAGAACTTCTCTACGTCCATTGCTTTCATCCCATGGAATTGGCGGCGCAGCCATTGCGGTACTGTTTCCGATTTTCAGGCGAATCCGCAAAGACTTTCTATCTGCATACACGGATGCGACCACAGCGGCGCCGAGTTTGCGACCCGGGCGCCCGGTCTGCTGAACGGATTGCTCAAGACCGCCAACTCCCGCATGGAGGGACTTCGGAAAAAAACCGGACTCGCTCACGACCGGGTGATGGTTTTTCCGCAAGGATCATTCTCGCCGGAAGCGGTAAGCGCTCTAAAGAGCAACGGCTTCGTCGCCGCCGTAAACACGGAAATCGCGCCGGCGGACAATACGGCCAATGAAACCACCATCGCCGATCTGTGGAGCGTCGCAATCCTGCGGTATGGTCAGTTTCCCATCTTCACGCGGCGCTACATGCACCATGGAATTGAAAATTTTGCGTTCGATGGATTGTTGGGAAAGCCCTGTTTCGTCGTAGGGCACCACGAGCTGCTGCGAAATCACGGCAAAGATCTCGCGGACTTTATCGCCAGGCTTTCATCCCTACATTGGAATCTAAGCTGGCGCACAGTGGGTGATGCGGTGATTCGCAGCTACGGCATGCAGCGCCGCGATGGCGTGATTCGTCTGAAGATGTTTGCCGAACAGACGATTTTCGAAAATCGCGAAACAATTCCGCTGCAGATGACTATCCTGAAAGACGAGCCCGCCGTGAGGATGATCAAAAACGTGACATTTAATGGCGAAAACGTGAACTATTCTTTTGCCGACGGATGTTTGCGATTTGTGATCCAGGTCGCGCCGGAAAGCGTTGCGGATATTCGTTGTAACTATCATGCCGTAGCTCCTCCCGCTGCGGGCGAAAAACCCGTCGTCGGCAGGGTAAAGGTGGCCGCTCGCCGCTATCTTTCCGAGTTTCGTGACAACTATCTCGCCCGCAACGATTTGGTGTTAAAGGCAGCGTCAGCCGCCAAGCGCTTGTTGAAATAATTTCCCGGGCGATTACGCTTGTGGCGGCGTTTCCTATGCCGGTGTACACTCTCCGGTCATGCTCACAACCACACGTCGAAAATTTCTGCACAACATGTCAGCATTGCCGTTGCTCGCCGCTCACTCGCCGGCCCTCACTTTAGCGCGCAAGTTCACTGGCTATCTTTCGGCTGACGAGCCGCGCGTTGTTTTTCCTGCTGCGGCACACGAGCGCATCTCGGTTGCGTCTTATCCCTTCCGTGAATTTGTCGCTGGCCAACACGATGAGCAGTCGGACCGAAATAGGAAGATGCCGCTGAAGGACTTCGCGGCGCACGTCGCAGCCAAATTCAACATTCGCAGAATCGAGCCGTGGAGCGAACACTTTCTTTCAGTGGAAGCGGGCTACCTCGACGAAATCCGTAACGCGGCCAGCAAAGCCGGCTGCTCCTTCGCCGATATCGCCGCGGATGGCGAAAATAGTCTGTATTCGCCAGAATCATCCGAACGCGAACGGGCCATTCAGTTTGGCAAGACGTGGATTGATGTGGCGGCGCGACTCGGTTCGCCCAGCGTTCGTATCAATATGGCCCCCGCCAAAAACGCCAAGCCCGACGCCGCACTCATCGCGGAAGGGCTCAAGCCCATCGCCGAATACGGCGCCGCCAGAAATACCGTCGTTCATCTAGAAAACGATAATCCGGTTAGCGAAAATCCGTTCTTCGTCGTCAACGTGCTCGATCGCGTAAACAGCCCGTGGCTGCACGCGCTTCCTGACTTTGGTAACAGCCTCGCCGCTCTGCCGGCGGAAGAAGCCTATCGCGGGCTCGATCAGATGTTCGCGCACGCCTACGCCATCTCACACGTAAAAGACACGACGACAACTCGAGCCAACGTAGTCGTTCCGGTGGATATGGAGAGAATTTTCGCGCTCGCGAAAAAACATAATTATAAAGGCGTTTTTTCGATGGAATGGGAAACGGCAGGCGATGTTTATGCGGGAACCGCCAAGCTGATCGCCGTCACGCTGAAAAATATTTCCTGAAATTTTGAATCGGGCGGGCAGGGAAAAGATCGATTTACTTCCAATCGTCCGGCGGAAATTCCAGTCCCCAGAACTTGGCATCAGGCCGCAAGAATTCCACTCCTACTTCGCTTTTTCCCTCGTGCTTCTCCTGAATGCGCACCACGCGGCATTCCTTGTGCTCTACGACGGCGCGGTTACGCACAAAAATTCGCGCACCGGGTTTTACCTTCATCGCCAAAGAAATCAGGGCTCCGTGCGCGTTCACAACAAGCGTGGTCGTATCTTCGGTGATCGTGGTGTCGCCTGGCGGCGTCCAGCGCACCTGAATAGCCAGACGCAGCAGCACGCGCTTGCTGCGCCGCATCTCGACTCCGCCGGTTAATTGGTCGTTCATGAGCGGTACTTTTTGCTGGGGGTTTCATCTTAAGGCCATCGCCGCTTTTCTCGACATCGGAATCTTCGTCATTTCACAGCGAGATTTCCTTCCTTGGACTATTTACAGGTCGCCTGCACCGCGCTAACTTCCGAGTTCCGGCATGCTCCCTCCCAGCCCAACTCTTTGGGCAGCCGTCACAAGGAGCATTTCATGGCCACACGAGCCTCTCGCAATAAATCAAAAGAGCCACATTCGGGCGCCGAGTATCGGCATCCGCTGCGTATCGTGCCGTTGCACCCGGCTCCGCGTATCGCTTCCACCTCGCACCCACAGCTTACCTACCGCAATGGCCCGTTGTTGACGAATGCCGAAGTCTTTACACTTTTTTGGGGTAGCGCGTGGCAGGCGGCTGCCAACTCTTCGCTGATGACGCACATGAACGACTTCTTCGATTTCGTTTTGACCAGCAAACTGCTGGACCAATTGGCCGAGTACAACGTACCCGGCAAGTCCATCGGGCATGGCTCGCGCACTGGCACCACTGTTCTCACAAGTTCCGAGCCCGGCAAGACCGCCACCGACGCCGCCATCCAAAAATTTTTACAGACTGAAATTGCCGCCGGCACGCTTCCCGCAAACACTGCCAATTCGCTCTATTTCGTTTTTCTGCCGCCCGGAACGCAAGTGGACCAGGGCGGCGCAAAATCCTGCCAGACTTTTTGCGGCTATCACGATGCTACTAGCGATAATATTTTTTATGCCGTGATGCCCTATCCCGGCTGCACTGGATGCGAAGGTGGCCTGGCCATTCCCGACGCGCTTACGTCCACCTCATCGCACGAACTGTGCGAAGCCATCACCGATCCCGTTCCAGGCACCGGCTGGTACGACGACGCGAACGGCGAAATCGGGGACATCTGCGCATGGAAAACCAAGACGCTTGGCGGCTACACGGTGCAGCTGGAATGGTCCAATTCCGCCGATGCCTGCGTTTAGCCTGTCCAGTAAGCTCCTGTAATAACTTGGACAAATAGCGCGCGCTTCGTTCCATTCCGCAGCATTGCGGTTTGTTACGCTCGATTGAGCCGGCCACCACGCAATTTAATGAATCTCGAGATGCGCGCTGGTGCTGCGCCGGCCAACCGGAGCGAACCTGTGCGCACACCTCTCTTGCATATTTCCGTCAAATCGCTGGCGTTTCTCGTACCTCTCACGTGGCTAGCGACTTCGGTTTTGTCGCAGTCCTCGGCTCCGGCACCGGCCACTGCTGCGACCACCGCAAGCGTCCAGCACAGCACAAAAGCCATCAATTACCGGCGTGCCGGCAGCAATCCTAAGACTGCTTTTAGCGGAACAACTCTGTTGCCAAACGCTTCGGGCGAAGCTGAAGTGAAGAACAGAGGCAATCGCGTCGAAATTTCGGCAAGATTCAGCAACCTTGAAGACGCAACAAAGTTCGGACTCGAATATCTAACCTATGTTTTGTGGGCCGTTTCGCCGCAGGGCCGCGCGGAAAATCTCGGCGAACTTACGCTCAAAAGCGGCAGCGGCGAGGTAAAGGCCATAACCGACATGCAGACTTTCGGCATGATCGTCACCGCGGAACCGTATTTCGCCGTCACCCAGCCGGGCGACACCGTGGTCCTGGAAAATGCCGACACCGGCGGCGAAAGCATTGAAGCTCGCTACGAACTTCTAGCGCGCGGCGTCTATTCCTCTTCCAACACCAAAATCGAGAACGCGATTTTTGGGATTGACCGAAAAACTCCGCTGGAGCTTTTTGAAGCGCGCAATGCTGTGCGCATCGCAAGGAACGCTTCGGCCGAAAAATACGCAGCAGCTTCCCTGAGCAAAGCCGCCCAACAGTTGCAAGCTGCCGAGGACGCTTATCGCCAGAAGCGCAATCGCAAATCGGTAGAGGACGCTTCGCGCGAAGCCATACAAACTGCCGAAGAATCTCGCGTGATCGCGGCGAAGGCGAAACAGGAAGAGGAAGCGCAAGCCAAAGTCGCCGCCGAAAAGCGCGCCGCGGAGGAACGCGAAGCAAGAGCGCGCGCCGACGCTGCTTCGGAATCCAAGCGCCGCCTGGAAGCTGACCAGGCTCGCGCTCAGGCAGTCGCGGCGCAGGCCGAAGCCGAACGGCTGCAACAAGAAGCGCAGAAGTCAGCCGCCGAAGCCGCTGCGGCCAAAGAGCAAGCGGAAAAAGCGCGCGCCGCCGCTCTGGCCGAACAGCAAGCCGCCGTCGAGCAACGCCAGGCTGCGGAGGCAGACGCAGAAAAAGCGCGTCAGGCCGCGGCCAGAGCTGAATCCGAAAAAGCTGATCTGCGCGCGCAGCTTCTCGGTCAGCTCAATTCCATTTTGCAGACGCGGGACACCGCGCGAGGGCTGATCGTCAACATGTCGGATGTGCTCTTCGACACTGGCAGCTCTACGCTAAAAGCGGGCGCTCGCGAAAAGCTGGCAAAAATTTCCGGTATTTTGCTGGCGCATCCCGGTCTGACCCTGCAAATCGAAGGGCACACCGACAGCGTGGGCTCTGACGAATTCAACCAGCAGCTTTCCGAACGCCGCTCGGATAGCGTCCGCGATTTTCTTGCCGAACAAGGCGTGGCGCCGTCTTCGATGACTGCTCACGGCTTTGGCAAGACGCAGCCAGTCGCTTCTAACGACACCGCCGAGGGCCGTCAGCGAAATCGTCGCGTGGAACTCGTGGTCAACGGCGACGCCATCGGTACGTCTGCGTCGAACGCCATCGCGGTTCCGACGCCTTAAAGATATTTCAGCCGTCATGGCGTGGGCGCACCGCAGCACGTTCCGATTCGCACTTCTTGCATACTACGGTCATACCAAGATGCGATTGACGCCCTTCGCTGGTGACGACCCAGGGCCGAGTTACCCACGGCGGATTGTGGCGCATATGCTGCGTGTGGCCGCATTCGAGCTCTGCGACCCAATCGTTCTTTTCGTCTTGCAGGAATGCAATAATCTTTCGGTCAAACATTTTTTGATGCCTGGCGACGCAGGGTTGGGGTCTCGCGCTCACAAGTCTTTACGGCAAACCAAACGTAAACAGCGCCGTCCCTGCGGCCACCGCTACGTACTGCTTTCCGTCTACCGCGTAGGTCATCGGCGAGGAATAAACCGAGGCGCCGCATTGAAAATGCCACAGCGCTTTCCCGCTCGATGCGTCCAGCGCGATAAAATTTCCTTCCGCATCGCCCGTAAACACCACTCCGCCCGCGGTTGACAAGACTCCGGACCAAGTCGGCGAAGGATGTTTCCATTCCCATTTTATTTTTCCAGTATCGGGATCAATCGCGCGCAAAGCGCCATAAAACGGCGCCGCGTCGTCATTCGGAAAATACGCCGATCCGTAATACGCGTGACCCGCTTCATATGGTTGCGGTGCCGTTGAGAACACGTCGCACTGCTCGCGTGCCGTCACATAAAACAATTTCGTCTGCGGGTCGTAGGTGGGCGACATCCAGTTTGTCGCTCCCGCCGCTCCCGGACACACCCGATTCCCGTCCGGAGTCGGCGCTCCGTCCTTTGCTGGCACCGGTCGTCCGTTCGAATCCTTCTCCTTGGTCCAGGAAACCTTCGCGTACGACTCGGCGCGAATCAGCTTGCCGTTTGTTCTGTCGATCACATAAAAAAATCCGTTGCGGTTGGCCTGCAAGATCAGTTTCTTCCCGTCTTCGCTCGCCATCACCGGCACTTGCGTCGCGTCGTAGTCATGCTCATCGTGTTGCGTAAACTGAAAATGCCATTTGAGTTCTCCGGTATCGGGGTCGAGCGCCAGCAGCGAATTCGAATACAGATTATCTCCCGCGCGACCCTCGCCGCGATTGGAAGGCGAAGGATTTCCCGTCGTCCAGAAAGTGGTATTCGTGTCGGCGTCATACGTTCCCGTAATCCAAGCCGGCGATCCGCCAATCTTCCACGAATCGGCTTCCCACGAATCGCTTCCCGGCTGGCCCGGCGCAGGCACCGTGTAGAATCGCCACTTCCGCTCGCCGGTGCCCGCGTCGTAGGCGTCAATAAATCCGCGAATGCCATATTCGCCGCCGGAAACTCCCACTAGCACCAGGTTCTTGATCACCAGCGGCGCCAGGGTAAAGCTGTATCCCTTTGTATAATCCACCGCCGAAACATCCCAGATTACGTTTCCCGTTCTCGAATCGAGCGCAATCACGTGTGCATCGAGCGTTCCCATAAAAAGTTTGTCGCCCAAAATCGCCAGGCCGCGATTTACGCGTCCACAGCATGGACGAATATCCTGCGGCAACGCTCTTTGGTATTGCCAGATCGGCCGTCCAGTGCGCGCATCCAGCGCAAAGGCGCGGTCGTCCTGCCCGGTTCCATACATAATTCCGTCCACCACCAGCGGCGTGGTCTCAAATTTTCCGCCCGCCATGGTCTGATAAGCCCACTTGGGCAAAAGCTTCTCCGCGTTCCCAACTTTAATTTCCTGCAGCGAAGAGAATCTCCTCCCGGCATAGTCCCCTGAATACATCAGCCAATTCTGTGGCTCCTGCCCCGCATTCAACAATCTTTGCGGCGTGACCTGAGCAACGGCTGCCGTGGCAAGGGTAGCGATCAAGCCCAAACCCAGAATCAATTTGCCGCTCACTTGCCACCTCCGGCCGCACCACTCACCAGAAACGCCAGCAGGTCCCGCAAATCCTTTTCCGGCAAGGCCTTCTCGTCATACGCCGGCATCAACGATTCGCGCGACTTCCGCAACGACTTCAGTGACGCTTTGTCCAACGAATGTACCTTCTCGCGCGTATCCATGAACTGAATCGTGAAGCTATCCTCGTTCAGTAACGTCCCTCGCAAATTGGTTCCGTCCTTGGTCACCGCATCAACCGTTTCATACTCCATCGAAAATTCTTTCATCGCCTCGCTAATGCCTTGCGCCAGCCTGCGGCTCGGATTTCGCAACGACTCCGCCAAGTATTCCGTGGAACGCGAAGTCCCCGCAGCCGTCAGATCGGGTCCGAGCCTTCCGCCTTTTCCCTCGAACATGTGGCAGGTCGCGCACCCTGAATTTCCGTAGAACAATTCGCGGCCGTGTTTCGCGTCGCCGGCGACGGTCCCTGGCTTCTTCTCCACGCTTCGGATGTAGGTGACCACCTGCCAGATCTCTTCTTCCGTCATTCCAACACCCTGCTGCGTCGCGCCGTTCGGCGGCATCGCCGTTCCCGGCACGCCGTTGTTGATGGTATTGAAGATTTCCGCGTCCGCATCGCCATGCTTCTTCGGAGTGCGTGTCAGATCGGGCCCGCGGCCTCCTCCATGCGCACCCAGTCCGTGGCAGAACGCGCAGTTCGCACGAAATTCAAATTCACCGAGTTTCGCCACCTTGGCATCGCCCGCGTACGGATTCTTCCCCTGCGCGGCGATCGATAGAGCCGAGACGCCCATCACCAGCAACAACCCAAGTGGGGCAATGCAGTGCTGCAAGGCGCGGACTCTCATTTCGTTTTACCCCTTCGCGCAATTCCGAGTGTTATGCATTACCGCTTTCAACTCTCGAAACATTATTTCGGCGAACTATACCATCACGGAACACACAAATGACCCTCGCATGGATAAATTTCCTGCGACAGGCGCTTTAGTCGCTACACCAATTCGGCTGATTCACATTTCTGCACAAGGCTCCAAGCCGCTGCGAAAACTCCTTTGCGCCTTCTTCGTTCAAGTGCAGCGCATCGCCAAATTTATTCGCATCCGGGAACCACCGGCCGGCATCCACCGCCGCTACATTCTGTTTTGCGAGCAACTCCCGCAGATGCCGCTGATATTGTTCCCACGCGGCGGTGTCATAAAACGTTTGCACATGCCTCGGCGGCAGTGGCATCAGCACAAACACCACGCGCAGATGCCGCTCTTGCGCCTCGCGAATGATTTCAAGGATCGCGGCGTTCAACGGCTCGTGGGATGCGCGCTCGCAATGTTTTACAAACTCGTCCTGGCTTTTCGCTTCCAGTAGCGTGAAATCCGCAACCCGGCCAAACGGGTTGGTCGCCTGCGTAGGCATCCCCTGCTGGGAAATTGCCCGCCGCACCTGTTCAACCTTCGCCCAGATTGCGCCGCGCTCTGCCAACAGCGGAAAATGCCGGGCAATTTCAAATCCGGTTGCGTCGTACCGGCTCATGGAATAGTAGCGCCTGGCAAATTCCGGTTCGTCGTAATAAAGCAAGTCGTGGTTCCCTATAAGGTCGCTGAACGTAACCGCTACCGGATCGGTCAGTTGAAAGTCGTAAAACCCGTAAAGCAACAGTCGCGCATGATCGTCGTCGCGCAACGCAGCGCGCAGCAGCAGCAAATGCTCTGCCGGGTTCGACGCTCCCATGGCCATATTCAATGAGGCGCTTTGTGTGCCCGGCGGTTGCGCCGCGGCAAATTGCTCAGCGTCGAATCCCGACCGCATCAGCGAATTTCCCACGACGATCGCTGCTGGGCTCCCAGCACTCTCGGCGTCAGCAAGAATCCGCCGCGACACCGTGTGTTGCGTCAAGCGCCTGATCCCCGCATTCGCACAAGCCAGCGCCGCGGCGCACACCAGCACCGTGCCCAAGAACTGTCCTCGCGTTATCGGATTGGCACTCGTCATTTCGTGGCGCTCAAATCAGAAATCGATGTAAATGAATTTCGAACTCTGCCCGCAAAAAATATAAATCACGATGGAGAGCGCTCCCCACCAGATTCCCCAGAACAGAGCCGCGGGTACACGTGGAAATCTTGCAGGCGCTTCGTTCAGCGATCCGCCCAGAAATTCGAGCAACCGCGTCACCCATGTTAAGACACTCATCGCATCACCCCAGTAACAAGCGCCGGAAAAAGAACAGCGCCGTATGCACATCCATGCAGAAAAACGCCCAGCCCAGATTCGCCATCACAAACGTCGCCAGCCACGCCGCCCCTTGCGACCACCACGGCGGATTTTCCGGCAACGGCCGCAGCTTTCTCCAAGCCCGATGGACGCAGAGCAAAACGCCGTGCCACAATCCCCACACCACGAAATTCACTCCCGCGCCGTGCCAGATTCCGCTTACCAGCATCGTCGTCACAATATTTCCATAAACCCGACTCGGTTTCACACGCGACCCACCCAGTGGGATGAACACATAATCGGTCAGCCAAGAGGTCAGCGACATATGCCAATGCCGCCAGAACATCGCAATGTTGGTCTGCAAGTACGGCCAGTCAAAATTTTCCGGGATCGGAATCCCGAATAGCCGCGCCGAGCCAATGGCGATGTCCGAATAAGCCGAAAAGTCGGCGTAAATCTTGATTCCGTACGCCAGCAGCCACACCGGCAAGATTGCGCGGTTCGCCACTGCCAGGTCCGCATGATTCAAATGATTTGTGTAGGCCGTCATCACGTCAGCAATGGCAAATTTTTTCGCCAGTCCGGCCAAAATCCGGGTCACGCCACGATGCCAGTCGTTCGACCAGGGCGAAGGCTCGGCGCGCAATTTCGGCAAGAATTGCTGGTAGCGCTTGATCGGCCCTGCCACCATGGTCGGAAAAAATAAAATGAACGCCAGATACTCCCCGACGTTTCCGGCTTCCGTTTTGCTTTGGTAGCGGTCGGTCGCGTAGTGAATGAATTCGAACGTGAAAAACGAAATCCCCAGCGGTAAAAAAGCGTGCACCCAATGATGTTTCTCGGGCTCGCGGAACCACACCAGCGCCGCAAAAAAGTTCCAATATTTGAAAATGAACAGTAGGACGATCGCCTGCGCCACGCCCACCCAGCAGAACCACGATTTGGGAAAGTAAAAGCGGCTGGTAATGGACTCCCATAGAAAAATTCCCAGACAAGCCGCGGGAATCATTCCACCCAACTCGGTGTAAGAAAAATAGAGAAAAAACCCGCTGCCGCCGGCGACAATCACCCACGGCCGGTAGCGCGGCGGGCTCAAACGGAATAAAATTGCGCTGGGAACAAGAAAGAAAAGGTAGTAAGCCCAAGTATTGAAGATCATCCGGCTTCAGTCGGCTCGTGACGCGGGCGATTGCCTCATTCACTCATCGCGAGCCCGTACTCTATCCCAGCCCTCCGGCCTTTGCAATTTCCTCTATCTTGCTTTGCCCGGCTCGGCCACGAAACGCGTACCTCAACATTTCGCTGCGCGCCAGGCTCATCTCGACCCGCAGAATTTCAAATCGGTCATTCAGATAGTTCATTCCCCAGACCGCTGGAATCGCCACGACCATGCCAAGCGCCGACGTGGCTAGCGCCTCCGCAATCGTGCCAGCCATCATTGAAACGACCGTAGAATGTGCCATACCGACGCCGCGAAATGTGTCGAGAATCCCTACTGTCGTCCCCAATAAGCCAACCAAAGGGGCCGTCGCAGCAACGTTCGCCAAGGCTGCCATTCCCCGACGCAATTCCTGATCTACTTTTTGCTCCTCAACCCTCATTGTTAGATCAAGCGAGTTAGAGAATTCATGCAGGCACATTGACTGCTTGCGTAGCAAGAATTCTTGCGCTCCGGCCCGTACGACCTGAGCCAAGTGGCTTCCGCTCCGCTGGTCACAAACGCGCATAACCTCATCGCACCGGTCCTCAAGGAAACCGTTCTGAACCTCCCGTATAAATTGCCTAGATTGCAGCCTCGCCCTGCGATAACCCGTGACTCTGTCCGCGATAACGATCCCTGCCCACAAGAACATGACCCCAAGCAGGACGACGGACCACCGCACGAGCGGCTCCATATACCGGAACGCTTCATCTAGCCGCAACCCGTCGCGCGATAACATTCGAATTCACCGGCCAACCGTAGCTTGGAAATTAGACACCAAGAATCCAGCGCGGTGCCGGCCCAGTCACGACGCGGAGTTTTGATTCTTAAGAAGACCTAATCTGGTCTTCGGTTAGCAAGACGATTAGCGCAGGGTTGGAGAGAAGTCAGTCAGGATCATGAAAGTCGAATCAACCTTCTCGACAATCTTGCCATTGGCTTCGGAAGCCTTCTGTACGGATTGCCATTCCGGATCGGCGCTGAACGCTTTCCAGTTCGCGGCGGCGGCCTCGCGGCTGGGATGCGCCAGAATGTATATGAGCGTGTTCGACTTTTGCGGTTCGTCCATCGGCGTCCAGTACGCGATATTCTTCATGCCGTGTTTTTCAAAAATCTTTGTGGTGTGCTCACGGAACCTTTTCAGCAAGTCCGGCAGCTTGCCTTCGGAGCAGTGATAAACGCGGAGTTCGTACACCAAGTCAGAATCCGCCACGCGGGCGCCGAATGTTTTTTCATCCGAAGCCAGCAGGCGAGCGGCGGGCAGCAACGCCGCCGCGGAAATGGATTGGATCAATGTGCGCCGTTTCATAGCCGCATCTTAGCAAATAAGAGATAATTCGCCGAGCCAGAAAAGCGCTCGAAATATGCACCGGGTGCGCGAAAGCAAAATGCGAATCGTAATTTTCGGCGGAAGCGGAATGGTCGGGCAAGGAGCGTTGCGCGAATGTTTGCGCGATCCGGAAGTCGAACAAGTGGTGTCGGTCGTCCGCGCGCCAACCGGGACCACGCACCAAAAGCTGCGAGAAATTGCGCACCGCGATTTCCTGGATTTCACTCCTATTGAAAACGAGTTGACCGGACTGAACGCCTGCCTCTATTGTCTGGGTGCAACGTCCACGGGAACGGCGGAACAGGATTACACGCGCATCACCTACGAATTCACGATTTCTGCGGCGACAACGCTGCTGAAGCTAAATCCAGACATGTCGTTCGTCTTCGTTTCCGGCGCCGGAGCAGACAGCACCGAACACGGCACCACCATGTGGGCACGCGTTAAGGGCAGAGCCGAAAACGCGTTACTGGCTATGCCGTTCCGCGCGGTCTACGTGTTCCGCCCAGCGATGATTCAGCCGCTCGATAAGATCCAATCGAAAACATCAAGCTATCGGGTCATGTACAGCTTGACCGCTCCATTCTTGGGTGCAGCCAGATACCTCTGGCCGAACTACGTCTCAACCACTCGGGAACTGGGCAAGTCGCTACTCGCCGCTGCGAAACACGGCACCGAAAAGCGTGTCATCGAAGCTGGCGAGATTCGAACACTCTTAGAATCATTGTCGAAGTCCGCGGGAAATCATTAGAAGTGCAATCACGACCTGCAGTTGAGCATAAGCAGTTCCAAAGTCGGACTGCAC
>Ga0210406_10002663_pt1 | contig 20198 bp, 16 predicted proteins | sample IncBWC30MmetaG_FD_155454 | JGI IMG/M metagenome (GOLD analysis project Ga0210406, IMG submission 155454) | Forest soil microbial communities from Barre Woods Harvard Forest LTER site, Petersham, Massachusetts, United States - Inc-BW-C-30-M | ecosystem: Environmental > Terrestrial > Soil >... | reverse complement strand
CGCAGCCCCGAAAGGCTCGCTCTTTTGGATTCGATCGAGAGCTTGCTTGCGGGCGAGGGAGTGGAGCCTCTGCTGCGCAATGCGCCGCAGGGCATCGAAATGCGCGAGCTGGTCCGGTTGTGCGGACGCGCCCCGGAGCAGATTGCGCTGCCGGCGCAGTCGCGGATCATCGACGCAGCGGGTGAACGTTTCGTCTTTCTCGAGGCACATTGGCTGGCATTGTGCGAACGCGCCGTGGGCGCGTTGCGGGCATTCCATGCAGAGCAGCCGGACGAACCGGGGATCGACCGTGGGCGCCTGCGGCGCATGACTCTGCCGACCCTGGCCGATGCAGCCTGGCGCGCCGTGATCGACGATCTCCTGCGGCAGCAGGCCGTGCAACGCAGCGGACACTGGCTGCATCTGCCGGAACATCGCATCACCTTGGGCGAGCAAGAACTCGAGCTCGCACAGAAGCTGCGCTCTGCCATCGCCGCCGGCCGCTTCGACCCACCCTGGGTTCGCGATCTCGCCCGCACCATGCGCGTGACGGATGATGAGGCGAGGGCGGTGCTGCGCAAATGCGTGGTCCAAGGCGCCGCCTATCAAATCGTACGAGATCTTTTCTACGACCGTGACTGCGTGCGCGAACTGGCCCGGATACTGAAGGGCCTCGTGGACGCACACGGCGCCGTGGAAGCCGCGCATTTTCGCGATGCCATCGGGGTCGGGCGCAAGCGCTCGATTCAGATTTTGGAGTTCTTCGACCGCGTGGGCTTCACCCGGCGCACACGCAATGCGCGGGTGCTGCGTGTCGACAGCAGTTGGCACGACGAGAACTAAAGCGCACCGATGCAACGGGCCCGGCTCCTACCGGGTACCACCGAAGCGTGCGTCCTCCTACGGACGATCGCCGGCAGGGCAAGGGGCGCTATGTCGACGCAATAGCGCGCCGCCAGACGATCAGCGAAGCTCCAGTGGCGCAAGCAGCGAAAATACCGATGGGAATCAGTTCCTGGAGCACGAAAGGCGCGTCGACACCGCGCAACAGAATCCCGCGCACGACGCGCAAGTAGTGAGTGAGAGGCAACATCTCCGCCAGCCGCTGGGCCCAACGGGGCATTGCGCTGAACGGGAACATGAAGCCGGACAGGAGCGACGACGGCAGGAAAAAGAAGAACGTCATCTGCATGGCCTGCATTTGTTGCCGCGCGACGCACGAGAACAAGAATCCCAGGGCAAGATTCGCGGAGGCAAAGACCAGCGTGCCGATTCCGAGAAGTAATATCGACCCAAGCGGGTAGATGTAAAAGGCGAAGCGGGCTACAACCAAGACCAAGGAGGCCTGGATGATGCCCAATACAACATAAGGCGCCAACTTGCCGACCCAGAGCTCGAGCGGGCGCACGGGGGTTGACAGCAAACCATCGAGCGTACCGCGTTCCCGCTCGCGCGAGATCGTCAGCGCGCTCATCATGACCAGGCTCATTGTCAGGATCACCCCCATGAGTCCGGATACCATGAATGGCTGCGTCCGCAGTCCCGGATTGTAAAGGCGATTGACATAAAACAAAGGTGCAGTCGCCTCGTCTTCCACCGGGCCCGATACCGAGCGAACGACGCCGCCAATCATCGATTCCGCCTGCGTTTCGAGCACCGGATCCGTGGCGTCGAGATACACGATAGGAGGTTGCGAATCTGCGTCGACGACCATCAGTGTCGATCCACGCCTCAGGGCCGTCATCGCCGCCGACTGCGACGCAGTGCGGCTGACGCGGACGGATCCTTCATAGGGTCTCAGGAGCCGCTGCACACGGACGAAGTGCTCCTGATCGGTAGCAATGACACTGACCTGGAGGGAGTGCGGCGCGAGTTCGATTGCGCAACCGAACAGAGCGATCTGCAAGATCGGGATCCCAAGCAGCATGCCGAAAGTCGCCCGGTCGCGCAGCAATTGTCGCGATTCTTTGAGCATGAGGGCCGCGATTCGGGTCAATGCAGGAGTGCTGAACGTCATGGAGTCGCCCCGGTGAGGTCCGGCGAGACGACGCAGCCGCCATGTCTTTGAACTCGTCCGTCGTGCCATCGCGTTACCGTATCGCAGCGCTCGACATCCTCTTTCAGGTGCGTCGTCAAGATCAGCGTGGTTGCGGAGGTCCGTCGCCTGTCCATCAATCGCCAGAAGGACAGCCTTGCATTGTCGTCCAGAGCCGCTGTTGGCTCGTCGAGCAACAGTATCCTGGGTTCCCCAAGCAGCACCGCGGCAAGCATCAGCCGCTGCCGTACGCCGCCGGACAACGTCTGTGCACGCTGCCGCTGGCTTGCAAGTAGATCGAAATCAATCAGCGCAAGCTCTACGGCGTTCGCGCCATCGGATATGCCATGCATGGACGCTGCGAATTGCATATTTTCACGAACCGTCAACTCGCCGTAATGCGAAAAATGTTGCGTCAGATAGCGCACTGCGGGCCGTGGCCGGGTGGGCAAAGTGCGCAGACTCACACCGCAGCAGCGGGCTTCGCCGGAATCCACGGCTATTCTGCCGGCCAATACGCGCAGTAGGGTCGTCTTGCCGCTTCCGTTCGGTCCGAGCAATGCGTGCCGCAGTCCGGCGCCAAATTCCAGCGATACGTGATCGAGCACAGTGACGGCGCCATAACGTTTGCAGACGTTGTGCAGTTCAAACGCCGGTGCCGTGACGCGGGCGCTCAAGCGTTGAGCCGTCCGGCACTGCCGTGTATGTACAAAAGGCCTCCAAACATGTACTTGCTGCTGTCGGGAGCGACACCGGACTCCGTGGCTACCCGCAAACTCGCACGCAATAACTCGAGTCCGTGTGCCCGAACGGTCTCGTGGTCATGCGAGAAATGGGGAGTGCCACTCACGGCGGACCCGATGTGTGGTCGGTCAGTCCCCCGGTGATTCGATCGCATGTTCCGGTGGGCACATAGACGAATGCCTGCGGATCGGAGTCCCGGTACGCCCATCCCGCGCAAATGTGCGCAGCCGTTCTACAGTCGTTGCGACCCGCGCGGGCTATGCCAAAGCATCGTTCGGGCGCGCCCCGGTCGATCGCAGCGGCACGCTTGGACGCAGCCACTTCGGCCGCGCAACCACCCAATAGCGGTATGGACAGCAGTGCCGCAATCGCCCGCGCGACGCCAGAGGTCATTTCGAAGCAGCGCCGGGCGCAAGATCGCCGGTCGAACTCGACTGCTTGCCGTCGGACAGCGGCCGCTTCGGAATCAACGGCCAGTTTGAATTCCCGGCCCGGATGTTGCCCGGGCGATCCTTATCCCACAGCTGCATGGCGAACGCATTGGTGTTCACATACAGCTTGTCATCGACGACGGCCCATTGGAGCGGATCGCCGTCCGCCGTCGTGCCGCGTGATACGGCAAACGCGCAATATCCTCCGAATTGCGGCGCGTAGCGCACCGGATCTGTGCCATGAACGCCTTTCGGTGATCCTCCGTGGAAAACAGCCAGGTTGCGCCGCGCCATCGATAACGAATCGCGCTGTTTCCGGCCGCCGGACCACCCTCGGCGAAATAGGCCACCGGGTCGTAGCCCTTGAGTGCGAATCCTTGTTGAAGGTCGATTTCATCGACCGTCCGGACTTGCGGTTTCTCGCCCGCATAAGCCGCAACCAGTATCGATGCGAGGAGCGCAGCGATCGGTATTGCCATCTGTCTCATGAACGATTCTCCCGTTTCGTCAAATTTAGTCAACCGCCGTAAGGCAACCCAGAAGATCTCTCAGTTGACCGTCGATTTAGTTAGAATATTTCGCGTCATCGGCGAGTTCGGAAGGCATGCGCATCCGGTGGTGCGGCCGGGCTTCAAACCCGGTGGGGGACGTCAACCGTTTCCCGGTAGGTTCGACTCCTGCTACCTTCCGCCATCGCCGCGCCATAAACCGATGAGTTCATCGCCGCCGACCATGACGAGTTCTTCCGTACCTGGGGTCCCCGAGCCCCGTCTGACCTCGCTCTCGCACGGCGGCGGCTGCGGCTGCAAGATCGCCCCGGGTGTGCTCGCCGAGCTGCTGAAGGGCTCGCTGCCGAGCCGGCGCCACGCCGACCTCCTGGTGGGCACCGACACATCGGACGATGCGGCCGTGTACCGCTTGAATGACACGCAGGCGGTGGTCGCGACGACGGATTTTTTCATGCCGATCGTCGATGACCCCTTCGATTTTGGCCGAATTGCCGCCACCAACGCGCTGTCGGATATCTATGCGATGGGCGGGCGGCCGTTGCTCGCGCTGGCGATCGTCGGCATGCCGATCAACACGCTGTCGCAACAGACCATTCGCGATATTTTGCGCGGAGGCGAAACGGTGTGCGAGCAAGCCGGCATTCCGATCGCCGGAGGCCACAGCATCGATTCGGTCGAGCCGATTTATGGTCTCGCCGTCACGGGCGTGGTTGATCCCAAGAACGTGAAGCGCAACAGCAGCGCTCGCAGCGGCGACTTGCTGATCCTCAGCAAGCCCCTGGGGGTCGGCATTTTCTCCGCGGCCTTCAAGAAAGGCCTGCTCGACGAGGCCGGCTATCGCGCCATGATTGACACGACCACCCAGTTGAATTTACCGGGCACGGAACTATCGAGTCTCGCCGGTGTGCATGCCATGACCGACGTCACTGGCTTCGGCCTGCTCGGCCATTTGCTCGAGATGTGCCGAGGCAGCGGACTCGCCGCGCGTATAACAGCCGCACACCTGCCGCTGCTGCCCGGCCTGCAAGCCTTGGCGCATTCCGGAATCGCCACCGGGGCCTCGGCCCGCAATTGGCTGGCCTATGGGAAAGATGTGTCGCTTGCACCGCATCTCGATGCGCCGCTCCAAGCGGTGCTGACGGACCCGCAGACCTCGGGCGGATTGCTGGTTGCGTGCGACCCCGCTGCATTGCCTGCGGTAAAGGCTACGTTCGAGCGCCTTGGATTTGCGCAGGCTGCGGTGATAGGCCGAATGAGTGAGGGCGCTCCGCAAGTTCGCGTGGAGTGATCGATCGCCGTCGTTTCGGGCGGGCGCCGCCGCAATGCAGCATGGGGTTGACGCTGGGTGGCCACGCGATTTTCAACGCGAGGTGGCGGCCGTGTAAAAGCCGATCGCAAGAAATGTGTACTCATCATGCTCGGCAAAGCGCTCGATGTCAGACGCGTGAGTTTGAAGCAAAGCGGCGATCACGGCGTTGCGCGACTTCCCGACATTGAGCCAAACGACTTTGGGAGGAACCCCACGGAGCACGCTCATTCCGACGAAGTCCTCGTCTCGGGTGGTCAGAATAAATCCGCTGGTCCGTGCGAGGTCCCAGAACAGCCGATCCGAAGTGCCTGTGTTCGTGAGGTTTCGAATGTGTTCCGAACCGGGAAACAATTCGGCGAGCGGTTGCAGCAGCCGCTCCGAAAGATTTTCATCGAACAGCAATCGAACGGCCACTATGCAGCCGGCAGCGCAAGCAGCCGCCGTTCACGTTCCGCGGCGAAGCCGAAGCACGCGAGCAAATCCTCATGAGTCAGTTGCGGAAAATCGATGAGCAGCTCTGACTCCGCGCCGCCGGCGGCAAGATATCCCAGCACTTCACCCACGGTTATGCGCGTGCCGCGGACGCACGGCTTGCCGAATCGAATCTCAGGGTCGATACTGATACGATCCAGGTGTTGCATGCTCCGACATTAAGCCGCAACGGCTGCATTCGGCAATGCTTATTTGCAGCGATCCGGCGATGACATGTTGTGCGCCGCAGTCGGGAAGGCAAGCAACCCCCATTGCCCGCCGCGTCAGCGGCACTTTTCACGCGCGCCCAGGAGGTAGTTTGAACGCCAAAACTATGAGGCTCCCCGGAGCTGATCACCCGATAACCGTTGAATTGAGTCACTCGCGAGTTGTCGTGTGCGTGGCGAAGATTGAAATTGCGAATAGCAGAAACGCATTGTTGCTGCGGGAGGCAAGTTACCCGCCGGTTCTTTACATTCCCAGAAAGGATGCCGACATAAGTCGGCTCGAGCGCAGTCAGCATTCGACTTACTGCCCTTACAAGGGCGACTGTTCCTATTACAGCATTCCGCTCGGTGGACCGAAATCGGTCAACGCGGTGTGGACCTATGAGCGGCCCTATGCGGCGGTTGCGGAAATCCAGGGGCATCTCGCCTTCTATCGCGATCGGGTCGATTCCATACAAATAACCACAGATTCGTCGCGGTAGCCCTCCAACTGAGGGCGGCAGAGAGGTGTTGTCCTACACGCGATTCCGCCCCGTGGGGACACGACTGACGGCATTCGTGCCCTATGATTGCGCGCTAACATGAGGTGAGCGCGATGCATCAAGAACCAACCCCGCTGTGCTGACCGATCAAGATATCTACCTGTTTCGCGAGGGGACGCACGCGCGGCTGCACTCGAAGCTCGGATGCCGTGTGCTCGAGCCGGGAGGGGGCGTGCACTTCGCCGTCTGGGCCCCCAACGCCGCCGCGGTGTCGGTGATCGGTGACTGGAACGGCTGGAAGGCGGGAGAAAACTCTCTCGTGCCGCGGGCCGACGGGTCGGGTATCTGGGAGGGTACGGCGGTGACCGCAGAGCGGGGCCACGGGTACAAGTACCGCATTACCTCGCGCCTCGGCGGATACGCCGTCGAGAAGGCCGATCCATACGGCGTGTTCTGCGAGCTGCCTCCGGCTACCGCGTCGCGCGTATGGACCCTGGAGTACGAATGGAGGGACTCCGAATGGATGGCCACGCGCGCCCGGCGCAACGGCTTGGATGCGCCGATGTCGATCTACGAGCTGCACTTGGGCTCGTGGCGCCGCAAGGACGGCACCTTCCTGAATTACCGCGACCTCGCGCATGCGCTGGCGGATTATCTGGACGAATTGGGCTTCACGCATGTGGAACTGATGCCGATCACCGAGCATCCCTTCTACGGATCCTGGGGCTATCAAACGACGGGCTACTTCGCGCCCACCGCCCGGTACGGGACTCCGCAGGACCTGATGTACTTCGTCGATCACCTGCATGAGCGGGGCATCGGGGTGATTCTCGACTGGGTGCCGTCGCACTTTCCCGCGGATGAACATGGGCTGGTGTACTTCGACGGCACGCATCTCTATGAACACGCCGATCCGCAGCAGGGCTTTCATCCTGAATGGAATTCCGCCATTTTCAATTTCGGACGCAACGAAGTTCGCAGTTTCCTCATCTCTTCGGCGCTGTTCTGGTTCGAGAAGTATCACATCGACGGCTTACGGGTCGATGCGGTGGCATCCATGCTGTATCTCGACTATGCCCGCAAGGAGGGCGAATGGATTCCGAACCGCTTCGGTGGGCGGGAAAACCTCGACGCAATCGACTTTCTGCGCACGCTGAACCAGGCTGTTTATCGCGACCGTCCGGACGTGGCCATGATTGCCGAAGAATCGACCGCCTGGCCCATGGTCTCGCGTCCCACCGATATGGGCGGCCTCGGCTTCGGTTTGAAATGGAACATGGGCTGGATGCACGACACCCTGGAATACATGAAGCAGGACCCGATCAATCGAAGATATCATCACGGGCAGCTGACGTTCTCGCTGATCTATGCCTTCAACGAGAACTTCGTGCTGCCGCTGTCGCACGACGAAGTGGTGTACGGCAAGGGATCGCTGGTGGGAAAAATGCCGGGCGACGACTGGCGGCAGTTCGCCAACCTGCGCACACTCTACGGTTACATGTGGGCGCATCCGGGCAAGAAGCTGCTGTTCATGGGCGGCGAATTCGGGCAGCGCCGCGAATGGACGCACGAGGGTGAGCTCGAGTGGTGGGTCGCGGAGTTGCCGGAACACGCCGGCGTGAAGCGCTTGGTGCGCGATCTGAACCGGATTTACCGCCGCGAGCCGGCTTTGCATAGGATCGACTTTTCTCCCGAAGGCTTCGAATGGCTTGACCTCAACAGTGCGGACATCAGCGTCATCGCGTTCCTGCGCAAGGCTCAAGGTCTAGGTGCGCCGCTGCTCGTGGTCTGCAACTTCACGCCGGTGCCGCGTCCCAATTACTTGGTGGGCGTACCGTCCCGCGGGGTGTGGCGCGAAATTCTGAACACCGATGCCCGGGAATACGGCGGTTCCGGCTGGGGCAACCTGGGCGGCGTGGAATCGGTGCCGGTGAGCACGGGCGGCCGGATCGAGTCGGTCAATCTCAATCTGCCGCCGCTGGCCACGATCGTGCTGCGTTTGGAATCATGACCAAAGTGAAGCGCAGAGCCGCCGCCGCGAAGACGCCGGCAGCGGCAGCCGCGGTGGGTGCGACGCTGGGTATTCGAGAGGGCAGGGCGCGGGCGGTGATCGATGCCGTCCTGCCGGCGGTCGACGGAGGCCGCTTTCCGGTCAAGCGCATCGCCGGCGAAGCCATAGGAGTCGAAGCGCATTGCTTCACCGATGGTCACGATAGGCTGCGCGTGGTGCTGCGCTGGCACGCCGTCGGCGCAAGCGACGAATACGACGTCGACATGTTGCCGCAGGCGAACGATGTCTGGCTGGCCGAGTTCACCCCGCCGCGCGCGGGCCGCTACCGATACACGGTGGCGGCGTGGGTGGATCATTTCGAATCATGGCGGCACGAGCTGGAACGGCGCGATGATCCAGGAGACATTCGCGTGGCGCTGCAGGTCGGCAGCGCGCTCATCGACGAAGCCGCCGGCCGGGCCTCGGGCAGCGACGCGGCGATCCTCATCGAATGGTCGGCGCAGCTGCGCGCCGCCGCCGCCGACGCCGGCGTCGATGGCGGCGCACAGAAGGCGATGGCACTCGATGCCGCGCGCGCAGGCATCGTCGCGCGCCATCCGGACCGGAGCCTTGCCGCCACGATGGCGCTCGAACTGGTGGCGGACCGGAAGCGTGCGGGTTTCAGCAGCTGGTACGAAATGTTTCCTCGCTCGGCGGGCCCGGAACCCGGCCATCACGGCACTTTCCGGGACGTCGAGGCGCGGCTGCCTTACCTCGCCGACATGGGCTTCGACGTGCTGTACTTTCCGCCCATCCATCCGATCGGGCGCATCAACCGCAAGGGCACGAACAACACCCTGGTTGCAAGACCCGAGGATGTCGGCAGCCCGTGGGCAATCGGTGCGGCCGAAGGGGGGCACAAGGACATCCTGCCGCAGCTGGGCACACCCGACGATTTTCGCCATTTATTGACCAAAGCGCGTGAATTCGGCATCGAGATCGCACTCGACATCGCCTTCCAGTGTGCGCCCGACCACCCCTACGTGAAGGCCCATCCGCAATGGTTCAAGCATCGTCCCGACGGCAGCGTGCAGTACGCGGAGAACCCGCCGAAAAAGTACCAGGACATCTATCCCTTCGATTTTGAAACCGAGGATTGGCGCGCCCTGTGGGAAGAACTCAAGAGCATCTTCGATTTCTGGATTGCACAGGGGGTCAAGATTTTTCGGGTCGACAATCCGCACACCAAGGCGTTCGGCTTCTGGGAATGGGTCATCGGCGCGATCAAGCGCGACCAGCCGGACGTGATCTTTCTTGCCGAGGCGTTCACGAGGCCGAAGCTGATGCACCGCCTGGCCAAATTGGGGTTCACGCAGTCGTACACGTACTTTACGTGGCGCAATACCAAGCAGGAACTCACGGACTATTTCACGGACCTTGCACTCGGACCGGGACGCCAATACTACCGGCCCAATGTCTGGCCGAACACGCCGGATATCCTGCACGAGACGCTGCAGTCGGGTTTGCGGCCGGTATTCACGGCGCGGCTCGTGCTCGCCGCGACATTGGCCGCCAACTACGGCATCTATGGCCCCACCTACGAACTGCTGGAAAGCGCGCCGCGTGAACCCGGCAGCGAGGAGTACCGCGATTCGGAGAAATATCAATTGCGCCACTGGACGATCGACAGGCCCGACAGCCTCTGGTCGTTGATCGCCCGCATGAATCGGATTCGCAGGGAAAATGCCGCGCTGCAATCCGACGGCGGCCTGCACTTCTGCCGCGTCGACAACGATCAGCTGATCGCTTACCTCAAGATCGATGCCCGCTCCGGCAATGTCATTCTAACTGTGGTGAACCTCGACCCGCACCAGCCGCAATCCGGATGGGTGGACCTCGACATCGACGCACTGAAGCTCGATACCGAGCAGCCGTACCAGGTGCATGATCTCTTGAGCGAGCAGCGCTACATCTGGCGGGGCCGGCATAACTACGTCATGCTTGACCCGCAGCGCGCGCCCGCGCATGTGTTCAGACTGAGGCGGCGCGTGCGCCGCGAGCAGGATTTCGACTACTACCTGTGAATCGACGCCCCAGTACAAGTGAATCGACGCCAGTACAAGTGAATCGACGCTAGATGAACGACGTAAAAACCGCCGCGCCCGACCCCGCCGTGCTATCCGGCTTGGAACCTCATGACGCACTCTGGTACAAGGATGCCGTCATCTACCAGCTCAACGTCAAGTCGTTCTTCGATTCGAACGACGACGGCATCGGCGATTTCAAGGGACTCACGTCGAAGCTCGATTACATCCGCGATCTGGGGGTCAACACGATCTGGCTGATGCCCTTTTATCCGTCGCCGCTCAAGGACGACGGGTACGACATCTCCGATTACCAGAACGTGCATCCGCACTACGGCACGCTCGAGGACTTTCGCGCGATGATGCATGAGGCCCATCGGCTCGGATTGAAAGTGGTCACTGAGCTCGTCATCAACCACACCTCCGACCAGCACCCCTGGTTCCAGGCCGCGCGCGCGGCTCCTGCGGGTTCACCGCAACGCGACTTCTATGTCTGGAGCGACACCGACCAGAAATACCTCGGCACGCGCATCATTTTCACCGACACCGAGACATCCAATTGGACCTGGGACCCGCTGGCGAAGGCGTACTACTGGCATCGCTTCTTCAGCCATCAGCCCGACCTCAACTTCGACAATCCGAAGGTCTTGGAGGCGGTGCTGCAAACCATGCGTTTTTGGCTCGACATGGGCGTCGACGGCTTCAGGCTCGACGCGATTCCCTACCTGGTCGAGCGTGAGGGCACCAACAATGAAAACCTGCCCGAAACCCACGCGGTGATCAAGCAATTGCGCGCCGCGATCGATGCCCACTACGAGAGCCGATTTCTGCTGGCGGAAGCGAATCAGTGGCCGGAGGACGTGCGCGAATATTTCGGCGAAGGCGATGAGTGCCACATGGCGTATCACTTTCCGCTGATGCCGCGCATTTACATGGCCATCGCGCAGGCGGACCGCTACCCCATCACCGAGATCATGCAGCAAACGCCGGATATTCCCGACAGCTGCCAGTGGGCGATCTTCCTGCGAAATCACGACGAGCTGACCTTGGAAATGGTGACCAGCAAGGAACGCGACTACATGTACACCGCGTATGCGTCGGATCTGCAGGCGCGCATCAATCTCGGTATCCGCCGCCGATTGGCGCCGCTGATGGAGAACGACCGGGACCGCATCAAGCTCATGAACAGCCTGTTGCTGTCGATGCCGGGGTCGCCCATCGTGTATTACGGCGACGAAATCGGCATGGGCGACAATTTCTTCATCGGCGACCGCAACGGCGTGCGCACCCCCATGCAATGGAGCCCGGACCGCAATGCCGGATTCTCACGCGCCGACCCGCAGCGCCTGTACCTTCCGCCCATCATGGATGCGGTGTACGGCTATCAATCCACCAACGTCGAGGCCCAGTCTCGCGATCCGAATTCGCTGCTGAGCTGGACCAAGCGCATGCTCGCCGTGCGCAAGACCAGCCGGGCGTTCGGACGCGGGTCGCGCCGATTCCTCCGGCCCGGCAATCGCAAGATACTGGTCTACCTCCGCGAGTTCGGCGACGACACCATCCTGTGCGTCGCCAACCTGTCCCGTTCGGCGCAACCGGTCGAACTCAATCTTTCCTCGTTCAAGGGGCGTGTGCCGATGGAGATGCTGGGCCGCACGGCATTTCCGCCCATCGGCGAGTTGCCCTACTTGCTGACGATCTCGGCTTACGGATTCTACTGGTTCAAGCTGATGACCGATGTCGAAGGCCCGTCGTGGCATGAACAAGTTCTGTCCATCGACGAGCGTCCGGTGCTGGTGCTCTTCGATGGGTGGACCAGCCTGTTTCGCGACCGGGTGGTTCCGTGGCGCATCGGCATTGCGGAAAAAACCCGGCTGCAATTCGAGACGGACACTCTGCCGCGCTACATCGAGACACAGCGCTGGTATGCGGCCAAGGGTACCGCGATCGATCGCGCCCGCATCGCGGACCATGTGCTGTGGCAGGAGGGCAAGCTGAGCTGGCTGGTGACACTGCTCGACCTCGAGGCCGCCGGCGAACGGACCAGCTACTTCATGCCGCTCGCGTTGGCATGGGAGGAGCGCGACGAGGAGCGGGTGCGCAATCTGTCGACGGCGGCCGTGGTCAAGATACGCCAGCAGGCGAATGTCGGCCTGATGGGCGACGCCTTTGCGGACGAAATGTTCTGTCGTGCGGTGGTGTCGGCGATGGCGGCGAGCAAGGAAATAGCCATGTCCCAAGGCAAGCTGCAATTCCGCCCGACCTCGGCATTCGATCAATTGGCGGGAAGCGATTTCAACTCGCTGCCGGTGGACCGGCCGCGCGGCTCCAGCTCGAATACCGTCGTCACCATCGGTGAGCGGTTGATCCTCAAGGGCTACCGCCGGCTGCGCACGGGAGCGAATCCGGAACTCGAGCGGGGCCGGTACCTCACCGAAGTCGCGCAGTATCCGAACTGCGCCCCCCTGGCCGGTGCGCTCGAATATATGTCCAACGACGGCGAAGCGCGGCTGCTGGCGCTGTTGCAAGGCTACATTGCCAATCAGGGCGATGGTTGGACACACTCGCTCGAGTATGTGCAGCGTCATCTTGAACAGCATCGAACCGCGCCGGCCGGCGATGCCGTGCCTGTGAATGTGCATGAGGGCTACTTGGCATTGATGCGCGTATTGGCCGTGCGTACCGCCGAGCTGCATCGAGCGCTGGCGCAGCCCACGCGGGATCCCGCCTTCGCTCCGCAGCCGCTCACCCGCGACGATATCGACGCCTACCGCCAGCGCGCGGCGGACGAAGCGCGCGACGCGCTTGGAATGCTCAAGTCGGCTTTGGATCAGGTGCCGGCGGCGGATCGCGATCGGGCCGGCGCCGTGCTTGCACAGGGCGACAAGGTCATGGCGCGAATCGACGCCATGTCGAGCTTGGTGCCGCAGGGTCTGAAGATACGCATCCACGGCGACTACCACCTCGGCCAGGTGCTGGTGACGCGCAATGATTTCGTCATCATCGACTTCGAGGGGGAGCCCGGACACAGCCTCGAGCAGCGCAGCGCCAAGCAATCGCCCCTGCGGGACGTCGCTGGAATGTTGCGCTCGTTCAGTTACGTGCAGCACAGCGCCTTGCGCAATGTGGCTCACAACGAAGCCGAAGTCGCCAAGCTCGCGCCGCTGGCGCGGGCCTGGGAAAGCGCGGTGCGCGCGGCCTTTCTGTCTGCGTACGGAGCCGCGGCGAGCGGCGCGAACCTGTATGGGCCTGAGGCGCTGCAGCCAGGCGTCGGACTTCTGGGTCTATTCGAGCTGGAAAAGGCCCTGTACGAATTGCGTTACGAGCTCGGCAATCGTCCTGGCTGGGCCGGCATTCCCTTGCAAGGCATTCTGGACTGGGGCGCCGCTTAGGAGGCTTGCATGCAAAGCATTGATATATTGCTTGAGTCCGCACGGGAGTTTCTGCACCAGATCGCCACCTTCCTGCCGCGGCTGCTGCTGGCGCTGGTGGTGGTTGCCATCGGATGGCTGTTTGCCAAAGCGGTGCGCTTCGCCGTTGAAAGGGGGCTGCGCGCCGTCAATTTCACTGTGCTGACCGAACGCGCCGGCACCGACAACTTTCTGCAGCAGGCGGGCCTCAAGGGCGATACGACCACCTTGTTCGGACTGGTCGCGTACTGGCTGGCCATCCTGGCGACGTTGATCATTGCCTTCAATGGCCTCGGGGCTACGTACATAGCCGATCTGCTCGGGCGGGTGGTGCTGTTTACACCCAAGCTGGTGGTGGCGATGCTGATAGTGGTGTTCGGTTCGTATTGCGCCCGCGTCGTCGGCAGCGCCGTATACACCTATTGCGAGGATGCGCAAATACCGGATGCGGACCTGCTGGGCAGGATTGCGCGCTATGTCATCGTGATATTCGTCGTGATGATCGCCCTGGGCCAGATCGAGGTGGGCGGCGACATCGTGCAAAGGACCTTTCTCATCCTTCTGGCCGGGCTGGTGCTGGCGCTGGCGCTGGCGTTCGGACTCGGCGGCAAGGAATGGGCCGCCGCGATGCTCGAACGCTGGTGGCCGCGGCACAAGAGGGGCGACGACCCCTGATGCGTTGCCGACCGCCGTCTGCAGGTGCGGCGCGCCTACTTGATGGCGCGCCGATACTGCACGAACCCGGAGCGCTCGGCGATTCGGTCGTACAGCAGCATGGCGTCCGTATTCGTTTCGTGCGTCAGCCAATGCACGCGCGAGCATCCGGCCGCACGGGCGAGTTCGTAGACATATTCGATGAGCTTGCGCCCGATGCCGCTGCCGCGCGCTTCCGGACTCACGAATAGATCCTGCAAGTACACATAGTCGCCGACGGTCCAGCAGGATCGATGACGAATATGGTGCACCAGGCCGACCGCCGTGGAGCCATTCCAGGCGAGGGCCGCACCCATGGGTTCCGCGGGATTCAGCAATCGAGCCCAGGTCACTGCCGACACCTCGGGCGCAATGTCGGTTTTGTAGAAGGATTGGTAGCCGCGCCACAGCGGCAGCCATGCGGCATGCTGGTTCTCTGACAGCGGGAGTATTTGAATGGTTTCTTGGGTCATGCAGCACCTTACGGTTTGATAAGCCCCCGCCGCATGATATCCCAGGTCGAGGGCAGCGATCAGGCGTCGATGAGCCCGTGGCGAATGGCAATCAGCGTCAGCTCGGATTGATTCGCGACGCCGAGCTTTTGCTTGATATTGTATAGGTGAGTGCCGATGGTCGATGCTGAAAGATTCAAATCCAAGGCGATGCGCTGCACCGTCGCGCCGCCGGCCAAGCGGACGAATACTTCGAATTCCCTCTCCGACAGCCTCTCAACCGGCGACTTCGTTCCGCCATCGAATTCCGCGAGCGCAAGCTTCTGGGCGAGCGCGGAGTCGAGATAGCGGCGGCCGGCCGCAACCACTGACACCGCTTCGAGCAGCGCCTCGGGGGCGCTGCGCTTCGACAGGAAGCCCAGCGCGCCTTCTTGCAGAGCACGGCGGGCGTGCATCGGGTCATCGTGCGCCGATAGGGTCAATACTTGGGCGCGCGCGTCGCGAGCGCGAATTCGCCGCAGCGCCTCGAGTCCGCCCATGCCCGGCATGGCAAGATCCATCACCACCACGTCGGGCTTGAACTCCAGATAGAGCTGGCATGCAGCTTCGCCGCTGTCTGCCTCGGCGACCACCGACATTTCCGCAGTAGATTGAAGCAACAGGCGAAATCCCATGCGCACCACGGCGTGATCGTCGACCAGCAGCACTCGAATCACGCCTGATCACCCAAGGGAATGTCGGCGGAGAGGCGGACGCCGCGTCCGGCCTGATTGCCGATGGCAAACGCGCCGCCCAATTGCTGCACGCGGTCCGCCAGACCACGCAACCCGAAATGCCCGGGCCGCGACCAATCGGCGGGCAGCCCGATGCCGTCGTCGATCACGGTGGCGGTGATCCGCCGTGCATCGCATTGCACGGCGATATCCACTCGCGAGGCTCGCGCGTGCCGCAGGGCATTGATCAGGCCCTCCTGTACCACCCGGTAAATCGTGAGCGTAATACTGGGTCCGAGTTCAATGGGGAGTTCCTGGCGGAGCGAAAGGACGATGGACGGGTGGCGCCGCTGCCAGTCGCGGACCAAGCTCTCGAGAGTCGCGGCCAGCCCCAGAGTGTCCAGCGACAGAGGAGTGAGCCGGGGAATGAGCCCATGCATGGCGTCGTACAAGCGCGCCGCTTCCTCCGAAATGAGTCTCGCGATGTCGCCGGTCGCGGGATCGCGCACGCCGCCTTGGCTGGCGATCGCCAGCGCGAGGCTGCGGATCGCAGTGACCGATTGACCGAATTCGTCGTGCAGCTCGTGTGCGATCAGACGCCGCTCCTCTTCGACGCGCTGGTCCGCCAGGGAAGCCATCTCACGCCGTTCCTCGAGGCGCGCCTCGGCATCATGCACCTTGCGCTCGGCGAGAACCTTGTCTTGCACCGCCTCGGCCATGCGATTGAAGGCGGCGCCGATCGCATGGGCCTCAGGGCCCGCCAGGCTCGGCAGACGAAAGGCGAGGTCCCCTTGTTGAATCCGCTCGAGGCCGTCCGCGATGACCGGGAAGGGCTCGAGCGTCCGCTTCACGGACCAGAACGCGAGCGCGTTCGCGACGACGAACATGGCCGCGGCGATGGCGGACAGCCGAGTCACGTCATCCCATGCATCGAGCACGGCGCGCGAAGGCTGCGCCTGTACCACCAGCAGCACGCCGCCGCGCAGCGGAAACGTATATTTCGCCGGCTGCGGAGCCAGCAGATGTGCAAACCACACAGGCGCCTCGCGCCCGGCCTTGTAGGTTGCCGGAGGTGACTGGTACAGGATCTCTCCCGCGGCCGATTGCAGGGACACCTCATTGGCACGGACCCGGCCGAGTTGCTGCAGGAACTGCAGCACCAGGTCGGGGCCTCCCACCTGGGAGTAGACCGCGGCGAGACGGCCCAGGAGCTGCGACGCCACGCGGTTGGCCGCCTCGATCTCCTCGCGCACGGAGTTCCGCGTGCTTTGAACCTCGGCTGCGATCAGCACGATCACGAAAGCGGCGCTGAGGCCGGCCACGACGAGATTCAAGCGGGTCCGCAATCTCATTGGAGCATGGTACCAGGGCCGCGCCCGGCGGCGCGCGCAGGGGGCGGCGTGCTCATGAAAATCATGAGGCGCGTTTCATGATGCCGCTGATTCGACGAATTGGGCATCGGGAGGACCATGGGCCTGTACCCACTTATAGGAGTTCGACATGACATGGGAAACCCCGCAGGCCGTTGAATTGCGGTTCGGTATGGAAATAACGATGTATGTGTCCAATCGCTGAATAGCGAAGGTGTGCGCCCGCGTTCGCGGGCGGCGCCTACCTTGTCGTGAAAATTCGGGTACTGGGGTCGGCCGCCGGGGGTGGTTTTCCCCAGTGGAATTGCAATTGCCCCAACTGCAGGGGGTATCGCGCGGGCACGCTGCGCGCCAGCGCCCGCACCCAGTCTTCCATCGCCGTCGCCGCCGATACCTCGTGGGTGCTCGTGAACGCCTCACCGGACGTCCTGGCGCAGCTGCAGGCCAATCCTGATCTGCAGCCGGGCCGCGCGATACGCGACAGCGCCATCGTCGCCATCATCCTCGTCGACGGGCAGGTCGACCATACCACCGGCCTCTATATGCTGCGCGAATCGGTCCGCCCCTGGCCCATCTGGTGTACCGACAGTACCTTTGCCGATCTTACCCAGGGCAACCCGGTGTTCGGCGTGCTCGGCTACTTTTGCGGCGTGGATCGGCGGCGCATCGATCTGGGCGACACCGGTTTCACGGTCGATGCCGTGCAGGGGGTGCGGTGGCGCGCGTTGCCGGTCGCCAGCAAACCCGCTCCCTATTCGCCCAACCGCGACTCACCCATTGCCGGCGACAACCTGGCGCTCGTTATCGAGGATGAGGTTACCGGACGAACGGCGGTGTACGCCCCGGGTTTGAGTGCCATCGACGATCGGGTATGGCGCGCCATGCAGTCCGCCGCCTGTGTCCTCGTGGACGGCACGTTCTGGAACGACGACGAAATGATTCGGCTGGGGGTATCGTCCAAACGCGCGCGGGATATCGGGCACCTGCCGCAAAGCGGTCCGGGCGGAATGCTGGAGTGGCTGGATCGCCTGCCGGCCGCCACCCGCAAGATCTTGATCCATATCAACAATACCAATCCCATTCTCGATGAGAGTTCCCCGGAAGCGGCGGAAGCTTCGCGCCGAGGCGTCGAGGCCGCGCGGGACGGCATGGAGATCGTGCTGTGAGCGCCGCCGCCTGGAGCCGAGAGGAATTCGAAGTGCAGCTGCGGAGTCTGGGCAGTGGCTACCACATCCATCATCCCTTCAATGTGATGATGAATTCCGGTGCGGCTACCCCGGCGCAGATCCGCGCCTGGGTTGCGAACCGCTTCTATTACCAGATCAACATCCCGCTCAAGGATGCCGCCATTCTATCCAATTGCACGGACCGTACGGTGCGCCGCGCGTGGGTGCAGCGCATACTCGACCACGATGGCTACGGCGACGATCCCGGCGGGATCGAATCTTGGCTGCGGCTGGCAGAGGCGGTGGGGTTGTCGCGGGAGAGAACGGAGAGTCTCACGGAGGTGCTGCCCGGCGTTCGATTCGCGGTCGACGCCTATGTCAACTTCGCGCGCCGCGCACCCTGGCCGGAAGCCGTGTGCTCGTCGCTCACCGAGCTGTTCGCGCCGGAGATTCACAAGCAGCGTCTCGCGAACTGGCCGCAGCACTATCCCTGGATCGACCGCACCGGATTGCATTACTTCCAGAGTAGGGTCAGTTTGGCGCGCCGTGACGTGGAATTCAGCCTTGCGTTCACCCTGGAGCGCTTTGATACGCACGCCTTGCAGCTGCGCGCGCTCGAGATCCTGAAGTTCAAGCTCGACGTGCTGTGGCAGATGAGCGATGCCATGGCGCTGCGCTACATGGTGCCGTCATGAGTCAACCTATCGACGCCCTGTCGCGGCCCGCGGTTGCGCGCGGTTTCCGGCTGCAGTGGGAGGCTGCCCAAAACGCCCACGTTCTCCTCTATCCCGAAGGCATGATCAAGCTCAACACGAGCGCGGGCGAAATCTTGAAACGCTGTGACGGTGCGACGACGGTTGCCGACATCACGGTGGATCTCGAACGCGCCTTTGCGGCTTCCGATCTGTACGGGGATGTCATCCGCTTCGTTACCTTCGCGGTGGAGAAGAAATGGCTGCAGATCCCGCCGTGAATGCGCCGGCAAAGCCCGTGAATGCGCCGACCAAGCCGGGGCCGCCGCTGTGGCTGCTGCTGGAGCTCACCTACCGGTGCCCCTTGCACTGCGTTTTCTGCTACAACCCGACGGACTTCGCGAGCACCGGCGCTGAACTCGGCACGGACGATTGGCTGCGGGTGCTGCGGCAGGCGCGGGCCTTGGGCGCGGTGCAGCTGGGCTTGTCCGGCGGTGAGCCGCTGACCCGGGACGACCTCGAGACCATCGTGGCGGAGGCGCATGGTCTCGGCTTCTATACGAACCTCATCACGTCCGGTGTGGGCCTGAACGGCGCGCGCCTGCACGCGCTCAAGGATGCCGGGCTCGATCACATACAGCTCTCCTTCCAGGACAGCACGCAGCAGATGAATGATTTCCTGAGCAGCACGCGCACCTTCGATCTCAAATCGACGGTGGCCGCGCTCATCAAGCAATACGACTATCCCATGGTGCTCAACGTGGTTCTGCACCGGCTCAACATCGATCATGTGGAAGAAATCCTCGAGATGGCGCTGCGCCTCGGCGCCGACTATGTGGAACTGGCGAACACCCAGTACTACGGTTGGGCCTGGCACAACCGCGAGCAGTTGCTGCCGAGCCGGATCCAAGTCGAGCGCGCGGAACAGACGATGAAGCGCTTCCGCGAACGCGTCGGAAGCCGGATGCAGATCTATTTCGTGGTGCCGGACTATTTCGAGCGCCGCCCCAAGGCCTGCATGAATGGCTTGGGCTCGATATTTCTGACGATTGCGCCGGACGGAACCGCGCTTCCCTGCCATGCCGCGCGCATGTTGCCCGGCCTCGAATTCCCCAATGTGCGCGACGCCGGCATCGAGGACATCTGGTACGGCTCTGCGAGCTTCAATCATTTTCGCGGCGATGCGTGGATGAAGGAGCCTTGTCGAAGCTGTCCGGAAAAAACCCGGGACTTCGGCGGATGCCGCTGCCAGGCTTACCTGATGACGGGCGACGCGGCGAATGCCGATCCGGTGTGCGATTTGTCTCCGTACCATCATCTGGTGACGGAAGCGGTTGCGCGGGCGGAACGGCCGGCGGTCGAGGTGCCGCGGCTGGGACCCGAGGAAAAGCCGCTGGTGTTTCGCAGCGGGCGCAATTCGTCTACGCTGTTCGCCAAGCGA
>Ga0210406_10002662_pt1 | contig 20201 bp, 19 predicted proteins | sample IncBWC30MmetaG_FD_155454 | JGI IMG/M metagenome (GOLD analysis project Ga0210406, IMG submission 155454) | Forest soil microbial communities from Barre Woods Harvard Forest LTER site, Petersham, Massachusetts, United States - Inc-BW-C-30-M | ecosystem: Environmental > Terrestrial > Soil >... | reverse complement strand
ACGATTGATCCAGGGCCTCGGCGTGGTGATCGCGCTGCTCGGCGGCTATTTCCTGGTGCTGAGCCTGGGAGCCGCCACGTGAATGTTCGCCTTAATGTTAGCCTTCATGCTCGCCTTGGACGCGGCACGATTGCCGCCGCGATGTTCATCGCGCAGCCGAACATGGCGGAGGCGCACATCGTCGCGGCACGTCTCGGCGACTTCTACGCAGGCGCCCTGCACCCGCTGACCGAGCTGCAGGATCTCATTCTGTGGGCTGCAATGGGCGTGCTCGCGGGCTCGCTAGGCGCCGAGCGGGGACGCTGGCTCGTACTGGTGTTTCCGCTCGGGCTGCTGGCCGGTTTTGCTTGCGGGCGCGCATCCGGCATCGTTTCGGTGAGCCCGGCGGCGGATGCCGGAATGATCCTGCTGCTGGGCTTGCTGCTGGCGGCGGCCATACGTCTTCCAACCGCACTGCTCGGCGCGATCGCCTTTGCATTGGCGGCGATACGCGGCGCGACGAATGCTGGCGACCTCGGGGCGGAGAGCGACCGCCTCCTGTTCGCGGCAGGATTAGCCTGCGCCGGCTACGCCTCCATCACGCTCGTCATGGCGCTGACGCTTGCGTTCAGACGGGCAGATGCCGACCCGGCCACGGCATGGCGCGGGATCGCGATCCGTGCATTGGGCGGTTGGATCGCCGCCATCGGCCTCATGATGGTCGGATTCGCGCTCGCATCATGAGCGACGCTGGAGACTTCACGATGCAGCGGTCCCCTGCCGCAACGCGGCCGCGGCGCGGGCGCGCTGTTCGATCGCAGACCAGGCGCCCGCCTTGATGTCGGAAGCCGGGGCGACCCAGGAACCGCCGACGGCCACGACCTTCGGATGCGCCAGCCATTGCGCGGCATTGGCCTCCCCGATGCCGCCGGTCGGGCAGTAACGAACCGAGGGGAACGGGCCGCCGAGCGCATTCAGGGCCGCAAGGCCGCCCGCAGGCACCGCTGGAAAAAACTTGACGAGATCGTAACCCCGCGTGACGCAGGCCATCAGATCGGACGCGGTCTGAATGCCCGGCGCGAACGGCAGATCGCCTGAGGCAGCCGCATCCAACAGATCGTGCGACATGCCGGGACTGATGGCGAAGGCCGCGCCGATCCTGGCGGCTTGTTCAAGATCCCCAGGCGTCAAAACGGTGCCGACCCCGACGACAGCCTCCGGCACCTCCGCAATGATGGCGCGGGCGGCTTCCACCGCCGCCTCTGTCCGCAAGGTGATTTCGATCACCGGCAAACCGCCGGCGACCAGCGCGCGTGCAAGCGGCGCCGCCCGAGCCACATCCTCGATCGTGATGACCGGGATCATCGGCGCCAACGCCAGCAGCTCCATCAGGCGCACCCGAACCTTGTTGTTGCTCATGACTCTTCTCCGATCCTGGCGGGCATCGCTTCCCGTGGAATGACCGCTCCGGGCGACATGATCACCGCGCCCGCCAGCCGATGACCCGCGAGCGCAGCGTCGCGCGGCGACGCACCACCGATCCGGGCCGCAATATAGCCCGCGTTGAAGGAATCGCCCGCCGCCGTCGTGTCGACGGCATCGACCACGCTTGGTGGCGAGACCTCGACCAAGCCGTCACCGGCATTAATCAAGCAGCCAAGCGCTCCGCGCTTGACCACGATTTCCCTGACGCCTGCGGCCCGATGGCGCTCGACGCAAGCCGTCGCGTCGCGGTCGCCGAACAGGGCCTGCTCGTCCTCCAGCGTCGGCAACGCCAGATCGACCAGCGGCAGCATGTCGTTGAACGCGCGTCGCGCGGCCGCCGCATCGGCCCAGCCGCGCGGCCGATAATTGCCGTCGAAGGCGACCCGGCCGCCATTGCGCCGGGCCATGGTGAGAAGTTCGATCAGACGCGCCCTGCCGCTCTCCGCATAAAGCGACAGGCTGATGCCGGACAGATAGAGCCAGTCAAAGCAGGCCAAACGCTGAAGCGCTACATCGTCCGCGTGCTCGAAGAACTCGCGTGCGGGAGCCCGGTCACGCCAGTAAAGAAAACTGCGCTCTCCGCGCGCGTCGCGCTCGATCATATACAGACCAGGCACACGGCCGGCCATGCGCAGGACATGATCGGTGTTGATGCCCTCGGCGCGCCAAGCCGCAAGCATGGCTTCGCTCAGCGCATCGTCGCCGAGCGCCGTGACATAAGAGGTGTCGATGCCAAGCCTTGCGAGATAAAGCGCGGTATTCAGCGTGTCGCCGCCAAAGCCGCGCCGAAACAGGCCATCGTCGGCTTGCGAGAACTCGATCATGCATTCGCCGATGGCGGCAAGTTTCATAGGCAGGCGTCCGCGGGAGGTCTCAAATTCCTCGAACCCGCTTCATAGCGGCAATGCGGCGGTCGCCGCAACCCGTTCCGCGTCGTCAAGCCCCCGTTGGCGACGGCCCGGATCCGAATTGCCCAATCCGAAATCGTTATACGAACGTCACTGCGAGCCCCGACAGATCGTCCACGACCAGCAGCGCCCCCACGAAGTCGTCGTCGCGAAAATAGATGCTGCGCGTGATCACGACCGCAATCCCGGCGCGCGAAGCTGAGATCAGGCCGTTGGCGGAATCCTCGATCGCAAGACACTCATCTGCCGACAAGCCAAGTCTTGCCAACGCCTCGACGTAAACGTCCGGCGCGGGCTTCTTGTGCGGCACTTCGTCGCCGGCAACGATAACGTCAAAATATGCGCGCCAGGCCGCACCGAGCGCAGACGACAACAACGCATCGATATTGCCTGCTGACGTCGTCGTCGCGATCGCAAGCCGCTGGCCGCGCCGACGCGCGGCCGAGAGCAGTTCGGCCACCCCCGGCCGCAGGCAACAGCTTCCCTTCGCGATCAGTTCGGCATACCGTGCCGTCTTGATCCGATGCAGCTCGGCGACTTCGGAATCGGAGAGTAAAGCAGGATCCGGCCGCGTCGCGTCGAAGGCGCGGATGCGGTCTTTGCCGCCGGTCACCCGCAGCAGCTTCTGGTAGACTGTCCGGTCCCACCACCAGCCGAGGCCGGTCTGCAGGAATGCCTCGTTGAACGCTTGCCGATGCAGTTCCTCGGTTTCGGCCAGCGTGCCATCGACGTCGAAGATCAGTGCGCTTGCGCGGCGGATCAGATCTTCCGCGTGACCTCGCTGCGCCGCCGCGGACAACAGCTCCGTCACCGCGGCGTCCGCGGCGTGGCCGCAGCTCCGGCAAAGACCCGGCTGGCCAGCACATCGACCGCCTCGATCGACATCACTTCATCGCTTGTCAGCACGCGGTCGAGCTGGGCGACGAGGCGATTGGCCTGACGCAGCCTGATCCGGTCCAGCGCATTGCGGATCGATCTTGCATTGGAGAACAGCGGCTGCGCCTTGCGCGCGGCGATGTATCTCACAAAGGCGTCCCGGGCTTCCGGCGAGAAGCGATATTTCTGCTCCTCGAGCATGAGCTCCGCGATCGCGAGCAGCTCGTCCTCGGAATAATCGGGGAAATCGATATGATGGGCGATGCGGGATCGGAATCCCGGATTGCTCTGGAAGAATTTCTCCATCCGGTCGGCGTAGCCGGCGAGAATCACGACAAGGTCCTCGCGCTGCGATTCCATGATCTGCAGCAGGATCTCGATCGCTTCCTGGCCATAGTCGCGCTCGTTCTCGGGCCGGTAGAGGTAATAGGCCTCGTCGATGAACAACACGCCGCCCATCGCCTTCTTCAGGATCTCCTTGGTCTTGGGCGCGGTGTGGCCGATATACTGGCCCACGAGGTCGTCGCGGGTCACGCTGATGACATGGCCGCGACGCACGAAACCGAGGCGATGCAGGATGCCCGCAATCCGCAGCGCGACCGTGGTCTTGCCGGTGCCGGGGTTACCGGTAAAGGACATATGTAGCGTAGGAAAGGCCGTCGCTAGCGCCATCTTCTGCCTGATACGCTCGACCAGAAGCAGCGATGCGATCTCGCGAATCCGGGTCTTCACCGGCACGAGCCCGACCAGCTCCCTGTCGAGCTGCGCAAGCTCGGAGCCGATATCGACCGCCTCGAACTCCTTGCGCAGATCGACGGCCTGAACCGGCACGGCCTGGCCTTCGGCGGATCGCCCGCCGATGTCCTCATGCACCGCCATACCGTTCGCCCTCCGGCCGTCCGGCGGCATAGGAATGGGTCGCATAGCGCAGATTGCGGCCGACGCCTTCCTGACGGTCGAGGCGGAAGCCGGGCTCTTCCTTCGGCCGGTTGACGATGAAGGAGATGCGAACGGACTCCCAGCCATGGCTGGAATCGAAGCCCGAGATGCGGATGTAGCGGTCGCCATAGACGCGCCGGCAATCGCCAAGCTCTTTCATGATGCCGGCCGCGTCGCGCAGATCGAACATCGGCAGGCCCCACATCTCCCAATAGGTATTGCGCGGATGCGGGTCGTCGGTGAATTCGATGTTCACCGCCCAACCCTTCTCCAGGCAATACTGAACCTGTGCGCTGATCTGCGCGTCGGTGAGATCGGGCAGGAACGAGAAGCAGCCCTGGGTTATGCGCATCGTCATGCTCCTTTCAGACCGCGACGCTTGGGGTCGGAACGAAATCGGGCGCATCGGTCGATTCATAGTTGAAGGTCACGTTCTTCCAGATGTCGAGCGCCTCGCGCAGCGGCGTGCAGGTCTGCGCGGCCTTGGCAAGAATCTCCGGACCTTCATGCAAATAGTCGCGGCCCTCGTTGCGAGCGAGAATCATGGCTTCAAGTGCGACGCGGTTGGCGGTGGCGCCGGCCTGAATGCCGCGGGGATGGCCGATCGTGCCGCCTCCGAACTGCAGCACGACATCCTCGCCGAGCAGATCGAGGAGCTGGTGCATCTGACCGGCGTGGATGCCACCCGAGGCGACCGGCATCAGCTTGTTGAGGCTTGCCCAATGCTGGTCGAAGAAGACGCCATGTTCGAGCATCATTGGATTGAAATCCTCGCGGCAGATGTCGTAGTAGCCGCGCGTGGTGTTCGGATCGCCTTCCAGCTTGCCGACAACGGTGCCGGCATGGATGTGATCGACCCCCGCAAGCCGCATCCATTTGGCGATGACGCGAAATGAGACGCCATGCGCACGCTGCCGCGTATAGGTGGAATGGCCCGCGCGATGCAGATGCAGGACCATATCGTTCCTGCGCGCCCATTTTGCCATCGACTGAATCGCGGTATAGCCGATCACCAGATCGATCATGATGATGACGGAGCCGAGCTCGCGCGCGAGCTCGGCACGCTCGTACATGTCCTCCATGGTTGCCGCGGTGACGTTGAGATAGGTGCCCTTGATTTCGCCGGTGACGGCCTGCGCCTTGTTGACCGCCTCCATGCAGTAGAGAAAACGCTCGCGCCAATGCATGAAGGGTTGCGAGTTGATGTTCTCGTCGTCCTTGGTGAAATCGAGGCCGCCCTTCAGCGCCTCGTACACGACGCGGCCATAGTTCCGGCCTGACAGACCGAGCTTCGGCTTGACGGTCGCGCCGAGCAACGGGCGGCCGAATTTATCCAGCCGCTCGCGCTCGACCACGATCCCCGTCGCGGGACCCTGGAACGTCTTCACATAGGCAATCGGCAGCCGCATGTCCTCAAGACGCAGCGCCTTGAGCGGTTTGAAACCGAACACATTGCCGATGATCGAGGCCGTGAGATTGGCAATCGAGCCCGGCTCGAACAGGTCGAGGTCATAGGCGATATAGGCGAAATAGCTGCCGGGCGAGTTCGGCACCGGATCGACGCGATAGCACTTGGCGCGATATTTTTCCGCCGCCGTCAGCCGATCGGTCCAGACCACCGTCCATGTCGCCGTGGAGGATTCACCGGCCACCGCCGCGCAGGCCTCGGTCGGATCGACGCCATCCTGAGGGGTGACACGAAACAGCGCGATGACATCGGTGTCCTTCGGCTCATAGCCGGGCTCCCAATAGCCCATGCGCTTATATTCCATCACGCCCGACCGGTAGCGATCCTTGCCGCGAACCGTCATCGACTGATCGTTCATTTGATCCTCCTTCTGTTTCGGCCCCTGCGGCTCAAGCCGCCGCGGTTATTTCTCCAATTCGCGGATCGAGTGCGCCGGAACGATAGCGCTTTGCCATCTCCGACAGCGGGACCACCCTGATCCTGCCGGCATTGCCCGCGGTGCCGAATTGCTCGAAACGCTCCCGGCAGAGGCCGCGCATCGCGTCCATCGCCGGCTTCAGGAATTTGCGCGGGTCGAACTCACTCTTGTTCTCGGCCGAGACCCTGCGGAAGGTCGCCGTCATCGCAAGCCGGCAGTCGGTATCGATATTGACCTTGCGCACACCATGCCTGATGCCGCGCACGATCTCCTCGACCGGCACGCCCCAGGTCTGGGGCATCTCGCCGCCGAATTGATTGAACATATCTTGCAGCGGCTGCGGCACCGACGAGGAGCCGTGCATCACCAGATGCGTGTTGGGCAATCGCCGATGAATCTCCTCGACGACATGCATCGCGAGAATTTCGCCATCCGGCTGGCGCGTGAATTTGTAAGCGCCGTGCGACGTGCCCATCGCAATCGCCAGCGCATCGACCTTGGTCGCGCGCACGAAATCGACGGCCTGGTCCGGATCGGTCAGCAGTTGATCGCGGCTGATCTGGCCTTCGACGCCGTGACCATCTTCCTGCTCGCCGCCGCCATGCTCCAGCGAACCGAGGACGCCAAGCTCGCCTTCCACCGACGCGCCGATCCAGTGCGCCATCTCGACCACGCGCCTGGTGATATCGACATTGTAATCATAATCCGCCGCCGTCTTGGCATCGGCTTTCAACGAGCCGTCCATCATGACGGACGTGAAGCCGTGCTTGATCGCGGTCGCGCAGGTCGATTCCTCGTTGCCGTGATCCTGATGCAGACACAGCGGGATCTGCGGATGCATTTCCTCCAGCGCGTCGATCATCCTGGAGAGCATGATGTCATTGGCATAGGACCGCGCGCCACGCGAGGCCTGAATGATGACGGGCGCGTCGACGGCTGCAGCCGCCTCCATGATGGCGAGCCCCTGCTCCATATTGTTGATGTTGAATGCGGGCACGCCGTAGCCGCGCTCGGCCGCATGGTCCAGCAACTGTCTCAGGGTTATTCGCGCCATCGATATCTCCCGTCCACCCTCTCTTGTGTGCAAGTTACGAAGCGCGCGATCGGATGATGCAGCGCATCGCCGCATCCGCCACGGCATTCGGCGTGATGGCGAACTCGCGATACAGCACCTCCGCGGGCGCGGATGCGCCGAAGCCGCTCATGCCGACGAACTCGCCATGATCGCCGAGCCAACGCGCCCAGTCGCCCTCGATTGCGGCCTCGACGCCGACGCGTGGCGCCTGCCCCAAAACCTCTGCCCGATATACGGCCGGCTGCTTGCGGAACAGATCGAAGCAGGGCGCGGAGACCACGGCGGCGCGCACGCCTTCATCATCAAGCAGCTTCGCGGCTTCGAGCGCGATCGAGACTTCCGAACCCGTCGCGATCAGGGTGACATCCCGCGCACCCTCCGGCTCGACGACGACATAGGCACCCAGGGCCACGCGATTTTCGCTCGACGAGCCGCCGCGAAATGCCGGCACCGCCTGCCGCGACAGGCACAGGACCGACGGAGAGGTCTCGGCCCGCAGCGCGCAATCCCAGGCTTCCGCGGTCTCCATCGCGTCGGCGGGACGAAACACCAAAAGATTCGGAATGGCCCGCAGCGCAGCGAGATGCTCGACCGGCTGATGGGTCGGACCGTCTTCGCCCAGTCCGATCGAGTCATGCGTCATCACATGGATGACGCGGATGCCCATCAGCGCCGCGAGCCGGATCGCAGGCCGGCTATAGTCCGAGAACGCGAGGAACGTGCCACCATAAGGGATGAACCCGCCATGCAGCGCGATGCCGTTCATGGCGGCGGCCATGCCATGCTCGCGCACTCCATAGTGGATGTATTGCCCCCTCAGCTCGTTTGGACGCACCGGCTTTTGCGTCTTCGCAAGCGTCAGATTGGAATGCGTCAGGTCGGCCGAGCCGCCCAGCAGGTTGGGCAATGCTGGCGCGACAGCATCGATCACCTGCTGCGAGGCCTGACGCGTCGCGACTTTCGGCCGCTCCGCGCCGAAGCGAACGCGCAACTCGTTCATCACTTCCACATAGGCGGAAGGCAGCTTCTTGTTGATCGCATCATGGAACGGCGATCGATCGCCCGCGCGGATACGACGTGCCCGCTCGATCCAGGCGCGGCGCGCTTTCGTGCCGCGCTCGCCGACCTCGCGCCATCCGGCGACGACATCAGCCGGAATTTCAAACGGCTGATACGGCCAGCGCAACGCCGCGCGCGTCTTGGCAACTTCCTCGGCGCCAAGCGGCGCGCCGTGCGCTTTCTCGCTTCCCTGCCGGTTCGGCGCACCGAACCCGATCATCGTGCGGCATGCGATCAGCGACGGGCGGTCGCTGGCGCGCGCATGTTCGATCGAGGACGCGATCGCCTGCGGATCATGGCCGTCGATCCGGTTGACGGACCAGCCCGACGCCTTGAACCGCGCAAGCTGATCGTCCGAACATGACAGCGACGTCGCGCCATCGATCGAGATCTGGTTGTCGTCGAACAGCACGATCAGGCGGTTGAGTTGAAGGTGCCCCGCGAGCGAAATCGCCTCGTGGCTCAGGCCTTCCATCAGGCAGCCATCGCCGGCAATCACATAGGTAAAATGATCGACGAGATCATCGCCAAACCGCGCATTCAGCAGCCGCTCGGCAAGCGCCATGCCAACCGCGGTCGCGATCCCCTGCCCAAGCGGTCCGGTCGTCGTCTCCACGCCCGGCGTGTGGCCATATTCCGGATGGCCGGGCGTCTTCGATCCCCATTGCCGGAACGCCCTGAGTTGATCGAGGGTCACGCCCTCATAGCCCGTCAGATGAAGCAGGGCATAAAGCAGCATCGAGCCGTGACCGGCCGACAGCACGAACCTGTCACGATCCGGCCATGCAGGGTCGGCCGGATCGAATTTCAGAAAGCGGGAAAACAGCACGGTTGCGACATCGGCCATGCCCATCGGCATGCCGGGGTGGCCGGACTTCGCCTTCTCGACGGCGTCGATGGCAAGAAAGCGGACGGCATTGGCCATCTCGGCATGGCTGGTTTCGGCGTCGGAACAGCCGGCTACCGATGCAAGCACGTTCATAACGTTCGCCTCTTTCGTTCGATCAGTTGAAGGATCAGCGGTGTCAGAATGAGTTGCATCGCCAGGTCGAGCTTCGCACCGTGGATCACGATCGAGTTGGCGCGCGACATGAAGCTGTGCGGGATCATCGAGAGCAGATAGGGAAAATCGATGCCCCTCGGGTTTTTCAGCCGGATCACGACCATCGACTCGTCTGGCGTCGGTATCCAACGCGCGACAAAGGGATTCGACGTGTCGACCGTCGGCACACGCTGGAAGTTGATGTCGGTCTCGGTGAACTGCGGACAGATGTAGTTCACGTAGTCCGGCATGCGGCGCAGGATCGTGTCCGTCACCGCCTCGGTGGAATAGCCGCGAGCCTGCCGGTCGCGGTGCAGTTTCTGAATCCATTCCAGATTGATCACGGGCACCACGCCGATCTTGAGATCGGCATATTTCGCGACATTTACCCGTTCGGTGATGACGGCCCCGTGGAGCCCCTCGTAGAACAGCAGATCCGAATTTTCCGCCAGCGGCGCCCACGCGGTGAAGGTCCCGGGTGGCGCGCCGAATAACTGCGACTCTTCGTCATCATGAACGTAATGCCGCGTGGTGCCGGTCCCAGATTCGCTGTAGTCGCGAAAGAGCTTTTCGAGCTCCTCGAACAGATTGGTTTCGGGACTGAAATGGCTGAAATGCTTGTTGCCGCGCTCGGCCTCCTCCGCCATCTTCCGGCGCATGTCCACGCGGTCGTAGCGGTGAAACGCGTCGCCCTCGATATAGGCCGCGGTCACGTTCTCGCGGCGAAAGATGTTTTCGAATGTCTTTTTCACGGAGGTCGTGCCTGCTCCGGACGAACCCGTGATCGATATGATCGGATGACGGCGCGACATGGCGATCCCTCAACGAAACAGCCCGCGGCGCGCGAACAACGGCGCGTCGCTGCTTTCGAACAGAGGCTCGACACCCGCATGAACCAAATCGACCTCGCGCACCGCACGCGACGCCCCCATGATCAGCGGCACACGCTGATGCGGCGTCCTGGCCGAAAGTTCGAGAATTCGCGCACGCCCGCTGCTGGCGGCGCCACCCGCCCATTCCATGATCAGCGCGATCGGATGAGCTTCATAAACGAGCCGCAGCCGGCCTTCGCGATAGCCTGGCCGCGCATCGGCCGGGTAAAGGAACACGCCGCCGCGAACCAGGATGCGATATGCCTCCGCGACCAGCGAGCCGATCCAGCGCATGTTGAAATCCCGCCCCTGCTCGCCCGTCTCACCTGCGACGCAGCCGTCGATGTACATGCGCACAGCGCTGCTCCAGTGGCGGCGGTTGGAGGCGTTGATTGCAAACTCGGGCGTATCGGCGGGCAATTGCACACCGCGCCTGATCAGAACGAACTGCCTCGTTCGCGCATCGAGGATGAAGAAATCGACGCGTTGGTCGAGCGCGAGCACCAGCACCGTCTGCGGACCGTAGATGAAGAAACCCGCCGCACATTGCGCCGTGCCGGGTTCGAAGAAGGTCGATATGGCGTCTCGGGTTTTTGGCCGGATCGAAAAGATCGTCCCGACAGATATGTTGTTCTCCAGATTGGCGGAGCCATCGAGCGGGTCGATCGCGACGCAAAGCGGCGCCGCCGCGTCGCGCACTTCGGGGACTTCCGCTTCCTCCGAAAGGATCGCTGCAACGGACGCGTTTCGCAGCGCGTCACGCATCAGGCGATCTGCGGCAACGTCGATGTCCTTTTGCGTATCGCCATCGGTATTTAAGCCGCCGTTCTTTCCCGTAATGCCGACCAGCGGCCCTGCGGCGATAATTTCGGCGAGTTCGATCGCCGCGCCCGCGAGGCTTTCGATGATCGCAGCGCTTGCCTCGCGCAACGCATTCGTCGGTTGCGGCCCGGCGAGACGGTTTTGCAATGTCGTACGATCGTCCACGGGCCACCCCCTTGTGATCGCACCCTCTTCCGGGGTTCGCATCTGCCGCCACCATCAGCGGTGCCGGCGTCTTGCCATCAACGCCCAAATTGCCAATCAAGTGAAATTTTAATATCTTTGGATTGTCCAAAGTATTTCTTATGGAGGGGCGATCATGGGCCGGCGTTTCTCGCGCGACCTCACTATTCGACAGCTTCGCGCGCTGGCCGCGGTGCGGTCCGCCGGATCGATCACGAAGGCGGCGAACCGTCTCCATCTCACCCAGCCCGCGGTGACGCTGCAGCTACGAAATCTCGAAGAGCTGGCCGCAATGCCACTGATCCAGCGCACCAGCGAAGGCGTGCTTCTCACCGAGGCAGGCCGAGCGGTCCTCGCCTTGAATGAACGGCTGGAAGCCGCCATCCTCGATTGCGAGCAGTCGCTTGATCTGATCGCCGGCCGCGCCGGGGGCCGTGTGTCGATCGCGGCCGTCAGCACCGCGAAATATTTCGTGCCGTTCGCGATCGCCGCCTTTTCGCGGCGTTTTCCGAAAGTCGACGTCACACTGAGCATCGGCAACCGCGAAGACGTTCGGGCGGCGCTCCGGGGCTACGAACTCGACATCGCCGTGATGGGCCACCCGCCCGCCGACATCGAAGTCGAAATGCGGCCACTCGGAAAGCATCCGCACATCATGATCGCCGCGGCGGATCACCCTCTCGCCAAGCGGAAGCGGGTGACGGCGGCGGAACTTGCAAACGAGACCTTCATCACGCGCGAGCAGGGCTCCGGCACACGAATGCTGATGGAGGAGTTCTTTCTGAAGAATCAATTGACCCTGAAGATCGGCATGGAGATGGACAGCAACGAGACGATCAAGCAGGCGGTAATCGCTGGGCTTGGGATCGCCTTTATCTCGCAGCATACGGTGTCGCACGAACTGGCCGAAGGCAGGCTGGTGGCGATCAGGATGGCGGGACTTCCGGTCATGCGCCAATGGCACGCGGTGCGTCGCAGCGACAAAATCCTGCTGCCGCCGGCCCAGGCAATGCTCGATTTTCTCGGTAAAGAAGGATCGCGCTACCTGCCCGGCGCGGGCAAGGCCTAGAGAGCGATGGGATTAGTTTGAATCGCCGCCGCGCTCCAGCTCTTTCTTTGAGCATGATCTCCGCGCAAACGCGTTCCGCGTTTGTTAGCTAAGAGAACACGCCCCGCAACAAGTGCGGGGCCGGCTTATCCGGATCATGCTCTAGATCAGGCGGGCTGCCGTATAGATCTTCTTGGCGATAATCGCTGACGCACTCGTCGCCGAGTACAGACCGTTCTGAATTGCCCAGATCGCGGCTTGCGTCCGATTCTTCACGTGAATCTTGCGAAGGATCGACTTCACGTGAATTTTTACCGTCGACTCAGCAATATCGAAGCTGCGGGCGATCGTCTTATTGGAATCGCCCCGGCAGAGACAACGCAGAATGGCCCGCTGCCGATCGGTCAGTTGAAGTTCAGCGGTATTGGATTGGAAAGGCGCGCACTCAATACCGGAGGGTTCTTCGCTGTGTTGTCCAGGCGATGCCGTCTCATCAAATGGGAAGCGTGACTTTGGGACAATCCCGCCCTCATGTCCTGCGAACGACACCTGCACTTGTTGTGAGCCCGCCGGCGGTTGCCCCCGTGGCATGTCTCTGGAGAAATCCAATTGAGGAAGTGTGACGGCCGACGTGTCACCAACCCCTTGGCCTGTCAGTATGGCAGTTGGCGGAAAGTAGGTGCCGCCGTGAAGAATAAAGGACAGGGCCTGCAAGGCCATGGCCGGAGACATGGAGTTGATCAGGTAACCTCGCGCTCCTGAACTCATCGCGGCGCCAACGCTGACTTGGCTCGTGTCATCCGACAGGATCACCACCGAGGCCGTTGGACATAGAGTATGCAGCGCCTCTATCTCAGCGAGGATCTCGCAAGCGGAGGGGTGCGCGCCGCCGACACTGTAGACCAGCATGTCGCAACTATCCTCGACCAGCCGCGCATGCGCATGCTCGGGCTCGAGCGAAATCAATTCTACGTTTTCCTCTTTGGCCCAGGGCTCGAGAAAGCTCTCAATCCGCGCCCGTCGAAAGGCCATCTGATCGACAATGACAGCCGTCTTTTTAAATAGGACTAACATAACTCATCCCTGATTGATGGAGTGCTGATTAAAATCCCCCAGATCCCCCAGGATGAAAGATGGCCGCACTTAACGTATCGAGCCCCAACGTTTTTAAATTGGATATATCTTAAGATAAGAGTTGGTTGGTTGCCAACATATTCTCCTCCGATCGGACTATACCCTGCGTCAGGCTGTCTGACGTGTCACTAAAGAGAGGACCGTGAGAATACGGGGTATAGGCAGATCCGTCGACGCGGCATTTTGCATTCAAGAACAATGAAGGATTTTTAACGCGCCGGACACGATCACGGATGCGGGCGCAAGAACCGTGCGCCTCTATCGCGCTTCGTCCTATCGGCAGTCCAATCGAAGAGATTAAATAGCGGATGACCTGAATTATGACATCCGATCATCCGGCGGAGCCGATGATCAAGTCAGCCGCTGGCCGGCCGGTCAGCAGCGAAGGCGCGATGAGTTAAGGACGAATCATCGTCGCGTTGATAGACTATCGTCTAAGCATGATCTTTTCGGAAAACCGGTGTCCAACCATCGGCTTGTAGCCCAAGGCCGCGCTTCCGGATCATGCTCGCGTGCGAGGCAAGGGTGCGCCAGCGTGGGCTGTGCATTAGTCAGAGCCTCTGACCAACAGATTTTTTCATGGGCAGGCTTGATGACTTGAAAAAATCGGCGCAGGCTATTGATCCGACAACGATCTGGCCGGGAGGTCACATCGTATGACTGGTATATCGATAGGCCGAATGGTCGTGCTGTCTGTCGCGCTTGTTGCGACATGTGGCGCGGCGCTGCTGTTTGGCACCACGCGCCTGAGGCATGAGGACGCGGCTGAATCGACGGCTGCAATCGCGCCTGGGTTGTCCATGCCGGAATCGGGTGCTCGGGAGGAAGGCTCCCCCGCACTCTCCAGGACGGAGGTAGAAGCCGCCGCTGCGGCGGCAGGAGCAGCGGCCGCCGGATTGGCCGAATCCCCATCCCCGCCGCGCAAAGCGGTCCCCGATGAATCCTTGCCCGAGTTCGACATTGTCCGCATCGAACGGAATGGGGATGCGGTCGTCGCCGGCCGGGCCGCACCGGGCGCAATCGTGAACCTGCTGCGCAACGGCGAGCGGGTTGACCGGGCGACAGCAGGTCCTTCCGGTGAATTCGTGATGATCCCTCCCCGCCTTCCTCCCGGCGATGGCGAGTTGACATTGAGCACCGAGTTGCCGGACGGAACCGTAGCCGTTTCCAAACACAGCGTGGCCATCGCGTTGGACGCACCCAAGGTCGAGACGGCGCAATCGCGCGCGGAGCGGCCTCCTGCCATCGCAGCGACGCCTCCCGCCCCCGCACCTGCCGCCGCACCTCGCGCGCTAGCGGAAGCCACCGCACCGTCTGCGCCCGCAGAGACGACGCCTGAGACTCAACGACAGACTGCGAACGTGCAACACGCCGCGGTATCGCAGCCGCCGCACGCGACCACCGCCGCTCCCGCGACTGAGCCGGGTTCATCATCCGCCGAAACCGCAGCGAAGACAGGGACTAGAATCGTATCCCGCGGCGATAGTCTGTGGCGTATCAGCCGTCTCGCCTATGGCGTGGGCACCGAATATGCGACCATTTTCAAGGCCAATCGCGAGCGGATTCGAGATCCGGATCGTATTTATCCCGGGCAGACTTTTATCCTTCCGAGAAAACCCCGTTGAATTGCGGAAGCCCTGGCAACTCTTCATCACCCCTCACCTTACCCCTCACCTGCCCCGAAAGCTCGGCTTGCGGCGCTCGTTGAACGCGAGGACACCCTCGCGACGGTCCTCGGTCGGGACCAGGCGATTATAGGCTTCGATCTCGAAGGCCAGGCCGTCTGCCAGCGACATCTGCAGGCCGCGATGGATCGCCTGCTTCGCCTGACGAACGGCAACGGGGCCGTTGCTGGCGATTCGATCCGCGATAGCCAACGTTGCTTCCAGCAATTGCTCCTGCGGCACGACCCGATTGACCAATCCCCAGGCTTCCGCTTCGTTAGCCGAGAACGGCACGCCGGACAGGATGAGTTCCTTGGCTCTGCGCTCTCCGACGGCGCGCGGCAGGTTCTGGGTTCCGCCGGCGCCGGGCATGATGCCGAGCGTCACTTCCGTCAAAGCAAAGCGCGCGTCCGTCGAGGCGTAGACAAAATCCGCCGCCGCGGCGATCTCGCAGCCGCCGCCATAGGCCGCGCCATTGACGGCCGCAATCACCGGAACAGGACAAGCGATGATCGCGCGGAGCATGCGCTCGAAGATGAGGTGCTGAGCCTGCCATGCCGCATCCGTCATGCCGTTCCGCTGCTTCAGATCGCCGCCGGCGCAGAATGCCTTTGTCCCGCGTCCGGTCAGGATCACTATTCTGAGGCCTTCAATATCGACGGTGAGCCCCTCAAACAGCTCCATGAGGTCGCATCCCATCTGGGTGTTCAAGGCATTGGCCGCTTCCGGCCGGTTCAGAGTGACCAACAGGATGCCGTTATCGCGCCGTTCGACCGCGATGGTTTGAAAGTCGCTCCGCATTGTCTCTCCCTTGGCGGCCCATGTCTGCAGAATGTCCTGTCAGGCATTGTGAACCGCACGCTGACTTTGCTCAAGACGCGGAGCGCGCGTCGTTGCGCCGGGCAGATGGTTGCTGCGCGAAGCCCCCACGTAAGCCTCCCGCACCCGCGGATTACTCAGAAGGTCGCCGGCCGTCCCCGACAGGACGATCCGACCGTTTTCGACGACATAGGCGAAATCGGCAACGTTGAGCGCGACATTGGCGAATTGCTCGACAAGCAACATCGTGCGGCCTTCGGCCCGCAGTCGCCTGACAACGGAATAGACTTCGTCGACAAGCTTTGGCGCCAGGCCCATCGAGGGCTCGTCCAATAAGATGATGCTGGGCGCGCCCATCAGTGCGCGACCTACGGCCAGCATCTGCTGCTCGCCGCCCGACAGCGTACCGGCATACTGCCGGCTCCGCTCCCTGAGCCGCGGAAAAATCTCCATCACATGATCGATCTCGCGCGCGACGTCCGCAGCCGAAGCCTCTTTCCGCCGATACGCGCCGAGCCGCAGATTGTTCATGACCGACAGACTCGGAAAGATCCTTCGCCCCTCCGGGACATGAGCAAGCCCGCAGGACGCGACCTCGTTTGAGGGCATGTTTGTGATATTCCGTCCACCAAGAATGATTTCTCCAGCGGTGGGACGGATCATGCCCGAGATGGCGCGCATGATCGTGGACTTCCCCGCACCGTTGCTCCCGATCAGGCAGACGAGCTGCCCGGCCGGAACGCGCAGATCAATATCGCGGATCACATCGGATCTTCCGTAACCGGCGCAAAGCTGCTCGATCTTGAGCATCGGCTGGCTCCCCATCAGGCTGCCGCCGCGGAGCCGAGATAGGCTTCGATGACGCGGGGGTCGGCGACCACATCGCCCGGGCGGCCCTCTGCGATCCTCTCACCGAAGTCGAGGACAGTGATGCGATCGCTCAAGGCCATGATGACATCCATGTGGTGCTCGATCAGCAGCATCGTCACTCCCGATGCTCGGATCTTTCGCAGGATCTCAACCAGATCGGCGATCTCAAGCGGATTGAGTCCCGCCGCCGGCTCATCGAGGAGCAGAATCCGCGGTTCCGTGGCCAGCGCGCGCGCTATCTCCAGGAGACGCTGCTTGCCATACGGAAGACTGCGCGCGTCTTGGTCCGCCTGCTCACCAAGTCCGACAAAGCCGAGGAGCTGTCGCGCTCGTTCCGTCTGCTCGACTTCCTCGCGCCGGAAGCGCGCCGTCGCGAGCATCACATCCAGAAGATTTGAGCGGTACGAGCGGTGGCGCCCGACGAGAACGTTCTGGAGCACGGTCATCTGGCCGAACAATTGCACGTTCTGAAATGTGCGGGCGACGCCAAGCCTGGCGATATCCACCATATGGGCGCTGGCGAGAAGCGTATCGCCGAGCGCAATCGTCCCTTCATCCGGCTTGTAAAGACCGGTGAGCGTGTTGATGACGGTGCTTTTCCCGGCGCCGTTCGGGCCGATAAGCCCGTGGACTGTACCCGGCTCCACGCACGTGGTCAGGCGCCGGACGGCATCAAGGCCTCCAAACCGAACCGTCACATCATGGAGAGTGAGGGACGCGGCGGCCATGGTCCTCGGGAGCAGCAAGTCAACACGATCGGCTGAGCCCGCTTGCGCGATTTTGCCAGCGCCGCGGTGGGCTCCGATGAAGGCTGAAATACTGCCGACGATGCCTTCGGGCAGGTAGACAATTGCGCCGAGAAGAATGAGCCCGAAGATCGTCAATCGCTGCTCCGTCATGGTTGCGAGTCGAAAGCTCAGAACGGCAACGCCAAGCGAGACCAATGACGGAATCCAATCCGTCCATCGGAAACCGCCCTTGACCAATTTCCAAAGCGCGATACCGAGCAGGATGAGCGTTGACGCGATGGCCATGGATCTGAACGTCGCGATATCGCCGAGCAAGTTCGGCAGCCAGACCGCGAGTGTCGCGCCGAGCAGCGCGCCCAGCCTGTTCCTGCGTCCGCCAACGATGAGCGCGAGCAGGAAAACGATCGTCATCTCGAAATTGAACGACTGAGGCGTGACGTATTCTTCCGAGAAAATGTAAAGTCCACCGGCAAGCCCCGTGAAGGCCGCACTCACCGTGAAGGCAAGAATCTTGTAGCCGACGCCCGAGACGCCCACGCTGTCGGCCGCGATGACGCTTCCCTGCAGCGCCTGGAAGGCTCGCCCATAAGGCGACGCGACGATACGTCCCACGACGAACCAGGCCGCCACGAACAGGCCGCACACCATCCAGTAGAAACGGCTGGCATCGAGCTTGAGGCCGGCTATCGCGGGCTTCGGAGCCGCCAGTCCGCGCGCACCTTCGGTAAGGTCGGCCCACTCGTTGAGCACCACGAGCGCGATCGTGCCGAACGCAAGCGTGACCATGGCGAAGTAAGGCCCGCTCGTCCTCAGCGCCGGGAAAGCCAGGCACGCGCCGAAAATCGCTGTGAGAACGCCGGCTGCGATAAGCGCAAGCGGAAGCGGCATGCCTGCCTTCACGACCAGCAGTCCCGCCGTGTAGGCGCCGATGGCGAACAGGCCGAAATGGCCAAGTGATATTTCGCCAACATAGCCGACGATCAGATCAAGACCAAAGAGCACGATGGCGAAGACAAGCACCAACGTTATCATGTGGACATAATAGGGGTTGTGCAAGGCGAACGGGATGAGCGCGAGACCTGTGAAGGCGGCAAAGGCGGCCAGGGTCAGAGCGGTTGCCTGTGACATGGCTCAAACCTTCTGAGGAAGCACTTTGCCGAACAGCCCTTCGGGCTTGAAGGCAAGCGCGGCCAGCAGAATGAGGAGACCTGGAACCTCCTTGTAACCGGTCGAGATGTAGAAGGCCGTGGTCGCCTCGGCCAGGCCGATGATCAGGCCTCCAACCACGGCACCGAGCCCGGAGCTCAGTCCGCCCAGGACGCCGGCCGCGAAGCCCTTCAGCGCCAGCACCAGACCCATTTCCGCGCCGGTCAGCGTGATCGGCGCTATCAGCACGCCCGCATAGGCCGCAATGGCGCACGACAGCGCGAAGGAGCCCGCGATGACCTTGCCGGTGTCGATCGCCATCAGGCCGGCGGCTTCACGGTCATCCGCAGTCGCCGCAAAAGCCTGGCCGAGCAGCGTGAAGCGGTTGAAGACCTCGACCAATGCCATGAGGGCAAGAGAAGCGGCGATGATCATGATCTCCGCGGGCATGATGAACGCGGACCCGATTTGTATCGGAGTCGTCGGCAGCGGCGACGGGAAAGGCAGATCCTCCCTGCCCCATATATTCTGGGCCACATTCTTCACGATGATGCCAACTGCGATTGTCGCGAGAATCCAGCCCTCTGATTTCGACTTCAGAGAGGGCGCCACCGCAATTTTTTCGATCACAAGTCCGTACAGGCCGCCGAAGGTAACGACCAACGGAATCATCGCCCAGAAACCGACGAAGGGCACGAGCGAAAGACCGACCAACGCGCCGGCCGCCAGCGCCTCGCCCTGACCGAAATTCACGGTCCGCGACGTGACATAGGTGAGCTGATAGCCGAAGGCGATCAGGCCGTAGATGGTGCCGAGCGAGATGCCGCTGACGAGCACTTGAGACAATACGCCGAACACGCGGCCTCCTCGTCGCCATCTGCGCAAGTCGATCTTGAGCACCCGATGAGAGAGGTGGGCCTATTGGCCCACCTTGAGCTTGTCAGTGTCGTTCGCGAACATGACGCGACCGCTTTTCACGACCCCGAACACAACATGGGCAGCACTGGTGGCCTCGTGGTTTTCGGCGGTGAACGGCTTGCGATAAGTGGCGATGACGCCCGCAACCGGCTCGCGCAGGCTTTCCAGAGACTGCTTGACCTGCTCACCGCTCGCACCGAGCCCTGCCTGCTCGATCGCGGCGGCCAGCAGCAGCATCGCATCATATGACTGAGCGGCGGACGACGGGCTCGGAAGTCGATCCACGGCGTAGGCCTTCTGATAGGCGGTGATGAAATCAGCCCAACGCTTGCTGACAGCGGCATCCTGAATGAAGGTTTGCGGCATATAGACCCCCTCGCCATTGGTCCCCGCATTGTCGATGTAGTTCGACATCGAGGAATTCCAGCTCGTGACGTAGGACCTTCCAGCCGATCTTCGCCATGGAGTTCGCGATCTGCGCCAGATCCGGGCCGAGCGCGTAGCCGAAAATAGCCTCGGCGCCGGCCGCGCGTGCCTTCAGAAGCTGTGGGGTCATGTCGACGTCGCGAACGTTGAACTTCTCGACGGCGACGGGCTTCACGCCGAGCTTGTCGAGAGCCTGGACGAGGTCGTCCTTGCCGAGCTGCCCATAATTCGTCGAGTCCGCGAGAATGGCGACCTTTCGGATGCCGCGCTTGTTCACCATCTCCTCGGCCATCATGGCCGA
>Ga0210406_10002660_pt1 | contig 20208 bp, 15 predicted proteins | sample IncBWC30MmetaG_FD_155454 | JGI IMG/M metagenome (GOLD analysis project Ga0210406, IMG submission 155454) | Forest soil microbial communities from Barre Woods Harvard Forest LTER site, Petersham, Massachusetts, United States - Inc-BW-C-30-M | ecosystem: Environmental > Terrestrial > Soil >... | reverse complement strand
CCGTACTGCAGGTGGCGGCCAACCCCTACGTGGCGCTACTGGGGCCGCCGAAAACAGCTTCGGCACGCCTTACGCTCACTCAGGCATTCAATTCGTTCGGAACGTTTATCGCTCCGCCCATCGGCGGAATACTCATTCTGGCTACGGCGCCCAAGACGGCAGCACAGATTGCGGCCATGCTTCCGGCGGAGCTTCAGGCTTACCGCATTGAGCAGGCTTCATCGGTCAAGATGCCGTATATCGTCATCGCGGTTGCATTGATCTTGCTCGCCGTTGTTATCGGACGGTTCAAACTACCGCACATCCCCGAGGCCGAGGGCGGCCACGCCGCGGTGAAGGACGACAGCATCTGGAAGCATCCGAACCTGGTGATGGGTGCAGTCGGCATCTTTACCTATGTCGGCGCCGAGGTTGCGATTGGCAGCTTCCTGGTGAATTACCTGCACGAGCCCTACATTGGCAACCTCGACCTCGAGACTGCGGCAAAGTATCTCTCGTTCTACTGGGGCGGCGCGATGGTGGGACGTTTTGTCGGATCCTGGGTGCTGCAGAAGTGGCCGCCGCGCACCGTGCTGGCTGCGAATGCGTTCATCGCTGCCGCTCTGGTGTGCCTCTCGATGGCGAGTTCCGGAAACGTTGCCATGATCAGCATCCTGGCGATCGGCTTCTTTAACTCCATCATGTTCCCAACCATCTTCACGCTGGGCATCGAAGGTCTGGGCCCGCTGACGGGCGAAGGATCGGGCATGCTGAACACCGCCATCGTGGGTGGCGCGATCATACCTCTGCTGCAGGGCATCATTGCCGACCGGATCGGGATCCATCATGCGTTCTTTCTACCGGCGATTTGTTACCTGTATATCGTGTTCTTCGCCATCAAGGGATTGCCACGGAACCGCATGGCGTAGGCAGTCGCGTGCTTTTTGGATCGGCCGCAGACCTCGGTTTGCGGCCGTTTTGCTTTAGATCACAAGGTGAGTGTTTGGTTCTTCTTCCGGCGCGGCGATGCCTTCGGGCAGTGTGCCGCCGTTGTATTCGGCGAGGCGGTTCTTCCACTTCAGGAACTCGGTGATGGTCTGCGGTTCAATGCGTACTTCCACGCGCCGCAGGCTGGCCAATAGCAGGTTCATCTCTTTCATCAAGCCAACTTCGCTGCGCAGATCGACGCGCCCGGGCTTCGCTGCTACGCGTACTTCACGGCCCTTCAGCTCCAGCAGTCCCCAATGCCTTGGCAATTCCTGCGTGGCGATCATGCCCGCCGGAGCCATGTAGAATCGCTGACTGCCCATTCCGTCTTCCGGCTTCTGGCGAAACGGCTTGCCTGCGTCGGCCAGGAAGTCGGCGCGCGAGACCTTGCACTCCACCAGCACCGACTTGCAGCGGCCCTTCCACGCGATGACGTCGGGCACTTCGCCCGTGGCGCAGTATTGCTCAGACAGGATAATGCCGCACTTGTAACGGCGGCGCAGCCACTCCACCGCACGAGCGATTAGTTGTGCGTGCTTTGCTTCGTCGCAAGGGGTCTTCGGCACGTTTCAGTTGTAGCGTAAAATGCAGCGCCTGGGGAGTGACTGCGAAGTCTCCCACCCTGTCGTCCGACAGATTCAATCGACGGGAAGAGGTGGGGTGTCCGGTCGAGAATCTCCTACGGAATCGTTTCGTAGGCTGCGGCAGCGATTTCGCCCAGCGCCTGGCCCGCGACATTTTGCGCAGCGTCGGGATCGTCGGGCAGCGCCGTGTGATTGACGTATGCGGCGAACGCAATAGTGTGCCCCGACTTGGTGATGACATAGCCAGCCAGGCCTTTGCCATTCAGCATGAGCCGCGCATTGAGGCGGTCTGGGGAACCGAACGTCCCGGTCTTGGCGAAGACGTGTCCTGCCGCCGGAGAACTCACCTGGATTTTCGCCAGCGTGCCGTCCTTGCCGAGGACAGGCAGACCGGCATATAGGGTGGTGAAGTCCTGCCTCGACTTCCAATACACGAGGTAACGGCACATGAAGTCGGGCGTGAACAGGTCGGCCCAGTCTCCGCCGGCGCCATCGCCCTGCGACGCGCCGTTGAGGTCGAGATTCGCGCTCCTCAGGAATTCGTTCTCCAGCTTGAATCCCGCTTTCAAGACATCCTTCGAGGCCTTCGCGCCGTAGATTCCAAGCAGGTACGGACCCATGCTAGCGTGCAAATTGTGGCTGACCTTCAGCGTGAGCTTCACGTCCTCCGACAGCGGAGGTGAGGTGTGTTCGGCTACCACATTGTCAGAGGTATAGAACTTCTTGAGCGATGCAAAATCGAGCGGCTGCGACTTCGCCGGTGGCTTGACCTCTATACCCGCCGCAGTCACCGACTGGCGCAGAGCAGCCGTAGCAAACTGCGTGGGCGACGGCACCGGATAGGCCCCAGTCTGGGTCTCCGCGCCTAACGGAATGTTTCCGGTAAGCGTAACCTCAACGGGGCCATCAGGACTCGGAGAAGCATCGGAAGCGTCGAGGCTCGGCTTGCTGCCGGCTGCGCCCGTGGTGATCTTGCTGACGAAGTGCAGGTACGAAGTCTCGGGAGACACAGTGATCGCGACAGGATCGCCAACCTTCGCTCCCGGTTTGCCGGTGAGATCAACAACATTGTCGTTGACGATGATGGAGGACAGGACAGTATCGGTGCCGCCCTCGTGCGGTCCGTCAGGCATCAACGAGGTGTCGATGTATACGTCGCCTTCGATCCGTCGAATGCCCTTATCTGCGATCTGCTTCGCCATCGCGCGCAGCACTGCCAGCGGATTTCCGGGCAGCGCCGGCCCCTGGTAAGTGTGATCGTGGTCCACGAAGGCCAGGGTTCCGTCCGGCTGGATGCGGTTCGACAAGTTGGGGTCGCCGCTGGCGACGAGGATAACGTCACCCTTCAGCGTGCCGTTGTCGATGGGACCGGTGCGGTACACCAACGTGTGGAAGCGAAAGTCGCCGCCCAGCTTCGCCAGTACGATGCCTTCTGTCAGCAGTTTGGTAGTCGAAGCCGGCACAAACATCCTGTCGGCGTTGAGCGCGTACAAGACCTCACCGCTGTGCACGTCGAAGAACTCGACACCGAAACTGGAGTGGGCGAACACCGGACGCGCCATCACCGCCTGGACGCGGGCGGCCAACGGAGTCGGCGATTGGGCGAAGGCCAAGGACGCGATTCCGGCTACCAAGAGCAAGCCGAGCCACGTGCGTCGGGCTGAGTAAACCATGCAGAGTGCCCCTTTCGTCAATGCCGATATGGGTAATTCGAGTTGCGTGCGATTGTACGCGAAGCGTGCGCCACGCCTTTACTCTGCTGAATCAAACCTGAGCTGCGGCTATCTCAGGTCTGCGCAGTGGTACGATGGTTGGCCTTGCCGGACGACCTCACGAAGAAGCCGGAGCAGGACGGAAAGCCGATGCGACGACGCACCTTTCTCAACGTTGCCACCGCCGCGACCGCGGCCATGGCGCTCGAACCAATGTCCCTTGCCGGTAACAGTGATGCGAAGGTACCTGTCCGATATCCCGATCCCGCGGTAGAGATCGTCGACTCGCGGTTCGCCAAGTACGTGGCGTTTAACGCGGCGGTGGAGCGCCTCTACACCGGCTGCCGCTGGTCCGAAGGACCCGTATGGTTTGGCGACGGACGCTACCTGCTATGGAGCGACATCCCCAACAATCGTATTCTGCGCTGGCTCGAAGATACGGGCGAGGTCAGTGTCTTCCGCCAGCCGTCGAATAACAGCAATGGCAACACGCGCGACCGGCAGGGCCGGCTGGTCACTTGTGAGCACGATTCCCGCCGCGTCACCCGCACCGAGTACGACGGAACCATCACCGTGCTCGCCGACCGCTTCCAAGGCAAGCCCCTCAACGCCCCTAACGATCTCGCGGTACACTCCGACGGCGCGGTGTGGTTCACGGATCCGGGCTACGGAATCCTGGGCAACTACGAAGGACATAAGGCAGCACTCGAGCTGCCGACCAACGTGTACCGCATCGATCCCAAGAGCGGTGCGCTCACTGCAGTTGCCAGCGACATGGAAAAGCCTAACGGCATCTGTTTCTCGCGTGACGAAAAGATGCTGTACGTGGTCGATACCGGCTCTTCACACCATCCTGGCTACCCGCATCACATTCGCGTATACGACGTTGTGGACGGCGTTCGCCTGGCCAATGGCCGCATGTTCGTCGATACCGGCGCAGGCACAGCTGACGGTATCCGCTGCGATGTTGACGGCAACGTTTGGGCTGGTGTGGGATGGGGCGGCCAAGGCTTTGACGGGGTGCACGTCTTCGCGCCCGAAGGCATGCTGATCGGCAAGATCCATCTGCCCGAAACTTGTGCGAATCTCTGCTTCGGCGGCGCCAAGCGCAACCGTCTGTTCATGGCTGCCAGCCAGTCGCTGTACGCGGTCTATGTGGAGGCGCAAGGAGCGCAGTCGCCGTAGCCACGGGCCGCCGTGCGAATCGTGTAGGATTGAAGATTCGACATGGCGTGGATGATCCAGGCAGAGAATGTGCGCAAGACGTATCGCATCGGCAAAGTGGATGTGCCTGCGTTGCGTGGCGTGTCGCTGGAAGTCGCGCCGGGCGAGTTTGTTAGCATCGTTGGCCCCTCCGGCAGCGGCAAGTCAACTCTTTTCTATATCTTAGGAGGGCTCACGCACGCCGACACCGGCCGCGTGTCGATCGACGGTGTCGATTTCTCGGCTCTCTCTGATTCGGCCCGCACTCGCATGCGCAAGCAGAAGATCGGCTTCGTCTTCCAGAAGTTCAACCTGCTGCCAACCCTTTCGGCGAAGGGGAATATCGACATCGCGCGCGACATTGCCGGCGCCTCGACCGGCGACGATCGAGAGCATATCGAGCGGATCACCCGGCTGCTGGGCATCGACAAGCGGATGGATCACCGTCCGTCGGAGATGAGCGGCGGCGAGCAGCAACGCGTGGCGCTGGCGCGAGCACTGGCCAACAAACCCGCCATAGTGCTGGCCGACGAACCTACGGGCAACCTCGATTCGGAGAACTCCGCCATCGTACTCAACATGTTGCGGCAGTCGAACAAGGAACTCGGCCAGACCGTGCTGATGATCACCCACAACCCGGAGGCCGCGGAATATGGCGACCGCATCGTGCATATGCGCGATGGTGCGATCGTTCCGCCCGAGCGGGACCCGCAATGGAGTGGCGCGCACCACGATTGATGCGGCTCCGCCCATTTGCCAGCTTGTCGTCGCTTATAAGACGGGTGTTGTTGAGTAGCTGAATTGGAGCCCATCAAATAGCTCCCAGCCCTGAACGGGGCGAAGTTAGACGTGAGGGAACATCATGTCGAAGAACGGTGGCATCATCGGGGTATCAGATCATGGCGGTTGGGCGGTGCTGGTGACGGTCGAGCGTGATGGGACGCTCCTCGACCGCCGCCGGGTGGAACTCGTGGGCGAGGGCCTGCCAAAGCTTCCGCACCACAGCGAAGGCCAAGGGCTCCCGCTCGAGGAGGCGGTGGAGCTGGTAGAGCGAGTGCGCGTGTCGGCGGAGAGGCACGCGGTGCTTGCCTTGGACGCTGTAACGATGGCGGTGCCGCGTGTCCTTGGTGTCGCCCTTCGCAAGTGCCCACAGCTTCCACCCACGATTGCCGAGCGAATCAAGGATTACCGTGCGCAGAACGTTGCCGACTGGGTGATGTACCGCAAGGCCCTGGCCTCCGCGGCCGAGGCACGGCGTTGGCCCGTCCACTGGTACGACGCGAAAAGCGTATTGGGTGCGGCGCGCCAGGCGTTGCGCGTAGAGAACCTCGACGATCACTTCCTCCAGGTGCGGAGGGCAGTCGGGCCGCCCTGGAACAAGGATCACAAGCTCGCAATGGCGGCGGCAATCGTCACGGCGCCCGCGGCTGTGAGTAATCCGCGGAACCTGGAGTAAGGCCGTTTCAAATTATTCTTGTCCGAAACAACTCCCGACTTGTTGCTAGTGTAAGTCACCAGCTACCAGTCACCGGTTACCAGCCACCTTCTTCTGATATCCTTTCTCGTTTGCCTCGCGTCGCGAGTGCCATTCCCTTTTGGAAGGTCTGCATTGTCTGCGAATCCAATCATGCTGGTTCACGGTGGGGCATGGGCGATCCCCGATGACACGGTCGACGCCCACTTGCAGGGCGTGGTGGCAGCGGCCGCCGCGGGGTTTGACACGATGCACCGCGGCGGAAGCTGTCTTGACGCGGTCGAAGCCGCCGTAGCCTCCATGGAAGACGACGAGACCTTTGACGCCGGTCGCGGCTCCTTCCTCAACATGGACGGCCGCGTTCAGTTAGACGCCTGCATGATGGACGGCGCAACCCTGCGTGCCGGTGGCGTGGGATGCGTCGAGCATATTCGTAACCCGGTTTCGGCCGCAAAGAAGATTCTTACCGAAAGCCCGCATGTTTATTTTGTCGGCAGCGGCGCCGAGCGTTTCGCCCAGGAGCACGGCATCGAGCTCTGCGCCAACGACGACCTAATCATCCCGCGCGAGGTCGAGCGCCTGCGCGAAGCCAAACAGCAGGGTTACCTGCAGATGCCCGACGAGTTCGGCCCCATGCGCTCGCACGACACCGTGGGAGCGGTCGCGCTCGACGGCGAAGGCAACATCGCCGCCGCCACTTCGACCGGCGGCACGTTGAACAAGGCCCCTGGGCGCGTAGGCGACTCGTCCCTGATTGGATGCGGCTGCTACGCCGACAACCTTAGTGCCGCCGTCTCCACCACTGGTTGGGGAGAACCGATGATGAAGCTCGTCCTCAGCAAGTGGACCGCCGATCGCGTCGAACAAGGCGCTGCTCCCCAGGAGGCTGCCCAGCGCGCGCTCTATTACCTGAAGTCCCGGCTCGGCGGGCACGGCGGCATCATCCTGATCGACCGCCGCGGCCGGGTTGGCGTCGCCCACAACACTCCTCGCATGGCCTGGGCGCTGGTTTCAGAGGACTCCGCCTCTTCCGGCATCAAGTTCCAGGCTTAGCTTAGTCGAACTACTACCCCGAATTGGTACTTGCGCGAACACCCTTCGCTGTTATAAAACCCGAAGGTTTGTCGGGGTAGTTTCGCGCCTGCAATCTCGAAAGATTCGGCCCATGATTGCCATTCCCCACGACACGGTCACGCCGCGCTTCACCAACCCTTGGTTCAGCCGTGTCACTCGCAGACTTGGATCCGGGCAATATCCTCCGCCAGAAGGGAACTCCATGATTTTCGCGCGTAGACTCGTGTGCTTGTTAGTTGCGATCGCAGGACTGCCGGCCGGCGCCATGGCACAGCTTCAGACGTCCGAATTGCACGTCGTCGTGAAAGACGCTAAGGGAGCTGTGGTTCGCGACGCGTCAGTCACGGCAGCGGAGTCGGGACGCGCCGTCACCCGCACCGCAACTACCAATGCCGATGGGCAGGCGGTCCTGCTCTCACTTCCTCCCGGTCTTTACTCTCTGACCGTGGAAGCGCCCGGTTTCGCCAAGATGGTGAACAGCTCGGTGCGCCTCACCATCGGCCAGGTTGCCGAACTGGCGGTTCAATTATCGGTAGCGGCGGCTTCGGAAACCGTCACGGTCTCGTCTGATGCTGAACTGGTGGAAACGCAACAGACTGCGTCAGCCACTACCATCGACCAGACGCGCATTGAAAACCTGCCGATCAACGGACGCAATTACATCAGCTTCGCGCTCACTAACTCGCAGTTGGCGCGCGACACCGCCCCCAGCATCGGCGCCGCTCCCACCTCGGGTCTCAATATCGGCGGACAGCGCGCCCGCAGCAATCTCATCAACATCGACGGTACCAATGCCGTGGACAACTCCACCAATGGGATTCGCTCCACCGTTTCGCAGGACGCTGTACAGGAATTCCAGATCCTCACCAACGGCTACGCCGCGGAATACGGCCAGGCCGCGGGCGGTGTGATCAACATCATCTCCAAGTCCGGCACCAATCAGTTCCACGGCAGCGCCTTCGGATACCTGCGTAACCGCTACATCCAGGCCACCAATCCCTTCAGCAACGTCAATCAACCGGCCTACACCCGCGCTCAATACGGTTTCACCGCCGGCGGCCCCATCAAGAAAGATCGCACCTACTACTTCTTTTCCTTCGAAGGTACTGATCGCCACGAAAGCGGGTTCAACGATATCGGAGCCGCCAACTTCGGCCTCACCGCGCAGGCCGACGTCACCCGTTTCGTCAACGCCGCACTCGGTCTCAATCTTCCGCCGGGATCGTTCGTCGCTCCCGTAACGCCCGCTCAGGCACAGTTCCTCGGAGTCGCTCCCATCAACGCGGCCACGATTGGGTATGCATCTTTGGTCGCCACCAGCGGTCCTGTCGCCATCACGGGAGCCAACCCGTTAACCAAGCTCCTCGGACTGGGCAGCGGATTTTTCGCGCCCACCGTTCCTGGCCAGTTTGATCCTCTGCCGGCTTCATTTGTCCCGTTGCGGACCGTATTGGGCAACTTTCCGGTCTATGAATTCGGCAACATCTACTCGCTTCGACTGGACCACAAGCTGACCAACAACCAGCAACTGATGTTGCGTGGCAGCGTCAGTCCGTTCAACACCACCGGTGTCCAGGTCAATGCCCAGGGCCCACAGAACTTCGGCCAGAACGCGTGGTCGCGCACCTCGGTCAACAATTTCCACGATTGGAGCGTAATCGCCGAGCACACCTGGACCATCGGCAGCAACAAGGTCAACGAATTTCGTTTCCAATACGCGCGCCGCTCGGTGAACTACACTTATTCCAACGCTCCTAATGGAGGCGATGTCGCCGTTAACATTCCCGGCTTCGCTTTTATCGGACGCGAACCGTTCTCTTTTGTCCAACGTGTTGAGCAGCGCTGGGAATTCCTCGACAACTTCTCCATCATCAAGGGCAGCCACAACATCAAGTTCGGAGTTGATTACAACTACATCCCGCTGAACGCCGATTTCACCGTGAACTTCGGCGGCATCTACAACTACGGACAGGTGGCAGTCAGCGCCAGCGCGCCTCCCATTAATCCTGTCCAGGCCTACGGTGCTTCACTCCCGCAATACCTGGTGCAAGGCGTCGGCAATCCTCACCTCGCGTTCAGCAACAACACCATCGGCGTTTTCGCTCAGGACTCCTGGCGTATGACGCCCAAGCTCACCGTGAACTACGGTCTGCGCTACGATGTCGAGTTCCTGCCGCAATATGCTCCGGCAACCCCGTTGGCCGGTGCTGCATTCACGACCCTTGGTCTCACCAAGGGAGTGCCGCCGTCAAACCTGAACTTCCAGCCGCGCGTCGGTGTCGCCTATGATGCCTTTGGCGACGGCAAGACAGTCCTTCGCGCCTCCTACGGTATCTTCTTCGACCATCCTTTGATGGCGCTGGTTTTTGACTCCGTGGTGGCCGACGGTACGCAGGCGCCGCAGATTCTGCTTTTCGGCGGCACCCTGAACCCCTGTACGCTGCAGAACATCGCCAACGCACTCAATGCTGCGAACTCTTTCGCGGGGCGGCTCGGTTGTCTGCCGCCGGCCTTCACCTATCTGCCCAACCAGCAGCGGTTCAATCCCACGCCAAACACGCAATCCGTATGGACTAACCAGAACTTCCTGGCCCCGGGACAACCGCCGGTTCCGCTCTCCGTTCTGCCCTTCGGGTTTCCCACGGCAGCAAACTTCAAGTACGGCTACTCCAACCAAGCCAACCTCGGCATCGAGCATGACTTCGGCAACAACTTCACCGTGTCGCTGCAATACAACTTCAATGGCGGACGTCGCCTGAATCGCCCCATCAATGCCAACACCTCGATCGGATCCATCCTCGTGCAGAACTGGTACAACGCAATGACGGACCCGTCGGTCACTCCCGCGCAAAAGGCCGATTTCTTCAACAACCCTCTGGCGGTTGATATCGTGGGCGTCAATCCACTTGTGTCTGCAAAATGCGGTAGTGCGGCCTGTGGTGCCTACATTCCTCCGGCGTTGGTCAGCTTCTTCCGTCCGAGCGGATTCAACGCGACTCTGCAGTTCTACGCGCCTCCGCAAGTGAACGGACTCGCGCAGCAGGTGCTGAACTATTACCACCTCGGATACGGCAACCAGGTGATTCCCTTCAGCGACATGGTCGCCAACTACTCGAGCGGTACCTCCGACTACAACGCTTTCACTGTCAATGCTTCCCGGCGTTTCTCCGGGCATTGGGAGATGCTGGCTTCCTACACCTGGGGACACAGCATCGACGACTCTACCGACCTGCAAGCTACCCTCGAGCCGCAGGACAACTACCATCCCAATCTCGACCGCTCCAACTCGCTCTTCGACCTGCGTCAGCGCTTCGTCTTCAGCGCCGTCTACCAGAGCAACAAGGTCGGCTCGGGATTCACCGGCGCGCTACTCAGTAACTGGACGGTCGCTCCGATCATCGAAGCGGCTTCGGGACGTCCCTTTAACATCGTCACCGGCTTCGACCAGAACTTCGACTTCTCCAGCGGCACGGATCGTCCTATGACCGCGCACGCAGGACAAACCGATTCCTGCGGTGATGTCGCGGCGGCCTCGAAGTATTCGCCAACTGGCTATCTCATCCCAACCTGCTTCGCGGATGCGCTGGTCACGGGACAGGTTCCGGTGCTGATCGGCAATCTCGCTCGTAACGCTGGCACCAAGCCAACGACGGTATTCAACGACCTGCGGATCGCGCGCTCGTTCAGGATCGGTGAACGCGCCCAACTCCAGGGCATCATGGACATTTTCAACGTCATCAACAAATTCAATGTGGCTGACGTGAACCCCATCTGGAACTCCACTGGAACGCCGACTGCGGCCTACGATCCGAGACAGTTCCAGTTCGCCCTGCGGCTGACCTGGTAAGGCACGGTCGCTTTGTTCTGCAGACGTCGCTCCGCGAGGAGCGGCATTTGCTTTGGCCGCTTTCTACTGACTACTGCTTTACAATCGAACTCTCATGAAACGTTCGGCCGACGCGACACATTGTGTTCATGCCGGAGAAGATCACCACGGGGAAGCCGCTCCGCTGACGACGCCGATCACGCAGACGTCGGTGTTCGTGGTTCCGTCGCTCGCCGAGTTGCGCCGCTATGCTGAGGGCGATCGCGAGATCTATCTCTACGCGCGCTACAGCACGCCAACGGTGAAGGCGGCGGAAGACAAGATCGCTGCGCTGGAAGGGGCCGAAGAGGCGGTGATCACGTCGAGCGGCATGTCCGCGATTCTGGTTGCTGCGCTTGCCTGTTGCAAAGCTGGAGACGAGATCGTCTCCATGCTCGACATCTACGGCGGAACGGTGAAGCTGTTCGAGGATGTGCTCTCGCGCTGCGGCGTCAAGACGCGCTTCATTCCTTACCAAGACCTCGGCAACGCCGCGAGATACTTCACCAGCAAGACCCGCATGCTGTTCCTGGAGACACCGACTAACCCAACACTGCGTTGCGCCGACATCGCTGCGCTGTCGGCGATTGCTCATCGCCGCAAAGCCTGTGTGGTCGTGGACAATACGTTCGCGACCCCGGTGTTGCAGAAACCGCTCGAACCTGGCGCGGACATCGTCATGCACTCCGCGACGAAATATCTTGGCGGACACAGCGATCTCACTGCAGGCGTTCTCGCAGGGCCGAAAAAATGGATGGGCCGCGCCCGCGAGCTGATGATTCTCACCGGCGGTTGCCTCGATCCCGGCTGCGCTTACCTGTTGTTGCGTGGTTTAAAAACCCTGCAACTGAGAGTGGATCGCGCCTGCCGCAATGCGGGGGCGATTGCGAAGTTCCTGGAGGGGCACCCCCGGGTATCGCACGTGTACTACCCCGGACTCGCGGGACACGAGGACCACGAACTAGCCTCCCGCCAGATGGCCGACTTCGGCATGATGGTGTCGTTCGACCTGCGGGGCGGTGAGCCAGCGGTCGATCGCTTCATCAAGCGGCTCAAGCTCTGGTACCTGGCGACGAGTCTGGGCGGAGTCGAGTCCATCATTTCTTATCCAGTGCTGTCGTCGCACATCGGGTTGAGCGCGAATCGGCTGAAGCTGCTCGGCGTTTCGCCCGCAACCGTTCGTCTCTCAGTTGGAATCGAGGATGCCGACGACCTCATCGCTGATCTCGAGAGGGCACTGCGTTAGCTACCCTCCGTACCACCCCGTCCCCCTCCCCCCTTCGCTCCTAAAGTATTGGAGACCTAAGGGGCGAGGGGCGAAAGACCGTCCAAAATATTGAGGACGCGGAGAGTTTAGAGTTTCGTCGGATGGGGTATTCACCACGGAAGACACGGCGGGATGCTCTTAAGGCAAAAATCAAATTGGCATTGGAATTGGTTTGGATCGGGGCGAAGAGTGGGCGTCCCCACCCTCCGCACGGCCGACGGGGGGAAAACGTAGCGGAACAGCGGGGAGCTAGTCGTTGCTTGTTTTGGTTGAACCGTCGTTCAGGAGAGCTTGCTTTCTTTCCAGTAGTCGAATGATTTCAGCACTCGGTTCGGGCTGACCGCCCTTTGCAACACCTTGTTTCCTTTCCAGTAAACGATTGATTTCAGTGACAAGCGCCACTAGTTTCTCAGGGTCGTCTTCCTGCGACGCCATCTCGGCCAATTCCATCCACAACTCTGATCTCTCGTTCCCGTTTTTCGTCAATGCGTTCTCCTCCGGCGCTGGAGGAATTGAGACCCGATCCAGCAAGTGCCGAATCTTCTCCAAAAGCAACCTGGAACTCTCGCAAGAAAAAGGCGTCTACACTAGACAACGTTTCGCTCCCGACGAACCGCTGAAACCATGATGACCGGGAGTTGCAGTCGAGTGGCCCTTGGCTTTGAGAGCCTCTCGGCGCAGCCACCTACGGACAGAATTAGCCGTCTGCCGTTCCCTGACCGTAACTGGGCTGCGTAAAGAGTGCCGGTGAACCCGCCATCTCACGCTTATCAACCGTCGGTGGATATCACACTAACGTCATAGACGAGACGCTGTCTGTCTGATATCAGACCTTACAGGAGGGAAAGTCGCTGGAACTCGTCGCGAACCACGCGGTAGCATTCGCATGCTGTCATTTCGAGTTTTTCGCGATCCCGGACGATGACGACACCGCGAGAGTAATCGATCAACCCGGCGCGATGGAGCAGGCCTGCTGCCAGGGTGACCGTGGTGCGGGGCGCGCCGAGCATTTGCCCGAGAAAGTCCTGGGTCAGGTTGAGCTGGTCGGTTTCCATGCGGTCACGGCAGGCCAATAACCAGCGGGCGAGGCGCTCCTCGATGTTGTGCAGGCGGTTGCAGGCTGCGGTTTGCGCGGACTGTACGAGGAAGCCCTGCATATACCGGAATATATGGCGCTGCAACTGGCCGGAGCGGTCGAATTCGTCCTTAAGAATGGCCGCGCGGACGCGATAGCCCGAGCCGGCGATCTGAATGAAGGTGCGGCCGGGCGTTCCCTGAGCACCCAAAAGGATAGGAATTCCCACGACACCGTCGATCCCAATGATGCCAACCTCGACGGTGTTGCCGTTTTGGGTGGTCACCACAACCGAGGCAATGCCGGCCTCCAGGAAGTACGCGTAGGGGGCAGTACCGTCCAATAAAGTCTGCTCTCGCTTGAGGGTGACGGGAGAAAGATGAGGCTGAAGGCGAAGGATTTCGCCCTTGGGCAGGGCTGCCAACACACGATTTCGATACGTACGCCTGGGCAGGTTCATAGCACTCTCGTGGGCGTGAAAACGCCGCATCAGGATGCGCAGATGAGCCAGCCCCGGGACTGGGATAGGTGCGTATGAGGATGTAAGTTAACTCTACTCTTAATTGGTCGCGGTGATGTGCCTGGTATCAGGCTTTTAAGGCAGTCGTCGGTTGGCAGTGGGGCGGTGGGAGAGTTGGATGGGTCTTCACCACGGAGAACACGGAGCAGCGGGAGGAATGGAATTCCAGTTGTCGGCGGTCAGGGGGGCGGTTGATCTGGAAAGAGGTTCGATACAATTCCAGGCGGCCCGTGCCGAACGATCAGGAGCTCCGAAATGAGAATATGCCGGGGGTTTTTCTTAACGTTACTCTTCATTCTGATTCTTGCCGGTTGCAGCAATAACCCGGTGCCGGCTGCTCCCGGCGCCGGGCAGCACGCCGCGACGGCTGTAGCCGACCCGTTGCCATCGTGGAACGATGGGGCGGCGAAGCAGGCGATCGTTGACTTCGTCAAAGCCACGACCGACAAGAGCAATCCGAAGTTCGTTCCGGCGGAAGACCGCATCGCGACCTTCGACCAGGACGGCACGACCTGGGTGGAGCAGCCCATGTACTCGCAGGTGCTGTTTGCCTTCGACCGGGTGGTGGCGCTGGCGCCGCAGCATCCGGAGTGGAAGACCAAACAGCCGTTCAAGGCTATCGTCGCCGGCGATAAAGAGGCGATAGCGAAGTTCTCCATGAAGGACATCGAAGTCCTCTTTGCGGTAACCTCCACCGGAATGACGGCGGAGGAGTTTCCGCCGATCGTCAAGGACTGGCTGGCGACAGCGAAGCATCCGCGATTCGAGAGGCCGTATCCGCAGATGGTGTACCAGCCCATGCTGGAGGTGATGAGGTATCTGCGGGACAACGGCTACAAGACGTACATCGTGACGGGCGGCGGGCAGGAATTTGTGCGCGCCTATGCGCAGCAGGTGTACGAGATTCCTCCGGAACAGATTGTGGGGTCAGCGCTGGAAACGAAGTACGAATACAACAAAGACGGACAGGGCGAGTTGATGCGCGATCCGAAGATTTTGCTGAACAACAACTTTGCCGGCAAGGCGGAGGATATCCACCTGTTTATCGGGCGGCATCCGAAGGCAGCGTTCGGCAACTCGACCGGCGACCAGCAGATGCTGGAGTACACCCAGGCGGGCGGTGGGGCGTCGCTGGAGATGCTGGTGCTGCACGACGACGCGACGCGCGAATATGCCTATGGCCCGGCGCAGGGGTTGCCGGATTCCAAAGTTGGCACATTTACACAGGCTTTGTATGACGAGGCGAAGGCGAAGGGATGGACCGTCATCAGCATGAAGAACGACTGGAAGCAGATATTCGCCTGGGAGAAATGAGTTATCCGAGCCAAAGGACGGGCCGGTTCCACTCGCCCGAGGGCGGCTCCCCGGTTGCGAACTTTCAAGATTTGTAGTGAACTAACTCACCGACAATATAGACGACAGCGGCGACAGTTCGGGGGCTCCGCCGTTACCAGTACCTGAAGAGACAAAATCAACCAACCCGGGGAAGGGCACGAGTGTATCGGCAAAGTTATCAGCACCGGGCTACCTGCGATTCATGAAGGTGGCCATTCCAGCGAGTTGATCGCGGGCAGCGGAGCAACTCGTTACGCCCCTCTGCCGCTTGGCGGAGGCAAACCTGATGTATCTGCAAGAGAGATTCGCAATGGACATTGGAATGAAGATTCGCAAAGTCCAGGAGTCGCTGCTGGACCAAAGCAGGCGGAACCCGAGCGGCGCGGTGGGCATCATGCAGGTGATCCCGAAGTATGCGGCGGCGAATCCCATCAACATTCCGAGCGTGAACACGGCGGACACAAACATACACGCCGGCGTCAAAATGTCGCGCAACATCGATGACAAGTACTTCAACGATCCCAAGATCGACGCGATGAACAAGACCCTGTTCGTCTTTGCCAGCTACAATGCGGGGCCCAATCGGATTGCGCGGCTGCGCAAAGAGGCGCCCGACATGGGGCTCGATCCCAACGTCTGGTTCGGCAACGTGGAACTGGTTGCGGCCAAGGGCATCGGCCAGGAGACGGTCACCTACGTCGCGAACATCTACAAATACTACGTCGCTTATAAGCTGGCCCTGGCGGACAAGCAAGCCAAGCAGCAGGCGGCAGGACTGCCGGCGAAGTGGGTGACCGGGACATGCATGTCCGTATTCGTGACGTCACTCCGCAAGATGCGCGAGTGTGGGAAGCCCTGCGGCGGGAGTTGTGGCCGGATGGCGCGGACGATCACGCGGAGGAGATTGCAATGTTTTTCGCCGGCACGATCGTCGAGCCGGATGCGGTCCTGTTTGCTGAGAGTGACACCGGCGAGGTTGTTGGTTTTGCGGAGCTGTCGATTCGCACTGATGTAGCTTGAGTCGAAGGCCAGCGAAACGGGGTACGTGGAAGGGCTGTATGTTCTACCCGGGGCGCGTCAGCAGGGCGTGGCCCGAGAGCTGCTGCCAGCTTCGCGTCAGTGGGCGCGGCAACAAGCAGTGTGCGGCGTTTGCGAGCGATCGCGCGGGACGGGTAGTGGTGGACAAGAGTTATTACGGCGCCTCGTGGGCCAAGGCCCACTCGGAATGACAAGAAGAAGGGTTGAGGAGCGCGGCTGAAGCCGCGCCCATTCAAAACGCAGGGGCCTTGGGCGCTGGCCGGAAGGCCAGCACTACCCCGACGCGAAAGCCCTCCCGGAGGTGCGCTAGTCTTCGACGAAGGACTTGAGGCGTAACAGTGCCTGATCCCATTGCCGGGAGATGGAATCCAGAAACTCCTTCATGCCTGCGATTGGATGGGGATCGAACTCAAAGCGGCTTTCGCGGCCGGCGCGGACGCAGCGCACCATCCCCACTTTCTCCAAAACGCGGAGATGCTTGGTCACCGCCTGGCGGGTCAAACGGGATCCGCGAGTCAGCTCGGAGATCGATGCCGGCCGCCCACCGCTGAGCTTCGCCACCAGAGCCAACCGGGTTTCGTCGCCTAGCGCGGCGAATACGGGAGCGCGGGCCTGCCTTCTGGAAGCCGGGAGGCTATGGCGTTTGTGCGACATGGGTTTCGATGTTTTTCATCTGCTGAGTCCAGCCACCGTCGTTTCTGAGGAAGGCCTCGGCGCGGCGCTCGCTGGGAATCTTATCGAAGCCAGACTCAGTGAGCAGAAGCAGGGTGCCGGTTGCGGTCTTCTGCAGGCGAAATTCGACGAGGGTCGGCGTCTCCTTCGAGTAGTCGGTGTCGGGATCGACGGCATAAGGATGCCAGGTGAAAGAAAAGAGTTGTTCGGGCTCCATCTTCTGGACAATGGCTTCCCATTGCAGGTGCTCATAGCCGGGCCAGGTCATATGGCCGCGGGAGACCTGGCCGGGGACGAAGGGGCCGTCGAGCCTCACGCGAAACCACTCGCCAAATTCGCGGTGGTCGGTCAGGGCGCGCCAGACGCGCGAAACAGACGCCTTGAGTTCAAGTTGTTTTTCAATGCGGTCGTTCATATTACGCAACCTCCGAGTTGCATATTAGCCGAGGATTTGGATAAATGCAACCCACTGGTTGCATTTTGAATTTTTACGATTGACCCGGAGGCAATCCTGGAGATGCGAAAGCGCCAACAAAGGGCGTTGCAGGATGATTGAGGAGCGTGAATGAGCGGGGCGTCACGCGCGATCTCGTGCGTTCGCCCCGCTGGTTTCCTGGGTCCAAGCAAGTATCACAGGTGATGCAGGACCTTATTGTCTTTAGCGTCAACCGGTTTGACGGCGGGTGACGCGGGTTGGTTCGAAGTCTTCGCGCGAGGTACAGTCAGGTTCTTCTTCGGATGCAGGGTCGTGCCCTGAATGTGATCGAATGGCACAGTCTGCGCAAAGGTCGGGAGGTTGTTCGCCCGCACCTGGGTGAAGGCTTCGAACCCGGAAGCCAGCTTGATCAGCGTCGGCTCGCTAAATGCCGTTCCGAAGAAGCTGAGCCCCATGGGCGCTCCGAACACCATGGCCGCCGGCACCTGAATAATCGGGTAGCCTTCCGGTGCCGCCAGTCCCGACGTGCCAAAGATAAAGTGATCACCAAAGATCAGGTCGGTGGCCCAGGCAGGGTTATCGGTTGCCGTGACCACAGCGTCGAGATTGAACTGGCTCAAAGCAGCGTCGATGCCGTTCACCCCGAAGGCCTGGTCAGCAGCCAGCGCCTGGTTGTAGGTCATGCCGCCGAATGCGGGCTGCGGATCATCGGGCCCGGGCGCCATCGATTCGCACAGTTCCCAAAGATCCTGGTTGAAGTACGGCATCTCATCATCGGCGTGAGCGTTGTTGAAATCGATAGCGGTCTGCAGCGTCCCGCCCGCCACGGGAACACCCGTGCGCGTGGCGAAGTACGACTGCACGTCGTTGCGGAAGTCGAAGCACAGCACCAAGAGCTCACCGGGGCCCGAGCCGCCATTGGGCCACTGGAAGCCCGCGGCATCGAGGTCGATGACATTAGCACCCGCAGCGGTGAGCGCCGCGAATGCAGCTTCATAGGCGTCGACCACCGGCTGAGGCGTGGTCACGTTGGTGAAGCCAGCGAGCCCGATGCGGGTCAGGCCCAGCCTTGCGCCTTGCAAACCGTTCGGGTTGAGAAACTGCGTGTAGTCGGTAGGTATGTTCGTCGGACGGGAGAAGCGGCCCTGCCATCCCAGCGGAACGCCGGCGGTCGCAGGATCGTGCCCATCGAAAGTGCGGCTCTGCACCACGCCAAGCGCCACCGCCACGTCAGCGACGTATCGGCCGTGCGGGCCGAAAGTGTCCTGGGTGTGCGAGATGGGCACGATGCCGGCGCGGCTGGTCAATCCCACCGTAGGTTTGAGGCCCACCACGCCGCTGGCGTTGGCGGGACAAACGATGCTTCCGTCGGTTTCAGTCCCGAAAGACACTGCGGAAAAATTGGATGAGACCCCGGCCGCCGACCCCGAACTTGAGCCGCAGGGATTGCGCGCAATTCCGTATGGATTGTTGGTCTGCCCGCCGCGGCCCGACCATCCACTGACGGACTCGAACGAGCGGAAGTTGGCCCACTCCGACAGGTTGGTCTTTCCGAGGATCACGGCTCCACCTGCACGAAGGTTGGCCGCGACGGTGGAATCCTGCAGGGCAGGGGTGCCCACCAACGCGAACGAGCCAGCGCTGGTCTGCATCGAGTCGTGGGTACCAACGTTGTCCTTCAGAAGTACGGGAATGCCATGCATGGGGCCAAGAACCATCCCCCTCTTGCGCAACTTGTCTGCTTCCTTCGCGTCCTTGATCGCATTGGGATTCAATTCGATTACCGCATTCACGCCTGGGCCGCCCTGGTCCAGATCGAGAATGCGCTGGATGTACTCCCGGGTGAGTTGCTCGGACGTGAGTTTGCCTGCGGCCATTTCGGCCTCAAGTTGCATTACGGTTTCTTCGTTGTGGTTCTTGGGAGAGTTACCTGGCTCTTTGGCTGGCGCGGCGCCGCTCGCCGCATACAAAGACGACGTCAGCAGAGTCGCGAGAAAGAGTGTGCGTAACGTGGGGGAGATCATCTAATTCCTCCTGAAAACACCGGCGATCTGACGCCGGACATGGGAAGTAAGAGAAGGGGCGCGTGCGTGGATACAGAGAAGTTTTGGCGGCTGTCCAACCGGCCTGTCACCGGTCATCCGCCAAGGCCGCTGAAATTCTGTAGCCTGGGGGTTTTAACTGTCAAGAGGAGCATGCAAACTTTGTGCAAACATTTCAATTGGGCGGACCGCGTAGCTCGCCGGGAGACGGTCCTTCGGCAGTGCAGGCTGAGAGATTCTTGACCCGATTGCGAACCAGCGGTTTGTCCCGTTTCGTTGATTCGTTTCTTGCCTGCGTAGTACCATCACCTTCGGGCCGCAATCTTTCGTCAGGAGTCAGTGTTTTCGCAGGCATGAGGTTTCTTCGCTGCACGGTTGCTCCGGCCCTGCTGTGCGCTGTGCTGTTCAGCGCGGGCTGCGAAACCGACCAACCCAGGAAAACCGCCACCAAAGTCCCGGCACAGGCCACTGCGCCGACGGTCGCCGCGTCGGACGCTAAGCCAACGGCGCCCCAGGCTGCCGCGGAGACGGTATCGGCACCTGATCCGCAGTCGGCAGCGACCGAGGCGCTGATTGCGCAGGCGGAGAAGCTCTACGCCGCGGGACAGGCCGACTACAAAGCCGGGCACCTCGACGCCGCCAAGCAGAGTTTCGACCAGGCCTTCAACGTTCTGCTGTCCAGCAATATCGACGTCCGGGACAATCCAACGCTGGAGCACGAGTTCGACAAGATCGTTGACGGGGTGCGTCAGCTTGAACTGGTGGCGCTGCAACAAGGCGACGGGTTTACCGAACAGCGCTCCGAACCCGCGCCGATCGACGAAGCCAATGACATCACCTTCCCTATCGATCCAAAGGTGCGCGCCCTGGCTGAAGCCGAGATCAAGACCACCAAGTCCGACCTGCCGCTGATGCTCAACGACCAGGTTGCGATGTTCATCAACT
>Ga0210406_10002659_pt1 | contig 20209 bp, 20 predicted proteins | sample IncBWC30MmetaG_FD_155454 | JGI IMG/M metagenome (GOLD analysis project Ga0210406, IMG submission 155454) | Forest soil microbial communities from Barre Woods Harvard Forest LTER site, Petersham, Massachusetts, United States - Inc-BW-C-30-M | ecosystem: Environmental > Terrestrial > Soil >... | reverse complement strand
TGGAGAACTGGAAACCGCTTCGCGCTTCCCACTTCCCCACACCCCCGACGGCGGCTATCCCAACACAACGATAGCTGCGCTACACTAACTCCTCACTGGTACAAAACATCGGGCAAGCCAAATCAACACGTTAAGAACGCCGGGACGATTTCCTTCTCTGTGTTTCTTTGTAATGTCGATCACCATGGCTTTCAATTCGTCAGTAACTTTTGATCTTTGAAGGGCAGCACGCTCGCTTTCAACGCGAGCCTTCTCCAATGCAATCACGATTTCGTTGTAACGAGGGAGAGATTGTGGGCTGTTATTCAGTTGTTGTACGGTGGAACTGAGGGGATAGGTAGAGCTCCGGGAACCTTCTTAGCCGCGTTGTTGATTGCATGTTGCTGCTGGGCGACCCGGAAGTTCTTTATGGATGATTCGAAATCGTCGCAAAGCCGTTTGTCGAGTCTGAGTTCATAAAGCGCACAAGTCTCGAGTCCTGCTTCTAAATACCCGAATGCGAGGTCACCTATAAACTGTCGCGAAAGCTCCCATTGATTCTTTATCTGGTGACCAGAGTTAAACATACCCATGGCTGCAGCCTCGGAGGCGAGCGCGATGCGGCTCGCATTATAAGCACGCCGCGTCTCTTCCCACTTTAGGTTCCGTAAACGGATAAAGAAGAGGCGAGCGTGTTCGGGTAAGCAGTGTTGCAACTCAGTCATAATAAAGCTCGCTCTTCATGTTTAACATTCCGAATACCGCTTCAAAGGTCCTTCTCACTTCTCGTCGCGACATCACACAAGATTACCTTCTCTGTATTCCAGTTCGACCGTTGGCTTAGAGAGGTAATTTGTGGACCTATCTTCAAGCTGGCAACTCGTACTTCGCCCGATACGCAGCAACGTAGTCGAGGTCTTGGCAAAGGCAGCTTCCGTCTGCGGTCTTCTCCTGCCTCTCCGATAGACACTCACCACCGGCCCGTACAAGGCACGCGAGGAGCCTATCGCGTGAATCTCCGGCATGGCGTCAGCCGTCTTCGTTCCGGACAACGTTACACAGTCGGTATCATCTTTCACGACGCCAACTAGGGAGAGCCATGAACACATCGCTTTTTGAAATGGAGCTACCGGCACCGCTATCGAAAGATATTCTCGGTGCCGACACAGCAGTTCTTGCTGGCTTTGCGCTTGATGCTGAAGAGGGGTTGCTTTCTTCACTCAAGATGTCATTGAACGGTCGCCATTTCGCAATATGGTGACACCGGGGGGATTCCGCATGTCGGTTGCCATGTCGAACTGTGGCTCTGACAATTCAGGATTGTCAGAAACCGGATACGAGATTTTTTCATTCACGGGTTCCCAGCGTGTGCTTTCTTTAGAGGAGGAGCCGAATATAACGGCCGCAAGTATGACTAGATCGTGAATCAGGCTCGAGTCTCTATTAGCAATACTGGGCACAAATAGATTCCGCAGTTTCGCCTTCTACTTGGGCATTGGACAGGAGACCGAGTTGCCGCAGTGCGGTAACCCCATCATCGAGTCCGACCTCTTCGACGATCCTGCCGCTGTTGAGCCGCAGTATGGTAATACCTGTGAAATGTATCTTCCTACCCGACGCTGTCGGCAGGGAGCCCGCCAGGAAATCACGAAAGGCCGGTCCTGTATGCGTGCCGCCGCCCTCCCACTGTCCAATCACATGGTCCCCGTCAGCTAGCAAGGGTGCTGTTCCCCAAAAGTACAGGTCCGGAAATGCATCGCGAAAACCGCGCATGAACATCTTGATATCTTCCCGACCACGTCGAGGCCTATGCAGCGAATACCGCAAGACCATATCGGGAGCAGCAAGCTCATCGACGACGGCAGGGTTGTAGGTCTTGCCCCAGAATTCCGTGAACCACCGTCCCACCACGACTTTGTTTTTCGATTCCGCATCTGTGCTTGCCTCAGCATGTCGAGAGAGAGCCCCCAACCCCAAAGTCGTAAGCAATCCCATCTTTAAAGCATTTCTGCGATCCAATATTCGGTTCATCCATGCATCCTTTCTCAGTTCGAAGGTAACTGGATGACATGGACTCAGCACTCCGAATCTTGCTCTCAAATTCCGCGCTATCTGAGAGCCTAAGGCGGCTCGCAGAAACGCTGTCCTACGGCTCGATTCACGGATGTATGTAGAACTCGAATTCGAGAGCAAGAACCGGAGTGCTCATCTGAAAGAACGTTGATATGGTCTGTTACAGAAACGATTCTTTCGTGCAATGAGGACCATCTCAGACCTCGAAACATGGATCCGGAATGAACCGGAGTGGGCGAGAGGCAGACTGATCTCAGCCCGGATTTTCGATCGCGGCTCTCTTACTTTCCGGGTTGGACAGTATAGCGTCCTCTCTTATTCGGTAGCGCAGCGGACTAACGAGTTCGGCATCCGCATGGCTCTGGGCGCAACGCGCCGCAATGTTCTCAGGGTTGCGATGGCTTCGGCGGAGTAAGCGTCGGCACTGGTATCGCTGTCGGACTGGCACTGAGCCTCGGTTTGAATCATGTCGTCTCCGCATGGGTGGGAATAAAACCAATATCCGCTCATCGTTCTCAGGGTTTCATTGCTGCTGCTCGTTGTCGCGGGTATGGCGTGCCTTGTACCTGCGCGCAAGGCAATCTCCATTGATCCCATCGCTGCGCTACGGTCCGAATGATTCGTCGAGCGACTTCATTGGCGACCTATTTGTTGTGGAGGATGGAGATGGACCGACACCACAAATTGCCAGAAACATTGTGCAAAACTGTGTGAATTTTGTGTTGATCCAATTGCGTCCTCATCCCGTGCGGCGGTATCCTAATCCGGCTTAACCGAAGCTGGTTTTGGTTCGTCTCGGCTAGGATTAGGCGCTTCGTCGACGCCTCACGAATCGAGGAATCTTTGGTTTCCCAGATATCGGGTGAAGTCGACAGTGCGGTCGCAAGGCAGCCTGGAGAGATCGTGATCCAGCAACCTTTGCGGCGTTCTAATGAGTAAGGTCGTTCTCATAAATGCTGCCTAATGGTTGAAGCCAGTGTCCGCGCCCGAGTGATTGGGCACAATGGTGTAATTTTTGCCGCATGCTGAGAACGACCATCGGCGTTGTTTCAGACTCAGACGCTCTCGCACCATCGTTTGATCCTGAAGGACGCACACAGAGTTCGCCTACTGGATATCTGGAGCGCTCGGAAATCGCTGCTACCCGGTTTTTCCGTGATCACGATGACTGGGCTCGAGCGACTGACACGCAGAGTCGCCCAAGCGTTCCATTCCACGGCGAAGAACCGTATGGAAAGGAGTTCCGATATGTCAACGCAAACCGATCCAAGATCCCTCTCGGTAAAACCCGGTGAGCAACAGGCACAGTCCTCCCAACGGAAAGAGATGGCACGCAGTTCTCCCAGAGCCGGTTTCCTGCAACGGCGGGGAGAATATCCCTTCGGGCTCGCGCCGCAAGAGTTCTTCCGGGCTAACCCGTTCTCGCTTCTGAGAAGGATGACCGAAGAGATGGACCGTGTGTTCCAGGAAGTAGGCCTTGAGCGCGAAGGCAGTAATAGCATCGGGTGGTCGCCGGCCATTGAAGTCTCTCAGCGGGAAGGCAAGTTCAACATCCATGCTGAACTGCCGGGTCTTGAGCCCAAGGACGTGAAGGTAGAGGTGGAGAACGATGCGCTTGTGATCCAGGGCGAGCGCAGGTTCGAACAGGAAGAGAAGGAGGGAGGAGTGCAGCGGACCGAGCGCCAATATGGGCTCTTTTATCGAAGCATTCCTTTGCCGGAAGGAGCCAAGGTGGACCAAGCTCAGGCGAAGTTCCATAATGGCGTACTGGAAGTCACGATTCCGGTTCCGGAACAGCAGAGTAACCGACGCACGATTCCTGTCGAAGGAGAGAGCGGCGTTTCCTCGAAGCCACCCCAAAGCCAGGCTGCCTAACCCACAGGGCCTCACCATGCACGAAGCGCGGTGAGGCCCATCATTTCGATCAGCGATCCGCGAGGTCTTGAAAAACTTGATCGCTCTTTCTGTTACGGAAATGGAGCACCCGTCCCATGGATCAGGACACGGACCATACTCCGGCGTTGCTTTTCGATCTTGATGGCACACTCATCGACAGTGTTTATCAGCATGTGCTCGCGTGGCATGAGGCGCTTGAAGAGCTGGGCCTGTCCCTGGCTGTGTGGCGCATTCATCGTCGTATCGGCATGAGCGGCGGACTGCTGGTTCAAGCGCTCGGGCGGGAGATCGGACAGCGGATAACCCCGGAACAGGCAAAAGAGCTCCAGAAGAAACATGCCGCAGCTTACGAGCCCTATCAGGCAGCGATCCAGCCTCTGCCGGGCGCTCGTGAGCTGTTGCGGGAATTAAGTCGAGCCAAAGTCCCTTATGCGATCGCGACCAGCGGGCGTCCGGAAGGCGCATGGTCAGCCCTAGAGAAATTGGGAATAGGACCAGAGATTCCGGTTATCACACGGCAGGAAGTCCAGCGCGCAAAACCAGACCCGGATCTGTTTCTTGCTGCGGCACAACGATTGAACGTGCCTATTGCTAGAGCGATGGTTGTCGGAGATAGCGTGTGGGACCTGTTGGCCGCGCGCAGAGCCGGCTGTCTGGGGATCGGAGTGCTTTCGGGCGGATATGGCAAGGAAGAACTGGAGCAGGTGGGTGCCTATCGCGTCTATCTAGACCCTGCCGACCTATTAGCCCACCTCGATGAAGTTGGCATCCGAATTATGGACTAGAGAGTGGAAGGGTAGGGCCATGAGGAGGACTGGTGACAAACAAAATACTCAATCTGGGATCCGAGATGGTGGAGTTGCGTGCCAAATGGCAGACGCTCTCGATCTATGAAAAGTTCGAGCAGACGGTCGTGTCGGTGCTCACGCTCGTGATCGCCGGCATCGTGACTATCGCAACCTGGCAGCTGCTCCTTCACACACTCCAACTTGTCGAGAGCCATGTGGTCAATCTCGCCGATTCTCAGGTGTTTCAGAGCATCTTTGGAATGGTGCTTACTGTGCTCATCGCGCTTGAATTCAAGCACACGCTGCTGGTAGTGAGGCATCATCGCCGCGCTATCGTTCAGGTGCGGGCCGTTGTGCTGATCGCGCTGCTCGCTTTGGTGCGCAGATTTATCATTCTCGATCTCTATCAGACCACGCCGAGTGTGATTGCAGCCCTGGCAGGAGCGGCCCTGGCTCTTGGTGTCGTATTCTGGCTCGTCGGCAATTATGAACAAGTGGGAAGAGACGAAGTTCTTGAGTGATTCGTGCGGATCACGCCAGCCCAGATCGACTTCGTCGAGTATGTGGGAACCATAGACAACCCGGGAGGCGCTCGGCCGCGATCATGTGAGCTGTTTAGAACTGAAGCTTGAGCGCCAATTGGATAGAGCGCGGCCCGCCGATCTGGTAGAGGGGGGTTGAAACCGCCGTTCGCGCCGCCTGAGCCGAGACTGCACGCCAGCGTTTGTGTCGAACGGCCGAACAGGGGGCTGGTCTGGTTATTGTCGGGAGCGCCGAAGTTGGGGCGGTTATCCAAACGCCACAGAGCCACACCCCTGCCGCGCTAGCGGCTTAGTGCAAATCGTCAATGCGCTCATCGAGTGGCGTCTATCACTTCCGCTAACTCGCAATGACAAAACTGCCCGAAGGATCGACTCACTTCGGGCGGAGGTTTGAAGCAGATTTTTATGGTGACGGGAACAATACGGGAACATCACCGACTATTACTTTTCAATCACTTACAGGAAAGGAGTAAGGACAACCTCGGAGAATTACCCCTGGAATTACCTGTAAATTATTGATTCTAAATGGTGGCCAGAGACGGGATCGAACCGCCGACGCCGGCCTTTTCAGGGCCCCTACCAATGGACCTAAGTGGCTTAGAATCAGCGGACGCAATTGATACGAAAAGACGTTAGAGCAGCGCCCATTTAGGATCGTTTGGGATGATTTCCTCCCCAGTTGTTCCCGTATTGTTCCCGTGGGTCAAACGCTCTCTGGTTCCACTTTCTTCGGTCAACCTACCTGCCGCGTTTGCCGGACGCTGTTCAAAAGGGTAGAACAACTCATTTATGGGCGGCCGTTATGAGAGGGATTAGCACTAAAGGAATCAGCTCGTTGTTTAGCGGTATATGATCGCTCCGAACTGCCCATTGAGTGAAATATTCAGTTGAGCTCGTGCCCGAGACAGGCGCACGGATGTGCATCTACTACCTAAGCTGGGGCGAGGTCGCGGTTCTTGACATTTCTCGGTAAATTTTTTGGAAATTGCAAAGGAGTTCTCCGGGAATAGCCTGCCCATGCCAGTGAAGCTGCTCTGGAACGTCGGTCTCGTTAGGTACATCGACCGTGACACGCTGGCCCTCTTTGAAGCGAAGGACAAGACCAGGAAACTGGTCGTTGTAAGTAGTTCGGCCACGATGTGTTTCGGAGCTAGTTCGAGTGGTTTTGTGGCGATAGTCTCCCGATAGGCTCCTAGGTCGTCCGGAGGGACTTGGCATGTTGTCGAATTCTGCCCAACGGTCGGTAGAAGCTGTCACTAAGGTTTCCAAAGAGCCATGATTACTCCGCCAACGACGATAAAGGCTCCGCCGAAGTAGATCGGCTTTGTCGGTGATTGATGAAATTGAAGCTTCGCCATGGCTTGAGCGACAAGAAAGAACAGCACAACATAGACGCCAAGGAGCTTCCCGAAGTCAACTTTCGAGGAGTTCAGAAATAAGCTGTAGCACACGAGCACCGCCGCGCCGGCAACAAACCACCCTGCGCGTCTCATTCCTGAGGCATGGTAAAGGCCAGATGAAAACAGGCATCGCCCTGGACCTCGAGATACGCTGCGAGGGCAAGAACTGCGAATGTACCGGTAGGGGTGGAGATAATCTGGGTAAGTTGATTCATTCTGCTCCTTAGAAACCGCCCTTCGATGTCTCTGTATTGCCTGGATGCAGTGGCATAACCAAACGACTCGCTGCCGTCTGCCATCTCGTGTCTGAGCACCAACATAGACATCGGGTTAGTTATTCTTCACGGAAGCGATAGCCTATGTGGCTCTCGGTCAAGATATAAAAGGGGCGAGCAGGGTCGTCTTCAATTTTCTTTCGCAGCTGATTGATGACAACTCGCAAATATTCGCGCTCGTTGCTGTAGGGCGGTCCCCAAATGGATCGCAATAGATTTTCGTGCCTGACGGGTCTACCGGCATGCTCCATCAAACAACGGAGGGTCTCGTATTCTTTTGGAGCGAGGTGGATCTGTTCACCCTTTTTCTCCACGAGGCGGCGATTGGCGTCGAGTATGATGTCGCCCACTATGCTGATCAGATTTGGTTCTCCCATCGGGGCGTGGCGGCGCCGGATGACTGATCGTAATCTTGCAGTGAGCTCACGAATCTGAAACGGTTTCGTGACATAGTCAAATGCGCCCGCGTCTAACGACTCCACGATATCCTCTTCGTCGTCACGTACAGTGAGCATAACGATCGGCAGTCCAGGCAAGATTTGACAGATTCTTCGGCACGTCTCCTTCCCCCCCATACCCGGCATGTTGATATCGAGGAGGACCGCGTCATAGCTGACCATGCGCAATTGCACGAGGGCCTCCTCCCCGTTATGAGCCTCCCCGACCGCAAATCCTAGCGCTCCCAATGTTTCGAACAGGCTCTGGCGTATCCCTGCATCGTCTTCAACGACGAGCACCTTGCTTTTCTGATTCATGCCTTCTCCTTTGCCATGCTGGGTAGTGCGATGGCGAACGTCGTTCCATTCACTTGATCGCTTTCAACCCACGTTCGCCCGCTATGCGCTTCGGCGATGCGTCTAACTACGGAGAGACCGATCCCGGTGCCGGAAATCGTCTTCACCGAACCGGAGCAACGATAAAAACGTTGAAAAACCTTCTCTTTTTCGTCATCCGGAATAAACGAGCCTTCGTTTTTAATCCTGATGACCAATTCCGCTTCTTCTTCCTGAACCGCGATGGCCACCTGAGAGTTAGGACGGCCATACTTTGCAGCATTGTCGAGGACTTGGAAGAGGGCCATTTGAAGAAGCTTTCCATCTCCAAATACGGCCTTGTGCCCCGAACTCACCTGGAAGTCTATGGAATGCCCATCCAGTTCCTGTGATGATGCCGCGATGGTGCTATGTATTAGCCGAGCCACGTCGACTTGCTCGCGCTTGACCTTTAGATCGCCGCTATCCAGCTTCGCAGTAAGGAGCAGATGATTGGCGAGATCGCTAAGGTGTCCTGCATGACGATCAATCAAGGCAACTAGTTTTTCTTCAGTGCCCGACAGGGTGTTCATGGCAAGCAGACCGGAGCTCGAAGCTCTGATGGTTGTAAGTGGGCTCTTGAAAGCGTGTGCCAGGCCGTCCAATATGGCGGAGCGTAGCTGCTCACTTTGTTTTGCCGCTTCTGCATTTGCTTCGGTCGAGAAGGAGCGTGCCCTTTCGATTGCAACCGCGGCAAGCGAGGAGGCTGCATTGATCGAGGCTGAGTCGAGCGAATGCCCGCAGAGGAACAGGGACCCAATAGGCCGGGTTCCTAGCCGAAGGACACGTCGGGAAACACCTGTGTTCAAGTCGTCGTCATTTGTTTCGAGAAAGTAAGCGGAGCGCACTTCGTCATCGGAGAAATCACAATCTCCACTCTTCCACTGATGCATCTCGTACGCGTTCCAAAGGGCTACCCCTTTTACTCGCAGACTGGAACGTATGAGATCGACGAGCTGCTGATCGACCCCCGAGTCCCGATTGAGGAGGAGAATATGCTGGCTCAGCTCGTAAAGCTTCTGCTGTTGAGCTTGACGCCGCTCTAACTCGCGAGCATGGTGGCTCACTCGGTCTGAGAGGCTGCTAACGACCAAGGCCGTTGCTTCAAAGACCAGGAGAGCGATCCAATCGTGCGAATCTGTGATGTAGAACTGGAACAAAGGTTGGGTAAAGAAGTAGTCGAGGCAGGCAACTGAGAGAATTGAAACGAGGCTCGCTTCGAATAACCCCCAACGCAGCGCGATGACCACCACCAGAAAGAGGTGGACGGAGGTCGCGGCGGAGAGATTAAAGTGAAGGCGGTAGGAGAGAAGCGTCAGCAGCATTCCAGCGGCACAGCCGCCGGCAATCCTGCGCAGGACTACCTGGATTGGTTTGGCAATCATTTGGTTGCCCCTGCCAGAAATATAGTGATTTGGACATAAACAAACCGTTAAGAAGGAGCTTATGCATTGCTAACGGCTTTCGCGATTCACTGAAAGTGTCGGTCTTTTCCGGCATATGAGGTGATTCGACATGAACTTACTTAGAGGCCTTCTTTCACTAGACACAGCAGCACGCACATCCCCTGTAGAGGATATGGCCGTGTCGTTTCAACAGAAGCAGAACAGTCGCGAACGGCGGGCAGGGGGCGTTCTGAGAAGTGTTTTATGCAGCGTCGCCTCCGTGATTATTTGCTGTCTGTTGTTTGCCGCGGGGCCGTTCGCCGGTGCCCAATCGACGTTTGGGAGTGTCAGAGGCAACGTACTGGACGCTAGCGGCTCGGCGATTCCAGGCGCGCAGATTGTGCTGCATAGTACAGATGAAAATACAGAGCGCACAGTCGATGCCGATACATCAGGCACCTTCATCTTTGAAAATGTAAAGCCTGGTAAGTACTCGTTGCGCGCTCATCGCGATGGCTTTGCCGACACCGTTGTGTCGGGAATCTCAGTCGAAGCACGACAGGACTTGAGACTTGAGACTACGCTCAATGTTGCGGCGCAGATGACAACCGTGGAGGTATCGGGATCAGCCGACCAGATCAATACGGAAAATGGAACGATCGGCGATTCGAAGACGAATATCGAAATGACGCAGTTGCCCCTGAATAATCGCGCGACCACTACGAGCCCTCTAGGTGCACTTGGACTGTCTCCCAACGTGCAGACAGATAGTTCCGGCAATATCGCCCTTGGGGGAGCGAGCTCCTCGATGGTGAATTTCTCCGTCGATGGCATTTCAACTGCCAACGTGCGGCAGAATGGAGCGCTGCAGGACGCCTATCCATCGCAGGAGGGAATTGCCGCGGTTAAAGTGACCGCATTCAACAACAGCGCGGAGTTTTCCCAGGTTGGCGATGTAACATTTACAACCAAGAATGGGACAAGCCAGTATCACGGCAGTGTCTTCGAGTATTTGCAAAACCAGGCGCTGGATGCCGATCCGTATGGCTCCAGCGGAAAGGCACCTAAGAAATTCAATACGTTTGGCTTCTCGTTGAGCGGGCCGATTGTGATTCCACACCTGTATGACGGGCACAGCAAGACGTTTTTCTTTACAGACTACGAGGGCAACCGGCGTAGCACTGCGGTGTTCCAGCAATATGTAGTTCCCACCGTCGCGGACAGGAACGGGAACCTCTCTGATATAGGCGGCCCTACGATTCCATCTGCTCAGATCAGCCAGACAGCAAAGGCGCTGCTCGCCTATTATCCATTGCCGAATGTCGCTGGCGCTATTAACCAGACGCGGGCCATCAACTATCAGAATTTTCAAGCGACTCCGGCACGCACCGACGGTGCGGACATCCGGGTCGATCAGACGATCTCGTCCAAGCAATCGGCTTACGCGCGCTTTAGCCGCAAGAACATCACCACGAACTTCGCGAACCTCTTTCTGCCGGATGATTCGGACTCCATTCACAATCGGAGCCTGCTGATTTCGCATACCTACACCATTACCCCAAGGCTGCTGAATGAGTTCCGCTACGGCTTCACGAACGTTACGACCAATGTCAACTTCCCGATTCAAGGTTCCACTGCGTTGAGTCAGTTGAATCTGACTGGTGTGAATATCAGCCAGCATCCGTTAACCCACGCATTCCCCACCTTCAATTTCAGTGCGGGTACTCCTTTCCCAGTCATTGGAAGAGACAAAGCAGGCGTCACCCAGTCGAAGACGACGCAGTTCAGCGATAACCTGACTTACACCTTCGGCAAGCACACGGTGAAGGGTGGGATCGATATCCGTCGCGTTCGGTACTTCGATCTGGAGAGCTTTGCCCCACAATTCGCCTCAGACGACTTCGGGGCCTTCATATTTCAACCATCTTATGGAAACGCCCCAGGCGATCAGTTTACGGGCAATGCCTTTGGCGACTTCCTCGAAGGCGCGCCAACCACACTTTACTTCGCTGTTTCCAGCCCGGACGTTGGAGGAACCGCCACGCAATATAGTCTCTTCGCTCAGGACGAATTCCAGGTCAGCAGTCGTCTGACGCTCAGCTACGGTCTTCGCTGGCAGATTCTCCCCGGCTTCCAGGAGGACGGCGGCAATCTGGCAAACTTCGATCAACGGAATAACTCGATTGTTGTTCCTGATGCTTTGGCGGGATACCTCACCAGCCAGAACATCACTTCTTCCAACGTCGCTTTCCAGCAGTCCTTCAATGCGTGCCCGTCCGGCACGGCGGCTGGGTCTACCGTTCGCGGGTTACCGTGCACCGGATATATCACGGCCAGCCAGGATGGATTGCCGCAGAGTCTGCGTCAGACCTATAAAGGTGACTTCCAGCCGCGCCTCGCGATTGCCTATCGCCCGTTCAACGACACCAAGACGGTGGTGCGTGCCGGATTTGGCATCTATACGATGACCAACCTAGGACCACTGTCGTTCAACAACAGCGGCAATCCAACCTCGAATCTGCACACGTATTCCAACTCCAACAGTGCCGGACCGAATACGCCACAGATTGTCTTTCCGAACACGGCTCCTGCAACCTCCGGCGGTCCAACCTTTGGTGGTGGCGGACTGGACCAGGGGGTTGATCCCAACTTCCGCGACCCTCAATCAAACCAGTGGAACGTCACCGTAGAACGCCAACTCACGAACGCAACATCGCTTCGTGCGAGCTACGTCGGCATGCACACCTACCGGCTGAGCATCACCGAGGATCTAAACCAGATTCCCGCCAGCACAACTCCATACAACACGGGAGCAACGGCTGGAGCTTTTGTCGATTCCCGCGCGCCATATCAGAATTGGACGACGCTTCTCAGTACGTTCAATGCAGGTGAAGCAAACTATCACGCGTTCGAGGTACAGGCGACGCATCGTTTGGAGCATGGCCTCTACGTGGATGCAAACTACACGTACGCTAAGAGTGTGGCCGACAATCAGGGTGATGCGCCAAGCGCGTTCGCCGGTGAGGTTAATTACGGTCTTCCCATTGCCGATCGCTTCCATATCAAGCAAAACCTCGGCAATGTCTCTGGTACTCGTCGCAACCGCATGCTGCTCACCGGGGTATATCAGCTTCCTTTCGGCAAGGGGCGTCAATATATGAATACCAGTACAGCCACGGATATATTTCTTGGTGGCTGGGACCTGACAACCATTACTCTGCTGGAGACGGGCCCCTGGCTTACCCCCAGCATCAGCGGCTCTACCGATCAGTCGAATACGAACGTCGTCAATCGCAGTGCTGTGCTGCGTCCGGATGTGGTGCCAAAGGGTACTGCCGGCGCTGTGACCTACAACAACCTTTCCTTCCTGGCGACACCCGGAGGAGCAGGTCGCTTCGGGAATGCAGGAGTTGGGATCATTCAGGGCCCCGGGACGGCCGCAGTGAGTCTTGGCGTGGCAAAGCGGTTCGCTATCACCGAGAAGGTGAATGCACGGTTCGAGACGACCTTTACCAACGTTCTGAACCACACCAACTTTGCGCCGCCTGTGACGGCGATCGACAATTCGCTGTTCGGGCAGCTGACCGGACCGCAAACCGCGGAGAACGCGGGAAATCGGACGGGACAGGCGGCACTCAGAATCGACTTTTAATTTGATTGCCCGTTTTCGGGAGGCGAGGAAATCTCCTTTTCGCCTCCCTTTCTAGCTCTTTCGTGAAGCCCGTAGGCACTTTCGCACGCCCAGGCAGGAATCTTCAATCCACGGTTTCTAGCGTATTTGTGATTACGGTATTTGTTCACCATATCCAACGACTAGGTGCGAAACAGGCTCAGAATCCAGGGAACGAGAGGTCAGGTAACTTTACGACTTACTTATGTGATTTGAACTAGCCTTACTCTTGGTTTGGAGTCTTCTCCCATAGGCGGCGCTAGGAACACAAATGTCCTTTCTTCAACTTGTCGCTGGTAAACCCCTCGCGACATCCGAGGAACGCGCCGAACACATTGGACCAATCTCTGGCATTCCGGTATTTGGCTTGGATGCCCTCAGTTCCGCGGCCTATGGCCCCGAGGCAGCTCTTACCCTCCTTATCCCATTAGGCGCAGCTGGCATCGCCCACATTGTCCCAATCAGCTTCGCTATCATCGCGCTTCTGGCCGTAGTGTTCTTCTCATACTGCCAAACAATTGACGGCTATCCGCATGGCGGCGGCAGCTACACCGTCGCCAGCGAAAACCTCGGCGAAACCGCCGGTTTATTTGCCGCGGCCGCACTCATGATCGACTACATTCTCAATGCTGCGGTTGGCATCTCCGCTGGTGTTGAAGCCCTCGTGTCGGCCTTCCCATCGCTCCTGCCCCATACACTCGCTTTCTGCCTCGCGATTCTCGCATTACTTACGCTCATCAACATCCGGGGCACCAGAGACACCGGTATCGCCTTTCTGATTCCGACGTACATGTTTATAGGCACACTGATTGCGGTCATTGGCATCGGCGCTTTCCGTGCGTTTGGCGCCCATGGCCATCCTGTCCCGATCGTCGCGCCCCCGCATTTGCCTCCCGCCACTTCGATGCTCTCCCTTTGGCTGCTCGCCAAGGTATTCTCCAGCGGGTGCACCGCCATGACCGGCGTCGAGGCCGTCTCAAATGGAACAGCGGCTTTTCGAGAACCCACCCAACGCAATGCCAAGCGCACGCTTACCATCATCATCGTTCTTTTGATGATTTTTCTCAGCGGCATCGCTCTGCTGTGCCGCGCGTATAACATCGGCGCGACCGATCCTGCTAGTACCGGCTACCAGAGCATCCTCTCCCAACTTATTTCAGCAATCATGGGGCGGGGCTGGTTCTACTACGTCGGCAGCGCGTCCATTCTGGCCGTGCTTGCCCTTTCTGCCAACACCTCGTACGCTGACTTTCCCCGTCTCACGCGTGCGATTGCGATGAACGACTACCTTCCGCACGTCTTCAAGATTCGCGGGCGCCGACTGCTTTACTCGCATGGAATCGTCGCTCTGGTTGGTCTCACTGCGGCCCTCCTGATTGCCTTCGGCGGCGTTACCGATCGCCTCATTCCCCTCTTCGCCATCGGCGCTTTCATGGCGTTCACTCTATCTCAGGCCGGGATGGTCATGCACTGGAAGAAGCAAGGCGGGAGAGGCTCCTTGCATCGCATGGTTATCAATGGGATCGGGGCCATCGCGACTGGATTAACCCTGATTGTCGTGTTGGTCGCCAAGTTCACCGCGGGCGCATGGATCGTGGCGATTCTCATTCCTGCGTTGATATTCCTCATGCTCGCAGTGAAACGTCACTATAGAAGTGTTGGTCAGGAGATCGCCATAGACAGGCCTATCCGGCTCGACAATCTTGCTGAGCCTCTGGTCATCGTCCCGCTCGATCGCTGGTCCCGTATCACGGAAAAGGGGCTTCGCTTCGCTATGAAGCTAAGCGACCATGTTGAAGCTGTTCATGTCGACGCGGAAGAGTGTCGCGACGAGGTCGCTGAGATGTGGCAGCGTAACGTAGCTCTACCGATAGAGCAAACTGGGAGGGCGGTTCCAAAGCTGATTTTTCTATCCTCGCCCTATCGCTTTGTCCTGATGCCCTTGGTAGAACACATTCTCCAGGTTGAGCGTGAGCATCCCGACCGCCAGATCGCGGTCCTGGTTCCCGAGTTGGTTGTTAAACACTGGTGGCAGACGCCACTCCATAACCAGCGCGCCCAGGTTCTCAAATTGCTTCTCTTGGTGCGTGGTAATCAACGAATTACGGTCATCAACATTCCCTGGTATCTGTAGCTCAATACCCGATCCGGAACCACAAGTTCCAGTACTAGCGAGAGATAATAGAGCATGCCCCGCTCGATCTCGTGTCGCGATGCAATTTGGCTTCTTCTTCGCTTGAGAGAGGCTGCGTGATGCCAAATAGCGGCGGCGTGAAATCGGTCGAAGCTTTGTTCCTGTTGCTTCTAGTCTTTGTTGCCTCGTTCGCCGCCTTGGCACGCAAACTCAAGATTCCGTATCCGATTGTGTTGGTAATCGCGGGATTGCTTCTTGGATTTCTGCCTGGAGTGCCCCGGATCAGTCTGAACCCCGAGATTGTCTTCCTGGTGTTTCTTCCCCCGTTACTTCATGCCGCGGCGTGGACTCTCTCATGGCGTGAATTCCATCGAAATTTCTCGAGTATTGCGAAGCTTGCGGTCGGACTGGTTCTCTTCACGATCGTCGGTTTAGCGCTGTCGGCCGGAAAATTGTTGCCTGGCTTCGATTGGAGATCCGCAGTTCTCCTTGGCGCTGTGGTCGCAGCAACAGACGCTATCGCTGCGACCTCGATCGCACGCCGTGTTGGCCTTCCGCAGTGGATCGTCGAGATTCTTGAAGCTGAAAGCCTTGTAAATGATGGCACCGGTCTCGTAGCGTTGCAGTTTGGTCTCCTGATCTTGATGACGGGGAAGACTCCGTCCATCGTCGAGACAGTTGGGCGTCTGGTCTTTTTGATTGGCGGAGGGGTACTTATAGGCTTGGCTGTGGGCGCGATCGTGGCATGGTTCGAGAAGTGGGTTGATGACGGTGGCATCGAGATCGTCATCAGTATTCTGGTTCCGTATGCAACATATCTGCTTGGTGCTCGGGCAGGTGTTTCCGGCGTGATCGCGGTGATCGCTTGCAGTATGTACATGAGCCGCATGAGTGTTACCTACATGACCCCAGGAGTTCGACTGCAAGCTGCAGCTGTCTGGGACGCGCTCACCTTTATCTTGAATGGCATCGTCTTCATTCTCATCGGTCTGCAATTGCCGTATGTCATGGGGCAAATTCACGGAATGAGCCATTCGGTTTTGGTTCGATATGGCATCGGCTTCAGTTTCGCAATGGCAGCCGTTCGTATGGCATGGATCTTTGGAGAGACATATTTCTCCTATTGGCTTCAACACTGGGCAAAGAAGCCCGATGTCGTCGCTCCCCAGCCGGCAGCGGTCTTCATTATCGGTTGGGGTGGAATGCGGGGAGTATTGTCGCTGGCTGCGGCGGTCTCCTTGCCTTACACTTTGCCGGACGGAAGGCTGTTTCCCCAAAGAAGCATGATCATCTATCTAGCGTTCTGTTTGATTTTTACCACGCTTGTCCTTCAAGGGCTCACGATGCCGACACTGATCCGAATCCTGGGGTTGGCTGGTGAGACATCGCTTCATGCTGAAGAGCAGGAAGCTCGGAGAGTGTTGTTCAGGGAAGCAATTGCTCACTTGAGCCGCAAGCGTTCGAAGAACCGTGATCAGGCTGCGATGTTTGGAGAGCTGATCGCCAGCTACCAACGAAGACTCGATGCGATGCCTGCAGAACGCGAAGAGCAAGTGAAAGGTCTGGTTGACCAGAGTCGCCGGAATGAGGCAATTCTGGAGGCACTCCAGGTAGAGCGGGAGGCGCTCATTCGGCTACGGAATGAGGGGCGAATCGACGATGAGGTGTTGCGGACGTTGCAGCGGGAACTCGACTTTACAGAGAGTCGCGTGCACACAGGCTCGATATTGGCGTCATAGTGCAGCTGTCCCATATTATGCGAAGCTTCGCATAATGCCGGGCAGATGCACCTTTATCTCAACTACGTCCGCGAAAATTGGATGAAGGCGGGAGAAAATCCTCCGGTCGGACTTATTCTCTGTGCAGAAAAGGGAGCCGCGGAAGCCCACTACGCTCTCGATAACCTGCCGAACAAAGTACTTGCTGCCGAGTATCAAACCGTGCTCCCGGACGAGAAGCTCATCGCGGAAGAGCTGGAACGGTCACGCCTACAACTTGAAGAACGGCGGACAAGGCTGAATCAGCAATTTTGACTTCCCGTTCTGTTCACACCCAAACTGGCAAAAAGAGTGACAACGGGAAGCGCATGGAAAACAACTTCCAACGAATTGGTTCGATAAGCAACACACATGTGGGGCGGGAGTCCGAAGAGGCTGGGCGTCTCTTTTGTGCGGAAACAGGAGTTCATTTTGCAGTCGAATTTCGTCGTATTGGTTGGACATTCGATCAAGAAACTCATTGCTGCGGCTGCAACGGACGAAGTCCTGGTCGGCAGCGAAGTTAGAAATCACCATCCCGATGTGCAACTGATCACCGATGCGACGACTGGTTATGGAAAGACGATAATGAACGTAACGCTCGGATTCGCTAGAGTCAACGGAAGCATGAAGATCGACGACGACCATCCCACGAAGGCTAGTATCGATTTAGAGATTTATCGCGTCACTTTCATTCTTCCGAATCTCCTCTAGAATTCCGTCCCACAGGTCGAGTTGCGCACGAATCGCGTCTTCGGCAGCCTGCAATGACTCCTTCCAGAGAGCAGCAACATCTCCACATAGTTCGGCGACCATCCGCAGCGACGCAGTCCCATGATCGTTACCGTCCAATTCGATGTGGCGCTCCAGATACCAGATGAATTGGGTCAGATCTCCGCCCATTTTGCGATTCAGATCGCGCACAAGCGACTGGAACATGCTCGGAATGGCGTCCTCGCGCCCGAAGGTAAAGGCGGCGGTCTGCGCTGCCAGCGAACCCTTCTGAATAATTCGAAACGTTGTCTCTACAAACCGTCGGGCCGTGACCGGTATACCATCCAGGTTTAGGCCCAGCGGAACGCGCGTCAGTACGTGCCTAATCGCATCCGTACTCGCCCCAGCCGTTCCATCGCTTCCAGATAGATCTCGAAGTGACTCATCGGCCGGCCCTCATACTCATCGCTCTCCTCGCCGAGAACGATTGAATTGATGAAACGCCGGCTCGCCGAGTACGCTGTCGGCACCCAAAGTGGATCAACGCACGTGAGTGCGCGTTGTGGTGCCTTGAGCAAGCTCATGAAATCCCACACGGCAAAGACGTGCGACTCCATGAAGAGCCGGGGGCGTTCCGGCTTGGAAATGCCTGAGTACAGCGAATGCGCGCTCAACTGATCGCGTAGAGTGGCGATACGCGCCTCTATCAATTCCATGGACGGAGCGGTAGGAGTGGTCATCATTCTTAACATTATGATCTGACAGATTATCCATATTGAAGTGCGAATCTGCGAACTATCCGACGACGCCTTGGAGTTCAGGGTTCGGTCATTGGAGATGCGGGTGTGAAAGACCTGTCCAATACGTTTCGGACAGCCGAACAGACTACTTTTTCTCAGCGACTACAATGCATATACCGAACCAACGATCATGGCCCAATCCCGGCGGGGAGTCGCGCTCAGGGGCATAACGCCCACATTCTTGGTGGTGAATGGGTACCGCGCCTCGAGGTAATCTCGAACGAGCTGTGCGCGTGCGTAGGACCAGGAAAGAGCATCGGCTGACGCTGCGGCGTCTGAATATCCCTCGATCACAATAGGATGCGTGAAGATCACATCTCCGAATGACGCAACAGCAGCATCGATAGCATGCTTCGCGTCTGGGCTCAATTCCTCCGTGCCATGTGCCCCGTGCTGAAATAATGCATCACGCTGCAGCCAGGCGCGTGGGTTCTGCGTAATACCGAAGAGCTTACTATGTCGATATTCCTCTGGGGATAGACTGCCAGGTGTGTAGTAGCCGCGATGATTGAAGAAGCACTTAAAGAAGAAGTTGTGTTTGAGCGCCTCGGTATCCTCTGCCATGTTACCTGTCGCAACGTTGACGTTGGTCAGCGCTTCACTGACGTTCTGACCTGCAGTGACACCATTTGAACCGGACCCTAAAGCCTGGGTCAGGCTTTGCTGGACTTGTTGGATGGTCGCATCGGCCCGAGTCGACGCAGAACGAATTTGCGTCATCGTGTCATCAAGCTTCTGAGGTAGTTCACGCTGCTGAACATCTGCAACAAGGCTGTTCACTCGGCCCGAGGCCTGGTTGAGGTTCGAGGTTGTCGACTGCACGTTCGACATGGTCTCTCGAATCTGGCCTACCATCTTCTCATCTCGGAGGAGCATGCCCCCTGGCCCGCGGCCCTCTTTGAGCCCCGTACTTAGTACGGCAGTCTCTTGTCGGCAATCTTTGCCTTGAGTGTTTGTAACAAGACGTTGTCACGCGCTGCTACGATATTGCCGGTTGGATGCGCCTTGAGGATTTCATTGACTCCAGCCTCGGCCTTCTCAGCCATCTGCGGAGTTACATGCTCAATGCGACCTAGGTCTGCCCACCAATCTTCCATCGCTGGACCGAGATGCTCAAGGAGATGTTTCATCCCACCTTCTCCCCCGCCCAAATTCGCGTTCATGAACTGGCCGAGTATCGCCCACCGGAGCCCAGGACCGTGTGCCATAGCAATGTCGATGTCAGCCAGACTGGCCGCGTCTTGATCGAGTAAATACAACACTTCACGGAACACCGCGGCCTGAATGCGATTCGCGATATGACCTTTCATCTCTTTCTTCATGCGAATCGGTTTCTTGCCGGTCTGTGCATAGAAATTGACAGCGCGTGTGACATTCTCTGCGGATGTTAGTTTGCCTCCGACAACTTCGACCAGCGGGATGACATGTGGTGGGTTGAAAGGATGCCCAAGCAGGATACGCGCAGGGTTGGTCGCCTCTGTTTGGAAATTTGAAACAGGAATGCCCGAAGAACTACTCGCAATGATGACATCAGGGCCAATCGCGTCAGAGATGTCTTTGAAGAGTTTGAGTTTGAGATCGATCCGCTCTGGACCATTCTCTTGGACGAAATCGACGCCTCTCAGAGACTCCTTCAGATCTGTAGAAAAAGTCAGCTTGTTCTTATTCGCGCCCGGTTCAAGACCCATCTCTTCCAACAGCGTCCATGCGTTGTCGATATACGCCCGCAATTTCTCCTCGGCGCCCGCCACAGGATCGGTTGCACGAACCGCAAACCCTTTTGCGAGATAGAAGGCCGCCCAACTCATCCCGATGAGCCCGCAGCCCACGACACCGACCGTTCTTACGTTGAGATCATTTTTCATGTTTTTCCTCGATTGCGTTCATTTCGTGTGCTTCTGCCGGATGATTCCGGTTCGAAGTTGGTTAAACAAGACCAAGACCACGTATCTCGCCGCTTAGGCAACGTAGGCAATTCCAGTGA
>Ga0210406_10002658_pt1 | contig 20212 bp, 25 predicted proteins | sample IncBWC30MmetaG_FD_155454 | JGI IMG/M metagenome (GOLD analysis project Ga0210406, IMG submission 155454) | Forest soil microbial communities from Barre Woods Harvard Forest LTER site, Petersham, Massachusetts, United States - Inc-BW-C-30-M | ecosystem: Environmental > Terrestrial > Soil >... | reverse complement strand
CCCGGCAGAGATTCGGGCAACTGTGCAGCTCTACCTCGACGGGAAAATCCGCGAGTGGTATTCGCGCGGCGATGGCAAGGGCGTTGTCTTCCTGGTCGATGCCAAGAGCGAGGACGAGGCACGAGCCCTTATGGAAACGCTGCCGCTCGCGAAGGAACACTTGATGGATCACGAGTACATTCCCGTCGGACCGTTGATGCCGCTGAGGGCATTGTTGGGCCGCGGAGCGCAGGAGTGACTTTTCTCGAGATAGTGCGGCTGCAGGAGGGAACCACCTTTAGAAGGAGACAATCATGATCAAACCCAGAATTATCGTGACTGGCGCGACCGGGAAGACAGGCAGCATCGTGGCTAGCGAGCTACTGAAAGCCGGCTATCCCGTCCGCGCCATGGTGCGCCGGGAAAATGACCGGAGTGCGCGGCTGAAGGCGCAAGGGGCCGATATCGCAGTCGCCGACATGAGCGATGTTGAGCGCATCTCGGACGCGCTAAGGGACGTTCAGGGCGCCTATTATTGTCCGCCTCTCGATCCGTACATGATTCAGGGGGCGGTAGCGTTCGCTGTCGCCGCCACGGGAGCCCGCTTAGAACACATTGTCGGCTTGACTCAATGGCTGTCGAGTCCCTCGCATCCCTCGCTCATGACCCGCCAGCACTGGCTGGTCGATCGGTTGTTTTCGATGACCCCCGGAGTTGCGCATACGATCGTCAACCCAGGTTTTTTCGCTGATTCCTACCTGGTGACGATTGGGTTGGCGTCGCATCTCGGCATGTTCCCCTGGATGTATGGCAAAAGCCGCAACGCGCCACCCTCGAACGAGGATATTGCGCGAGTTGCTGTCGCGGCCCTCACGGATCCAGCGCGGCACGCCGGGAAGAGCTACCGCCCTACGGGACCAGAGCTTCTCGGCGCCGAGGAAATGGCTACGGCGATCGGCCGAGCCGTCGGGCGGGCGGTCAGGGTTGTGCCGACGCCGATCTGGCTGTTCATGAAGGCTGCCCGGATGGCCGGCATGTCCATCGACGTCATGAGCAACGTACGCTATTACATCGATGATCACAGGCGCGGCGCCTTTGAACTGGGCGCCCCGACGACCGATGTGCTCGATATCACCGGGCGCTCCCCAGAGGACTTCGAGACCATCGCTCGTCGCTATGCGGCGCAGCCCCGCAACCAGCAGACCCTGGGCAACCGGGTTCGAGAGTTGGCGCAGTTCATGATCGCCCCGCTCAGCCCTGGCTTCAATCTGGATCGCTACGCCCGTGAACTGCGCCGTCCGTTCCCATCCGCGCCGCAGTTGGCGCCCGAGGGCAAGGTCTGGCGGCGCGAGCACGGTGTCGCCGACCCCGCCAAGTCTGCAGCGCCAGTTCACAACAAGACCACTTCTGCCACCAGCCACCCTCAATGGATGGAATCTCAATAGGAGGAATTTATGCAAACGCAACTCGCTTTTTTCGTCAGCATCGCATTCAGCTGCATCGCGTGGGGAATCGTCACCGCCCGATACATCTGGCCGGAACTTCGCCTCCGACAACGGGCCGAAGGGTTGCGGCCTCTGCTCATCCTCCATAGCTTCCGCTTCATCGGGTTAGCATTTCTAGTACCAGGGGTCGTGTCGCCTGACCTGCCGTCTGCCTTCGCGCACTCGGCGGCCTATGGGGACATCATTGCAGCGATACTTGCCTGGTTTGCGCTGATATCGCTGCCCAGTGCATCCGGCGTTGTCATCGCGTGGATCTTCAGTCTCTGGGGTACAGCCGATCTCTTCAATGCTTTCTACCAGGCCAATCATGCCGGCCTCATGGCGGGGCAACTGGGTGCCACCTATTTCATTCCGACTTTCATCGTGCCCCTGCTGTTGATCACGCACGGACTCGGTTTCCGGATTCTTCTGCAACATCAAAATGTATCCGCGGTTCAGCCCAGCCGACACTTGGCATAAAGGCTCCTCGCAAGCGAGGAGTGTGGTTCTTCCGCACCGGCTGTTCGATTTGCGGCATGAACAGGGAGAACTGAATATCGGATGAGGTGGAACTCTTAAGACGAGTCGATGCCCTCTTCAATGGCCGGGACATCGAAAGCGTTCTTGCGGCCATCTATCCCGACCTCGTTTGGGCAAATGGAATGGAAGGTGGCCACGTCCAGGGACACGATGAGGTGCGCAGCGATTGGAAGCGTCAATGGGCGATGATCGATCCGATGTCGAGCCCATCGAGATCTCGCCCAACTCGTTGTCGGAAGCTTCTGATACCGGCCTTCTGAGCCCTGACCTGGCCGCAGAAATCCGTCGAGTGCAAGGCGCAAAGCGTCTGGGTGTGCGGATTGGTCATTGGTTGACTGTGGATCAGTCCAAGACTTTACCCGGTGGGCCACCGGCAGACCACCTCCGAGGCAAACGTGATGACGTATCCGTCTATCGACGCGATCAGTATCCTTCACCCCACGCCTTCCAACTTTGCTCTGGGTGCGGCCCGTTATCTGGTGTCCTCGAAAGACTCAGCGTTTAACCGGGCGTATGAAGCCGACGGGCTTCTGCGGGCACTGGGAGAGCCACTCCTTGGGACACCACGGTTCTACCAGGAGAAGAAGCAGGGTCAATAGTCTCCTTTCGGCAACCCGGCTGGCAGAGCCACAAGATCGCGACCGGCTCAATATGGCTCGAGACATTGCTTCAATAGCCATCGAGCACCGCCGACCATGGGAAACGCTGTATGGCGCGGCGCACAGTTGCATGGGAAAATCCAAACCCTCCGAACGCTGTTTAGAAATACCTTTCAGTGGGGGACGACACAGGGATACAAGGTTACCGGTCTGTATTCCCCTTTTCGCTAACCCCGCGATTACTTCCCCATTTTCTTAGGGCGCACAGGGGGGCGGGAGCGCGTCTTTTTGCCGTTTCTGTTGACGATGCATTTGCGCGCTGCCAGCGAAACGCTGCCACTGCGAGGGCGTTGTAGAATAGGCAGATTTCGGGGGCCTCTATGTTTTCACCCTTCTCGCTTTGGTCAGTTCGCCTCTTCTGGCGGAGGCTTAGGTTGCGGAAGAAAGCACCACCGTTGGCAATCGCGTTCTTGATCACTGTGTCTGCCAATACTAGCTACGCGGCCGGGAAAGCAATCGCCAAGCTTTACGTCAGCAACAGCGAGGGTGATGACATCACGGTGATTGATCTCGCAACTGACACAGTAATTGGCGATATCCGGGTGGGCGAGAAGGTTCATGGCCTGTGCGCTCCTTCCGACGGGCGACGGCTCTTCACCACCATCGAATCAGAAAACAATCTGAAGGTGGTCGATACCAGGACAGACAAGATCGTGGACACAATTGCTCTAACCGGAAGGCCAAACCAGTGTGCTTCTACGCCCGACGGTCGTTACGTGGGTGTGCCCATTCGCAACGAAAATAGCGTGGATATCGTTGATACTGCAGAGCGCAAGGTGGTCAAGGTTCTGCCCGTTCTCCAGCCACACAACTGTTATAACGCCGGCAATGACGACGCCATATTTGTGTCGTCCATGGGCGATCACGAGATCAATCTGATCGATCTGAAGAAAATGGCCTACGCCAAGAAGATTCCAGTTGGCGGCATTCCCCGTCCCTACGCGGTGTCGAAGGATGGGAAAAGACTTTACGCCGCGCTCTCGGATTTTCATGGCTTCGTGATCGCGAGTATCCCGGATCAAAAAATTGTAGCCCGGGTTGAACTCCCGCCAGCGCCCCCTGCGGCTTGCAGACTTGAGCCCCATACGCCAACCCATGGGATCGAGTTATCGCCGGACGGCAAGGAACTCTGGGTGACGAGCCTGGGGGATAGCGGCGTGTATGTCTATGATGTTGCGACTAACCACTTCTCAACCGAGATAAAAGTTGGGAAATGCCCCAACTGGATCACCTTTTCGCCCGATGGTCGCTACGGAGCCGTGAGCAACAGTGGCAGCGATGACTCCTCCATCATCGACACGAGCACGCGGCAGGAAGTGGCTCGCGTGAAAGTCGGCAAATCCCCCAAGCGTCTGCTCGCGGTGACGGTGCCATAAAGAATCACCGCCTGTTTCTGACCTGAAAGCGAGAATCGATCGCCATGAATCTGACACGCAGAGACTTCGCCAAACTGAGCACGCTCGCCCTGGCAGACCGGTTTGTCCGGAATCTGCATACCGGGTCAGCCCCTCGGACGACCGGCTACTGCGTCATCGGCCTCGGCCGCATCGCCGGTCACTTCATGCCCGCCGTGCGCAGCACCAACACGTCCCAGATCACCGGGCTCGTGAGCGGCCATCGCGACAAAGCGGAGCGGATTGCGGCCGAGTACGGCGTTCCGTCAAGCTCCATCTACAACTACGAAAACTTCGATGAAATTGTGCAGAACCCGGCCATCGATGCGGTGTATGTGGCGCTGCCCAACTCGATGCATGCCGAATACACGATCCGCGCGGCCCAAGCGGGCAAACACGTGCTTTGTGAGAAGCCGATGTCCACGAACGTGGCCGATGCCGAGGCTATGATCGCGGCCTGCAAGGCGGCCCGCGTCCGGCTGATGATCGCCTATCGCTGCCACTACGAGCCCACCAACCTGAAAGCGATCCAGCTCATTCGCCAGGGCGCTTTGGGCCAGGTCCAGGCCATTGAGAGCTCCTTCGGATTCAACATTTCGCCCGGCGAATGGCGGCTCAACAAGAAGCTCGCCGGTGGTGGGCCGCTCTTCGATGTGGGTATTTACTCACTCAACGCATGCCGCTACTTGACCGGCGAAGAGCCGGAGCACATCGCGGCCAACGCCTCCGTCATCGATCAGGACGGCCGCTTCAATGAAGTGGAGGAGAATGTCTCCTGGACAATGAAGTTCCCCTCCGGCATCGTAGCTAGTTGTAACACTACCTACGGCGCCAACATGGAAGGCTTCTATCGTGTCCACGGATCGAAAGGCTGGCTCGAAGTCGATTCGGCCTTCGTCTACGAAGGACTGCGGCTGCGCGCTGACGGTGCGGGCGGGCACCTTGACGAACTCAACCCAGCGCGCGACCCCTCGCACTTCCAGGCCGAAGCCGACCACTTCTCCCACTGCATCCAAAATGGGTTGGAGCCGCAATCTCCGGGTGAAGAAGGTTTGCGCGACCTGCGCTTCATCACGCAGATTTACGGCTCGGCGGGAATCGCAATTTAAGGCCAATTTAACCGCTGAAAGGAATGGTCGGCCGTAGCGGACGATTTTCGAACTTTTCTGCTAATGCCAGGCGGCCCGGAATCTGTTCTGTCTAGGCGAGTTTCCCTTCGCAAGCCAAGGCCTGCTCGAGAAACTCGCCTTTGTCAAAACTATTCCGGACGAGTTCGACTGGCGTCGATGTCCGCCCAACCGGCTACTCCGGCCGCTGATACTCACGAGTGTGATTCGAAGTCGGCTCCAGCTGGAACTGATCCCCCAAGTTCTGCATCAGAGAGTTTAGCCCGCTGGCGAGTGCGGCTCGGCAACGCTCCACTGATCTCCGCGCCAGTTCATCCAGGTGTTGATCGAAAGCTTCCAGCATTCCTGCTGCCTGCACCCGCAGCGACTCGGAGACCGCATTCTCAATTTCCTTCTGGATAATCCCTAGCGTCGCTCCGGCTTGCTCCACTTGATTCTGGAGCTTCTGGGTGCTGCGCGTTCCGAGTTGGTCGAGAATTACATCCACGGTACTCTCTAATTGAGCGCGCGCACCGCTCACTGTATTGCTGGCCATTTTCGAAAGCCGTATATCCAGGCCCGACTCCAGCCCGCGGACCGATTCATCCAGCTTGGCGATCCGGCCACCGAGATCGACAACCTCCGCCTGCACGCTGGATGTTTGTGAAGCAACTGTGGCCTGCAATTGCTCTAGTTCGCTCCGGCGCATGTCGTGATCGCTTGCCAGCGTGCGCTGTTGAACCTCGAGAAGCTCTTCACTGAAAAGCTTTAACCGATTGCCCGCATCGATGACGTGCTGGTGAAATTCTCCCATTTCGCGGCGCGAATGGGCGCGCAAACTCTCCACCACTTCGGCGGAGACCGCCTGTACTCGTTGCTCGACTACGCGAAAGTCCTCCGACACCTTCTGCCGGAACTCCGCATGGCTCGCCGACGTTCTCTGCGTGATCGTCGTCTCCGCCTCTTTCAGCACCTGTGCCGACTGCGACCGAGCTTCATCCAGGACGCGCGGCCCCAACTCTTTTCGCAACCGCAGCTCCAGTTGATTCTGCAACTCCGGCGGAATCTGCGAGAGGGATACCTCGAATTTGCTGCGCTCTCTGGGTTGCTCGGCACGCGCCAATTTTTCGCTCAACTCTGCCACCTGGTTGAGCAGCGGCTTCACTGCCTCCGCCACCAGGGCGCGCAAGCGCTCGTCAGAGACTTGCTCATGCAGACTGTCCAGCATTGTCTTCAGTGATGCCGGAATCTTCTCGGCCGGCGGGCTGATAACCTGAACGTTCTTCGCCATCCCTTTTGCGGCGGGCATTTCCTCGATCGATGCAGGGGCGGGCAAGGCAGCCCAATCCTGGGGAAACGTCTTCAAGCCCCAGAAATTTTCTGGCCGATCGAGTCGCGCCGCCATCCGCCAGCCTTCCTGCGCCGAATTGAGTGGCTGGCAGTACAGCACCTTGGCTGTCGTTTCGCGCCCATCCTTACTATGGAAGTGCACGACCACTCCCGCATCTAACTTCACGTGGGATCGCATCGAGCATCCATGCGCGTTGACCACCATGGTCTCGCACACCTCTGAAAACCGGGAACCCGGCTCCATGCTCGTAACTAGAATTGGAACATTGACCGGCACTCTCGAGCTGCGCCGAAGGCTAATGGGGGTAAACGAATTTTGCATAGTCACTGACCTTCTTCTGAGGAGTTTGCGGACGCTCAGCCTTGCACCGCAAAGCGCCTTTCCGCACTAAGTTACCCCTAATCTGTCAATCGCGCTCCAATCAGAGGTATCAGAGGCAGGCTGTCTTTGGTAACCACGCAGAAGTCAGTTCTCCGGCGGAGAGCATCGCCGGAAAGTGTGAGGAGACCCGGGAGGTCGAGGGAGGTTTATAGAGACTTCAGGAATTCGATGATGGCTTCCTGCTCATCTCTTCAGCTTTCCAAATTGCTGAATTCTTGGTTCGAAGGCTCTTGCTTCCGCAAATACCAAGCGCAATTGCCTCAACTACAGCGCACATCGAACGATCTATTGCCAGCCGCGTCCATACCTAGCTTGTGTCCGCACTGTGGAAAGTGAGAGTGTATTGCCCCAAATCTCGAATAGAAGTGTTGCGTGGTGTTAACTCAACTACTTAACATGGGAATCCAGGCTAGTTAACGGTCGCGGTCCAGTTAAGAACCACGGAGTAGTTTTCGAGAAAACCCTTGCGTGGCTCCAGCACCAGAAACTTACGCCCATCCGCAGTAACTGCATACTGGTTGACGGTAGGATCTGGTACCAGTTCCGTGCCGAATAGCTTTCTGGGAACGCCTATTTGAGGAGGCGAGCCGTGCTCCACCGTTGCTGACATCATTTCTCCTACGAGATCTATGAAGAAGAGTTCTCGGCCGTCTCCACGCCAACGCGGCTGGGCACCTCCCGCCACCGAAACCTGTTTGATGTGGTGAAACGAAGGAAACGACGCCAAGAAAACTTCCCATCTTCCAGTGCGATTTTCCCCATAAGCGATTAGCTGCCCGTCAGGAGACAGGTGAAATTCGTCTTTTATGAAGCTAGATGAATATACTGCTTCGGGTTTGTGATCGCCGCTCAGAGGTATGATCGAAAACGTCTTCGTGTCGTGCGTCAGCAAAAAGCGCCCATCCGCAGACCAGTCTTCGATCCAGTGCCTGTCATTGTCGCCATAGATTGGCTGTGGCTGCTGCGTTCCGATTTCAATCTTCTCTACCAAAAAGGGCGGATCAGAGCCACCGTGCGGGAGAAGATTGAAGGCAACATAGCGCGAGTCGGGTGACCAAACCGGATCCGACTGCGCATGCGGATCTGTTGTCAGAGGGGTCGTTGTATTCGTCGCAACGTCGATGAGCCACAGGCTTCCGGTAACATGCTGGTGGAACGAGTTCAGCGCCAAGTGCTTTCCATCCGGCGAAAGCGTGAATTGCTGAAAGTCGATTACCGGATCGAGGCTGCCGATCACACTGCCGTCTCGAGCATACCAGTTGAATTGATCGAAAGATGAGCCGGTTGCTGTGCCATAGATCAGCACCCCGGTTTGAGAAGCAGTGAATTCGGAAGTGCCCAGGTAAGCAGGAGAGGCCGCGACACTGCGAGCCAGCAACGACGGTTCACCAATCTTTCGCAAAGCATTCCAGTCCATGCGCTGAGCAAAAAGAGTCCGGTCTCGCGCGAACAGCAAATAGTCGGGCACGGCTATAGCCCGACTTTGAGTCGCCACCAGCATTATCGGAGGTCCGCCTTCCAGTGATTGAGCGTAGATTTTCGCATCCGGATCGCTACTGGTCAGGCTGGTGCGAGCCAAATAGATAAAGTGCTTGCCGTCAGGCAGAAACTGAACCCACATGTGGCTGACTTGTCCAGGAAGCAACGAGCTCACAGGCGTGGCAGTTCCGCCCCCAGGGGCAAGGCGGAGGATCGGGCTGTTTACCGCCCTGGCAAAGAGGATGGTCCCATCGGCGCCCCAAGCGCCTTGCGAAATTTCCGGGACGCTGCAGATCACCTCTGGGATTCCACCTGACCGCCGAACCTTCTTCAGCTTGGCGCCCGCCCAAAAACCGATGAACTCCGAGTCCGGCGACCAGAAAGGTAGAAGTGCTCCTTCGGTCTGCTCAAGTCGTTGCGCTTCGGACGAATTCATAGGCCTCACCCACAATGAGCTTTGCCCAGTGGCATCGGTGGCCGCGAAAGCTAACGTCTGGCCATCGGGCGAGATGGCGAGGTGTTCGAAGGGGTGCCAGTTTCGATGTAATCTCACCCCCTCTGGCAGACCGAGCTCCAGCAGTACCGCATTCATCGAACGGGCTTTCGGGGCAGGCTGAAACCAAACTATCAGGACCACGCTGACAATAACGAACCCGCCAATTATCACGAGTGCTGACTTGTGCCGCCATGGCGGAGCACCCCCCACTTGAGGTGAAGTTGCTAAACCTTTGTCTTCGACTCCTGTCAGTGGGGACCAATGGAACTCCGGCACATACGACCCGGGCGGAAGTTCGATACGGACGGACGTTGATGTGGCCTCCTCCCTGTAGTATTGCGCAAGCCTCTTTCGCACTTCTGCCGCTCGCACGCGCACGACACCGTCATTTGAGGTATCAAAGTCGGCCGGTCGCCCAAACAATTCCACGCCGATCATGCGCTCGGAGAGGGTATCGACTTCACCCGCCAAGGCACGTTCTACCACCAGGCGAAGAAGGTCCTGGCATTGCTTGCTTCCGGCGAACGCGTCATTTGAAATCATCAATTCGAGCGCGCTGCGAACCGAAACAGCCTGTTCTGCGCTGATCTTGGCCGGCCTTTCGAACTGCTGCCCTGTTGACATTTCGCCCTAATCTTACGCTTAGACTTCCTTGGCGGGTACTGGCTCCGGAATCATATCCTCAATATGGACACGTCTCACCTCTAAAATGTAACCATCAAAGCACACTTTTCGAACCCTTCTGAAACGGTGCTGTTCAGGGTAGACTTGTGAGTCGTCGGTTCAGCGTCCCCGTGCGGGTTACGCACAGCCGCAGATAAGGTCAGAGAGAAATTGGCCATGAATTCCAGACCAAAAAAGTCTTGTTTTCGAGGGCCGAACCCGTTGCCGCTTCTTTTCCGGTATCTCTCGTTCGCATGTATCCTTCTTTTTGTTTTTTTTGCCCTAGACTGCCATAACGGCGGCAGCGATGCTTCCGGCATCCTCCTCACGGTCGTTGATCAAGGATGGCTGGGTTCCGGCCCGCGACTCACCCCTGAGGTGGAAGAGTTTACGAGACAAACGGGTATTCGAGTTCAGATCATGCCGGCTCCGGAAGGGGCCGTGGAGCAACTAGCAACGTGGCGTGAGCTGCTAGACAACCGGGCAAAAACGCCTGACATTTACGCCATTGACATAATCTGGCCCAGGCTTCTCGCGGACAGTCTCATTGACCTGAGACCTTACGTGCCTGAGGAAGATATCGCTGCACATTTTCCGGAGCTGATTGCGAACTATACGGTCGATGGCAAACTGATAGCTCTTCCGCACAACCTCAACGAGGGTTTGTTGTTTTACCGCACTGATCTGCTGGCAAAGTACGGATATGGTGCACCACCGAAAACCTGGGAAGAACTCGAAACCATGTCCAGGAGGATTCAAGCCGGCGAACGGTCGAACGGCAATAAGGATTTCTGGGGCTTCGTTTGGGAAGGTGCGCCGTCGGAAGCATTGACGTGCAACGCATTGGAATGGCAAGTGTCCGAGGGGGGTGGGACTATTCTCGACGAGAACGGCAAAGTGACGATCAACAACCCCGACGCGATTCGCGCGTGGAGCATGGCAGCACATTGGGTAGGATCCATTTCGCCGCCAGGTGTCACGGCATACCGAGAGTGGGATGCCTTCAATGTGTGGCAAGCGGGAAAGACTGCATTCATGCGCAACTGGACTAATGCATATGTGGCAGCCCGTGACGAGAACTCGCCAACCAAAGGGCACTTTGACGTAGCTCCCTTGCCCCGGGGTCGCGCCGGTTTCGCCGCGACGTTAGGTGGAAACGGCTACGGCGTTTCGCGCTATTCGCGTCATCCACGCGAGGCTGCAAGGCTCGTCCGTTTTCTTGCCAGCCCAGAGGAGCAAGCCAGACGCTGCCGCAAGTCCGCTGAGCCGCCCACGCTTCCAGCGTTATACAAAGACGCTGACGTCTTGGGTCCAAATCCTTACGTGTCCCGCGTTCTGCAAGTACGTGAAGGCTTAGTGTTGCGGCCATCTATGGCGGCGGGAAAAATGTATCCGGACGTTTCACGCGCCTATTTTGAAGCTGTCCATGGCGTCCTCACGAGTAAGCAATCTGCCACACAGGCGGCTGACGAGTTAGAAAAGCATTTAACAACTATGCTCAAAACATCTGCTGTTACGGCAAACGGCACATCTATTGAAGATTCTCGGAACACGCGCTAGCTGCGAAACCTGAAGCGCGCAATCGAACGTCAAATGCATCTGAGTGGAACAAAAGCGGAGCAGGGAGCTTTCGGCGTCGGACGTTGGTTTCGTCAACGCGATATCAGTATTGGAAAACGTCTGGCCGCCTGCTTCGTGGCGATCATCGTTTTGATGATCGTAGCTGATGGCCTGGCAGTTTGGCAGTTCAGACGAATGGAGAGTTCGACCGAACGCCTAAGAAAAGCCAACCAAACCTTGCAGGCTGTTGTTCGCGTACACGTTGATATGGGTAGCTTTAGGGACAGGGTTGCCGTCATGGCAAACAGTCAGGAGACTCACGAATTTGCAAAAGATACGGCATCTCTACGGGAAAAGTTCTTGGATGATGTGGAGCGCGCCCGCAGAATGGTTATTGCCTCGCCTGAACTAGACGAGAACAGCGCGACCTCCAGCACACTTGAGACGCTGAAGACAGCTCTCCCAGCGCAACTCGATACAGTGAACGAACTTGCCAATGCTGGCGATTGGACGGCTGTTCGGCTCCGCCTGGCGCATCAAATTCAGGATCTGCGTGAGCTGAGCTTGTCGCAGGTGGAGAAACTTGATGAGCAGCTGGGACAGGTACAGAGCGCGGCTGTCGAAACGACCAGACAGGCGCGACTTAACCTCTTTATAGTGGTTCCCTTTGCCGCTCTACTAACGTTGCTTGCGGCCATTGTGCTTGGCTGGTATCTCACTCGAAGTATTACTGTTCCTTTGTCCGAACTCGCCTCCGGCGCTCGCGCACTCGCGCGCGGCGATTTTCAGCACGAGGTCCATGTCGCCGGAAATGACGAATTGGCACTCGTAGGCAGGGCATTCAACCATGCGGCCCGGCAACTTCAGGAACTCTACCAAGAACTGCGAGAGCAAGCCAGCCTACTGAGTCTCACGCATGACTCGATTTATGTGCGCGATATGAACGCAGTCATTCGCTATTGGAACCGTGGTGCAGAAGTGCTGTATGGGTGGTCGGCGGAGCAGGCAGTGGGCGAGGTTGCCCACGAACTTCTGAAAACTGTCTTCCCAGCCCCCCTTGACCAGATTGAGACCGAATTGCTCCGTAGCGGCCGCTGGGAAGGCGAGCTGTCGCAAAGCAAGAAGGACGGAGCGCAGGTAGTCACGGCAACCCGCTGGTCGCTCAAACGCGATGAGGGTGGTGCCCCGGTGGCGATCCTGGTGACCAGCAACGACATCACGGAGCGCAAGCGTGCCGAAGAATCGCTGCGCGAGAGTGAAACCCGTTTCCGGACCTTTATAGACCACGCGGGGGACGCCCTCTTCGTCTACGACCTTGAGCAACAGAGCGTTGTTGATGTGAACCGGGAGGCCTGTGACAGCCTTGGTTACACTCGGCAGGAAATCATCGGGAAGACGCCACTCGCCTTCCACCCGGATTCCTATCAACAAGAAATGGAGGTAGTTGCCGAGCGGGCGGCGGCGGGGGAGACCGTGTTCGACACACACCTGCATCGGCGAAAGAATGGGACGCTGTTTCCTGTCGAAGTACACACCAGCTGCGTCTTGTATGGCGGTCGTCAGTTCCTGCTGATGGTAGCCCGGGACATCAGTGACCGTTTGCGAGCCGAAGAAGCTGTCCGCCAGAGCGAAAAGCAGTTGCGCGAAGTCATCGAGAGCATTCCTGCAATCGCCTGGACTAGTAGCTCGGATGGATCGGTTGAATTCGTCAACAAACGTTGGCATGAATACACGGGCATGTCGCCACAAGAGGCAGTGGGCTTCGGATGGAAGAGCGCCTTTCACCCCAAGGACATCGATCGCTTTCTCGAAAAGAGGCGTGCGTCACTCACGAGTGGGGCCCTGTTCGAGGACGAGGTTCGCATCCGTTGTGGTGGAACTGGAGAATATCGTTGGTTCATATCTCGTGCCGTGCCACTCCGCGATGAGCCAGGAAACATCATCAGGTGGTACGGAACCGCCACCGATATCCACGATCGCAAGCAGGCGGAAGAGAGGCTTCGAGTCGAGAATGTAGTGCTCCGTGAGGAGATTGATAAGGCTTCGATGTTCGAGGAGGTCGTGGGCGCCTCGCCAGCGCTGCGAACGGTGCTTTCGGCCGTGTCCAAGGTCGCCCCGACGGCGTCAACCGTTCTCCTCACTGGCCAAACGGGGACGGGCAAAGAATTGATCGCGCGTGCGATCCACAGGAAGTCTGAGCGTTCTGGGCGGGCCTTCATCAGCGTCAATTGTGCTGCGATTCCCCAATCCTTGATTGCTTCGGAACTGTTTGGGCATGAAAAGGGAGCCTTCACCGGCGCTCTGCAACGTCACTTGGGGAAATTCGAACTGGCTGAAGGCGGGACAATCTTCCTCGATGAAATCGGAGAACTGCCGATGGAGACGCAGGTTGCTCTCTTACGAGTCTTGCAGGAGAGGGAAATTCAGCGCGTGGGCGGCACTCAATCAATTCGCGTGAATGTGCGCATCCTGGCGGCTACAAACCGTGACTTGCAAAGAGCGATTGCAGCAGGCACATTTCGAGAGGATCTGTTCTACCGGCTTAACGTCTTCCCAATCCACATTCCGCCTCTTCGCGAACGCAAAGAAGACATCCCAATGCTGGTGGAATACTTTATCGACCGTTTCGCGAAAAAAGCGGGAAAGAACATCCGGAGCATCGACAAGCAGTCACTCGAACTCCTGGAGGCGTACTCCTGGCCGGGAAACATTCGTGAGCTCCAGAATGTCGTCGAGCGCTCGGTCGTTCTTTGTGAGACGGACACGCTAAGGATTGACCATAGTTGGCTCTCCCTGGGAAATTCGCGACTTGACAGCTTAACGGGGTCTTTGGCAGGTAAAATCCAAGCACAAGAAAAAGAGTTCATCGAAAAGGCGCTGGCGGAAGCAGAGGGCAAGGTTTCTGGTCCTTTAGGCGCCGCCGCGAAACTCGGTATCTCTCCTTCCGCCCTCGAGTACAAGATTCGCCTATTGAAGATCAACAAGCACCAGTTCAAGAGGTATTTGCGCGAAAACTAACTGCGCGGGACTTCACGCGGCACCTTTGTCCAACACGAAAAACGATTGTGGCTGTCGCGTATCACATGAACGCCGAACTTGCGCAGAGTGCGGTAGGTGATGTCTTCTAGCTGCACCATAACTTCAACCCGAGCGCGCTCGCGCCGTTCAACGAGATTCTCTTGGCTTTTCATTGGCTCGCCTCTCGTTTGCAGCTGCAGTGCCGACCGTCTTAGCTAAGAGCGACAACGGTGCCAACCCGCAATGCGTAATTTCGGAGCGTGGCTGTGTGGATGGGAGACCGGCACCAATAGCTTGAGCCTGTTTCTTTCCAGCGGGGTAGAGCGGGGCGGTTTAACGCCCTAAGCTAGCGTGAAAATAACCTTTTGCCTAGGCTAGCGGACCTTCCGCAACTCACTAAAAACTCCGAATTCACTAAAAGTAGTGACCGCCTCGAAGAGCCAAGCCGTGTGTTTTCAAGTAATTGGCAATGGCTACCGCATTGCTTTACATAATCGCGTCGGACGCCAAGGAGCCAACATGCTAAGAATCCAGAGAGCGTCAAACGGAAAGATCGTTTTCACGTTAAGCGGCCGTATAGCCCCGGAAGACATTGCCGAGTTGCGGAGACTGTTCGCCCTTGAGCGTTCTGGAGTTCGGGTCGTGCTGAACCTGAAGGAGCTTGTATTAGTGGATGGTGAGGCAGTGGAGTTCTTGGCCGGATGCGAAACCGCCGGCATGACTCTCAAGGATTGCCCGGCCTACGTTCGCACATGGATCAACCGAAAGGGCTAGGAAAATGTCATGGCAAAAGTGATTGAGTTTTACATACCGACGAACTTTCGGAAGCCGTTGAGGACTACACCCCAGCCGCAACTCGGAAAAATCATCGAGTTCTGCCGCGGACAAAGTGATCAGGATAGTCGAGAGGAATTATGACGTACATTCCCACACAAACCGGTTTTATGTGTCTGGACGATTCCGAAAAACTGTTACGGCTTATCTTCCCAGACTATCCAAGCCTGGAACCGTGCCATACCTGCCCACGTCTTCAACCGACTGACCGGGGCTGCGCAGATCGGAGCAACTAGCCATGTTTCGCATCACTGCCGAAACCTGTCATGCTTTCACATTCGCCGAAGTTCTACTTCTGGCGGCTATGAACATGGAAAGTACACGTCTAGCAGCCGAGAGCCAGTCACGTTCTAAGACTGCAGCGCAGAGAGGATATTTCTCGGCTACTCAAGTTCTTCGCAGAGAAATTAGCAAAGCACTGCAAGTGTAAGAGGTAACGGAGGAGACTATGGGCGCGACTGTTGCTTTTACCGACCTCGGAAGTCTCGCAGAAGCGGGTTTTCCAATGAGTGATCTCGAAGACCAGCAGGTGTGTCTAGAATCAGGCACCAGCCCTGAACATTACTTCCAGGGCATTATTGGCAAAAGCCCAGCCATCCAAAAGGTTATTGAACAAGTGGCAATCGTTGCGCCTACCGATTCCACCGTCCTGCTTCACGGGGAGACGGGCACAGGAAAGGAGTTGGTCGCACAGGCAATTCACAAGCTCAGCTCTCGGTGCGAGCGCACCTTTGTGCGCATGAACTGCGCCGCTATTCCCTCGGGACTTCTGGAAAGCGAACTTTTCGGACACGAAAAGGGAGCCTTTACCGGAGCCTTGATGCAAAGAAAGGGCAGATTCGAGTTGGCGGACGGGGGATCGCTGTTTCTGGATGAAATCGGAGACATTAGCCTGGAGCTGCAGCCGAAACTCTTGCGGGCGGTGCAGGAACAGGAGTTCGAGCGTTTGGGAAGCGCAAGGACGATCCAGGTCAAAGTGCGGATGATTGCCGCGACGCATCGGGACCTTGCGGCCATGATACGTGAGCAAGAGTTCCGCGAGGACCTTTTCTATCGCTTGAACGTGTTCCCAATCGAGATTCCGCCTCTTCGCGAACGGCGCGAGGACATCCCATTGCTGGTCCACTTTTTTGTGTCGCGCCTCTCGCGCCGCATGAAAAAGTGCATTCGGTCTATCCAGAAAATCGCCATGGAGGCCTTGGTTAACGCCGATTGGCCAGGAAACATTCGCGAACTTGAGAACTTTATCGAACGCTGTGTGATACTCACGCAAGGGGACGAATTGAATGTTCCGCGCACACACCTGAAGAAGTCTTTCAGAATCGTCGTATCACCGTCATCGACGTTCCGGCAAGCTGAACGGCAGGCGATCATTGATGCCTTGAGAGACGCATCAGGAAAGATAGCTGGTAATGGCGGAGCTGCGGAGCGTCTCGGACTCAAACGAACAACCCTACTGAACAAGATGCGGCGGTTGAGTATCGCCCGCAATGATTACTCGGGCAACCAGTGCACCCGCATCGATTCCCAGTCGGCGCGGCTCTGAGCAGCTAGCTTGAAAGGAGTACAGAAAATGCCAGACCGTACATTGCTATCATCTTCAGGAATCCAAATCCTCAGCGCAGCCCGATGTGCGCCAAGCTTTACCTGCTTCGGCGAGACGGCAGCAGCGTGCATATCGATTACCCTGACCAAGGGGAATTCCATCAAACGGAACCGATCGCGCCCCAGGCGATGAATGCGGCGAACAGGCGTTAGTACCAGTTCGTCCGGCGAGCCTTTGATAAACCGCACCCGGTGTGATCGTCGGCGCTTGGAGAGCGCAATTGATGAATCGTCGGCAAGGCGGAGCCGCGGAACGGACTCCCCTGCCACTGCATAGTTGCTTTCAGCGGCGAGACGATCGGCTTTAACAATTTGCGTGTCGAAGATCCCCAGGTAGTGAACGAGAAGTTCTGCTGGATCCGGTCGGCCCGTCGTGACGCCCGATCGCCAGACCCCAAATGGGACACAGATTTGGAGAGCATTGCCACGTGCTCACTTTCTTGTCGAACTGGAGATTCTGTTTAGCTCTACTTTTTCCCCTAGCTGGAATGCGCAAGAACACACCCGGCCTGCTGCTTGCTTGAGCGTAAGGACATATATGGTGCCTGCAACAAGGATGAGCACCCCGAGGTAGGCCTCAGCAATGTGAACGCCTCGCGCTTTTCTCCGAAGGAGTGAATGGCGATCCAGGAAACTCACGACCGGATCGATCAGGTAAGCGAAAAGGATGGACAAGCAAAAGATAGCGAGTACGGACCGCGCCATGTACACAATGACAAGCACAGAAGCAAACAGCAGTATGGTCAGCAGTACATTTACCGTTTTTCGATCGAGAAATGCCATGATTGATCTTCTATTCCGGTTGTGCTTCAAGTTGTTGCTTGTAAGAAGCAAGCGCCTTCTGAAGCACAGAGCGTGTCTTGCCAATTGCGACTTTCCGCACAACGCCCCCCTTGAAGCCAGTCAACCCCGCCTGGCGCGAGCCCTTGATGGTGATCAGGTAAAAACCGCTCCCGCTGGCGTCCTTCGCGCATACAGTGCCATCTAAGGCCGTTTGGAAGTAGTGGCTCGCATAGAGTTGCTTCACGGCGACGGCGTAGGCGGGCATATCGGGAGATGTTCCGTGGTAAGTGACGACTTGAACCACCCGCAGCGTGGGCTTCAATCCGAAATTAACCTTCTCCCAGTAGAAGTCGGACTTGATCTGACCGGATGCAGCGTCTGGATACTTGAGCAGGTACTGCTCCAATTCCGGCAGGTACGCGGGCAGCGCCTTGATCTCGTGCAAGAGCGAAGCGAAAGTATCTGCCACCTGAGTAGGGTGGTTCTTGTCCCGATAGGTGCCGAGCGCCGAGTTCCCGCCTTGCTGATAGCGCTGCAGCGCGTCCAAGACCATCCGTTGTGCGAGGCGGTTTGCCTTGTCGGCATGATCTGGAGCCGACCAATCCACCGACCTCTGAAACTCTTCCATCGTCTCGGCCGGAAGTTGTACTTCACAGTGGCCTGGCTGGCAGCGCTGAATGTCCTTCAGGTCTTCATCCTCGAAAGAGAATCCATCGAGGTCAGCGGGCCGCGGCGGGTCGCTGAATTTGCGCAGCGCCAGGAAGCTCGGAACTTTGCGAAGGGCGTCGACATCGGACGCAAGCTTTAGATACTGTTCGGGCGTTGAATTGATGTAGACAGTGCCGAAGACGAAGACCTCGTCCGGAACCGGCGACGGCAGCACTATAGCGATCGCCTTCCCCGAACCGACATCCCGTATCTGCTCGTCACTCAGGCCGACGAATTCCCGAAAGAACTTTCCCGGCTCGGTCGGCTGGTTGCCACTCCGCGGATCCCCGGCGCGAGCTTGGGAAATCAGCAGAAAAATGAGAATGAGATGTCTAAATTGTTTCATGCTGCATGGCCTTCCACCTGGCGTTCGCCGGAAGTGTCACTGAGCTTGAACGGCTCCAATAATTCGCCGCTAATCTCGGTGCGATTGCGGCGGCCCGAGCGGCTTGCCGCCAGAGCCCTTCCGCTCGGGAATGGATCACCTACCGCGATCGAGCTGAGAGTCATGTCGGTATTCCGCCCCATCAAAACACCTTGTGCTTAATTAACGCCGGGAGAATCGGAGTTATTTGGAGCTGCAGGTTCCATTTCGAGCCATAGACCTGCGGATGTACCGCGTAATATTGGACCTGCAAATCGAATTTCACCGGCATGGGCCCGAGTTTGCGCAGCTTTCCCACTTGCAAGCCCACTGGAAATGTCACCTTGTTACCGCTGGGCGCCTCCCAGTCAACAAACATATTGGGATTTGTTCCAACGGTCCAGCCATTCGGGAGGGTGCGGACAAAAGCGTAGATCAAGCTCATTTGTCGGGTCCTTCGGCCGTCGCCGCCGACCGAAAACCACTGCTGCGGAAACACATAGGTTACGAAGTTCTTGCCCACGTACCCGACCGCTACGGCGGGTCCGACTTGACATTTGTTCTGCCCGATCCGCGAATCCGTTGCAGTCGGAAAGATAAACGTTGGGCCGGCAGCAAGCAGCCAGTTACCTACCAATCGATAACCCGGCGATAGAGCAAGAGCAACAGCTGTGTCGCCGAATCCTGTCACGCGATTAGACTGTCCGGCCTGGTCCTGAAACGGCGCGTTATTGAACAGCTGTAGCACCGGGCGTGTGACCAGGCTCCAGTCGTCGGTGAGTTTGACTGACATTAGGGGCTGAAACTGAAGATTGCTCTGGACCCGGTTTCCATTGTTCGCGGGCATGCCTATCCAGTTGTGATTCTGCTGAATCTGCATCAGCCAGACACTCGCCAATGGATTAGCCGCCTGTTTGCTAGCCTCTGCTGCGGAATCGTTCTCAGCCGCGGTTGGCTCGTGAGCAGTCAAGTCCTGTGTTTGCGCAATGCCCGACCCTAGGCAGGCGAAGCTAAGTGCCACGGCGAGAAGGGTTCTTAGGATGAACCAAGCACGATGAACAACACACACCTTCATGATTCACCTCCACTCGTGTGATGACCCGATGATCGATGGGCCCTCTTGCGCTTTGCCTTTTTGCGTTTGGCCTTCGACTACACGCCCTGGACAATCACCAATTCCGAGTCAGCCGTGGCTTGGCGCAGCGCCTTCGGCTCAGCGTATTCTGGCGAAACCCACCACTGTTGCGCCCGCTCCATGCTGGGAAACTCGCCGATGATCAGCCGTTCGCGCGGCCACTCTCCCTCGAGAACAATGGGCCCGCCGTGCGCAACCAATCGACCGCCATACTTCTCCATTGTTGGCAGCACCGTCCGTCTGTAAACCTCAAACCGAACCAGGTCTTTGATCGTAAGACTTGCAATGACATACACCGACATGTGTTCCTCCTTTATCGCGTGATCGATGATTTTGCCGTACGAAGTTCTTGAGGCTGGCTGCCACGTTGTTTTCCGTTCCGAGCACGAAGCGTAATCGCAGTCGCCAGCCACCAAATTGCCTGAACTCCAGCAAGTGCGGTGACTGCGTCAGGCAAGGTCAGAGTGAGAAGAAGAATCACCCCTAACGCTGCAAATACGACTGCTAGCAGGAGCACCACATATCCGAAGAGTCCGCGTCGCACCTGCGAGCTGAGAAGAACAATCCCCAATGGCAGGAACAGAACTGGAGCTAACATCAGCCAGTAGCCGCCTAAGATGATCTTTGCAATTAGAAAAGTGATAATCATGTCGATTTAGTCCTTTCGCCTGGG
>Ga0210406_10002656_pt1 | contig 20214 bp, 14 predicted proteins | sample IncBWC30MmetaG_FD_155454 | JGI IMG/M metagenome (GOLD analysis project Ga0210406, IMG submission 155454) | Forest soil microbial communities from Barre Woods Harvard Forest LTER site, Petersham, Massachusetts, United States - Inc-BW-C-30-M | ecosystem: Environmental > Terrestrial > Soil >... | reverse complement strand
CACACTGATTCGGTGAAACCTGACCACCTTGTATAAACTCCAGCCAAAGGCTCCGTCTCCCAAGTCCTGGTAAGTCGCCTTACCGGACAAGTGGCTACTAGTAACCATATTCCCTGTTAGCGGGGTGCCCTGGGTTCCGGTTTTTGATACCCGGGTCTTGGGTCGCTTCGACTCTTCCCTTTTTTTTTTGAACATTTAACCTTTAACTTTTGACTTTCAACTTCCGATCCCCGACCGTTACCCTTTCGGCGCAAAATCGTCACAGTACTACAGAATACTATTGCCTAGTTGTTACTAACGCGAGAGAATGGCCCATGCTTGCCCTGAGCATGGTCGAAGGGTTCGCGGGGGGATCAGTTACTCTACACGGCCCGCCTCGTCTCGGTCGAAAACCTTCCTCCGTTAAGTCCCGTGTTTCCATCAGTTTAAAACTGATAGAAATCAAAGGACTTCACTCCATTATTTCGGTCACTTACGAAAAATAGGGGGGAGAGGGAGTTACCGGCTGGTAAATGCCATGCATCATCCCGACCGAAAATGCCTCGCAGCTCAGTCCAATTATTCTGCACATCCGACGAAGATGGTCGCGTCGCGGATCGCCGCTGAGAGGGAAACAGGATGCCTAACCGTCGATGCTGACGATTTTGCCGGGTTGAATGGTTTCAATGTGCGCGAGACAAGCTGGCACGAGGGGCAACAGGTCTTTGAGGCGGTTTGACCTAGCTCGCAAAAGGATGATGGCAATTTTTCGGCGAGTTAGGCTTTGTTGGTATTCGATGCCTTGATCGACGGTAAGGAAAATATCAAATTTGGCTGTTTCTGCCGCCGCGAGAAGCTCACCATTTTCCAGTCCAGCAAAACCGGCGTAACGAGCAGTCTGGCAATCGTGAGCGAGGAAAGAGTTCCGGAATCGCTCATCAATGCATTCGTCGAGCAGGATGCGCATTTAGGGGCGAGCGAGCAGGAGGTGTTTGGCTTGTTCGAGCGCGGCGAGGGCCATTTCACGCGAGACGGTCGGAAAACCCTTTAGAAATTCTTCGAGGGTTTCTCCGCCCTCAATGTAGTCGAAGAGAGTCTGGACGGGGACCCGGGTGCCGCGGAAGACCGGTGTTCCGCCGAGGATCTTCGGATTTTTGATGATGACGTCCACGACCGGATTGTAACACGCGCGGTAGCGTGGGTCGCGGTCCGCCACACAGGCAAGAGGGCTGGCCCTCCTCAGGCGGGCTGGCATAAAAGCCAGCGCTACAGAGGGGCGGAGGAGGAGAGAAAGAGCGTGCCGGGCTCGCCCGGCCCCTACATTAATCTGATGCGGAGGGAGCGGGTGTACAATGCGCGTACCCAGCTCAGAGAGGTGACCGTGATGACGATTCGGGGAATGGTGTGTGCGAGATTTGGCGGCGTGGTGGTTGTGGCGTTGGCGTTGGGCCTTGGCGCGTTTGGCCAGGCTAAGCCGAAGCCCGGGCCGGTTGATCCGGGGGTGCGGGGTGGGCCGTCGGGAGGCGGTGGGCCGCTGAAGGGCTTGACGGCCGATGAGACGGCGTTTTTTCAGGATGGGCAGCAGCGGTTCACCGATGTGGAGGCGGTGACCGGGGGCGCGAACAACGGGCTGGGGCCGCGCTTTAATTCCAACCAATGTTTTTCTTGCCACGCGCAGCCGGATGAGGGCGGGTCGAGTCCGGCGCAAAATCCTTTGATCGCGGTCGCTACTTTTAATGGGGCGAAGAATAAAGTGCCGTGGTTTATCACGGCGAAGGGACCGGTGCGAGAGGCGCGGTTCAAGAAGGCCAACGGAGTTAGTGACGGCTCAGTGCACAACCTCTTTGTGATCACGGGGCGCGCGGATGCGGTGGGTTGCAACATTGCTCAGCCGGACTTCCTGCCGGCGGGAAATCCGCTTACGGGCCAGGGCGGAAATCCCAACATTATTTTTCGGATCCCGACGCCTGTGTTTGGCGCGGGGTTGATCGAATCGATTCCGGACTCCGCCATCCTTGCGAACATGAAGGCGAACGCGACGGCGAAGTCGGCGATGGGAATTTACGGGCACGCGAACGCATTCTTGAGCGGCAACGTGAACCGCAACGCGAACGACGGGACGATTTCGCGATTTGGGTGGAAGGCGCAGAACAAATCGCTGCTGCTGTTCGCGAGCGAGGCTTACAACGTGGAGATGGGAGTGACGAACCAGCTTTTCACGCAGGAGCGCGACGAGACGCCGGGGTGCCTTTTCAACGCGACGCCGGAGGACACGCTGAACTTCACACCTACTTCCCCGAGCGGCGGCAACCCGAACACGGCGGTGCTTTCGGACATTGAAGCGTTTGCCAACTTTATGCGGATGCTGGCGCCGCCGGCTCCGGCGGCGGCGGCATCGAGCGGGAAGGGGCGGGCGACGTTTGAGAAGATCGGATGCGCGCATTGCCATACGCCATCGATGAAGACGGCGGCGAAGATTGCGAGTGGATCTTCAACCAGCCCGAGCGCGGCGCTTTCGAATCAGACGGCGAATCTTTACTCGGACCTGCTGGTGCACCACATGGGTAGAGGGCTGGCGGACGGGATTACGCAAGGCGGCGCTGGGCCGGATGAGTTTCGGACGGCTCCTTTGTGGGGCGTGGGGCAGCGGGTGTTCTTTTTGCATGATGGGCGAACGAGCAACCTGGTGGAAGCGATTCGGGAGCATCGGAGCAAGGGGAGCGAGGCGAATAAGGTGATTGAACATTTTAATAGGTTGAGTGTGAAGGAGCAGCAGGAGGTGATTGATTTTTTGAGATCGCTGTGAGGAGGAACGGAGAGAAAGTAGAAGCAGAGAAACAGCGGCCCGCCTCGGAAGGCGGGCCCTTCAAGTGCAAGATCAAGAGCAGAGACACAGCCAGGAATGGCTGTGCCACTAGAAGCGATCTGCACCCCATCGGTTTCGCTGAAGGTTTGCTAGAAGACTTGCTGGAAGCCCACGTTGACGACGTCGCGGAATTTGGGCGTGCCCGGAGGCAGCTTGGAAAGATCCAGGAAGTCGGTGTCAAACGCATAGTTGCGGTTTGGTGGAGAATAGACCGTGCCGCAGCACTTAAAGACGCCGGTGGCATACTGCGAATAAAACAAGCTGACCATCGAACCGCGATAGTTGAGAGTTGAGCCGTTACCCCAATTTTCCAGGTAGCGCAGGAAGTTGTGAACGCCGCCGTCGGTGCCAAAGTCCTGCGGGACGCCACCGAAACCGGGCTGAGGGAAATTGATGTTTTTGCCGGTGGCGATGGCGACACGATAGTAGGTGGTGGTTGCGGCACGGCCGGCGGCCTGGGCCGGACTTGTGAAGCTGTTGAGATCGTTCCAGCTATTCGAGAGCAACGTAACGGTATCGCCCAAGACGGCGGCTTCGGAGTGGGGGTCGCCAAATCCCGCGCCGTTCGCGTTGTAGTTTCCCAAGATATAGGCGGGTTCTTCCGCTGCGAGGGTAAAGCCGCCCAGACCGTTATCGGGGCGAACCGGCAGACTGCCGAGACTGCCGTTGACGAGGCGCACGGCATGGCGCGGACCGGAAACCCAATTCGGCCGGGCGACGGCCATGCAGCTAACGGGTTTGTTGGGGAGACTGCCGGGCTGAGGCACGCCAAATCCCAAGCCCAGGAAATTTGCGGAATAGGTGTCCAGAGTGCCGTTGCCATTCACATCCTCACCGATATTCAGGGTGTTATCGGGATTGCCGGGAGCGCTGGACGGATTGATGACGTCTTCGAACCCATATTCGCCGTTTTTGATGCCGTAGAAGGGGCTTACAACCATGCCGCGACGATCCGAGAAGTACAGGATGTAGCCGTTTTGGGAGGTAAATTCTGTGTTCGGGCCATTAGCGCCGGTGGCACCGGAGAGCCAACGCTTCAAATTGTTGACGTCAATTTCGACGAGATTTAGGACGCCGCCGATGCTGCAGTTGGGGGTGCCGCGCGCATTCTCGCGGAATTCACCCTCGCGGGTATCGTACATATTGATGGGGTACCAATTATTGCGGGTGGCCGGGCCGGTGATGTTGCTATTCGTGCCGGCATCTATCAGCAGCCCCGAGCCAGGGGCTGCGCCGTTGCGGTCCGCCTGCATCTGGAGAAGCAGAATGGCATTGGGGTGCACGGTGTTGGGGGCAACGGCGGTGGGAGGATTTACGCCGCGGGCGAAACCCAGCTGCAGCCATTCCTGGGTGACGGGGACAAAGGCGCCGCCAGCCTGACGGACTTCCACGCGGACGTATCCGTCGAGGAGATTCCATGGCTGCACGACGGTGGTGATCCCCGCGACACTGGTAGTAGTCGAAGCCAAGAGCGGAGCGGTCGCGGGAACCAGGGTGGTTTGCCCGGCAGGAGGGGTGGTTGGAACGGTGGTCCAATTGACTTCGCCACCGGGACCGATGGGGACCGTGACTCCGGCTCTGGTGGTGACCGTAGCCTCGGCAAAAAAAGTATTGCCGACTCCGGTCACAGGGACACCGTTCGCGTAGATCTGCACGTTTGCGAGGCGGATGTTCTGGGGGTCGCCCGCACCGCCGGGCAACTCCGCTGGATCGTCCGTGAGCAAAACGCGAATCTGCGCCTGATTGTAGAGGCGAGATTCGCCAACGAGCGAAGTGGGGGATTCGCCCGCCACGGGACGCCGAACAATTTCAATGGCACCGACGCCCGGCTGGACGAAGGACAAAGTAAGCTTGCGAGCTCCGGTGGTGCCACTCAGGATCATGCCTGCGTACGTTGAGGTGGAAAGGGAATTCCATGCAGGATTTACGGTGCCCGTTCCGTTGGGAGAATAGGTGGGCGTAGGGCCTCCGATGGAACTGCCGTCATTCGGATTTACCGTCAGATTCCGGCAAGCTGGTTGTCCCCCGTCGCAGCCGTTCGGCGCGGTGGGGACCAGCACTGTACCCGTGCGTCCCTGAGCGGTGGTACTGGCGCCGTTAGCCAACTGATCGCGCACGACGTCACCGGCGGCGCGCATCGGGCTGTGGAAGGTGAGCGTGGCGCCCCCTCCTTCCGCCAAGAAAAGATTTCCGTTGGTTTGTACGCGGCCTGCAAAATCAAAGTTTGGACCTGGGAAATAACTCAGATCGCTATCAGAGAACACGCCAAACTGAAAGACAGGGATTTCCGCGACTTCCACGTTGCGGATCAAACGGACTTCATCCCCTGCCTGGCTGTCGGTCGTGACCTGCAGACTCAGGCGAACAATTTCCGCCTCCAAACCACTATTTGGTCCACTGCTGATGGTCTGAACGTTGGTGGGCGGGGCGACGCAGCCTCCTCCGACCCCTGGCACATTGAAGACGTACTCCGGATAGGTGCTGCCGATAACGGCTGACGGCGGCGGCGCATTCTGAAGGTTGGCGATGTCACAGGTGGTGGGCGCGGCAATTTGCGTATAGAGAAGGGAAAGATCGGCCATCATCTTTTCCATTCCAGCTTCCGCCCCATAATACGCAGCGGTATTACCTGAATCGGCCGCCTGCAGGTGTTGCTCATGGTTGACTTTGTATACGAGAGCCACGGCCATGGCCGACATCATGGCGAGCAATAGCAGGGTAGTGATGAGGGCGACGCCCCTTTGAGACCTGGGCACGAAGCAGGCAGATAAAGTGGTTTTCATGAAAGGCCTCTTCCTCGTTCAGATGCCTATTTATATCTGTCACTGAAACTGAGATTTCTGGGACCGATCGAAGTTGTTAAGTTGATTCGCAAAAAGTCACCGCTCGGCTCCCTGCGGACGGACCTGGCAGTAACGCTGATATTGACCTTGCGAATCTGATTCGGCTGGGAAACCGGTGGGACGCCAGTCACGGCGTTCAGCGAATTGGCCGTTAGTGCATTCGTTATGGGATCCACAACGTCGTAAGTGAATTTCAGGTCCTCAATGTGCTCGGCGATCGGCACAGGAGAATGCGCGCCGATTTGACGCATGATTCGTGCATCCGGTCCACTGGGCCCCGCAAAAGGCTGAATAAAATAAGTCACCATGATGAGGCGAGAAACTTGCGTGGGGGGATAAGTCAGGGGATTGGTGCCTGGAGTCGCCAGGGCTTTGATGTTCCCGGAGGGGGCGGCCAGTTGATTGATATTCAGAGGATCCGCGCTGAAAGTGATGTTAAAGCCCGCGACTGAGGTAACCACGCCCACGGCGGAGCCGTTAGCATTTTGCAGCAGGATGACATCACCTGGGGTGATGCCAACGGATGGATCCGTGGGTAGCGGGACCGTCGCGACAGGCATAGTGAGGCTGCCACCATTCGAGGCAATCGAGGCGGCCTGAAACGCCGACCAATTTAAGGTGGGGTCCACATACACTACCTTGATGGCGTCACTCGGCTCGGAAATGGTGGGGCCGATAGCGTTACCGGGTGTCACTTTGTAGAGCAGACCTTGCGTAAAGGGAACATCGGCGCCCGTATAGCATTGGTTGAAATCACAAGCGAAATTCGGATCTAATCCTCCGGCAACGAAGGAAGGAACCGGAATTCCGTTGAGCGGAACGCCTGTGCCAGCTTGCGAAAGATCGCGGGTGATCTGGCTGAGGGCGGCGCGGGCTTCGGTCTGTATTTCCGAATACTTCAGCGAACGGGTGGACGATTGCACGGAGCTGGTGAACATCGATACAGCTCCACCCACAATGACTACCGTGACCGCCATGGCGATCAAAAGCTCGATCATTGTGAAGCCCAGCTCTGGCCGTTTTGGAGAAGCGCGCATGGATGCCCTCTTACTGAAACCGCGAGACGTAACCGGTGACGGTGTAATTGCGGGTGCCTCGTCCAGGAGAGGTCACCTGCACGGTCACGGTGATTTTTCTGATGTCGGGACTAATATTGCCGTTGGCATCGAACAAAGGTTCAATGAGTATCTGACGCTTGAAATTATTCAGCGGAATGATTTGGTCATCCGCGGTCCCCAAGATGCCATCGGGTCCCGGGAGAATCTGGCGGTCCAGGATGGCGGTTTGTCCCGCCGTTCCTACGATGCCGTTCGGGCCGGGAAGGAAAAGAGGCTGAAAACCACTGAGGAAAATCCCGCCCAGGTTGTTGATGTTCTGAATGCCCGCAAATCCAATCGTTCCGTCGTTACGCGCGCTGTACACGGCTTCCAACGCTTCACGCGCTTTTTGTTTTGCGATGAGGTCTTCGCGTGTGTATTGCAGGAAAGTCAGCGATTGCGCGAAAAGGCCCGCGAGGGCGGCCAAGCCGACGATGAGGATCACCGAGGAGATCATCGCCTCGATCAAGCCGAAACCGGTCTGACGAGATGGGACTCGCGCTTTGGACGTGTTGAAGCGCGATCTTACTGCGTCCATTTGACGGCTCCGTTGCTCGTTGACAGTATCCAACCCTTAGCGCGGCCCGTGGAACCATAGAGGGATACCGCCCTGCTGGAAGAAAGATCATTCGGCTCGGCGAGGTAGGCGACTCCGTCGTTTAGCCGGTTGCCCACGTCGAGCGCCCGCCCGTCGGGCTGGAAGTAAATTTGCATTCCGCCCCCGCCGCTGGCGAGATCAAAATCAATGGCGTTTGCACCTCTGCCCAACCCATCAGGCGTGAACAGTGGGTTGGTGGGGATGCCTGGAACAACGACAAATTGGACAGAGCCGGGAAGAGTGAGTGCCGTTTGCGCGGGAACAAAGTTTGGGGCGCTGCCGGTAACCGTGGAGCCGACGATACCCACCGTTCCGACATCAACTTGGATGGAATTCGGAGCGGCAAAGGTAACGCGATAAATTCGGCGTTCATCCACGGCGCGTTCATGGGCCCGCCGCAGTTCTCCGAGGACAATTTCCATCCCTGCATTGGATCTTGAAGATTTTATAGAGGGTAGGATATTGAGCACGGCAGCCGCCGTAGCTGCCAATACGATCGATGCAACAATTACAATTTCCAGCAGGGAAAAGCCGGCTTGCTTGCGGCGCCCATCCCGGGAGATGTAATTTATACGCATATAGAGGGATCGTCTCCTCACCTGCCACAGGGATGAGTATCTGATTCCGACCAAATCAAGGCTATGGTACTTATAGACACTGTACTGGTACCAATACTAAAGTGCCTTCGCAACCAGGCAAGTGGGATCGCTCCCTAGGTTGGGCGGTGCGCGTAAGAGGGGAATTAAAGCGATTCGACGATAACATCAGCCGTATGAAGGATTTACACAGTTCCTTCTCTTAAGTCCTGCTCCGCGCCACTTTCCGGACACAACGACGTACGTTGACACGTGAAAGATGAGCTTCCCGTCGGCAAGCTCGGAATAAACTCCACTGAAAAGCGGAAGAACGCCATTCGGGAGAATGGCGTTCCCGGGGTGGTTATTTGGATTTGTAGGCAAAGGAGAGTTTGGTTTCTTCGTTCAGGACGAGGGGGCGGAGGAAACGGTAGGAGGCGCCGGCGCGGGGGATGTCGACGGCTACGGGGAGGACGCCGGCTACGCGCTGCTGGAGGTTGTAGACGTTGGCGGACGGGGGTGGCGGCGCTGGCGGGGCAGCTTTCTTATGTTTGCCAAATGAAATTTGCGCGGATGAAGTTTCAACGGCTGAGACGTGCACAGCTTGACCTTCAGATTCGACCATAATTGCCGAGTTGGCGGTGCCAACGTTCAGGCCGATTTGATAGGCGCGGGGATTGGTTGCGTCATAGGAAATTGTTGAACGCACGTTTTGAAAGCCCGGGGCGTGGGCGGTGAGTTGATAGGTGCCGGAGGGCACGTTGGGGAGGAGCCAGCGGCCGTCGGAACTGGTGGAGGCGCTCCAGGTGGCGTTCGTCGAAAGGTTTTTCACTTCGACGATGGCGGAAGAGATGACGGCGCCGGATGGATCGATCACCACGCCGCCGAGTTGGTTGGGGGCGAGAATGACGCCGGGCGTCAGCGAAAGCATGTTGGTGAAAGTCCGGCCGTTGTCAGGGAGAGTTACGCCATTAGCATCAGCCTGGAAGCTACCGCCCGCCACTCCCACTCCTGCGGTGCTGCCGATTCCAACGGCTAGTCCTGTGCTGGACCTTTCCAGTTTGGCGTAAAGCTCAAGCCTCGAGGGCCAGAAAGTCGCGGAGAGCGCGTCGCCGCCGAAATCCTTCACTTTGTATTGTTCGGGCAGAAACACTTCCCATTCGAGGATGCTGATGGGGATATCCATTTTCGGAAGGGAGAGGCCGGCGTCGCCTTTTTTGGCGAACGGCGAGCCGGAATGGAGAAAGACGAAGGAGACGGTGTAGGCGCCCGCGGGACGAAAACCGGTGCGGAGAAGCGGGACGCGGCTGCCATCGGCGCCTTGCACGGGCTTGACTTTTTCGCCAGCAACTTCGGCGGTGAGGATGTTCACGCCCGCGGGGAGATCCACTTTCAGGAAAGGCTGAGCCTGATTTTTCACCGTGAGTTTAATTTCGGTGAGGGATTTGCCTTCGGAGGTGACGAGCGTGGTGACGACGGCGCGTTCGGCGACGGCGGCGAGGACGCTGGCGTCGGGGAAGCGCGTCCAGTCGAGAGCGAGGGTTGGGGATTCGTCGGGCTGGCGATGATAGCGAAACGCGGCTTCGAGCGAATAGCGGGAGAGCGCGCGGAGATAAGGATTGAGTTCCTTGATGTCGAGGCGCTTGAGGCCGCCGGATTCGTGGGCGGCGAGTTCGAGGGTGCCCTGGCCTTCGACGAGGACTTCGCCGGTTTCGCGTTGCGCGTCTTTGAAAGCGAGGAGCGGAGCGGCGGCTTTGGCATCGGAGAGCGGACGCTCCATCGCGATTAGAAACTCGTGCATGGAGTGGCCGCGGCCGGTGACGTGGAGAAGGAGCAGGCCGTTCTGGATTTCGCTGGATTCGAGTGAGGCACCGTTGACGGAAGTGAGTTCGAAGCCGTCGGGGATGGCGACGGAGAATTGATCGGCGTCGCCCTGAACGACGGTGATGTTGGCGAGGGCGGCGATTTGCAGATCGGATTCGCTGACGGAGACGAGCGTTTTCACGTCGGAGAGGAAACGCACTTCGCGAGGCGTTACCGGAGCGACGACTTCGCGGGTGGCCCACCAGATATTCGCGACCTGGCCCGGGACGAGCGTGGCTTCGATTTCCGTGTTGCCTTTGACGGAAGCGCGATGGGTGATGATGCCGTGGTTCAGTTGGACGTTGGCGCGGTCGCCAGGAACGGTGAGTACAAGGCGGACGCTGCCAGCGGATGGGACGGGAAGAAGGAACGAGGCGCGACCGGTTTCGATGGAGAGGGGAAGGCCGGCGTCGAGGTTGACGGAAAATTCGGATTCGCCCGGAAGGACGGCGACGTGCGTACCGTTATCGAGGAGAAGCGGAAGAGGACGCGAGCCGTGGCGGGCGTCGAGGATGGTCATGCCGGTGGTGAGCGGAACTTTCGCGGAGTTGGCGCCGAGAGTCTCGCCTTCGAGTTGGACGGAGCCGAGGACGTCGTTATTGGAGACGCGGAATTTGAGATCGGCGCGCTTGAGGATGTAGGGAAGCGGGGGAAGTTCGAAATGCTTTCCGGGGCGATTGGCGAGGGCGAGGAGGCGGTTGTATTCGTCGAGGGAGAGGGTGACGTTGCCGGTAGGGGGCAGCGGCGATTCGAGGCTCCTTTGGGCGAACGCGGGAATCGCGAACGAAAAAGCGAGAGCCAGAGCGACGAAGAGTTGACGGAGTTTCACTTGCCACCTGCCTTTTTGTCCTGCTGATAGTTCAGTTCAGCGGATGGAGATTGATTTTCACTGGTGAGTTCGGAGACGAGAAAGAGAGACGGGCCGTAGGCGGGGAAATCCACGCGGACGGGAAGAATGCCGGTGGCGCGGGCGCCGCGTTCGGTGGAATGGAATTTGTCCACCAGAGATTGCGATTGCGCGGAGAGTTGCTTGTCGTCTCTCGATTTTTCAGTCCGTGCTTCGTCCTTATCGCCCATTCCGTGAGTGAGCCCGTTAATATCCACAGCGACAGATGGGGAAGCCAACGTCACGGGTGTGTCCACGGGCGGTTCGGAGACGGAGGCGACGAGGACGGACGAGATTGGATTGACGTAGGCCTCGGCGTGAAAGGAACCGGGTTCAGAAGACAGGCGGAAGAGCGGCGGGAAGAAAACCTGGAGGCCGGTGCGCGAGACGGGCAGGTCTAGCGCGGGGAGAGAAAGTTTCAGGCGGCCTTTGTCGGTCCAGGAAGTGCCGGGGAGGAGATAGACAATTTCGAGAGCGAATTCGGAGGCGTCTTCGCCGGTGCGAGTTTTCGCGAGAGGGAGAAGGAGGCTGCCGTCGGGCGCGGAGCCGGGTCGAACAGGCTTGCCGGAGAGAGATGCGCTCCAGAGAGTGGCGCCGGGCGGAAGAGCGACTTTGACGAAATTGCGCTGATTGTTACGGACGGCGTAGCGCGATTCGACGAGAGATTTGCCGTCTTTGGTGAGCAGGACACGATAGCGGGCTTCCTCGATGTTGGCCATGAGCACGGCCTGTTGGGCGTAACGAGCAACGGCAATGTGGAGCGAGCGCTGGGACTTGGCGTCACCGGGGCGCGCGCGAAAGGCAATCAGCGCGGGCGACTGGCGATTGGTGACGGGTTCGCCGAGATCGCTGGCGTCAGCGCGCTCGAGGCCCTGCGTCTTCACGGAGTCTTCCTTGATTTCGCCGGCGCCGAGGACATCCACCGCGACGCCGCCGGTGTCGCGTTCGGTGCCGGTGAGGCGGAGAAGAGGGATATCCATCTGACCGTCGCGGGGAAGAGCGGCTTCGCCGGTGATGACGAAGCTGGCGGATTGCTCGACGGGTTCGAGGAAAGTGATGAGGAGTTCGCCGGGTTTCATTTCCCAGTCGGCGACGAGCGCGCCTTGCACCTGGTTGATGGTGACGTGTTCGGGAAGCCGGATGCGCGCTTCTTTTGCGGCGCCTTGTGTGATTTCGAGATTTACGTTGGCGGCGAGGGAGGTGGAGTCTTCGCCGAGACCGACGAATTGCGTGAGTGTGCCGCGCATACGCAGGGGAAGCGTGGAGTGGTGGTCTTCGGTCTTGCGGCGCCAGGCGAAGGTCATGGGCTCGGCGCCTTTGCCGTACGCGGTCCACTTGTTGCCGCCGTTGGGAAGGTCTGCTGTATCGGAGAAAAGGCCGCCGTAGAGAGAGAGGTCGACCCCGGCGCGAGGAATTTCGAGAGCGACTTTGGTGACGCCGGCAAAGGCGGATGGAATGGAGAGGCGCTCTTCGCCGGCCGAAGAAGAAATGGGCAGGGCGATTTCGAGCGTGATCACCGAGCGGCCGGGATGAGAAAGAAGCGCGGAGAGTTGCGTGGCATCTTTTCCAGCGGCAGGCGGCGCGAGGGACAGGGATTTGCCGTCGAGCTTGGCCTCGCGGACGAAGAGACCGGCGGGAATGGGAACGCGGACCCAGCCGTTTTTGAGGACGTCGACAGTGAGCGTGGCGCGGCCGGAGGCGAGATCGGTGTCCACGCGAAGATCGTAGTCAACACGCGTGAGCGTGGCGTCGACGGGCGGCGGCTCCGGTTCGCGCTCGGTGGGATACGCTTTCACGCGAAGGGCGCGGTACTCGGGAACGGAGATGACCACCCAGCCGGGAGAGTGGTTTGCATCTTGCGCAAGCAGCGGCCCGGCCGGACAGAACAGGCCGAGTGCTGCGAAGAGCAGAGTGGTCTTACGGAACGGGCGGAAAGACACAAGGAGACGGTGGTACTCGGGAATTAGCATAGGTTGTACCTCACTTAGAAGGAGAACGTACTGACAGAGATTTCTTGCAGGGGAAAATGGTTGCTTGATGGAGTAATTATTGGGGAAGGAACGGTGGGCGGGAGGAGGAGTACTAGGTGCGAGATTGGGGCGGAGATGGGGCAGAGGTCAAAACGCGAAAGGGTAGGCCACCCGGCCCGCGTGACAATACTAATTCCGCTAGCTGGAGACCAGGACTCCGCTAATCCACTCACCCAATGTAGTCGCACTGCGGAAGGTTTTGCACTCGGTCAGGCCCCGAGCATTCGACCAAAAAACGGTTGCGCTTTTTGTCATGCTGTCCAAGCACAGGCGCTGATGCGTGCCATTAGACACATCCGGTGCCGCTTTTCTGAACCACAGGACAGTGCCGTCTTTGGATTCTTCCACCTCGATGAACCCGCTTTCGCGAGCGGCAGTTTGCAATGCTTGAAGCTCTTGCATAATGTTTCCAGTCTATGCTCGTCGTAGCGTGAAGGGGCGCCGCCAAGCATAATTATGAATAATTATTGACCACTGCCTGACCACAAATTGATTGATCATGCCCCCGGAAGCAGTCCGCGCGGCACAGTGAGAGGGGGCAACGTGGACCGAGAAAAGAGAGATGGTGAACTTACACTGTACTTAAGGTCCGAAAATAGCAAGAGTACTAAGTTGACGAAAGCAAAAAAGAACTAATTATTAGCACATATTAATCTGACGCCGCTCGCCACAAAAGTGAGCGGGCCGGTCGCCGGCGGAGAGTGCCGGTCACGAACCAGTCGGCAGAAATCTGCGATTCGCGGTTAGTAATTAGAAAGAGCGGAGGATGAGCTGGGCGTTTCTGCGCGGCGATGCTGATGCTATGATGGCCGCAACATTTAACGGAAGGACACTGGTGTCGTGATGAATCTGACAGGGCATATCACGCCATCGGGAGGGGTGGAAATTGAGATGCACAGCAAAGCGGCTGATGGCACGGTGTTGAATAATATTTTTCTTACGGGGACGCTGCAGGATGGATTGATGACCGCGAACGGCGCTTTTCAAATGGGGCGGCCGGTTACGCTGGATTGGCACAGGAATTAACGGCGGAAGTTTCCAAAATTACAAATTGGTGGGGTTTCTGCGGAGCGCTGAAGTGTGTGCGGCCTCCGCAACTGTTGTGTGCCCTTTGTTCAATCGGGTGGAAACGGTTGAGTTGAGGTCCTTCGCCCATCCTTATCGGATGGGCTCAGGATGACAAATTTTGGTGGCGTGTTGGGAGAGAAACCAATGGCCTCGGAAGACGGGACCTACAAAGGCGAAGAGGGATGGGGACAAGACAAAAGAACACAGGCTGAAGCCTGTGCTACCTGGTGGGACTAGGAGGTGCGGGAGAGGAGGGAGGCGATTTCGATGATGGGGTTGGGGAGTTGGCGCATGGCGCGGACGAAGGCTTCGATGAGGCGTGGATCGAATTGGGTGCCGGCGCAGCGCTCGAGTTCGGAGAGGGCTTGATCGGCGGTGCGGCCCTTTTTGTAGCTGCGGTCGCTGGTGATGGTGTCGTAGGAATCGGCGATGGTGATGATGCGGGCGCCGAGGGGAATTTTTTCGCCGGTGAGGGCTTCGGGATAGCCGGAGCCATCGAAAAATTCGTGGTGGTGTAGGACCATTTCACGGATGCGGGCGAGCGGAACGAGCGGCTCGAGAAGCTTTCCGCCGAAGGTGACGTGAGTCTTCATGGTGTCCCACTCTTCGAGGTTGAGCGGGCCGCTCTTGTTGAGAATGGTTTCGGGGATGCCGACCTTACCGACGTCGTGGAGCACGGCGCCGAGACGGATTTCCTCGACTTCGAGATCGCTCATGCCGAGGGCTTCGGCGAGAAGCGCGGCGTAAGCGGAAACTTTCTGCGAGTGGCCCTGGGTGTATTGGTCCTTGGCATCAATGGCGTAGGCGAGCGACGTGACGGTGTCGAGAATGGATTGGGGGAGGGCGCGCGGGCCATCGGGCGGCGGCTCCTGCGCGACTTCGGTGCAGGGCAGGGAATCGGTGAACTGGCGGAGGCGGAGGTAGATTTCTTCGAAGGCTTCGGGCCCGGTGGTGAAAAGGCGCTTAAGAGTGACGCCGAGATAGGCTTCGAGGACATCGCGCTTCCAGCGGCGGGCTTCGTTGGGGTCAACGTGATCGGCGGTGGAGACGGTGTTGCCGCCCTGGTGCTTGGAGAGATACATGGAGGCGTCAGCGACCTGGATGAGTTCCTGCGGGGAGGCGCCGTGGAGCGGGTAGCAGGCGATGCCGAAGCTGGCGCTGATATTCTTTTCGCGGAGAAGCGGATCGGCGGCGACCCAGCCGCGAAGTTTTGAGGAGAGCTGGCGGGCCTGCTCCATGGAGGTTTCGGGCATGAGGATGACGAACTCATCCCCGCCGTAACGGGCGACGACATCGGAGCGGCGGCAGTTGGTTTCGAGAATCTGGCCGACGCGCTGGAGAACCAGGTCGCCTTCGAGGTGACCGTAAAAATCGTTGACGAATTTGAAGCGGTCGAGGTCCATGAGGACGAGCGCGAAGGAACGGCTGGCGCGGGAAGAGCGTTTCCATTCGGAAGAGAGAGCTTCCATGAAAAAGCGGTGGGTCTTGACGCCGGTGAGGCCGTCGGTGATGGCCTGCTCCTGGGCTTTCTGGAAAGTTAAAGCGTTGTGGAGAGCGCCCGAGATGAGGTCGGCGAGGGTGCGGAGGAGGAGAGATTCTTCCTCGGAGAAATCCACCGGTTCGAGAGTTTCGACGTAAAGAACGCCGTGGAGATGGTCGGCGTAGAAAATCGGAAGGCTCATGGCGGAGGCGGAGTCCGGGAGAACGGGCTTCGCGCCAGTCTGATTATTGGGGAACGAGCGATAGTGTGCGGATTTGCCGGTGCGAGCCACCTGGCCGATGAGGCCGGTGTCGAGGGGCAGGCGGCGTCCGAGCGCGCCGCGGCGAGCGCCGCTTTCGGCCTGAATGACGAGTTCCCGTGTTGTGTAATCGAGCAGGGCGATGCCGATGTGGTCGTAGCCGAGGCCGTTTTCGAGCTGCTCGGTAATTTTGGTGAGGACTTCATCGGGATTGAGCGTGGCGATGGCGTCGCGCGAGATGAGGTTGAGCAGGCTGAGATGCCGGGCCTTGGTGCGCTCGTTCTGAAAGAGGCGCGCGTTTTCGATGGCGATGCTGGCTTCGCTGGCGAGGACGCGGAGGAGTTCGAGATGCCCTTCATCGTAGGCGCGTTCGTGGTCGGAATAGATGCAGAGCGCGCCGATGGCCTGGTCGTAGGCGACGAGCGGAACGCCGCAGAAGGAGCCGGAGGTTCGGATGGGGTCGACGCCCAGCTTGCGGGTCTCCGTGGCAAAATTTTCGCGGATGAGAACCGGCTGACGGGTGCGGAGGATGTATTCGGTGAGGTGATTCCCGGCGGGACGCGAGTGCATGGGCTTGCGTTCACCGCCGATCATTTCGAGATCGAAATTGATGGCGTCGCGGACCGGGTCCGGGGAAGCGATATAAAGATTTTCGACATCGAAGAGGCGGCGGAGCTCTTCCCAGATTTTGCGGAGAAGATCTTCCTTGTTGAGAGTAGAGCTGAGCGCGCGGCCGATTTCGTTGAGTACGTGGAGTTCCTCGGAGCGGCGGGAAGTTTGTTGTACGAGGTAGCTGTTTTCGACGGCCATGCCGATCTGGTGGCCGAGGGCGAGGAGGAGGCGAAGTTCGGCGGGGGTGAAGCGACGATTGTCGGGAGTGCCGAGGAGAAGGAGACCGAAGGCTTGTTCCTTGGCTTGGAGGCTGATGACGACGACGCTGCGGAGGCCGTGCTTCAGGGCGAGTTCGCGGAAGCGGCGAAGAGGCTCGTCGTTTTCGAGAGAGGTGAGATTGTCGTCGCGCAAATCGCGAAAGCCGAGGAGGCCGCCGAGGCGGGAGACGAGGCCGACGAGATAGTCGTCGAGGCCTTCTTCCTGGGCGGAGCGGCAGAATGCGTCGGGAATGCCGGCGGAGACGACGGACGTGGGGCCAGAAGTGTCGCCGTGATGAAGGAAGAGCGCGCCGGAAGGAAGGCGAACGACGCCGAGGACGCGGTCGAGAGCCTGGGCCAGCATGCGCTGAATTTCGCCTCCGACGAAGCTGGAAGTGGCGAGGTTGAGATTGGAGAGCGCAAGCATGTTGCGCTCGACGCGGCGCTTTTCTTCCTCGTAGATGGCCATGACGAGGAGCATGCAGACGAAAGCGACGGGAATCGCGGAGACGGTGAGGATGGAGTCGCCGAGAGATTTCTGTGCGGACGGCAGCAGGAAGAATAGAAGAAAAACGACGCCCCAGGAAGAAAAAGCCAAGCCGAGGAGTCGATCCGCGAGTGTTTCGTGGTGGCGGCTTTCGTTCCAGAAAATGAAACCGACGGCGACGTAGACAAAGGCCGCGGGAATGAAAGAAGAGACGGAGAACAATTGGAAGGCGTTGGCCGCGGACCAAAGAGTGAGAACCGCGGCGGCGCCGATGGCGGGCTTGAGCCATAGTTTGTTATACGTGTAAAGCTGTGCGCCGAGGAAGAAGCAGATGGCGGCGAAACCGAAGAGCGCGTGATTCAGGGAACTGAGGAAGATGTTGGTGCCGATCCAGGGAGAAAGAGCGGGGCAGAGATAGTGGAGAGCGTAGAGAGCCCAGCCAACGGTCCAATAAAGAAGATAGTTCTGGCGCTTGAGAGAATAAATGTAGGCGAAGAACACTCCGACGAGGAGTGTTCCGAGAAGCAAGCCGAGCGCAATCACGCTTTGTGACATTCGGGCGTAGTCAGGTCGTTCCGCAGGGCACAGAAATTCCGAAGGCGACGGGAAGAAGGAGTGGGTGGGTCACTCGTGAAAATTTAAAGATGTCCCTGAAACGGAGTTACACACACCCGGCTATTTCAACCTGTTGCCCCGAGACCCCGCAGAAAACGAATCACATAGGATTATGAGGCAGAGGAAAAAGATGAGGCAAGACTACGGAGGTACTGGTAGCGAAAGAGGTAGTAGGGTGGGGAACACGGGGGAGGGGAGGCGGACCGGGGGAGTGGGGCCGGTTCCGATTTCCCCGAAGACTTCAGCCCTTACGCTCCGTGCCGTTTGAGCGGAAAGGCCGTGCGGGAGAGAAGCGGGTCCTCTTCTGAGGGGTACGAAAAAGTTGAGTTTACATACGAATAGTTTTTCTACGGGAGGCCGCCTGCGGCAGGGCAGTTTCACGAAAAGGAGAAAATCTGGAACTTCAGTGTCCACAACGGAACAGACATCAATCTTCGCAGCGACTAGCCTCCTGTTGAGGCGCTCCCGTGCAACCCCGACCGCAGAAAAAAACAGCCCGAGCTTATAGAGTCGAGGGGTCCATTGTTCTGTATCGCCCGGCGGTGAGAAGTCATTTCAAAGCGAAAAGATCGCTCCTTCCTGCACAACCGTGGTGGAGTATAGTCCTCCGCATCCCGCTCTTTCTAAGGACACTGCTTCGTCTTGTTATTGCGTGTCCCCATCGGCATAAGGGGCCTCCGATAACATTGCGCGAGTCAATTCCATCCAACCTATCTGGCCGATCCGACAATGGCCGAGGAACCTACATCACTTGCTTGGATTGCGGTCAAAAATTCGCTTACAACCACAAGACCAGGCGGATGGTAGATTTCTGGGGCGTCCGTGACGCAGAAGCACTGGCGGGAGTTCGTCGGAAAGTTGGTGAATTGTTTTCGCCTCTTCGAGGTCTCGCTGCAAGGGTAGGCAGGCTGAATATGAAGGTTCCGATGAGTGGTCTCGCCAGGTCTGTGCACCGCCCTGGAATTTTGACGAAGAGCCACTAAACTAAGTCTCGACGCTAGATTGCCAGTAAATAGTTTTTCGCCCGTAATCGTCAGCGTATCCGCGTTATCACTTTCCGATATGCCTACTTATCGTTATACTCTGCCCGTGAAAAGGCGCGAACCAAAGCGATTCTACGAGTGAACCCAAATGGCCGAAGAGAAGCTCCGCGTCCACTTTGGCGATTATCTGAGCAAAGCCGAAGTAGTTATCTACTCCGTCCTTGCCGTGTTGCTTTTTCTAACGGCGCTCGTGGCGATTGGCAACGCCGGAAAAATGCTCTGGGAGGGCCTCAGTCGCTGGGCGATTCCCACTCAAACACTGCTGGTGTTGGACCAACTGCTCGTCGTGTTGATGCTGGTGGAGATTCTGCATACGGTGCGGATCTCCATCCACTCGCATACCCTGGTTACCGAACCATTCCTTGTCGTGGGTCTGATTGCCTCGATTCGGCGCATGCTTGTGATTACCTTGGAAGCGGCCACCCTAACAAAGGGCGGAACTTGGTCGACCGAGGGCGTGAGTATATTTCGAGCGAACATGATTGAGCTCGGCTTGCTGGGAGTGCTCATCCTCATTCTGGTATTTTCCATTACGCTTTTGCGCCGACATGCTCCCCCACCGGAAAATATAGAGAGCTAAGGGCGCGCTTGGCTAGCGTTCTCCGATGGCAAATTGAACGGCGGAAGTCCCTGCATAGCTCAACTCCCGTATTTTACGGATAATTTCTCGCTGTCTGTCGGATCATGACCCAGGCTGACCGTGGTTGGACGGGTTGCGGGAGGTTCCGGTAAACTGGGGGTTTCGGGGAAGAGAGTGAGACGCTACATATCATGACGGAAGCTGGGAAAACACAGGCGGGAAGCGTGCGGGTGCGGTTTGCGCCTTCGCCGACGGGTTATTTGCACGTGGGCGGAGCACGGACGGCGCTCTTTAACTGGCTGTTTGCGCGCAAGGGGCGCGGGGCCATGATTCTGCGCATCGAGGATACGGACGCGGAGCGGAACAAGCCGGAGCTGCTGACGGGAATCATCGAAGGGCTGAAGTGGCTGGGCGTGGATTGGGATGAAGGGCCGTATTACCAGTCGCAGCGGACGGAGTTCTACCGCGAGATGGGGGAAAAACTGCTGGCGAACGGCAGCGCGTTTTCGTGTTATTGCCCGCCGGAGAAATATGTCGGCGGGGATCACGCGGAAGAGAGCGGTGAGGGCACGAAGGTGCGGCGAATTGTGCGTTGCACGTGCCGCGAGGGGAAACCTTCGACGCCGGGGACGAAGCCAGCGGTGCGTTTCAAGGTGCCGGTGGGAGGCACGACGAAGTTTTATGACGCGGTGTTTGGCGAGAGGGAATTTTCGAACGACGAGATTGAGGATTTCGTGCTGTTGCGCTCCGGGAAAGAGGGCGAGGAGTTTGGGCAGGCGATGTACCAGATGAGCGTGGTGGCGGACGACATTGATATGCGGATCACGCACGTGATTCGCGGCGCGGACCACATTTCGAATACGCCGAAGCAGGTGCTGCTGTACCGCGCGCTGGAAGCGGAGCCGCCGATTTTCGCGCATGTGCCGCTGATCCTGGGGCCGGACAAATCGCGGCTTTCGAAGCGGCATGGGGCGACGGATGTGAATATGTACAAGCGCGAGGGATTTTTGCCGGAGGCGTTCCGGAATTTCCTGGCACTGCTGGGCTGGTCGCCAGGCGGGGATGAAGAGTTTTTG
>Ga0210406_10002655_pt1 | contig 20214 bp, 18 predicted proteins | sample IncBWC30MmetaG_FD_155454 | JGI IMG/M metagenome (GOLD analysis project Ga0210406, IMG submission 155454) | Forest soil microbial communities from Barre Woods Harvard Forest LTER site, Petersham, Massachusetts, United States - Inc-BW-C-30-M | ecosystem: Environmental > Terrestrial > Soil >... | reverse complement strand
TTCCGCACCAATCTCGAGGCGGCAGTCACCATCGCCCGGCAGCTGCGCCTGCGCAATCTGGGCGGCATCATCATCATCGATTTTATCGACATGGAGGAGCCCGAACACCGCCGGCAGGTCATCCAAGCCTTGGAACGCGCGTTGAATGAGGATCACGTCAAGACCAACATTTCCTCGGTATCGCCGTTGGGACTGGTGGAAATGACGCGCAAGCGTACGCGCGAGAGCCTGGAGCATCTCTTGTGCCATTCCTGTCCTACCTGCGAGGGCCGCGGCTTTGTCAAAACGGCGGAAACGGTTTGCTACGAAATATTTCGCGAGATTGTCCGGCAAGCGCGCCAGTTCGAGTGCCAGCAATTGATGGTATTGGCGCATCAAGACGTCATCGAGCGGCTTCTCGATGAAGAATCCTCGGCGTTAGGCGAACTCGAATTGGTCACGGGCAAGCCCATACGCTTGCAGACCGAGGCGCTCTACACCGTGGATCAATACGACGTCGTGCTGATGTAAATGATCATGCGCAAACTCGGCAAATTTCTGGCATTCGGTTTCGGGGGGCTCCTGCTCCTCGTGCTGCTCGCCATGCTGGGCGTAAAGCTCGCGCTGGATCGGGCGCCCCGCTACCAGGCGGAGATCAAGGAATGGCTGCATGCGCAAACCGGCTACCACATTGCATTCGCGCATGTTTCGCCGGCGTTTCGCTGGTATGGCCCGGAACTGTATTTTGACCGGCTGGAACTGCGCTCAAAGGACGATCAGCGGGTGCTGGCGCGCGCCGCTGGCGGGCGGGTCGCCGCGGATGTTTGGCAGCTCATTCGCAGCGGCAAATTGCTGGCTGGCCGAATCGAGGTGGAAGCGCCGCACATCGCCGTCGTGCGGTTGGGGTCGACGCGCTTCGCCGTCGCGTCGGAAATCGAACTGGGCGGCGAGGACTCGGTGGGGTCGCTCAGCCTGAGCGACCTGCCCGTTGGGAGGCTGGTGATCCGGCACGCCGTGCTCAGCATGGAAAATTGGAACACCGCGCTGCCGCAGTTGACCTTGCAAGGGGTCGATGTGGATGTGCGGCGCGATGGGCGCGAAGCGGCGCTGAAGTTCAGCGCGCAATTGCCGGCCGTGCTCGGCGGCACCGTGAGCTTCGAGGGTCATGCGCGAGGCATCGGCGACGTGCGCAACCTCGCCTGGGACCTGCTGGCTCGGGGGCGCGGCATTTCGTTTCCCGGATGGCGCGAGCTGCTGCCGGAATTCTTGAGCCACTTGGACTCCGGCACGGGTGCTTTCGATATCGCCGCGCTGGGCCAAGGCTCGACGCTGTCGCGCGCCGATGCCGACCTTGAAGCGACCAATGTGGTGACGCAGCTGCCCGAGGGGCCGGTCGCCAAGTTCGACCAGATGAGCGCCAGCTTGAGTCTGGCCCACACGGACGACCGATGGAGCCTCAGCGGCCGGCGCGTGCGTGTCGGAGCGCGCGAGCGGGAGTCGGCATTCGAGATCGGCTGGCAGGAGGCGCAAGCCGGCCTCTTGAACGTACGCGCCAGCGCCAACTATCTGCGCGCGGAAACTCTGCTGCCGCTTACGGGTTTTTTGCCGCAGAAGGACTTGCGCGACCGGCTGCGCGAGATTGCGCCGAGCGGCGAATGGACGGATGTATCCATCGCTTTCGAACGCGGGCGGATCGAGGACCCGTGGCGCATGCAAGTGCAGGCCAAATTTCAGCACGCGGGGTACGCATCGGTGCGGGGCGTGCCGGGACTGCGCGGAATTGCGGGTTCGATCGCCGGCAACGAGCGCGGCGGACAAGTCGTCATCGACATTCAAGCCGGCGCGTTTCACTGGCCCGCGCAATTTCCGCGGTCCGTGGATCTGGAGCGCCTCAAGGCGACCATTTTCTGGAAGCGAACCCAAGAGGAGCTGCTGATCGCCTCTCCGGACTGGGAGATCAAGACCCGCGATGCCGATATCCGCGGACAGATGGCATGGCACCAGCCCGCCGACAATTCCTCGCCCGTGCTGACCTTGGTCGGCGGCATTCAAAACGGCAACGTGGGCAATGCGCGCTACTACCTGCCGAACGGTCTGATCGGACCCAATGCGCTGGCGTGGCTCAATCAAGCGTTCTTGGCGGGGCGTTTGCGGGCATCCCTGCTGTTTCACGGCCCGGTGCGCAATTTCCCGTTTCGCGACGGCGGCGGCATATTTTTAGCCCGCTGTACGATCGACGGCATGACCTTGAATTACAGCGACGGTTGGGCGCCGGCGGAAAGTGTCGCCGTCGCCGCGGAGTTCCGCAATCAAGGCATGAGCGCGCGTCTGTTGAGCGGGCACATCGGGGAGCTGCTGCTGGAATCGGGCGATGCTCGCTTCCCCGACTTCGACAGCGGCGAGCTTAAAATCCACGCCAATGTGCGCGGGGATGCGAAGAGCGCGCTTCTCTACTTGCGCGCGACGCCGCTCGACACCATTGCCGAACATGCGTTTTCGAACATCGAGGCGAGCGGGCCGCTGAAGGCCTCGGTGGATTTATTTTTGCCGTTCAGGGATTTCGAGCATCGGCGCGTACTGATTCATGGAAACTTGGACGGTGCGAGCGTCAACAAAACCGGCTCCTCCACGATGGCCACCGATCTCGCCGGCGAATTCGATATCGACGGCGGCCAGGTCGCCCGCGCCGATATCCACGGACAACTGTTGGGCGGCGGCTTCCAAATGCAGGCGCGCACGCCGCGCAACAAGCCGGTGACGCGCACGCAACTCGAGTTCCGGGGCACCGCAACTGCCGAGGCCCTGCGCGCAGCGCTGTCAATCCCAGCGTCCATGTCCATCAGCGGCCAAACGGATTGGCGCGCCGTTCTCAAAATCACCCCGGCGCCGGCCCGAGAGCGTTCCTTGCGCATCAGCAGCACGCTGGTGGGCTTTGAGATGAAGCTGCCGGCTCCGCTCGACAAGAGCGCTGCCGTGCCATTGCCCTCGTGGCTCGAGATCCAGTGGCCGGAATCGGGTGGCCCGCAGGGCAGTTTCGCGCTCGGCACGCTGGTCAGCAGCTCCTATGCATTGGAGACCGATCCTTCCGGCATGCGCCTGGCGCATGCGTCCATGAACTTCGGCGGCAGCGAGTCCGGAGGCGGCGATGCGCAAATATTGAATATCGGGGGATCGGTGCAGCGCTTGGACCTGGGGGGCTGGCTGGGCTTGAGCACGCCCGGCGGCAAAGGCAAGGATGCCAAACCCTTGGCCTATTACATGCGAGGCGCCAAGCTCAATGTGGCCGAATTGGACTATCTGGGCCTGGCATTTCGGGATGTGACCTTGGACATGGCGGTCTCGGAGCGGAGCTGGCGCATCAATGTGGGCGGTCCCAACGTCACCGGCGTGATCACGGTTCCGAGCGTCGAGGGTTCAACCGAGCCGTGGAGTCTGCAGTTCGACCGCTTGCATTTCGACGTCGCTGCGGCGTCGGCTGCGGCGGCCGACGGCGGAACCGACAACGTCCAGCCCGATGCCGATGCCGATCCGCGCACCTTTCCGGCGGTCAATTTCCACGCCAGGGAACTGATCTGGGGCGAACGGCACTTCGGCGACGTGACCGCAACGCTGGCCAAGCAGGAACAAGGCGTCGGGCTCAAGTCCGTGAATGTAACGGCGCCCACCTTCACGGTCAGCGCGCAGGGCGAGTGGCGCGCCAAGGATGCCGGCGTCAGCCGCATCAAGGGCGCCTTGACCAGCACGGACGTGCAGGGCACCCTGAAAGACCTCGGCTATGAGGATGTGATTCAGGCCAGGAGCGGCAAAATGGAATTTGACCTGACTTGGCTGGGCGCGCCGACGGCCGCGGCCCTTGGCCAGGCGGTCGGCCGCGTCCAATTGACGCTGGAGAAGGGCCAGGTGACCGGCCTCAAACCCGGCGCCGGCCGCGTACTGGGGCTGGCCAGCATTGCCGCGCTGCCCCGTCGATTGGCGCTCGATTTCAGCGATCTCACCGACAAGGGGCTGGCATTCGACAGCGTGCATGGCGACTTCGACTTGCGCGAGGGCAACGCCTACACGGAAAACGTACTGCTGAAGGGTCCGGCGGCTGAAATCGGCCTCATTGGCCGGGTTGGCTTGAAAAACAAGGATTACGACCAAACTGCGGTAGTGACGAGCAGCGCCGGCAATTCGCTGTCGATTCCCGTTGCCAGCGCACTGGTGGGCGGGCCGGTGGTTGGCGCGGCGGTGCTGTTATTCACGCAGGTGTTCAAACAGCCGCTGAAAGGTCTGGCGCGAGGGTATTATCGGATTACCGGCAGTTGGGATAATCCAACAGTCGAACGCATCAAGAGCGCAGACGCCGCCGCGGCTGCCGAGGCACCGAAATAGATGGGCAGAGTCGCCGCAATACAAATGACTTCGAGCCACGTCGTGGCTGAAAACCTCGCCGCGGCCGGCGCGCTGTTGCGCGAGGCGAAGGAAGCGGGCGCGTTGATCGCGTGCTTGCCGGAGAATTTCTCGTTCATCGGCCTCAAGGACGCCGACAAGCTGGCGGTCGCGGAGGCCGACGGCAACGGCGTCGTGCAGGCGTTCTTGAGCGATGCTGCACGGCAACTTAAGATGTGGATTTTGGGCGGCACGATCGTGATCCGGACCGATGACAGCAACCGCGTCGCGAATGCATCGCTGCTGTTCGACGCGGCCGGCAAGCGGGTGGCGCGCTACGACAAGATTCACTTGTTCGACGTCACGATCCCGGGACGCGACGAGCAGTATCGAGAATCCAGGCACGTGCTTCCCGGCCGCGAGCTTAAAGTTGCGGACACGCCGGTCGGCAAGCTGGGATTGTCGGTGTGCTATGACATGCGCTTTCCGGAGCTGTACCGCGAGTTGGTGTCGCAGGGGGCGGAATGGTTGGCGATGCCGGCGGCCTTCACGGTTCCAACCGGGCGCGCGCATTGGGAGACCTTGCTGCGCGCGCGGGCCATCGAAAATTTGTGCTTTGTCGTTGCGCCGGCGCAGACCGGCGTGCATACCAGCGGCCGTGAGACCTACGGCGATTCGCTGATCGTGGACTATTGGGGCCAGGTGTTGTCGCGCTTGGCAAAGGGTACCGGAGTGATCACAGCAGACATCGATCTAGCCAGCCAAGCCGAATCGCGCGCGCGTTTTCCGGCATTGGACAATCGCCAGCTGGGCAAAGCTCTCGCCGCAGCGGTTTTGACATGAACGCGCGCAGCGCCGATTTTGTTCAGCCCACCTTTGCCGTGGCCGAGAAAATGATCCTGGCGCCCTCGGGACTCGATGAGCGGCGCTTGAGCCAGGTGCTCGACATGCTCATGAGCCGCGGCGTGGACTATGCGGATCTGTATTTCGAGCTGTCGCGCGAGGAATCCTGGTCGCTCGAGGACGGCATCGTCAAGGAGGGCGCGCACAGCATCGAACAGGGCGTCGGCGTGCGCGCGATCAGCGGGGAAAAGACCGGCTTCGCCTACACCGACGAGGTGTTGTTGCCGGCTTTGCTCGAGGCTTCCGATGCGGCGCGCGCGATCGCGCGCAGCGGCGGCAGGAATGCGGTCAAGACCTGGCAGCGTCCCGTGACGCATCGGCTCTATTTGCCCGTCGATCCGCTCGATGCCATCAAAGACGAGGACAAGGTGGCGTGGTTGATGCGAATCGACGCCGACACGCGCCGCCTCGATCCCCGCGTCAAGCAGGTGATGGCCTCTTTGGCCGCCGTGCACGAGATCGTGCTGATCGCCTCGAGCGACGGCACGCTGACGGCGGACGTCCGTCCCTTGGTGCGGGTCAACGTGTCGGTCATCGTCGAGCAGAACGGCCGGCGCGAGCAAGGCTACAGCGGCGGCGGCGGCCGTTTCGGTTTGGACGAGTTGCTGCAAGGCGAGGGCCCGTTCGAGCACGGCCGCGAAGCGGTGCGCCAGGCACTGGTGAATCTGGAAGCGGTGGCCGCGCCCGCCGGTTCCATGACGGTGGTGCTGGGTCCGGGCTGGCCTGGAATTTTGCTGCACGAGGCGATTGGCCACGGATTGGAAGGCGACTTCAATCGCAAGGGCACCTCCGCGTTCTCGAATCGCATCGGCCAGAAGGTCGGCGCCGACGATGTCACCGTGGTCGACGACGGCACACTCAGCCGGCGGCGCGGGTCTTTGAACGTCGACGATGAGGGCACGCCGACGCAATGCACGACGCTCATCGAGAACGGCATCTTGCGCGGCTACATTCAAGACAAAATGAACGCCAAGCTCATGGGCATGGCGCCCACCGGCAACGGCCGCCGCGAATCATTCGCGCACATGACCTTGCCGCGCATGACCAATACCTACATGCGCGCCGGTCCTCGCGCGCCCGAGGAGATCATCGCCTCGGTGGACAAGGGCCTGTACGCAGTCAATTTTGGCGGCGGCCAAGTCGACATTACGTCGGGCAAGTTCGTGTTCTCCGCGAGCGAGGCGTACTTGATCGAGAATGGCAAGGTCGGACCGCCGGTCAGAGGCGCAACGCTGATCGGCAACGGACCCGATGTGCTGACACGCGTCAGCATGGTGGGCAACGATCTGAAGCTCGACACCGGCGTCGGCACGTGCGGCAAGGAAGGACAATCGATTCCTGTCGGCGTCGGCCAGCCCACTCTGCGCATCGATGCGCTCACCGTCGGCGGCACGGGCTAAGGCGGCGGCCGGGCTAAAGCGGCCCGGCTAAAGCGGCCGCGTTAATGCGGCCGGGCTGAAGCGCCCGGGCGAACGTATCGGCGGCGCCGCGTGATTTCTGCATATTCCCGCCGAGATTGCGCGTTCCTCGCGATGCCTTTGGCGTGAAAGAATCAGCGCGCGGTAAATCCAGGGAGGAAACCCTTAAGTTTCAACTGCAGGATGCTGACCTACCGCGGCGCGGGCGGGGCGTTTGACGCGAGGGCGTCTTGCCCGCGCCTTGAGTCGGCCGAAATTATGCCATGATCGCTCTCGCGGCGAGGCCGCCGCCATGGCGGCGAGGCCGCGGCCATGCCGACGCCCAGCGATGCTGGCCTTTGTAAATGATTGCTCGGGAGCCTTTGCAAACGATGAAACTCCAGGCGGCGCTGGCCTTCAGTTTGAGTGCGGGAATGTTGGCGGCCGCGATTGCGACCGCGACGGCAACGGCGGACATCGGGCCGCGGCTCGAGCTTCCGGCCACTGTCATCGCGTCGATGCGGGGTATCGATGCGCATCGCATCGCCGAGCACGTGCGATTCCTGGCCGATGATCTGCTCGAGGGCCGCGCCCCCGGCACGCGCGGCGGAGATATCGCCGCGAAATACATCGCCGCGCAATTCGCTTTATACGGCTTGAAGCCCGCCGGCGACAACGGCTCCTTCCTGCAGAAGGTGGATTTCGTCGGCGTAAAGACCTTGCCGGGCACGTCGGCGTCCCTGGCGCCGGCGCAGGGCGCGGCGATGGCGTTGAAGCTCGGCGAGGACTACGTCGCCGGCAACCAAACCCAGACCGACAGCGTCGAGGTCGATGCGCCCATCGTCTTCGTCGGCTACGGCATCGAAGCGCCCGAATACAAGTGGGACGACTTCAAGGGCGTGGACGTCAAGGGCAAGGTCGTTCTCGTGCTCGTGAACGAGCCGCCCTCGAAGGATGCGAAGTTCTTCAATGGCGAGGCCCTGACTTATTACGGCCGCTGGACCTACAAGTTCGAGGAGGCGGCGCGCAAGGGAGCCGTCGGCGCGCTGATCATTCACCGCACGGACCTGGCGAGTTACGGCTGGGATGTGGTGCGCAATTCCTGGAGCGCGGAACAAGTCGCCCTCGGCAACGACAGGGATCCAAAGCTCAAGGCCGCGGCGTGGATTCAGCTCGAAGTCGCGAGAAAATTGCTGAGCGCGGCAAACCTGGATCTGGATGCCATGATCGCGGCGGCCGGCACGCGGCAATTTCAGGCGAAAGAATTGCCGGTGCGCTTCAAGGCGCACATCGAGAGCAAGGTTCGAAAATTCGAGTCGTACAACGTATTGGGATTGTTGCCGGGCGAGGGGGGCGGACAGGCGGTGGTCTATTCGGCCCATTACGACCACCTCGGCATCGATCCCACATCGAGCGGCGACAATATCTACAACGGTGCGGTGGACAATGGCACGGGTTGCGGGATTCTGCTCGAAATGGCGCATGCCTTCACCACCTCCGCGGCGCACCCGCCCTCGCCCGTCCTGTTCGCCGCGGTTACCGCCGAGGAGAAGGGGTTGCTGGGCTCGAATTACCTCGGCAAGCATCTGCCCGTGGCGGCGGCCAGGATCGCGCTGGATTTGAATTACGACGCCATCCTGCCGGCCGGCATGCCGCAATCCGTCAACGTGACGGGCGCCGAGCGCACGTCTTTCTATCCCACGGTGGAGAAGACCGCGGCCGCGTTTGGATTCGAGATTCAAACCGATGCCGAGCCGGGCGCCGGCCACTACTATCGTTCCGATCACTTCAGCATGGCGCGAGCCGGCGTGCCGGCGTTCTCGATCAATACCGGCGTCAAATTTGCCGGTCACACGGCCGAATGGGGCAAGGCCCTGCACGAGGAATACACCGCGAAGCGCTATCACCGGCCGGCCGATGAGTTCAGCCCGACGATGGATTTCACCAGCGACGCGGCAGTGGCGCAATTCGGTTTTGTGCTGGGTTGGCAAGCGATGCGGGCGAAGGGCACGGTGAATTGGCTGCCGGGAGATGAGTTCGAAGCGACTCGCCTGCGCGGGAATTCGCACTAGGCGCTGTCAAGAGAATTCCGCGCGTGCCGCGTTTGGCATTCGCATCGCTGGCATAACGCGCTGTCATAAGCTGGGAAGCGATGAATGCGTCGCTGCCCGGCGACGAGAGTAGGCGGTCGCGCCGGCGGATCCCGCGGAGCGTGCGCCAAGTCTCATCAGGCGGGACAGTGGAATCGGTAGTCTCGCTTCCGTTATCACACGACGGAGTTTCCATGGCCGACCATACAATGACGGGCACGTTTCAGATTCCTCAGGATCTGCTGTCCGAAGCAAAGCGTACCCAGCCGAAGAACGATCGATTGCACGTCGAGGGCTGGCGCAACTCTTGGCTGTCGCGCCTCGCGGAAATGCTAGTCGGAAAGGATTAACAGCGGTCGTAGGAAGAGGCAACGCATCGGCGTAGGCGGCGCCCTGAAAGTAAACGCTTAAGTCAAATAGCATGGCTGCCGGCCCGGCATCCGGATTATTATGGGCGCGAAGGGAGGGAAACCTATGCGCCTGGCTCGTCCGGTCTATGAAAGCTTGCCGTTGATTTACATGCTGATCGGTGCGCTTGCGATCTGGCTTTTTTACGTGAATCCACCGGGTTTTGCCGGCAAGGCGGCCTTCCTCATCGGCGTATTCACCGAGACGGCCGCGCTCACGCTGTTTCTGCGGCGGCGGGACTGCCGCGAGCTGAACCGGGAATACACCGGCGAGACCATTGACCTGCCGTCCAATCTCAACAGTTAGCCGACTTTCGGATTCTCGACGGCGGCCGCGATCACGCCGGTGTCGACGGGATCGATGGAGCTTCTGACCCGCGGCGAGCGCTCGTCGATGTACATGATCTCGTGCTGACCCACCTGCACGACGTCGCCGTCATTCAGGTTGTGGCGCCGCACGCGCTTCGACTGGACGAAAATGCCGTTGGTGCTGTTGAGATCTTCGATCAAGCATGAGTCCTGCTGCGTCACGATTTGGCAGTGATGCCGGCTGATGAACTTGCTGTCGATTTGCAAATCGTTGTCCGGCGTCCGCCCGATCACCAGGCGCCCGGGTTTCAGCTCGCGCTCCACGACGGTCTTCCCCTCGCTGGCGAGCAGGATGCGGCCGACCACAGGCGAGGATCCGGAATGCGGCGGCTGCGTATGTTCCATGTTCAGCGCCTTCATCCGATTGGTGCCGGACGCGAACTCGACCCATTGCAACTCGTGTATGGCGGCCTCGAGCTCCGCCATGGTTACCGTGCTTTTTTCCTTGCCGAATGCCGCCATCAAACAGGTGTCGCATAGCGTATTGATCAGGCGCGGCACGCCGCCGGTGTATTTGTAAATGGTGCCGTAGGTATCGTCGGCGAATATGCGCCGCCCTTGCGAGCCCGCGACCTCGAGACGATGGTCGATATAGGCGCCGGTCTCGGCCTTGGTGAGCGCGGTCAGGTGAAAACGCAGCCGCACGCGTTGCGAGAGCTGAATCAGCTCCTGCGAGTTCAGCTTCTCGCTCAATTCGGGCTGTCCGGCGAGAATGATGCGCAGCGCCTTTTCCTTGGTGGTCTCGACGCCCGACAGCATGCGCACTTCCTCGAGCACACGGTTGGTCAGGTTCTGCGCTTCATCGACGATCAGCAGTACCTTGCGGCCGCTGCTGTGCTGTTCCATCAAGAATTGATTCAAGGTCGCCAGCACCTCGGGCTTCTTCATGTTGAACGGCGAGAAGCCGAACTGAACGAGCACGGTCTGCAAAAACGCGGTGGGCGACAATTGCGTCTGGTTGATTTGCGCCACGATCGTGTCGCTTTGCAGTTCACGCAAGAACGTTTCGATCAAGGTGGTCTTGCCCGCGCCGATTTCACCGGTGATCACGACGAAGCCGTCGGTGAACCAGATGGTCGACTCCATGTAGGCCTTGGCGCGCGCGTGCTGCTTGCTCAAATACAGGAATTGCGGGTCCGGGCTCAGGCGGAACGGCAATTCATCCAGTTTGAAGAGTTCTAAATACATGGCGCTCGGCACTTAGGGCATGTTTGGTCCGCCGGAAACTATGCAGTTTAGGCCCATGCGATCAATTTTAATGCATTCGAGAGCGCCCTATCGCGCTCCTTTGGCAGGCGCTTGAGGATGGTGCAATGGCCCAATTTGCGGCCCGGGCGCGCAGCCTTTCCGTAGTCGTGATACGCCAAGCCGTCGATTGCCAGCAGGCGTTCGCGGTCCGGCATCACGCCCAGGAAATTGACCATGGCCGTGTGTCCGAGCGCGCGCGTGCTGCCGAGCGGCATGTCGCAGACGGCGCGCAGGTGGTTCTCGAACTGACTGGTCACGCAACCCTCGATGGTCCAGTGCCCGGAGTTGTGTACGCGGGGAGCCATTTCATTGGCGATGAGCCGTCCCTGCACCACGAAAAACTCGATGGTCAGCACGCCGATGTAGTCGAGGGCGTGCATGACCCGTTTCAAGTACTGGCGCGCAAGGCGCTCCAGCCGCGCGTTGGTGAAAGGCGCGATGCCGTACCTTAGGATTCCACCGCCGTGCGTGTTGCACGACAAGGGATAGAACACGGTTCGGCCGCTCGCGGAGCGCGCGCCCACGAGCGAGAGCTCGCGGGAAAATTCCTGAAACCCTTCGTAAATCAGGGCGGCGCCGCCGATGGCCTGCCACGCGGCATCGATGTCGGATGCCGCGCGCAACACGTATTGGCCTTTTCCGTCGTAACCCAGGCGCCGGGTTTTCAACACGCCCGGAAGCCCGATTTTCCTGGTTGCCTGGATCAGCTCCTCGCGGCTGTCGATTGCGCGATGCGCGGCCACCGGGATCCTGAGGCGGGTAAACAAGGCTTTCTCCGCCAGGCGATCTTGCGACACTTCGAGTGCCGCGCGGGGCGGGCGAACTTGCGTGATGTTCTCGAGCGGCTTTAGCGCGCCGCCCGAGATGTTCTCCCAGTCGAATGTGACGACATCGCTGCGCGCGGCCAATTCGGCGAGCAGCGCCGCGTCCTCGAGGTCGCCGATGAGGCTGGGCGCCACTTGCGCGCCCGGTGCGTCGGCGCCGCGATCAAGAAACAGACAGCGCACACCGAGCGGGTATCCGGCCAGCGCCAGCATGCGCCCCAACTGGCCGGCTCCGACGATGCCGACACGCGTCAATTTCAAAGTGTGCGAGGATCCGGCTTGGCGATGACCGCCGCGGTTTGCGCTTCGCGAAATGCGTCGAGCGCCGCACGGATGCCGGCATCCTCATTCGCCAGCATAGCGGCTGCGAACAAAGCGGCATTGGTCGCCCCGGCGGCGCCGATCGCAAAGGTTGCGACAGGAACGCCGCTCGGCATTTGCGCAATCGACAGAAACGAATCGATGCCGCTCAAAGCCTTGGATTGAATGGGAACGCCGAGCACGGGAATCGACGTCTTCGCCGCCGTCATCCCCGGTAAATGGGCCGCGCCGCCGGCACCGGCAATGATGGCTTTCAACCCGCGCCCACGCGCCGCCGCCGCATACTCGAACAAGAGGTCGGGTGTGCGATGCGCCGAGATCACGCGAACCTCGTGCGCGATATTCAAACGGGTCAAGGTATCGGCCGCAGCCTGCATCGTTTCCCAGTCGGACGACGATCCCATAATGACTCCGACCAAGGCTTTCATCGGCGCAAGTTTACCAATTTATCCCCAGCAACTGGCGCAGATAGGCAAAAAGTTCCCGCGCGCCGACCGGCGAGCGCTGTTCCAGGCGCTCCTTTTCGGCCTTGTCGAGCAGCCGCGTCAAGGTTGCGCGGTCGGCATTCGGATATTCCTCGAGCAAGTCGCTCAAGGCGGTCGCGGGCTCCGACAGCAATCGATCCCGCCAGCGCTCAATCTCTTGGAAATGGCGGATTTCCACATCATGGCGCTGCTTGCGCTCAGCCATCTTCGCGAGCACCGGTTCCGGATCGATGTTGCGCATCAACTTGCCGATATACTGGCGCTGCCGCACCTGCGCGCCGTGAGACGGCAAGCGGCGCAAGTCGCGCAATGCGACAAACAGATTATCCGGCAAATCCAGGGCTTTGATCTCTTGATCCGGCAACGCGGACAGTTTTACACCCAGTTCCTGCAACGCCGCCGCCTCCCGCTTGCGGGCGCTCTTGCTCAGCCGCTGCTCCTCGGATTCGCCGGATTCCTGACCCTCATTCTCGCTATTCATATTCCCCATGCTATCACTCGGGCCGGTAGAATCACCGTCCCGATTTCCCCAAAAGCCTCAAGGTCGGAGCAGCGATGGCCGTGACCAATACCGCAGTGCGACTCACCCAAGTAGACCTGGAGTCGATTATCGAGCGGGCGCTCGAGGAAGCCCGGGCACGCGGGGCCACCCAGGCGGAGGCGGCCGTCAGCCAGGATACGGGCCTGTCGGTCGGCGTTCGATTGGGTGAGGTCGAGACCCTGGAACACCAACGCGATCGCAGCCTGGGGCTGACGGTGTACTTCGGGCAGCGCAAGGGTTCGGCCAGCACCGCGGATTTTTCGATGGAGGCGGTTCGCGCCACGGTCGCCAAGGCATGCAGCATCGCGCGATTTACCGCGGAGGACGAGAGTGCCGGTCTGGCCGATGCCGCGCTCATGGCTCGCTCGCCGCCAAACCTCGATCTGTCGCATCCTTGGAATGTCAGCGCGGACCGCGCCATCGAGATCGCCAAATCCTGCGAGGCCGCGGCGCTGGCGTTCGACTCGCGCATCAACAATTCGGAGGGTGCATCGGTCAGCACGCATCAAGGGTTGCATGTCTATGGCAACACGCATGGTTTCGTCGGCGGCTATCCAACCACATCGCACACCTTGAGCTGCGTAGTCCTCGCCGGTAAGGGCGAAGACATGCAGCGCGACTACTGGTACACCAGTTCACGCGATTGGCACGAGCTTCAGGACCCTGAATCCGTCGGCCGCGAAAGCGCACGGCGCACCATTGCCAGGCTTGGGCCGCGTAAAATCACCACCCGCCGCGCACCCGTTCTGTTCGTGCCCGAACTGGCGCGCGGCCTCGTCGGGCATTTCATCGCGGCAATCCGCGGCAGCAGCCAATACCGGCAGGCTTCATTTCTGTTGAACTCCGTGGGACAGCAAGTATTTCCCGCCGGGTTTTCCGTCGCGGAGCGGCCGCACATTCCGAAGGCCATGGCTAGCGCGCCGTTCGACGACGAGGGAGTGGCGACGCACGACCGCGAATTGATCGCCGACGGCGTGCTCACAGGCTATATTTTGTCGAGCTATTCGGCGCGCAAGCTGGGATTGCGGACCACCGGCAACGCCGGCGGTGCGCACAATCTGATCGTTGAACCGACCTTGACGGGCGGCGTCCCGGCATTGTTGGCGCGTCTGGGCACCGGGTTGTTGTTGACTGAATTGATGGGCCAGGGCGTGAACACCGTGACGGGCGACTACTCGCGCGGCGCGGCGGGGTTCTGGGTCGAGAATGGCGTGATTCAGTATCCGGTGGCGGAAATCACCATCGCCGGCAATTTAAGGTCCATGTTCGCCGGCATTGCGGCAGCGGGCGATGACATCGACCTGCGCGGCGGCGTGCGCGTCGGCTCGATCTTGGTACAGGAAATGACCATAGCCGGCGAGTGACCCGGAACTGCCCGCGGCACCGGCAACAATCAGGCAGGCTGCCTCGTTTCGATGAAATCCTTGAGCGAACGGCCCTCCAAGGGCTGTTGCATCGAACTCTCGACCTCTTTCAACAGCGCGACCGCGGGAGCCACGCTGTGAATGGCGATGGCCAGGCGGCCGCTGTGCAGCGTCCGGACGACGGCAAAGATCTCAGCCAGCGGGATCGCCGCAATGTCGCGGCCCGGCATGAACCGCTCCCGCTCGGTGGCCAGGATGAGCCCGTTTTCCTCGAGACAATGCAGTACGGGCGCCAGGGCGATGCTGGGGATATCGAGTTCGGCGGCCAGCGAATGCGCCGACCACGAGGCCTTGCCGGCTGAATGATCGCGGCCGATGAGGTACATGATCGACAGCGCCACCTGCTCGCGATCGCGGCCGGTGAGCTCTAGGGATTCCTGGCCGTGGCGCAGATACTGGGGAAATTGCAGGTAGAACGCCAGCTGCGCGCCGATGAGCAGGATGAGCCAGCTGAGATAAATCCAAATGAGGGTGGTCAGCACGATGGCAAAGCCCGTGTAGATCGCCAGCAATGACGAGGCATACACGATGTACGCCGTGAACACCTTGCCGACCAGCGCCCAGACCGATCCTGCGGCAATGCCGCCGATGAGCGCCGCCCGCAACTGCACCTTGGTGTTGGGGATGAACACGTACATGAAGGCGAAGGTGATGGTGACGATCAGGTACGGCAGAATCTTGCCGACGGCGCTCAACGTCCATGCCAACGGCTCGATTGCATTGATCCACAGCGCAAAAGGACTGCGTTCGGCGCTCGCGAGCAGGCCCAGCGCCACGGCCAGGAGAATCGGGCCGACGATCATCACGGCCAGATATTCGGTGAAGCGGCGCAGAAAACTGCGCGGTCGATCCACGCGCCACAGATGGTTGAAGCTCTTTTCCACTTTCTGAATCGTGGTGACGACGGTGTAAACCAAAAATAGCAGACCGATCGATCCCAACAGATCGCCGCGCATATTGCCGACAAACTGCAAAACGCTCTCGGTCAACTGGTCCGCCCCGCGGCCCAGCGGTGCGAAGAATTGCCTGAGAATGAATTTCAAGTCGCCGCGGGCGCCGAGACCCTTGAGGATGGAGAAGGTAAAGACCAACAGCGGCACGACCGACAACAGCGTCGTGTAGGCGAGGCTCATGGCACGCACGCTGATATCCCCGCTCAGCCAGTCGCGCAGCAGAGCCGCCGGATAGCGCAGCGCGCGCAGAACAGGTCCCCACGGCGGAGGCATGCTGCGCGACCCGGTGAACAGGCGATCTTCGAGGGTCTCGAACCACTTGAACATGATCGAACCTTACACGAGGCAAACGGTAAGGCAAGATTGCAGTAGCGGCTTACGCGGTCAGCAGCTTGAGTGCCTCGCGATAGTTGTCGCTGGTGCGGGCCAATATCTCCGGCGGCAGATGCGGCGCGGGCGGCTGCTTGTTCCAGTGCAGGGACTCCAGGTAATCGCGCACGAATTGCTTGTCGAAGCTCGGTGGACTGATTCCCGGTTTGTAGGATGCCATCGGCCAGAAGCGCGAGGAATCCGGCGTCAGCGCTTCATCGATGAGAAACAGGTTGCCGGACTTGTCGACGCCGAATTCGAACTTGGTATCCGCAATGATGATATCGCGCGCGCGCGCATGATCGGCGGCGAATCGATAAACATCGAGCGCAATGCGCCGGATTTCCGACGCGCAGTCCTTTCCGACCAGCTTGACGATGGCGTCGAATTCGATATTTTCGTCGTGGGCGCCGGCAGGCGCTTTTGACGCGGGCGTGAACAGCGGCTCCGGCAAGCGCGCGGCCATGACAAGCCCCGCGGGCAGGGGAATACCGCAGATCGAGCCGTGAAGCTTGTAGTCCTTGTAGCCCGAGCCGATGAGATAGCCGCGCACCACTGCCTCGAGCGGCAGGGCGGTGAGCTTCTTCACCACCATGGCGCGGCCCGCGAGCTGCGCGCGCTCCTGCGTATCGCTGACGACATCCTCGACGCGCACACCGGAGAGATGGTTGGGCGTGATGTGACCCGTCTTGCCGAACCAGAACAGCGAGATCTGGGTCAATACCTGGCCCTTGAAGGGAATCGGGTCGGGCAGCACCACGTCGAACGCCGATAGACGATCCGTCGCGACGATGAGCAGGTGATCGGCGTCCACATCGTAGATATCACGCACCTTTCCCTGGTGAATTTTTTTGAGACTGCGCAAGCGCGTCTCGAAAAGCGGTGCCGATTGCGAATACTGTTCCATGTGAAAGCGCTCGCGACTGCTACCATTGAAGGTCGGCGATTGTGGCGGGACGGGGCGTGCAGGTCAACGCGAATGAGTTGGAATGGCATCTTTTTCGGGGCATTGATCGGTCTTCTGCTCACCCGGAGCGTGTGGGGAGCGGTGACGGGCGCCGCCATCGGCTACCTGCTCGGTCCCAAGGCATGGGTGCGGGTTGCCACCCCAAACGGTGCGGCCTCGATTTCCAGCGATTTCTTTCGCACGACTTTCGAGATCATGGGTTACGTCGCCAAATCGGATGGCCGCGTGTCCGAGGCTGAAATCGATGCTGCGCGGCGTGTGATGCAGGAGCTGAATCTCGGGCCGGCGGATGTCAGCGCGGCGATCGCCCACTTCCGGACGGGCAAGTCCGCGGGCTACGACGCCGAGCTCGGCGTCGAGCGGCTGCGCGAGTCCTGCGGCTTGCGTTACGACCTGCTGCGCGCGTTCGTGGATTTGCAGTTGCGCGCGGCGCTCGCCGGCAACGGTATTTCGCCCCCGGCCCGCAGAATACTCGCCGGCATAGCAGGGCGGCTCGGCTTGTCGGCTCTCGAGTTTGCGCACATGGAGGCGTCGTTGCGCGCGCGGCATAATTCGACCCCCGGCAAATCACATAACTTGGCAGAATGCTATGCAGAGCTCGAAGTGGACGCTAGCATCAGCGATGCGGAACTCGTCAAGGCGTATCGGCGCCAGATGAGCCGGCATCACCCTGACAAGCTCGTGGCCAATGGCCTGCCGGAGTCAATGGCGCAAATGGCGAAGGAAAAAACTCAGCGGATCCAGGAAGCCTACGAAGGCATACGCGCGGCGCGAGGCATGCGCTGACATGGGCATCATCATCGCGCCGTCGATTCTGTCCGCCGACTTCGCGCGCCTGGGCGAGGAGGTCAATTCAGTGCTTGCCGCGGGGGCGGACTGGATCCATTTCGACGTCATGGACAATCATTACGTGCCGAATCTGACCGTCGGCCCGGTCGTATGCCAGGCTTTGCGCAAGGCCGGCGTGCAGGCGCCGATCGACGTGCATCTCATGGTGTCGCCGGTCGACCCGCTGGTGGTGGACTTCGCGAAGGCCGGCGCAACCAACATCAGTTTTCATCCCGAAGCGACGCAACACGTGGATCGCACCATTCAACTCATCCGCCATTCCGGCTGCAAGCCAGGCTTGGTGTTCAACCCGGCCACGTCGTTGAATTGGCTGGACTACGTGATCGACAAGATCGACGTCATCCTGCTGATGTCGGTGAATCCCGGATTCGGCGGCCAGGAATTCATTCCCGAAGTGCTGCCCAAACTCACGGAGGCGCGCGCGCGAATCAAGGCGGCGGGGCGCGACATTCGCCTGGAAATCGATGGCGGCGTCAAAATCGACAATGCGGCGAGCATCGCCAAGGCGGGCGCCGATACTTTCGTGGCGGGTTCGGCGATCTTCGGCAGCGCCGATTACGCCCGCACCATCAAGGCGATGCGCGCGCAAATAGCAATAGGCGGGAAATAGGCCCTGACGCTTCCGGACAGGCTCCAACGCTTATTCGTCGTCGTCCTCGTCATCCTCGTCGTCTTCATCGTCGCGCTGCTCGGTATGGGTGCTCTTGGCGCCGCCTATGTTGGCGCCCGCCTTCACGGGGACGATCAGCGGCCGTGTCTTCACCTTGGGCCGCGCGTTGAACACGACGATGGTTTTACCGGTGGCGCGCAGCAATCCCTGCTCCTCCAGCACCTTGAGGACGCGCCCCGCCATTTCGCGGGAACAACCCACCAGGCGCGAAAGCTCCTGCCGGCTGACTTTGATTTGCATGCCTTCCGGATGCGTCATCGCATCGGGTTCGCCGCACAGATCCATGATGGCGTGCGCCACGCGGCCGGTGACGTCGACGAAGGCGAGATCGCCCAGCTTGCGGTTGGTGCGATCCAGACGCGTCGCCAGCTGCGTCGCCAGTTCGAAAATCAAGCCGGGACTTTCAGCCGCGATCTGGCGAAAACGCGGATAGGTCATTTCGGCGAGTTCGGACTGCTGCCGGGTGCGGACCCAGGCGCTGCGTGTCGGCTGCTCGTAGAACAACCCCATCTCGCCGAAGAATTGGCCCTTGTTCAGATAGGCGAGGACCATTTCGTTGCCGTCTTCGTCTTCGATCATGACCTCGACGGAGCCCGAAATGATGTAGTACAGAATGTCCGGCAGATCGCCGGCGTGAATGATCACGGTCTTGGAAGGGACTGTCCGGATGCGGCAGTAGCTCAAGAAACGATTGATCGCTGGGATATCGCTTAAGGCTTTTGCCCCTTCTTCCATGTTCACTCCCACTAGTTTTTCCGTCGGTTAAACGCCCATGCTGGCGCACGTTTTATTACATAAGTCCCGGAATCGCAAGCACTAAAGGATCTCTACTAGATCCAATACGAGCCCCTGGTCATCAGCCGGGATGTCGCGCGCATCGCCCATGTTATTGGAAACGGCAGCGGTTTACCTCCCATCGAGGCGGCTTTCGCACCGTGTCGCTTCTCGTCGTGCGTCATCTGCGTCAGGATCGCACGGCTGCGCAAATCCCTCGGGCTCAAACGCTCCAAGTGATCGCGTAAATGCGATTCGACCTGTTTTTCAGTCTCGGCGATGAAACCCAGGCTCGCCTCGTCTCCGAGAGCGCCGGCAAAGGCGCCGAGCGCAAGCGAGCCCATGTACCAAATGGGATTCAAAAGGCTGCGGCTCCCCTTGAGTTCCCTCAGCCGCTGTTCGCACCAGGCCAAATGATCGATTTCCTCGGCGGCGGCCTCGTGCATCGCCGATTTGACCTGCGGGTCGCGCGCCGTGAGCGCCTGACCCTGGTATAGGGCTTGGGCGGCCACCTCCCCGGAATGGTTCACCCGCATGAGGCGCGCCGATTTGGCGCGTTCCGATTCCTGCAGGGGCTCTCCTTCGCCTGCTGCGGGAACGGCCCGAGAGGCTCGCGGCGGCAGAGTTAAGGTCTTGATTATATTATCTATTCCGCCTATCAGGCGGTCCAAAGGATCGAACCTGCGGGTCTGCATCGATACATTATATTATAGGCGTAGGGGACTGCGGATTCTAAGGCTGGCGTCTGCCCGCGCTGTTCTGTACACTTTCGCGCCTTTCGTCAAGACCTACTTTGTTGAGCACTCCATGTATACCGTATTTTCGAAGCCTGAAGAAACTCGCGGCGACTGGTTCTTAGTCGACGCGGCGGGCAAAACCCTGGGCCGCCTGGCCTCGGAAATCGCGCATCGATTGAAGGGCAAGCACAAGCCGAATTATGCGCCGCATCAAGACCTTGGCGATCACATCGTCGTCGTCAACGCCGGTGAGATCCGCGTGACGGGCGCCAAGCTCACCGACAAGTTTTACCACCAGCACACCGGCTACGTCGGCAACCTGAAGAGCATCGCGCTGGGCAAGCTCCTGCAAGAGCACCCCGAGCGCGCGATTCAGTTCGCCGTGAAGGGCATGCTGCCGAAGGGCCCGCTGGGCCGGCGCATGTATAAGAAGCTGCATGTGTTCGGCGGCAAAGATCATCCCCATCAAGCACAGCAGCCCAAGGCGCTGGAAATTTAAATCTAGGACAATCAATGGCAAATACAGCCGCCAATTC
>Ga0210406_10002654_pt1 | contig 20217 bp, 18 predicted proteins | sample IncBWC30MmetaG_FD_155454 | JGI IMG/M metagenome (GOLD analysis project Ga0210406, IMG submission 155454) | Forest soil microbial communities from Barre Woods Harvard Forest LTER site, Petersham, Massachusetts, United States - Inc-BW-C-30-M | ecosystem: Environmental > Terrestrial > Soil >... | reverse complement strand
ACCGCCCGCACTCTCGGCGCACCCATCCGGCGCATCCTCCTCACTCACGCCCACATGGATCACGTCGGCTCCGTCGACGCCCTGCTCGAAAAACTCGGCCCCTCCAACGTCGAGCTCGTCTCCAACGCCCGCAGCCTGCCCCTCCTCCAGAAACCACCAGACAAGTCTCTCGCCTCCACCGAGCCCAAAGCCGAAATCAAAGGCGGCCTACCCGGCATCAAGTCCCGCCCCAACAAACTCGTCACCGACGGCGAACTCATCGGCCCCTTCCGCGTCATCGAAACCCCCGGCCACATCCCCAGCCACCTCGCCTTCCTTGACGAGCGCGACGGCACCCTCTACGCCGGCGACGCCCTCGTCGGCAAAGGCCACCTCACCATCAGCGGCTTCGCTCCCTGGTTCTTCCCGCTGCCGAACTTCGGCACATGGCACAAACCCACCGCACTAGCCAGCGCCAACAAGCTCCTGACCTATCCCATCGAGCGCTTCGCCTGCGGCCACGGAGCCATGAAACCCGGAGGCATCCCGGCCCTCCGCGCCGCCATAGCCAAAGCCCAATCCTGAAGGCGGGAGACGCGCCCCGCCTTTGCCTTTGCCTTTGCCTTTTAGTTGTCATCCTTCGCCGCAGGCGGAGGATATGCTTTTCGTCTTCCCAGCCACAAAAAAACCGCGGAAGCCTCTCCAATTCGCCATGAACCACTGCACAACTCTTGGAGCAACGATGCTCGAAGTCCAGACTTAACCCTAGCCGATGGAAGACTTTGCGCAAATTCGACGGGAGGGGCCCACCCAGCCTCAACTCCGCCAGTGCAACGTAACCGGCCCGCTCAAAGGATGCTCCCCCGTCCCCGTCAGCCGAGCCTGTTTCAAAGCGAAGTACCACTTCGCCGGCTTGTCTGCGTCATCAATCAGCATCAGCCCCGGATTGAACCTTAACCCCTCCGCCTGCTCCACCATCGTCTGCTGATCCTGCCTCACAAATCGAGCCCCAAAAAACGTAGCAATCGGAGTTACAAATGGAACCCAATAAAAAACGTTCCACGCCGCACAAACATCAATCCTGCAAGTCGAAGCCGTCACCGGCGTCACCGTAGTCAAACTCGCAAACCACTTCTCCCCCGCCCGGATCGTCTCATACCGCCGATTCGGCAGCACAAAATCAATCGTCGTCGTAATCGGCTCCCCATAAACCCCCAGCAACTTATAAGGCGCAGAGTTAGCACTAGGTGCATGCGACGACATCCGGAACCCCGCATTTCTCCCCTTGTGTTCGTCATCGTTCAACGGCTCGAAGTGTTTCTCCTTCTCATGAATGCTCGCCCTACTCCGCCACCACCAGGCCTGATGCACAAAAGGCCCATGCGCCGGGTCCATCAACCCGATAATCCCATGATCCACATTGCAAGGCAGCTCCGCCGTCAGATGCGCCGTACGAAACCGAGCCGAAAACTTCGGCACCTCCGGCACAGCAGGCAACTCACCCACCACCCGCCCGCTGCCGGGCTCAGGGATGTACACCCACGCATACCCATCGCGCTCCTCACAAGGAAACGCCCCCGCAAAAATCTTCGTCGGGTCCAGCGTCTCATGACTCGTCAGCGAAGGAATCTCTCTGCACTGCCCCGAACAAGGCTCAAACCGCCATCCGTGATACTTGCAGGTCACCGTCTCCCCATCGAACCACCCCGCCGACAGCGGAATCCCCCGGTGAGGACAAAGATCCCGCATCGCAAACAGCTTCCCATCCTTCTTCCGTCCCACCAGCAGAGGCACACCCAGCAGCATCGCCGTCGCGGTCTTCCCCGCACCCAGCGCACCCACGCGCATCGCCGGATACCAATCCCCAAAGATCAGCTCCGTCGGCGGCCCACTCACCTGTACAAGTTCACGCATCATTGGTCAGCCTGAGTCTACGACAAACCCACACGCCCACGGAGACCGACACAGATTCCAACGGATCGAAAGGCGGATTGAAAACCTACCAGTAGAGGCAATCGATCGGGAAACCCTCGGACCAACGTTCCTGCAGAACCGCTCCATCCGTCTTTATCCGTCCGATCTATCCAAATCCGTCTCTTATGTTGTGTTGCGGTTTATGTTGTGTTGGATTAGCAGACGTCCTTTATGGTGGGTCCTGATGTGCTTTGGCGCAACATAACAGATACGGGGTTTCCGGAAACTCCGGCTTCCCGAATCGCGTCGCTGAGTGAACTTGCCGAAATGTAAGCCGGACTTTGGAGGAAGTTCGACTGAGAAGCCTCGGGAGCGTAGCGTACGCCGATCAGTCACCACCGCTGAGAGGCACAAAAGGAGGCGGATGCATCGGCTCGGTGAGGAGGGTCACTGAGTGTGAGGCTGGCTTCAGGGCTGTTGGATCTCACCCTTGTAGAGCAACTTGCCCGGTACGAACTCGGTGGCGATGCCGAAGAGAGCGCCGAGGAGGCCGCCGATGGGGGCCAGGCCGCGAGTGAACTTGGCGTTATTGGTAGTGTTGGGGTTCTTGATGCTGGAATCGACGATCGCGCCTATGCCGAGACCGATGCCGGTGCCTATGAGGGTTCCTGCAACCACCGATCCGGTCGCGTTGCGGGCGCGGATCAGCTGGATGCCGGTTCGCGAGAGGGAGATCGAGCGATCGACTCCAGCTTGTCTCCTGTGGCAGATCAGACCGTCGTCGTCGGCTGAGTCGAAGGCACAGAGGATCTTCTGTTTGGGCAGCGTGATCCGGATGGAAGTGCCGGCCTTGAGGGCCTCTATGACGTCCCAGGCTTTCGTCGACGGTTGCGCCAGCCCTGCTGCTGGAGCAGCGAAGAGCAGGGTGAGGCAGAGCCTACGGTTCAGCATGCTGGTGCGGATTAGGCCCACCCCCTCGATCAGGCTCACTATAACGTTCCCCCCAAGGCCGGGCAAGGGTTGAACGGGTTGTTTCGTTTACCGAATGGATACCTGCGAGTACCCCGTTAGTAGCGTTGTTTTTGGTTACCTTGTCGTGTACGCTCGGCCTGTCTGCGGCGTCTGTTGGTTATGTCTTCTGGCGCTGAACTATTGCTTTCCTAAACCCTCGGAGCTTCAGTTGACCCTGTCCTGCCGTAGCAATCTCCAGCCTGGTTCACTGCTTGGGACTCTTGGAGTTTTTCTTCTGGCGGGCGTGGGGGTGTGCTTTGGGAGTGCTCCTGAAGCGGTTGTTCCGGCGGCTTTTGGAGTTGCCGAGCCGAAGGTGGCCGGTTCGGCTGAAGTGAGGGCTCTGCTCGATGCGCTTCCCGATGCTCCCGCACCGAACCTGGTCCTGATGCCGGGTGCGGCACCCTCCGGTTCGGGCGATGAGGCCGAGGGTGACTTGGCGATTGAGTCTCCTACGAGTGCGGTGTTGGTTATGGATGCGGGCGGCGCGGTGATGAAGGTGACGTCAGCGGAGCGGAAGATGACCCGGGAGCAGCTGACCGAGGGCTGCGAGACCGGCAGGATTCAGGGAAAGGCGTGCAAGGTGCACTGGCTGCCGATCTTGTGGCAGTCGTTCGAGTGGCTTACGGTGCAGCACTCGGGGAACATTCTGATGGACACGGAGACCCGGAACGATCTTACGACGCATCCTTACTGGTCGACATATGTGCTTTGCGTCAAGAACTATCGCTGGTACCAGTGGTCGGACGATACGCCGTTCATCGTGCATGACATCGGGCACCCGATGATGGGCGCGATTACAAGCAGCATCTTTGAGCAGAATGACCCGAAGGGGCGGGCGCTGGTGTTTGAGAACAATGGCAACTACTGGCGGAGCCGGCTGAAGGCGATGGCATACTCCGCGGTGTACAGCGCGCAATGGAAGGTTGGGCCGGTGAGCGAGGCTTCGATCGGCAACAGCGGGTGGGCTACGTATTATGTCCCCCATCTTGGGCGCACGACGAATGAGACGGGGTTTCAGGATTTCGTGATCACTCCGGTGTACGGGTTCGGCTGGAATGTTGGCGAGGATGCGATCGACCGCTACATCATGCCGAAGATCCATGCGCATGTGAAGAACCGCTTCTACCTGACGACGCTGTTCTGGATGACGCCGTGCAAGGCGGCCGCAAATGTACTGCGATGGAAGCCGACGTACTACCGGGACTCGGCTTATGCGGCGCCGGGCGCGGTTCGGGGCGGCAATTAGCTTCTAGCTTGAGCGGGCAATCGCGAGAGAAGAGAAGCTGCCTTCGGCAGAACGGTAGCGGTTCGTATTTGCCGAAAAACGGCGCTTCTATGCTGTCAAGGTTTGATCCTCAAGCCCTTTGTTGAAGCCAGCTAATACTGGCACAGTTTCCACAAACCACTACGCTACGGTCAGCAAAGCGCAAATATGCTCGAAGCTTCACCGTTCGCTTCTCAACCAGTCGGTCGAATATTTCTCGATTGCTATCCTGACTAGTTGACTGCGTGTCCTCACTCCTGCCTTGTTGAAAAGCTCTTGGATGGTGGCCTTTATGGAAGTCTCTGACACTTGTAATTTTGCAGCAATCTCCTTGTTAGCGAGTCCATCAAGGATGCTCCGCAGGACTTGATGCTGTCGCTCGCTCAAAGACCGAACTCTGGATTCCGATTCCTTTCTTTCATTTGAGTCCGCGATCAAGGAACGCATGATTCCCTCGTCCAGCCACGTTCCCCCTTTCGCCACGCTCCTAATAGCGTCGATTAGCTGACCAGGGCCACTGTGTTTGAAGATCACCCCAGCCACACCTGTGTTGAGAGTCCTGAGGGTCACGCTCTGTCGCATTCCAGCTGTCACCATTAAAACCCGTACACTGCTCTCACGAACGTGGAGTTCCTGAAGTAAGTCGGTCCCGAATTCCTCTCCCAAATCATAGTCCAGCAAAATGACGTCAACAGGCATGCTGCTAAGAATCTGACGTGCCTGAGCAATTGTTGCGCAATGACCGACAACCCCAAAATCAGATTCCGATTCCAACAGGCGCACCAGGCTTTCGCGAAAGAGAGCGTGATCGTCAACCAGCAGAATGCGGACAGGGTTGCTCATGAGGCTTTCTCTAATCGATTCACCTGCGAGAGCTCAACAATGAAACAAGCTCCACTCGGGAGAGCTTTGTATCGCAACTCGCCTCCGAAGGAGCGCATAAAGGCACGGGATAAATAGAGACCAAGGCCGCTTTGCTGTGCTCCAGTCTGAAATGGGTGAAAGAGCTGCTCTGGTTTGTCCACGCCGCCACCGTTGTCAATGAATTCCACGAGGACGCGATGCCCTTCACTCCTGGCAGAGACGGACAGCATCTTGTCCTTCTTTGGAGACAATGCTCGTCGACTGTTGGTGGTCAGGTTCAGAAAGACCTGTATCAGATTGGTTTGATCGGCCCACACTGGTGGCAAACCCGGCTCCAACATCCAGGCACATTCGATACCTTCCTCGCGTAGTGCCGGAGCAATCACAATTTTCAGATCGTCCAACACGGTAATCAGATCGACCTCTGTAGCCTGATCTGAAGACTGGCGAAGTTCTACCGCGGCGATTCGTTCCAAGGCCAGAACGAGGCTTCCGAGGGCTTCAAAATCCTTATTCTGTGACAGCAACTCGCTGCGCGACAGATTCTGGTGCACGACAGCGATTGCTCCGCATACGTTGCGAATTTCATGAGATACGGCTCCCACTGCAATACGCGATCCGGTCAGCATCTGGTGCAGGCTGGCTTCCTCTCGTGTTCGGAGTTCTTCGGATGCGTCCAGAATCAGTGCTGCTAGACGGGATCCTGTCTCTGTGGAATACGTTGAGAAGCAAATGTCCGCCAAAAACACTTCACCATCCTCTCGCTGTCCGCGCGACTGCATGACCGTGCGGAACAACTGCTGGTTCGTATCCCGGCGTGAGACATTTGAAAGAGACGGGAAATAGTGGTGAATCGAACGCCCCGGGAGCATAGCTGACTCAAGTGCCAACATGCGATGCGCCGCCTCGTTGGCCATCAGTATGCATCCATTCGAATCGGCAGTGATGATCGCGGCGGGACTGCTCTCTATCAAAACTTTCAGCTGTTCTTCTGCCTCACGGCGGGCATCTCGTTGTTTCTCAATCTCATGAAGATGTTCGATGACGACCTGGCGGTTCCGATTCACTTCGTAAACAAAGAGTCCTACGCAGAAGAAGGCCGCAAAATAGAGGACATCGCGCGGCATCCCGACTCTAAAGGTCCAGACAAATTGATCGAAGTTCTCGGTAACGACCGTACAAAGCACAGCGACGCCAGCGATCTGCCACGGACGCAAGACCCTGCCCACCATCAGCATGGGCAGCAGATAAAGGAAGCCGAGAGGCAAATCGTTGATCAGCCGCCAATCGATGAGTGCGATGGCAGTGATCAGGAAACCAGCCCGGAACAGAACAGATTTCCTGCTGCCGCGAAGCAATGGTGAAAGCATAGCTCTCCGTTTTAGTCGCTCGACTTGGGCACATCGAAAACCTCATCGATGCAAGGGCCACTCTCCGTCATCATAGTCAGATCGATCTCCCTAAAACTATCTTGCAGCTCTCTTTCGACTTAGTGACTGGGATTGACCTAAAGATAGCCTGTTTCGCCCGAAAGATAGGGCCGACTGTCCTGGCGCAACCGCTAGGCTATCCATGGGAACAACTCGCGACTTTCCAGCGAACTACGACCTGCCAGGCGTGGAAAGATGACAAGTATCAGTGAACCTGGCACTTAGAAACCAGAGACCTATTGCATGAACCCCCGAAAATCATCCATACATCTTGCCTTGCCTTGTCTTGCTGTGTTTCTGGGGTTGATGCTTCAAGGCCAGCTTGCAAACGCCCAATCCGGCTACACCTGGGAGCAGATCAAGAGCAAGTTCGAGACCGCCAACCCAACGTTGCAGGCGGATGAAATCAATGTGCAGGAGATGAAAGCCCAGGAGACTACAGCGTATCTCCGTCCTAATCCGCAGTTCACTCTTTCGACAGATGGGACTCAAATCGCTCGTTATCAAGGAGTCTGGAAACCAACGACCGGCACTCAGGTTTCCCCTAACTTTAGTTATCTTCACGAGCGCGAGCACAAGCGGGAGTTGCGTCTAGAGAGTGCACAAGAAGGGACGCAGATCGCGGGTTCCCAGCACCAGGACCTCGAGCGCAATCTTCTCTTCAACCTGCGTGCCGCTTTCGTCCAGACGCTCCAGGCGAAGGCAGTACTGGATCTGACTCGTCAGCAACTCGACTATTACGACCACATCATCGACATCAGCCGCGCACGCTTCAAGGGTGGCGATCTTGCCCAGATTGATCTGGACAGAATTGAACTCCAGCGCGTGCAGTACGAATCAGACTTGCAGACTGCCGAGGTCAATCTGCGCACCTCCAAAATCCAGTTGTTGCAGCTATTGAACGATAGAACTCCTGTGGATCAATTCGATGTGCGAGGGCCCTTTGATTTCTCCGACCAGTTGCAGCCTCTGGATACCTTTCGCCAGATCGGCCTCGACAATCGGCCTGATCTCAAGGCGGCGCTTGAGTCGATTCAGCAAGCGGATACCAACCACAAGCTTGCTATCTCTAATGGCTCGACCGATCCGACATTCGGCACTTGGTACACGTACAACCCGTCATTCAACAACCCATATGCCCACCAGACGATCGGTGCCAGCGTGAGCATTCCGCTTCGTATCTTTGATCGCAATCAAGGTGAAAAACAGCGCACACAGTTGGATATTGGCCGTAATCAGCGGCTGGCGGACGCGACACGAGCCCTGGTGTTTAGCGATGTCGATTCAGCGTATGCCCAGGTGAATAGCAACGTGATCCTGTTACGGCCTTACAAAGAAAAATATCTGGCCCAGGCAGTGCGTGTCCGGGAAACCGTAACTTACGCCTATCAACATGGAGGCGCATCGCTAATGGATTTCTTGAGTGCGCAGAGCGATTACCGCAACGTGCAGTTGGCCTACCTACAGATTATAGGTGCCTATTTGACAGCCGCTAGCCAGTTGAATCTTGCTGTCGGGCGCGAGGTGATTCAATGATCAGCAGCAGATCGGTCTTAAAGCTCGTCGCCTGTCTCACGGCGTGTCTCTCTACGGTTGCATGTGAGAAGAAGTTCAACCCTACTGATGGCGCCCCACAATCCTCCAAGCCAAAGGAGGTTGGCGACATGAGTTTGGTGACCGTGGACAAGCCGGATCAATTTCCGCTGGTCACCGCGGAAGGAGTCGAGGCCCCGGCAGAGCTAAAGGTTACGGGAACAGTCAATCCCGATATATCGCGGGAAGTGCCCGTCATCTCGCTTGCCAGCGGTCGCGTTGTGGACATCAAGACGCGGCTTGGCAACGACGTTAAGAAGGGCCAGTTGCTCCTCAGAGTACAGAGCCCCGACATCACGAATGCCTTCAACGCCTATCTAAAGGCCGTCAACGATGAACAACTAGCCAACAAGGCTTATGCGCGTGCAAAGGATCTCTACCAACACGGGGCTGTTCCGCAAAGCGCGTTGGAACAGGCAGAGGACACCGAGAAAGACATGCAGTCCGATCTCAATGCCACGGAAGAGCAACTGAAGACACTCGGCGTGGATAAGAATCACCCGGGCAGTATTGTTCCAGTGTATGCGCCGATCTCGGGTGTGGTGGTCGCGCAGAATGTCACAAACGCTGCGGCAGCCGGCGTGACCTTTTCCGGATCGTCAACCGTGTTCACCATCGCGGACCTGTCCTCCCTTTGGATTCTCTGCGACGTTTATGAAAACGATCTGCCGAAGATCGCGCTTGGTCAGACTGCGACCATCTATACGAATGCTTATCCAGGTCGACTCCTGACTGGACGAATCTCGGATATAGAGCCGGTCCTCGATCCATCGATACGGACCGCCAAGGTGCGTATCGAGCTTCCTAACCCGGGCTTCCTCAAGATAGGAATGTTTGTAACGGCCACGTTTCAAAGTAAAGAGAAACAGATCCACACTGTTGTACCCGCAACAGCCGTCCTCCATCTTCGAGACCGTGACTGGGTCTATGTTGCAGCGCATGACCGTCATTTCCAACGAGTGGAGGTCCACACCGGTCCAATGCTGCCAGGAAACAGGCAGGAACTTCTCTCTGGCTTGTCTGTCGGCCAATCCGTGGTGTCCAACGTTCTGCAGCTCGAATCCACGCTGGAGGCGCAATGATCCGACGGATCGTCGACTTTGCGCTGAACAATAGATTTCTTGTCCTCGGTGGAGCACTTCTGCTCTTCGTATGGGGCATCGTTTCATTCCATAACCTTCCCGTCGAAGCATATCCAGATGTCGCAAACAACTACGTCAACATCATTACCCAATGGCCGGGACATTCCGCAGAAGACATCGAAAAGCAAGTGACGGTTCCAACCGAAATCCAGATGGCAGGAATCCCGCACCTACAGCATTTGCGTTCGACGGCCCTTGCGGGCCTGTCCAGCATTATGCTCATCTTCGACGATGAATCCGACAATAATTGGAACCGCGAGAGAGTCGTCGAAAGAATGGGCATGGTTTCATTGCCTGCGGGTCTTGTGCCTCAGTTGGGCACGGACTGGAGCCCCGTCGGCCAGATCTACTTCTACACGATCGAGAGCAAGAACCCTAAGATCGATGTGATGGAGATTAAGTCCATTGAGGACTGGACGCTCGAAAAGCAGTTCAAACAAGTCCCCGGCGTTGTGGATGTGTCCAGCCTCGGCGGCGAAACGAAGGAATATCAGGTCCGCCTCGACCCAGACAAGCTCATCTCCTACGGTTTGAACATAGCCCAGGTTGAGCAACAGTTAACCAATAACAACACCAATGCCGGCGGCAGCTATATCGTTGCGGGAGCGCAACAGATCAATGTGCAGGTCGTAGGACTTGTCGCCAGCGTACAAGACATTGAAAACACCGTTATCAAAACGCAGGCTGGAACAGCCTTGCGCGTGAAGGACATCGCTACAGTCGAACAAGGGCCGAAGATCCGGCTGGGGCAGAACGGCAGAACCATCCGCCGCGAAGATGGGAGTCTTATTGACAACCAGGATGTCGTCGAAGGCATTTTGTTGCTGCAAAAAGGGGAGGACTCGGATCCAGTGCTCGGCGGCATTGAAGCGAAGGTGCGGGAACTGAATGATCGAATTCTTCCCAAAGGGGTGAAGGTTGTTCCATTTCTTGATCGCAGCGATCTGATCCACTACACAACGCACACTGTGCTGCACAACCTGACTGAGGGGATTGTGCTGGTTGTGATTGTGCTCTTTCTCTTTCTCGGCAACGCTCGTGGGGCCCTGATCGTTGCGCTGACCATTCCCTTTTCGCTGTTGTTCGCTTCGATTTGCCTGGATTTGCGACACATCCCAGCCAATCTCCTTTCGCTGGGAGCGCTGGACTTCGGAATGGTCGTCGACGGCGCAGTGGTGATGGTGGAGAACATTGTTCGCCACTTGAATCAGCATGGTCGAGAAGATGAGACTCCAGCAGAAAAAATCCAGGCTGCGGCACACGAAGTACAACGGCCTGTTTTCTACGCAATTGGCATCATCATCACAGCGTATCTACCCATCTTCACGCTGCAATCGGTGGAGGGGCGCCTCTTTAAGCCGATGGCTTGGACGGTCGCGTTTGCTCTGCTTGGCGCACTGATCTTCTCCATGGTGCTCGCGCCTGTCCTGTCCAGCTTTCTATTTCGACGCGGCGCCAAGGAATGGAGTAACCCAATCCTGGTTTGGCTGATTGATGGCTACAAAAGCGCAGCTGCATTTGCCATTCGCAATCGGTATCTGACTGTGGGCCTTGCAATCCTAGCGCTTGGACTGTCAACCTACTTGGCGTTCAGCGGTGTTATTGGTTCGGAGTTTCTTCCACACCTGGACGAGGGCTCCGTCTGGGTACGGGGAACACTCGCGCCGAGCACCGGGCCTGACGAGAGCGTGGCCATTGCCAACAAGGCGCGGGTGTTACTGGCCTCATTCCCAGAGGTAACTGAGGCCACAAGTCAGGTTGGCCGAGCTGACGATGGCACCGACACAACCGGATTTTTCAATACAGAGTTTTACGTCGGATTGAAGTCCAAAAACGAATGGCGGCCGGTCTTCCACCAGAATAAGGAGAATCTAGTTGCATCCATGAATCAGGAATTGGGGAAGATTCCTGGAGTCATCTGGAACTTCTCTCAGCCCATCTCCGACAACGTGGAAGAAGCTGTGAGTGGCGTAAAAGGCGAGCTGGCCGTCAAGATTTATGGTGACGATCTGAAGACACTTGAGGCGAAGGGCAACGAAATTGTCAGTATCATGAGCAATATCCGCGGCGTCGAGGACTTGGGGCTGTTTCGAGTGATCGGTCAACCCAACCTGACATTTGCCGTCGATCGGCAGGCTGCCGCACGTTTTGGAATCAATGTAGCTGACGTGCAGGATGCGATCCAGACTGCTGTTGGTGGCAACGCCATGAGCCAGGTACTGCAAGGCGAGGCACGTTATGATCTCGTGCTCCGCTATCAGCGGCCGTACCGCGATACTCGTGAGGCGATTGAGAATGTGCGTCTTCTGTCACCGTCCGGAGAGCGTGTCTCCCTGGCACAACTTACAAGGGTCAGCACCACGGATGGTGCCGAAGAGATCTACCGCGAAGGCCAACAGCGCTACATCGCTGTGAAGTATAGCGTTCGAGGTCGTGATCTTGGGAGCACGGTCGAAGAGGCCATCGACAAGGTGAACAAACAGGTATCTCTGCCTTCGGGGTACCACATTGACTGGGCCGGAGAGTATGAGAGCCAGAAGCGCTCGCAGAGGCGACTCTTGCTGGTGCTTCCGCTCACCATTCTTCTGATCTTCGCGATCCTCTACACGATGTTCAACTCTGGCAAATGGGCCGCCTTGATTATGGCGAACATAGCGATGGCCCCCATTGGTGGACTGCTCGCGCTACTCATCACGCACACAAACTTCAGCGTCTCCTCAGGGGTTGGTTTCCTCGCTCTCTTTGGCGTCTCCGTGCAAACCGGAGTCATCATGCTCGAGTACATCAACCAGCTTCGAGTTCAGGGCCACTCGATTGAAGATGCTGCAATTGCCGGAGCTGTGCTTCGACTGCGCCCAATCATTATGACCATGCTGGTTGCCACTCTTGGCCTGCTTCCGGCTGCCATGTCTCATGGCATCGGGTCCGACTCGCAAAGGCCGTTTGCCATCGTCATCGTCGGGGGGTTGATTGGGGCCCTCGCCATCAGCGTGTTCCTGCTTCCCACGCTCTACGTGTGGATCGCCGGGGAAAAGGATGTTCTGCCCCTGCCGGAGACGGAATTTGAGAACTAACTCTTGTGCGATGAATAGGCCAGGCCGTTGGCCCTGTATAGGGCGTTGCCTTTACCATGAATGTAACGTGTCGAGGTATCGATGAGAGGTATGCTGTGGGCTTTAGCCCTGTTCTTCGGCTCCGGACTTCTGGGTTTCAAAGCATTGGGTCAAACGGGCTCGGTCAATCAGCAGAGTGTCAGCGTACCGCCGGTCGACGACAGCGATCAGCCCCCGAGAGGATCAACGTATATCCCCATCGACAGCTGGATATACCCCGCGCTCGACCGCTTGCAGGCGCTTGGTTATATCAACTACGCCTATCTCGGACTTCGTCCCTGGACACGAATGAGCATCACACATGCACTGGATGACACAGCGAACTTCCAGGATTTATCTTCCCGCGACGCCGAAGCCTATGAGATTTATCTCGCGGTCCGGAAGGAACTCAAAACCGGCACCCATACCTTCGCCGATCTTAAAAATCCCCGCAACAGCTTTGAAAGTGCCTATACCCGTCTCGGCGGCATCACAGGCACTCCACTAAGAGACAGCTTCCATCTCGGGCTGACATTCGTCAACGATTATGCGCGTCCTTATCAGGAAGGGTTCAATCCCATAGTCGGCTTCAGTACACGAAGCGAAGCTGGGCGATTCGCTCTGTATTTTCGAGGGGAATATCAGCATGCTCCCGGCGCTCCAGGATATTCACAGTCTTTAGCCAATACCCTTTCGACCATTGATGGCGTTCCCATAGCAACCTATCCGAAGCAATCGATTATTCCTCTTGGGCCGCTCGCACCGGTCAATGACTTCCGCATCGTGGAAGCAAATGTCTCCTATCTCCTCCTGAATCACGAGTTCTCCTTCGGCAAGAGCGACCATTGGATGGGGCCTGCGAAAGGAGGCAGCTTCGCCTATAGCAACAATGCAGAGAACATCTACGCCTTTCAGATCGATCGCATCGAGCCGTTATACATTCCTCTGCTCTCAAAACTCACCGGGCCGTTTCGCTATCAGTTCTTCGTAGGAAGCCTGAAGGGCCACGTTGACCCCAGAGATCCGTGGATGCACGTCGAGAAGATAAGTTTTAAGCCTACCGTGAACTTGGAAATGGGCTTTGAACGTTCCGTGATCTGGGGCGGGGAAGGACACGTCCCCATCACAATACATAGCTTTCTCAAGAGCTTTTTCAGCTTCGCGAGTCCTTCAGCAGCTGTGAAGCAGTCGCGGGACGATCCCGGAGCACGTTTCGGCGCCTTTGATTTTTCATACCGCCTGCCATTTGTGCGCAAGTGGCTGACCTTATACACGGACTCGTTCGCCCACGACGATGTAAGCCCCATCAGTGCGCCGCGACGCGCCGCCATTCGCCCAGGTATTTATCTGTCCCATTTCCCAGGTATCGCACCTCTTGATTTTCGCGTGGAAGCAGTCAGCACCGATCCGCCAACCAGTCGCAGCAATGGCGGACAATTTATCTACACCGAACAGGTATACAAAGAGGTTACACCAATAAGGGCTACATCATCGGAGATCCTATCGGGCGCGAGTCCAAAGGCGGTCAAGCCTGGCTCACCTATCATCTTTCCCCGAGAGAAGACGTCCAGTTTTCGTATCGCAACGCGAAAGCCGCGAAAGACTTTATCCCCGGCGGAACGACACAGAACAGCTTCCAGCTTTCTGCTGTAAAGCGCATCCACGAAGACTTCGAGCTTCGTGGACTGGTTCAATATGAGGGTTGGAAAGCCCCAGCGTACAAACCGGGATTGCAGAACAACACTGGTGTCGCTTTCCAGGTAACGTGGTTCGCACCCAGATAAGGCACGTTATTGCACTGGCTGAGAACGCGCTTGTGTTCTGGGAAGGACTCGCTCCTGAGTTGTTGGCAACCCGGAAGCAATCTGAGACCTCTGGGCTGGCTCTCTCGGAGTCGAAGTTCCCGAACAACGGGGAAATTGCGGCAAGTATGACCTATCTGCGCCGAGACCTGGTCAGCGCATTCGCACTTCAATTGGTGCCAAATCTCTAATACCCTCGACGACACAAAAAAATTAGCGTCGGGCGCGGAAAACTGGCAATGGCTCAATTCGACACTTGTCACCTAAACATCGCTGACCACTTCATGGCCGCCAGATCCTTATGTCATTCGGACGATCTCTGAGACAACGATGTATAGTCGGATCGCTTTTTCACCCATCCAAAGGAGTCCGACTCATGCTTGAACAATTGTTTTTCCGATCCGACGCACTAACTCGTCAGCTTTCGGCACCACTCGTTGGTGAACGTCGCCAATATCTTCTTCAATGTGCGTCGCAAGGAATGGCGCGGCGCACTTTGCTCGCGAAAGCTCGACTTCTATTGTCAATCACGGAGTACCTGAGATTGGCTGAACGACCCTACGGTAGAATCGCTCTTCCAGAAATCGAGAAAGCTGCAGATCGATGGTCAACCCAAAACTGGCCTTCGTCAAAGAGTTCGCATGCGAGGTTTTCGCGAAATGACTTCATAACAGAGGCGCTTGGATGGCTGCGGCTTCTCAATCGCCTCCAGACTATACCCAAACGGGTAACCATCTGTGACAGTATGTTAGCCGAATTCAGCAGCTTCATGAAAAATGACCGAGGTCTCTCTCTAACTACAGTTCGATACCGTTGCAACTCAGTACGACCATTCCTTGAGCAGATGCTTGATGGAGAACGGTTTCTTAAGATGATCACCGTCACCGATGTAGATTCGCTTCTGACTCGGATGGCGAGCAATCATCATTATGCTCGCATCAGCATTCGGAGCTATGCTTCATCGCTCCGTTCATTCTTTCGATACGCCGAGATGAGAGGGTGGTGTCCTGTAGGTATCGCTGGATCGATTATGGCGCCTCGCGTTTTCCAGCACGAAGCACTTCCTTCCGGCCCAACTTGGGACATCGTGCAAGAAATCCTGGATGTCACCGCCGGCGATCATCCGACCGAGATTCGCGATCACGCCCTCTTGATGTTGTTTGCTATCTATGGCGTTCGCTCTAAAGAAGTCGCTCGCTTGCGGACCTCCGATATTGACTGGGATCGCGACAGGATTTTCTTTACCCGTTCTAAGGGCGCTCGACGAGATGAGTTTCCGCTACCGCCGACGGTCGGTGCTGCAATCATCCGTTACATCAAAGAAGCAAGACCGAAGTCGTCTTTTCGGGAGATTTTTCTGACGCGGCATGCCCCGGTTGGCCCACTCTCGGGTGGCGCAATTTGGTTTGCCGTGAGTCGGCGATTGCGAACGCGAGCACCCTTGCTTCGCCACTTCGGACCACATTCCCTTCGGCCATGCTTGTGCTACCCGTTTGATAAATCAGGGTCTGACTTTGAAGGAAGTAGGTGATCACCTTGGGCAACGCGATCCTGATGTGACCCGGATCTATGCCAAAGTGGATCTCGTCCGGCTCCGTGAGGTGGCTATCTTCGACCTGGGAGAGTTGCTATGAAACTCACCTTGGTCTGCCAACAGTATGCTGCTTTCCGAAAGGCTCTTGGCGAGCGCTTTGTAACCAATGGGCGCTACGTAAAAGCCTTTTGTCAGGCGATGGGATCAGATACTGACATCGCGGCGGTCTCACCTGAGAAGGTAATTGCCTTTCTCAACGGCAATGGTCCACTCACCACCAGTTGGCAAGTGAGACATAATGCACTTCTGGGTTTTTATCGATATGCAATTAGTCGCGGGTTTGTCAGCACTTCTCCATTGCCGCTCACAATTCCGAAGCTGGCGGCGACATTTCGTCCCCACATTTATTCCGTCGATGAACTCCGGCGAATTCTAGAGTCGGCAGAATCATGTCGGCGTCCTCGCAGCGATCTCGGTACATCTGCATTACGGACTCTCATTCTTCTGATGTACGGCACAGCTTTGCGAACATCAGAAGCACTCTCGCTAAAGATATGCGACGCCGACCTCTCTGGAGCCGTCCTGACTGTCCGAGACTCGAAATTCTACAAGAGTCGGCTCGTCCCACTCGGAATGAAAACTGTTCGAATTCTCACAGACTATATCGGTCACCGCAGTTCACGGCGCCGAGGACCGAATGATTTCTTCTTTGTTGGACGAAACTCGAAGCGGATCCCGATCCATATGTTTGAGAGGGCCTTCATTCAAATCCGAAACCATGCGGGGCTGCGCACCGAAGGTGGTCCACGCAACCAGCCTCGCCTTCATGACCTGCGCCATACATCGGCGGTCCACCGGTTAGTCAGATGGTATCGAGAAGGCAAGGACGTACAGACGCTTTTGCCTCAACTCTCTGTCTACATGGGGCATACGAATCTCGCGGCTACACAGGTGTATCTCTCGATGACACCTGATCTTTTGCATGAGGCAAGTCAGCGGTTTGAGCGTTACGCAATGCAGGAGGCGCTGCAATGACCAAGACGAGTCTTCTAGGACCATGGGTCCGGCGCTTTTTGCTCGAATACTTAGTAAGCGAGCGTAACTTGGCGCGAAATACCCAGCGTAGCTACAGGGATACGCTCAAACTCCTTCTTCCCGGGGCGACAAACACATAAACAGGTCGACCAGATTGCAGTGTTTGATGTTTCACCGGACCTAGTTCGGCTCTTCTTGCGGCATCTAGAAGAAGGTCGCAAATGCATCGCAGCTACGCGCAATCAACGATTGGCCGCAATCCGTTCCTTGGCACGCTTTGTCGGATTATATTGCCCAGAGTACGTGGAGTGGTACGGCCAACTCCGCAACATCCCCCTTAAGCGAGCCCCCCGATCGAGCATCACTTATTTGGAAAAGTCGGAAATGGATGCGTTGTTGAATGCGCCTGATCAATCGACGCAGCAGGGATGTCGGGACCATACGCTCTTGCTGTTTTTGTACAACACTGGTGCACGGGCTGACGAGGTCGCGCAGATAAAGATAGCGGATATACTCTTCGCCCATTCTGCTCGAGATCATTCGCTCGCGCAGATTCGTGGCAAAGGGAACAAACTGCGACGTTGTCCTTTGTGGCCGCAAACCGTGATTGAGCTTTCATCGTTGATTGGAAGCCGGCCTTCAACGGATTATGTATTTCTGAACAGATGTGGTCGGCCCATAACCCGCTTTGGCGTCCACACGACAGTGGAGAGATACGTTCAACGAATCTTGGGTCGGATACCTTCGCTTGCGACAAAGCGCGTCAGTCCTCATACTATTCGTCATACAACGGCGACCCATCTTCTCCGTGCCGGCGTGGACATTAACACCATCCGCGCCTGGCTGGGTCACGTTTCGCTCAATACCACGAACATTTATGCGGAAGTCGATTTGGAAATGAAGGCCAAAGCACTCGCGACTTGCGAAATCCGTGGAACTATTCCACTGAAGCATTGGAAAGAGGATATTTCCCTGATGAAGTTCCTCCGAGCTCTTTGACCATATTATGTGGCGCCGCTATGAAGGCCGTGTGCTTTACTAAGCCACGTCGAAGTAGCAGCGCCACATAATGCTAGGCGCCACAGAATGCAGAGCGTTTTTAGCGTAGCGGCGCGGCGCACAGGTGCGTGTGGAAGGGAATGAATTCTAAATCGCGCGCCGGGACGCTAAAAACGGGTTGGGCTAAACCGCTCCACGATACTCGCCCTATGGGTATTGAATGCTTGGCAGAGCAATGAGTGAAAGGGAAGATGCCCGTTGAAGGTGGTCGTATTGGAGTTGAACCTTGTTGATCTGGCAAGCTCTGCCGCTTGAAATGCTGATCTCTTGCGCGATCGCCTTACGAATATGTCATCGGATGCCGCGAGAGACAAGGGTCCCTTGTGGCGTTGGTGGAACCAACCTCGTTGGGGGCGGGATCTGTCGAGTGTGATGACTCTGCTCATGAGCTGTCCTTGATCGCCGGCGTTCTTAGTGGCTGTAGTAGCTCCACGACGACCATGTGGCCATGGTGACAAAGCGGACATATGCGCAATGAAGTTCCGGTGAGTTCTTCGTGCCGCTCATGGTAATCCGAATCTGCAGACTGCGTTGGGGACACTTGCGGGAGCGTCATGCTAAGTAGTTGACGGCATCGGGCAAGTTTCTCTCGTCGGAACCGATTGCCGAGGAAACCGTAATAGCGGATGCGGTGGAACCCGCGTGGCAGAACGTGGAGGAGGAAGCGACGGATGAATTCCTCTGTGGAAAGGGTCATCGTTTTTGCCTGGTTTGAATTCCGATAGTCTTTGTATCGAAAGCTCACCTGCCCACCTTCAATGTCCAGCAAGCGATTGTTCGAAATCGCAACGCGATGGGTGTAGCGGCCAACGTAATCCAGCACCTGTTCAGGTCCAGCGAAGGGGCGCTTGGCATAGACGACCCACTTTACCTTGCTTACAGATTCCAGGTAACGGGCAAACTCACGCCGATCCCCGAGAGTTTCCAGTGTGGAGAAGAATCGCAATTTGCCTGAGTCGAATGCGTTCTGGAGATGCTCCACAAACAGGCGGCGGAAAAGTAGCGACAACACACGCACGGGTAAGAAGAATCCAGGCGTGCAAGGAATCCAGCGGGCGCCGTCGGGCGAGAGCCCGCCGCCCGGGACTACGCAATGCAAATGCGGGTGGTGTAGCAAACTCGATCCCCAGCTGTGTAAAACGGCGAAGAAGCCGATCTCCGCGCCAAGATGTTTGGGATCATTGGCTATGGTGAGTAAGGTTTCAGACGTGGCCTGGAAGAGAATGCTGTATACCACATCCTTGTTCTGGTAAGCGATCGCGGCAATCTTATCCGGCACAGTGAAAACGACGTGGAAGTACTCGCAGTTGAGAAGTTCCGCCTGGCGGTGTTCTATCCACTCTGCACGGGCCAACGATTGACACTTGGGACAGTGGCGATTCCTGCATGATCGGTAGCAAATGCGTCGCTGACCGCATGAATCGCACTGTTCGATCTGTCCTCCGAGAGCCGCCGTCCGGCATACCTCGATGGCGGTCATGACACGCCGCTGCGCTGTAGACATCGACGGGCCGTGCATCTCTCGATAGGCTTGGCCGTAGCGGCGGAAGATGTCCGCTACTTCCAGCTTCGGACCAGCCATGGCCGCGCGGTTTAGAAGTACTGAGGCGCGGCGGGCTTGGAATCAGCGCAGACTGGATGAGGCAGCAGATCGAGCGGACTGGAGGTCGAGCATACTTTGCTGGTAGCGATCCGCAGATAGCGAGCCGTGGTTGCCAGGCTGCGGTGACCGAGCAGCAGTTGAATGGTCCGGACATCGGTACCCGATTCGAGCAGGTGAACGGCGAATGCGTGACGCAGGCAATGCGGCTTGAACGGCTTGGGAATGTGGCAGAGTCGATGCGCCTTCTGGCAAGCCTGCTCCACAGCATCCTTGGAGATGTGCTGCCCCGGTCTGTCGCCCGGGAACAACCAATGGCGGGGTCTTGCCACTCGCCACCACTCGCGCAACGTGATGAGCAGTTTCGGTGAGAGCATGACATATCGATCCTTCTGTCCCTTACCCTGGTCGACGCGAATGACCATCCGTTTGCTATCGATATCCGAGGGCTTCAGACAGACAGCCTCAGAGATACGCAGCCCCGCAGCGTAGCAGGTCGTCAGAATCGCTCGATGCTTCCTGCTGCAGACGCAGTCGAGGCACTGTAGGACTTCCTCGACTCAGAACTACAGGCAGCTTCTGGGGCTTCTTCGGCGCGGGGATGACCTCATCAAAAGGCCACTCCCTTTTGAGCGAAACCTTGTACAGGAATCTCAGGGCAGCCACCGCGATAAGAACAGAACCAGGCGCCAGTTTTCGCTCGTTGGTGAGATAGACTTGATACTCTCGGATTTCGTCCGGCCCCAACTGCTCCGGTGACCGTTTGAAGTATCGTGCAAACTGCGAGACCTGCTGAAGGTAACTTGACTGGGTATTCAGGGCGAGATTCCGCACCTGCATGTCTTCGGTCATGCGTCGGCGAAGGCTTGTCATGATGGGCTCCTTGTGCGAAATGGGG
>Ga0210406_10002652_pt1 | contig 20223 bp, 13 predicted proteins | sample IncBWC30MmetaG_FD_155454 | JGI IMG/M metagenome (GOLD analysis project Ga0210406, IMG submission 155454) | Forest soil microbial communities from Barre Woods Harvard Forest LTER site, Petersham, Massachusetts, United States - Inc-BW-C-30-M | ecosystem: Environmental > Terrestrial > Soil >... | reverse complement strand
GGGGCCCCATCTACATTCCGAAAATCTACAACGGCAAGAACAAGACGTTCTTCTACGTGGCGCAGGAAGCCTACCGGCAGCACACACCCCAGACCGATTCGTATGGCCTGCCGACTGCGCTCGAGAAGACGGGCAATTTTTCGCAAAGCAGTGTGACCATTTTCGACCCCATGTCGACGCGACCCTGCACCGCCGCCGATAACTGCCCGCCTTCGGCAGGAGGCTATGTCCGTGTTCCGTTTGCGGGAAACATCATTCCGGCCAGTGCAATTAATCCGATCGGCCAAAATATTATCAACTACTTGCCGAATCCGCAGAGGGCGTCGGCGACTGGAGCGCCCAACTTCATTGGAAGCAATTCACTATTCGATCGCGCCGATGAATATGCCTATAAGGTGGAGCACAGCGTGACTGAAAAGATCCGGCTGAGTGGATCTTTCATGTACTACAAAAGCCGCGAACCGGGTGGAAACTCTCTCGGCATCGTAGCGGGCGCCACGCCCAGTAACAGCCCCTATCTCCTCTACCGCCATGTGGACGCGACGGCGCTTAACGCCATCCTCACGCCGAACCCCACGACGGTCGTGTCATTGCGTTACGGCTTCAACCGCTTCCCCAATTTCACCGAGGGCGTCAGCGCCGCTGCGGCGTTCAACGAGGCGTCTCTGGGTTTTCCATCCAACTTCCTCAATGGCCTCCAGTCCCACTACTTCCCGCAAATCAGCTTTAGTAATGAAGGTTATAGTATCAGCAACGTAGCCATCACCCCTCAAAACTTCTATTCCAAAAACGTCCTGGGCAGCGTTTCGAAGAATATTGGCCGGCACAACATTACGACTGGATTGGATTACCGCGTGCTCAATAGCGGGCCGACGGTTACCTCGAATGCGGGGATCTTTACCTTCAACGGAGTGTTCTCGCGCCAGTACCCGACTGTAACCAGCACCACCACAGGGGCGGATTTCGCTGATCTCTTGCTGGGCAATCCGTCGTCCGGATCGGCCGCCACCGGTGTGTTGCTGAATAACTATGTGCGCTACTACGGAGGATACCTTCAAGATGATATCCGCGTGAGCTCCAAACTTACCTTGAACCTTGGAATCCGGTATGAATATGAGACCGGTGAAAGAGAGGTTGGCAATGGCATGGTGACGAACTTCGCCCGCACGGCGACCAATCCCATCGCGGCGAGCCTCCCGGCTGGGGCAGGTGTGATCCCTTACGGTGTGATTCAATTCGCGGGGATCAACGGAGGTCCGACTTCGTGCTGTAATCCTTCGCATACGAAATTCGGCCCGCGCGTCGGAGCGGCCTATCAACTGACATCCAAGACGACGCTCCGCGCCGGAATCGGGATATTCTATGCGCCCATGGTCTTTAACTATAACGACTCTGCTCCGGGGTTTACGCAGACCACGACTTACAACCCCAGCAACGATGGAAATAAGACCCCGGCAAACTCCTTGAGCAATCCGTTTCCCACCGGCATCATTCAACCTTCGGGCAATACGCTTGGCGCGTCGACGGCGCTCGGCTCAACCTTCAGTTTCCTCGATCCCAACAAAACCGGAGGCGGAACTGTTTACCAATATTCGGCGGATATCCAACAGGAGCTTGGTAAAGGCATCATGTTCGAGATTGGCTACGTTGGGTCACGCGCGAACGGCCTTACTTCGTATCCGACCTCGAACGGCGTTCTGCCGATTAACGAATTGAGCCCCGCCAACGTTGCGCTTGGACAGGCGTACTTGAATCAGTCGGTTCCGAATCCGTTTTTCGGTTTACCCGGAATCGGGGGCGTGCTCACCGGCGCTACGACGACGCGCGCGCAATTGTTGTTGCCTTTCCCAGAATACGGCCAAATCAGTCAAAATACGACCATCGCACACTCACGGTACGACTCTCTCATCATGAAGGTGCAAAAGAGGTTCAGTCGCGGGCTGACGTTCCTGGGAACGATGACTTGGCAGAGGAACGAAGACAATGAATTCAGTTCCGGAAGTAGCAACGCTCTCAATACGCTCGGTAGCGCACAGCAAGGCCATATTCAGAATATTTACAACCTGGGCGCCGAGTGGGCGTTGGCGGCAATCGACCAGCCACTCCGGTTCACCGGCACTTGGACCTACCAGCTTCCTTTCGGAAAGGGCCGGCGATTCCTGGGCAACAACAACGTTGCCAACTGGGTGGTGGGCGGTTGGTCTGTGAACGGGACTATCATTGTTGCCAGTGGGTTCCCACTGTTCGTCGAACAGAGCAACCTCAACACGGGAATGGGTGGAGTTGGACAGCGTCCCAATGCGACCGGTTTGAGCGCCTGTTATTCGGGTAGCCCGGAGTCCCGGATTAACAGCTACCTCAATCCGGCTGCCTTCTCGCAGGCGCCCGCCTATACCTTCGGCAATCTAGGCCGTAACATTCCGTGCCTGGGCCCCGGCCAAGCCAGCACCGACGCGTCTGTGTTCAAGGACTTCAGCGTAAAAGAGCGATTCACTGCGCAGTTCCGGACAGAGGCGTTGAACTTAACCAACACACCGTATTTCGCGCAACCGTACACTCAGTTCGGCGTAGCTAATTTCGGGCACATCAATTATCAGGCGAACATCCCGAGGATCCTTCAACTCGGCCTGCATTTCGCCTGGTGAGTTGGCATTGCTTGGGTTATCTGCCCAGCAACCCTGCCCACGCCGTCAGCTCTTAGGCTTGGTTGAATCGAACTTGATCTGCTTGAGGATTTCGGTCTGGCGGTCGAGTTCGGTCTTGCCGGCGGGGAATTGATTGACCTTTAGTATGAAAGCCAGAATATCGGCGTTCTGCTGCCGGCTGAGACTTCCCGGTGCGTTCTGCGGCATCGAGACGCGAATGCGGTCGAACAGATCGCCGAGTGTCAGGCCATTCCAATTGGCAAAGAACGAATCGCCGGCCAGCGGGGGAGCCGATTCACCGCCGGTTAGTTCCCCGCCATGGCAGGACGCGCACTCCTTGCCGTAGAAGCCCTCACCGCGCTTGGCTTGGTCTTCGGTATAAACGCCATCCCATACGGTGCGCGTAGTTTGAGCGATTGCAGCTAGGCCGAGGACGATTCCGAGCACCACTATTTTGACCTTCATGTCACCTCACTTGAACCAGTATCTCACTCCTGCCGCAGGGCCGTAATGGGATCGATCCGCGTCGCGCGGCGAGCTGGAAGATAACTTGCCAGCCCAGCCACGATGATCAGGATGGCAGTGACACCGATGAAGGTTGTGGGATCCCAGGGGCTGAACTCGATCAGCAGGCCGCCCAGCAATCGCGTGATGGCCGCGCCCGCTGCCAGACCGATAGCCATGCCAATCAGCGCCAGCCGCATGCCGCGCCGGATCACCAACCCGATCACGCCGCTCTCGGTCGAACCCAATGCCATACGTATTCCGATTTCGCGAGTGCGTTCGTTGACCGAGTAGGCGATGAGCGCGAAGAGTCCGACCGATGCCATGGTGAGGGCCAGGCCTGCAAATACGCCCAGCATGTCGAAAATAATCGCCAATTGGCGGATTTGATCGCGCAGCATCTGGCGCATTGTGGTGGCCTCGACGGGCTCATCGGCATCGACGCCGGCAATCGCTTTCCGGACGCCGGTGAGGATTCGGGTGGGATCGCTAGAAGTTGTCACGAGTAAGGACATCGCGCGCTGGGGCGCCTGATCGAATGGAACATAGATCTGAGGATGAGCCGGCCCTTGCAGGCTGGGTGGTTTGACATTGGCGGCTACGCCGACAATGGTCCATAGATCTCCCCGCGCGTCGGCATCAGTTAAACGGATCTGTCTGCCGATTGGATCCATTCCTTTCCAGAAGCGGTCGGCAAAGGCTTGATTGACCACAGCGACACGCGACGAGGACGCCGTGTCGTGACTCGTGAACTCCCGCCCGCGACGAAACGGCGTGCCGGCGACCTCGAAATAGCGCGGCGCAATCACAACTCGCATCGCCACCGGACGCTCAGCCGGCGCTGCGGTCTCTCCGGGCATGGCAACGTGAACTGGGGCGCCCTCCGTGAACACGGGAAGGTGACTGGTCGCCGACACGGCCCGAACTTGGGCCACACTGGCCACGCGATCCATCGCCGAGCGATAAAACGTCCGAAGCTGTTCGTTGCTGGCGTGCCGCACAGTAGACGGGTCCAGATTGACAACCACCAGGCCGTCCGGCCGGAATCCGAGGTCGAGCCGGCGAAGGTGGCGCACGTCTTCTAGCAATAAGCCGGTCACGATGAGAAGAATCATCGACAGCGCAATCTGCGAAGAGACGAACACATTTGCGAGCCGGTGAGTGCGCGCTCCGCTGTGGCGCGATTCCTTCAATCCTTCTATGGGGTCGGCTCGAGAGGAATCCCAAGCTGGCGCCAAGCCGAAGACCAATGCGGCGAGCACCGAAATCAACAAACAGAAGCCGAGCACCGCCGGATCCATGACGCGATTCGCGATCAGAATCGGTGACGGATAAATCGCTATAAAACAGTCTTTCGCCCAGAAACCCGCCAGCAGGCCCACCACGCCGGCCATTGCCGATAGCAATAAGCTTTCCGTTAGCGATTGCCGGATCAGATGCCAGCGCGATGCGCCCACCGCGGTACGAATGGACATCTCACGACGACGAATGGCAGCTTGCGCGAGCAGCAGATTGGCGACATTGGAACAGGCCACCAGCAACAGCGCACCGACTACTCCAAATAAGACGCCCAGTAAGATCGGATCTTTATCGCCCATGACGCCGCGCAGCGGCTCCCAGGCGCGTCCGCCCCACCCGGAATTCGCCAGGGGATAGAGTGCCGCGAGCTGGCGCGAGATCGCGCTCAGTTCCTGATTCGCCTGTTCCAGCGTCACACCCGGGCGTAAATGCGCCAGCACAATCCCCTCGCGGACACTGCGGATCTCGGGACTCGATACCGGCGGCGTCAACGGGAGCCACATGCTGTTCGTTCGCGAAGGCATCCAGAAACTAGGCGGCATGACGCCCACGATGGTAAAGGCGGCGCCATTCAGATGAACCACCTTGCCGATTGCGCCGGGATCTCGTCCCAGTTGCGTTTCCCAGAAAGAGTGACTTACTACCACCGAATGCGGCGCACCGGCGCGAAACTCGTCGGCGGTGAAAGAGCGGCCTAGCGATGGCTTGAAATCGAAGAACGAGAAGAAAGCGTCCGAAACGCGAGCCGCCTTCAGGCGCATGGGCTCCTTGAGACCAGAAAGCGCCACGACGCCAGGCACCGCGATAGCCATCTCGTCGAATGAGCGGCCATGTTCCCGCCAATCGCGGAAGTCGGGTATCGAAACACCTTCTTTGGTATTTCTATGGGCCGCATTCTCAGAAAAAAGGATTACCGTATTCTTCTGGTCGTGGAAAACAAACGAGTCGACAAAAATGGCCCGCACCACCGAGAAGACCGTCGTATTGGCGCCGATCCCCAGCGCCAGTGTTACCACTGCTGCAATGGTCACTAGCGGATGTTTTGCGAGCGTCCGGCGGGCGAACCTGAGGTCGCTAAGGATAGTCATTCGAATGCTCTAGTTCGCTTAGAGCACTTTTCGTGCCACTACGACAGCTTTGGATCTCATCAGTCCCAACACTCGCAGTGCGCGAATATGGGACGATCCGAATCGCCAGCGAACGCCGGACTTAGCGATCTTCCGAAGGCAGCGTATAGGCGACGTACTCGCCCGAATAGGGCCCGCCGCTGATTGCCACGACGATATACTGCTTGCCGTTCAGCATGTAGGTCATCGGCGATCCACTTTGCGGCGCCGCCATGAAGACTGCGCCCACCTCTTTACCGGTCGCTTTGTCGTAGGCCCGCAGCATCGCGCCGCGAGGATGCTGGGGAGTGGTGGTGATTTGACCGTCACCAGCGATCACCAGCGTCTTGGTGACCAGCGTGCCGATGTTGTAAGTCTGCTGGCCGGTCTTTCCCACGTTGAGCCCCTTGAGCGCCGGGTTATTGCGGATGAAATCCGGCGTGTCGCCGTGCGCCACCTTCCACACGATCTCGCCTTTGTCCAGATTGATGGCCGAGATGCTTCCATACGGCGGCTTAATCAGCGGCAGGCCTTGTACGCTGAGACCAAAAAAGCCACCTCCTCCACCCGAAGGCGCCGCAGCTTTGGGGGGCGGCGGGGAATCTGCACCGGCATTCTCCCCAGGGCCCCGCGCGATCTCTACCTGTTGGCCGGCCACACCCAGCACGTACTTCATATCGGATACTTCTTTGGGAGACGGAACCACTCCGATCGGGACTAAGCAAGCATCGCACGCAAATGCGTAGACCGTGTGGGTCTCTGGATCGTACGATGCGCCAGGCCAGTTTGTCCCGCCGGCCGCCGTGCCCAACGTGAGCGTCGCCAGGGGGCCACCCAGTTTGCTTTCCACCGGAGGAGTGAACACCGGCCCGATCTTGTACTTCGAGGTGATGGTCAAAGCTTGATCGTGCATCGCGGGCGTGAAGTCGATCAGAACATCCGGCGTGACCCCGTTGCGCGAATAGGCCGGCGGCTTGGTCGGGACCGGTTGCGTCGGCGCATACCACTCGCCCGGGACGTTTCCTTTCTCCACCGGCTTCTCTTCGATTGGCCAGACCGGCTGGCCATTCACACGGTCGAAAACATAGAGCAGTCCTTGCTTGCTGGGAACCGCAACCGCCTTGATCGCGCGGCCGTTGACGTTAATGTCTGCCAGAATCGGCGCCGATGAAATATCCATGTCCCACAGCGGATGGTGGACCAATTGGTAATGCCACTTGCGCTGGCCTGTTTTCAGATCGACTGCAACGATGCTTTCGCCAAAGAGATTGTTACCCGGGCGATGGCCGCCGTAGTAGTCACCAGTGGGCGATTCCACCGGCAAATAGACCAAACCCAGCTCCTCATCCACCGACATCTGGGCCCACACTCCCGTATTGCCTGTATACTCGGCCGATCCGTTCAACCAGGTGTCGTAGCCGACCTCGCCCTTCATCGGAATGGTATGGAAGATCCACAGGCGCTTGCCCGTGCGCACGTCGAATCCGCGGGCATAGCCCTTGTTATTGCGCATGCTCTTGGGCGTCATGCCTTCGCGGAACGCCGCGCCCACCAGGATCGTGTCTTTGGCCACCACGGGCGCCGACTGAATCCCGATCTCTCCATGCACCAGGTCCGGCACCCACTCGCCTTTGTCATTCCAGGCCGAGATGGTCTGGTCGTCGTCGAGCTTCAGATCCACCACGCCATTCTTTCCGAAGGTCGGGACCAGCGCGCCGGTCTTGGCGTCCAGACCGATGAGTCGAAAGCCAGGGGTGATATAGAAAATCCGTTCCTGTTTGCCATCCGACCAATAAGCCAAGCCTCGGCCGGAGAGCTGGCGTGGAGCAGCCCCGCCTCGAGCACCTTCGTGTTCGCCGTGTACCCACAGCAACTCACCCGTGACCGCGTCCAAAGCAATTGCCGCGCGCCGCGATCCGGCGGTCGCATAAACCACGCCGTTCACCATGAGCGGCGTCCCCTCCAGCTTGTATTCCGGACGGTTGCCGATGCTATCGGTCTTGAATCGCCAGGCGACTTCCAGCTTGTTAAAGTTGGAGGCGTTGATCTGATCCAACGGCCGGTACCTGGTGCCGTGGACGTCGGCGTTATAGCTGGGCCATTCCGTGTCCTTTGCGGCGGACTGGGCGGAAGCCAATCCTGGGACTGCCGCGAGCGCGGCGGCAATCGATACGAGGGCGCGCAAGTGCTGCATGTTATCTGCTCTCCTGAGTTCTACGGCTTAGATGTAATCGTAATATACCGCATGCGGACTAATCCTTTTCCACGACCCTGCGCAAGATCCGAAGACCGTCGAGGATCTTGTCTCGATCGGCGGGTTTCGCGCGGCGCAACGCTTCGATCAGCGGATGGATCGTCAAGCCGGGCAGCGTGTCGCGCAGGAATTCGCGAACGGCCTTCGACGCTGCGATCCTGCTGATCCTGCCATCGCCAGTGTCGGTCTTACGCTCGACCAAGCCCTGCTTTTCCAAACGGTCGACGATTCCCGACACCGTGCTGTGCGCCAGGCCGACCTGCCTGCTGAGGTCCTTCAAACTTACTCCATCCGATTGCACCACCACGTGCATGACGCTGCGCTGGGGTCCCGTGAGGTCCCCGCGCGCGAACTCGGCCTCGACCGGCCGCCGCAATATTTGCCGGACGGCTTTCAAGTGCAGATCAATCTCTTCGGCCATGCGCGCGAGCCGTTTCGGGGCGCTCATATCACAGCACGAAAGGAATCAGCGCCTTTGATTCTCGCTGGTATTGTATGTATCGCGCACCGAACTGTTCGGTCAGGAACTGTTCCTCAGTCCGGAGTTTTAGCCACAAGCCAAGAAATACGAATCCCAGGCCGAGCAGGCCCCGCACTTCCCCAAGAGCAAGCGCGGTACCCAGCAGAGCCAGCAGGAATCCGGAATACATCGGGTGACGAACCAGTGCATACGGGCCGCGTCGAATGATCTCGTGATCCTGTTTGATAGTGACCGTAGCACTCCAGTTTTTGCCCAGAATGACGCGGGCCGATACTGCTAAGGCGGCTCCGCAGACAGTCAGCGCGAAACCAAGGTAAGCAGCGGCCGAAGACTGCGGGAGGAATCTGTATCCGATGAATCCAATATCAAGGTCCGGCTGGAGAACGAGAAAGAATCCGGCCGCCGTCAAGCCGAACTGGATCAGGCGGGAGCCGGTGGTTTGCACCCTGGCGGTCCGCTTGGTGATGAGCGCGCCAATCAACCAGATGACTCCGAGCGCGAGCCAGACGCGCTTAATCCAAAGACCAATGTCAGAGGGCATAAGTCGTATACGACGTGTCGTACACGACCAATATTAGCCGATCCGAATATTGCATGCAAATCGGGATGTTGGTGTCGAGAGGAGTCTCGACACGGCACGCTGGAGAGCGTGCGCTACGTGGCGCACACACTTTGTGTGCCGCGTTGGCACTCGTGCCGACGCAATGCCTGCCCTCATGACCACTCCAGAATCACCTTGCCCGTATTCCCAGACCGCATGGCCTCAAACCCTTTCTCGAAATCCTGATACGAAAAACGGTGCGTGATAACCGGCCGGATATCCAATCCAGTCTCCAGCATCACCGTCATCTTGTACCAAGTCTCGTACATCTCGCGGCCGTAGATGCCTTTGATGGTGAGCTGATTGAAGACCACCGGCGTCCAATCGATCGCCATCTCCGCGGTCGGAATGCCCAGCATGGCAATCTTGGCGCCATGGCTCATATTCGCGATCATTTCGCGCAGCGCCGATTCTTTGCCCGACATTTCGAGGCCAACGTCGAAGCCTTCGTGCATGTCCAGCTCTTTTTGGACCTGAGCGAGGGGCGCCTCGGCGGTATCGACTGCGCGCGTCACGCCCAGCTTGCGCGCCAGCGCCAGCCGATACCGGTTCTTGTCGGTAATCACCACGTGCCGTGCGCCCGCGTGCCTAACCACCGCTGCGCTCATGATCCCGATCGGTCCGGCGCCGGTGATCAGCACGTCTTCGCCTAAGACCGGAAAGGACAGCGCAGTATGGACGGCGTTGCCGAACGGGTCAAAAATCGCCGCCACATCCAGATCGATGTTCTCTTTATGGCGCCAGATGTTGGTCATCGGCACCGCGATGTAATCAGCGAACGCGCCCGGACGGTTGACGCCCACGCCCAACGTATGCGCGCACAAATGCCGGCGCCCCGCCAGACAGTTGCGGCAGCGGCCACAGACCACATGCCCCTCGCCGCTCACGATGTCGCCGGGATGAAAATCGTTCACATTGGACCCGGTCTCGACGATCTCGCCGACGAATTCGTGGCCGACCGCCATGGGCACCGGGATGGTGCGCTGCGCCCACTCGTCCCAGTTATAGATGTGTAAGTCGGTGCCGCAAATACCGGCCCGCCGCACCCGGATCAATACGTCGTTAATGCCGATCGTAGGCTTGGGAATGTCTTCCAGCCAAAGTCCCGGCTCGCGCTTGCTTTTAACCAGTGCTTTCATGAATGACGGCGTCCGCTTGCCAAGGCGCGCGGCCGGAAATTCTAGTCTGGCACGTATTGCCGCAGATAGCGATGCGCCATCTTGAACCCCAGCGCATAGTCCCCATTGAAATCAGGGCCCGGACGGTTGGGCGATCCATACAATGGATCCTCGTGCTCGATGCTCATTGCGCCCTGATATCCGGCACGTTGCAGCACCGAGAAGAACGCGGCCCAATCGATTGAACCGAGCCCCGGCAGCCGATACACCCACCATCTGGCGCCATTCACTGGATTGATTCCCACGCGCCGTAGTACATCCCAGCGGACCTCGGTGTCTTTCAGGTGCACGTCGTAGATCTTGTCCACAAAATCGCGCGCAGTCTGGATCGGGTCCATCATTTGCCAGACCAGGTGCGACGGATCATACTGTAGCCCGACATAAGGTGAATCGCCGAAGCCCTTGAACAGCGCTTCGAATCCGGCCGGACTGATGGCGACGTTCGCGCCGCCAGGGTAGGGTTCCCAGAGGATGCGCACCTTGTTGGCTTGGCAGGCAGGGAAATAGCGCTCATTGTAAACGCGCACGATATCGTCTACTTGCTTTTCGAAAGGCTTCTCGGCGTCCTTCCCTGAAGATGTTCCGATATATGGAATTCCCAGCTTGCCGGCCATCTCGATGATCTTCACGAAATAGTCGTTGTCTTGCTTTCGCTGGTTAGGATCGGGCGCGATGTGGTTTTGCGAAGCCTGAAATGCGGACACGCGCATGCCGTATCGCGCGAGAATATGCTTCACGTTTTCAATCTGCGAATCGGTGAGTGTCGTCGGATCCATGGTGGAGCGCCGGGTCGCTCCCAGGATCATGTTCGTAAAGCCTTCCTCTTTGGCGAAGCGGACGTTGGCCTCCGTGAACGGCCCTAGAATTCCGAGGCGCGGTTTCCACTCCAATGGGCGAGGCCGTTCCTGGGCCGCAGCCGCCGCAGCCGTCGCTATACCTGTTACCAATGTTCGTCTAGTCATCCCGATGACTTAAATATACAGTCGTTGTGGTGCCGTTGCACTACGCGAAACCGAAAAGACTAATTCGTTTAGCGTAGGTCGTACGGGTATTGATGGATTGAACAGCTCTGAGATGGATGGTACTTTCTCCAAGGGCTGGCTATTTGTCGGTCAGAATCGGTCAGAGAATGTTGGTCACAGCCCCGAGGAGAATCTGAATGCTCAAATTCTGTTGCAGTGAAACGCTGGTTCTCGTGTGGGGCGCGCGGCGTGATTATGCGATGCCAATGGCCCAAAGAATGCGTTCCTAAAATCTCGCCTTAGCTCTTTCATCACGAGCAGGTTTAGTGTATGCTGGCAGTCTGAGAAAAGAATAGTACCCATAGTACTACGGAGGGAATTGGCCCCCGCGGTGGGCGAGGGCCTCGTCTCGGTTACCAGGTCAATGGTAGCCCGATACGTTGACACTCCCATTGTACCCGCTGTCCGAGAATCCCGAAATCCCCCACCCATAACCACGGAATAAGCTCGTGAAATCCACGGGAAAACCGTGCAAAAGGAGTGTGTCTATGCATTTTTCAAGCCTATTGGGGGCTGGTAACGGATGGAAGTCCCTGTTCTATGTGGCCTTTGCGGGCGTATGTTTAGCGCAAGTTGATCCCGGCCCGCGCGCTGGCGCGGCCGGCGCGGGCGGATATTACCCGACTCTGAATGCGACTGAACAAGCATTTTTCACAGCCGCCAGAACTCGATTCCAGGAAATAGACTCGGTGTCCGGTAATGTGCCCGGGGAAGCGGGAGTTGGCTTGGGGCCGACGTTCAACGCGAATAGTTGCGCGGCTTGCCACGCCCAGCCGACGGTGGGTGGGACCAGCCCGGCGGTGAATCCGCAGGTGGCGTTCGCTAAGTTGGGCCATCCCACGCCAGATCCATATCCTCAGATTGTTCCCTCGTTCATCACAGCCAACGGTCCGGTGCGCGAGGCTCGCTTCGTCCTCAACCCGGATGGCTCACTCGACGGCGGCGTACATGGCCTGTACACGATTGCCGGACGGACTGACGCCCCGGGTTGCACGTTGGCGCAGCCAGACTTCGCCTCGGAACTCGCGAATCGGAATGTTATTTTCCGCATACCCACCCCAACCTTTGGGCTGGGGCTGGTAGAGAATACGCCGGATGCTACATTGAGGGCCAACCTGAGTTCGACTGCGGCGCAACGTGCCGCTTTGGGCATTCAAGGCACCCTGAACACTTCCGGAAACGATGGAACGGTCACCCGTTTCGGATGGAAGGCGCAGAACAAATCGCTGCTCATCTTCGCGGGCGAAGCCTACAACGTCGAACAGGGCGTCTCTAACGAAGTGTTCATGAATGAGCGCTCCGCAGTTCCGGGCTGCGTGTTCAATCAGACCCCAGAGGATGCCGCGAATATGATCGTGAGTGGCACTCCCCCGAGCGAAGTTTCGGCTTATTCCGCGGATACGGTCAACTTCGCTGCGTTCATGCGGTTGACAGCTCCGCCCACGCCCACGACGTCGACACCCTCGCAGTTGAACGGTCAGGCCCTGTTCAAGAGCATCGGGTGCGTTCTCTGTCACACGCAGTCGCTAACCACTGGGGCGTCGATTTTCACTGGGATGTCCAACGTGACCTACCATCCCTATTCGGACTTCGCGGTTCATCACATGGGCTCAAGCCTGGCCGATGGCATCGTGCAGGGCGCGGCGGGCCCGGATCAATTCCGTACGGCGCCACTGTGGGGACTTGGACAGCGCTTGTTCTTCCTGCATGATGGCCGCACGTCGAATCTGCTGCAGGCCATCCAGGCGCATGCCAGCCCGGCCTTCGACTGCGTCATCAGCGCTAGCAGTGACATATTCGAATTCGAGCCGAGTTTGAAGGTTTTTGCACCGACGTCGGCATCCACCTTTTGCGGCTCGGAGGCGGATAAAGTCATCGCCAATTTCAACGCACTCAGCGGTGGCCCGACGGGTCAGAAGCAGGAGCTCCTGAATTTTCTGCGTTCGTTGTAAGGTGGCGGGCCGGCGCGAGCGGGAGCTCATCTTGGATACGGATGTCCGCGCAACATCGTGAACGCCCGGTAGATCTGTTCCGCCAGGACCACCCGCGCCAGCTCGTGCGGCAAAGTCAGGGACGTCAGCGAAAGCAGCATACTTTCCCGAGCGCGCCAATCTTCGGGCAAGCCGTCCGCTCCGCCGACCAGAAAGACTAGATCGCGCGCGTCCCGTTCCGCCCCGCCGATCAATCTTGCGAATGCGCCAGAATCCATGCTCTTGCCGGCCGGATCGAGCAAAATCTTGGTCGCTGATGGATGTTTTTCCCAAGGATCGAATCGCGCCGGCCGGATCTCGCGCATCTCGCATCGACCGAAGCGGCCCGAACGCCGGACATACTCTTCCGCCATTCGATTGGCGCTCGCATCGCGCGGCTTGCCCACGTAATAGAGATAGATGCGCATCCGGCTCGTAACGATCTTATCGTGAAGGCACGCTGCCAAAGTCCATTTTTCGCTAAGCTGAACTAGTGGCAGGCGCTGTTCAAGCATTCCAACCCCGGGAGTTATTGATCCACACCCCCGATGGACAAACTCGCGCGCTCCAGTTAGACAGCGACCGCTACGCTCTGGGCAGGTCTAGCGCAAACGAGTTGTGCTATTCCGACGACGCCGGGCTTTCCCGCCAGCACCTGGTTATCGAAAGGAAAGGCGATACCTGGATGGTGCAGGACCTGAACAGCAAGAACGGCACGTTCGTCAACGGTCAGCGAATAACGCAGCCTTTTCGGCTAGGCCCGCAGGATCGCATCACGGCCGGACATCTGGCGCTCGAGTTCGCTGAGAAAGTTGCCGCCGCGCCGGCCAACACCGTCATCTTCGTCGAAGGGACGACTCAGGCAGTGGTATCCACCACAGCGGCCACTAGCCTGCAGGGTTTGCTGAGCGAGCACAGAGAAATCGAAGGCGGCCCGCAGATGCGCGCCTTGATCCGGGCCGGGCGTGAGTTGGCCGGAAACATGCCGCTGGCCGAGCTATTCAACCTGATCATGACCCTGTCCATTGATGCGGTAGGCGCGTCGCGCGGCGTTCTCATGACCGTGGAAGGCGACCAACTGGTGGTGCAGGCTGCTCGCGGGGAAGGATTCCGGATCAGCAGCATGGTCCGCGACCGCGTGATTAAAGAGAAGACCTCGCTGCTGGTTCGCGACGCCCGCCTGGACGAAGCTTTCGCCGGACGCCAGAGCATCGTGCAGCAGCAGATTCGCAGCATGCTGGCTGTGCCGCTACAAACTGACGACCGCGTCATCGGGCTCATCTACCTGGACTCGCCACATTTTGTGCGCGAGTTCACCAAGGATGACCTGAACCTAATCACTGTTATGGCGAACGTGGCCGCCATCCGCATCGAGCACACGCGCCTGGCCGAGGTCGAGCAGGCCGAACGCGCGCTCGCTCGCGATTTGCAGCAGGCGGCCGTGATACAGCAGGGGTTGCTTCCAACCTGCGCTCCCATTGTCCCGGGCGTCGATCTGGCCGGATACAACGCCGCATGCCGCACGGTCGGCGGCGATTATTACGACTTCATCAGCTATCCAGACGGCCGCGTGGCCATGCTGGTGGGCGACGTCGCGGGGAAGGGAATGCCGGCGGCGCTGCTTATGTCCAGCCTGCAAGCGCGCGTTCAGGTACTCTTTGACGATCCGACTAACCTGGCCGCGCTCGTGACTCGGCTCAACCGCATTATCACGACCAACTGTCCCACCAACCGCTTCATTAGCTTCTTCATCGCCATTTTGGATCCGAAAACAAACGAGCTGGCGTACGTCAATGCCGGCCACAATCCGCCGCTGCTGGTGCGCCGCGATGGCAGCCTGCAAAAACTGGAAGGAACGGGCTTGATCCTGGGCATCCTGCCGATCGCCAAATACGAACAACAGACTTGCCTGCTCGAACCGGGTGATGTTGTGGTGCTGTTCAGCGACGGTGTGACCGAGGCGACGCGGCCGGATGTGGACGAAGAGTTCGGAGAAGACCGGCTGGCTCAGGCGCTGGCCGAGCTCAAAGATGAATCGGCCCAGGCAATCATCGAGGCCATTAATCAACGCGTCGTCGAGTTCACCAAGGGCGCGCCGCCCGCCGACGACATCACGCTGGTGGTCGCCAAACGGTTGTAGCCGCGGCCACTAGTCGTCTTTGAACAAGGGCTGTCCCGCCAGCGCCATTCTCGCTCCATACAGCGACAACGCCAGGATCGCGATCAGAACGAACGCTGTGGTGCCGAAATACCAGACGCCAACATCGGCGCCGATGGGGAAGGAGACAGTGAGGAGTACCACGAACATCGCGACACTCAGCACCAGCAGTCCAAATCGCATTAGAGCAAAAACCATCACTCCGAAAAACAAGAAGCTAACCGGCCATTCGATCAGAGGATAAGCTGAGTTCGCGGCCAAAATGCCGCTCAAGGCCACAATGCTCACGCCTGCAGCCAGCCATTGTTTCCGGAGAAACGTGCGGCTTAGGAAGATCAGAAACAGAATGCCTAGCGATCGGAAGAGTGCATCGACAACCAGGAACAGGAATTCGCCCGCCGCGAACCGCCCGCTGGTCAGGGTGATCAGTGCCGATGACGTTCGCACCATCGGGACTCCGAGGGGGCGATAGGATAGCGCGCCGAAGTCCTCGATCAGTGCCAGCAGCACTCCCACGGCAACGCCTAGGACCATGTCGCGTCCCACCAGAGGATCGCGCACGCCGCCGGTCAGAATACGGCTCCACGAAACGATGGTCTGTGGCCATTTCCGGCGAACGAAAGGCTCGAAGGACAGGTACATCACCCCTAGCAGGGCTGCTTGGAATATCGAACGCATCAACGCGCGACGGAATAGGTCAGCCTCTCCCTCCCCGGCGACGTGTGCTCCTCCAATCAGCCAAGCCGAGAATCCCATTGCAAATCCGAACAGCGCCAGCCGCATGGCCGCTCGTGTGTCGCCCCGGCCCAGGCGGAGATTGTAGCGCGCGAACGGAAACGATCCCAGGATGATGATGAGCTCTATGACCAGGTAGACCAGATCGCCGGCTGATCTTCCTTCCGGTCCAGGCTCGACATCGGGCAGGACGGTAGTGAAACCAACGGGCTTTCCGTGAAAGGCGGCAGTCTCGATACGGATCGGAATTTCCGGCGCCTCGGGATACGTGCCGCTCCAGGCCGCGCGCACATCCGCCATCACGGGCGGCGTCCATTCGGGCTCTGCGCGAGCGAAGCGTGCAGGATCAAGCCCCGCCGCTGAAAAGAAAACATTCCAATCGGGCGCCGGCCAAGGCCCTTTCGACTCGTCCCGATCGGGAGGCACAGCAGTGAACCCTACCAGCCTTCCCTCGGTGTCCAATCGGATATACAGCATTCCAGGAACATCCAAGGGTGGATCGGTCTGGCTGACGCGCAGGACATCCGGTGTTTCTCGCGGGGCCAGGGATCGAGGACTGGAACGATACCAGAATCCGATGACGGGAGGCCGGCTCACCGCCAGAAATCGCCCGGCGCGATCGCGGAAATGACTGAGCAGGTAGCGCAGATTAGCTATGCGGTAGTTGAATCCGTCGGCGGTCGAAACTCCTCGATCAGGGTAGCCAAGCCTCTGCGCGATATCTCGCGCCTTGTCGGCCAGCGCCTCGGGTGGTTTTTCGAACGGAACTTTGGCCAGTAGTTCGGTCTGTTGGTTGACGACCGCGAAGATGGCGAGTCCGGCCACGATGGCTGCTAGAAATCCTATCGCCCAACCCGGGCTCTCTCCAACCTTTTGTCCGGACGCTGCCACCATCTCGGGCGATGGCGTCTCTCCAGCAGCCAGTGCTTCAGCCAGCGGATCGCCACCCGGCAACGCCGCCAGCGCCGCGAATGCCGAGGCAGGACGAGCACGAGGATCCGGCGTCAGACACCGCAGAATCACGCTCTCCACCACCGGATCGATGTCCTTCACGATGCTGCTCGGATTGGGTGCCGTTCCCTGTTGCGTGAGTTTAAGCAGCTCTTCCCGAGTCGATGCAGCGAAGGGTGGCTTGCCCGTGAACATTTCGTAGAGCACCACGCCCAGCGCATAAATATCGCTCTGCGTCGACACCTCTTTGCCCGAAAGCTGCTCAGGGGCCATGTAAGCGGGAGTGCCGTTGCGCACCTCGGCCCCTTCGATGCTGCCCATTACTCCCGCCAATCCGAAATCTGTGATCAGCACATGGCCGCGGCCGTCGATCATGATGTTGCTGGGCTTCAGATCGCGGTGCAGCACGCCTTTGTCGTGAGCCGCTGCCAGCCCGGCGCAAAGTTTCCGCGCGATTTCGAGCGCCTTGTCCGGCGGCAGCCTGCCGATGCGGCGAAGCAGGGAATGCAGGTCTTCGCCGTCCACGTATTCCATGGAGATGTACGCCAGCCCCTCTGCTTCGCCGATGTCGTAAACGCGGCAAACGTTCGGATGCGAAACCTGTCGTGCGATGCGGACCTCGTTGTTAAAACGCGCCAGAAATTTTGGATCGCGGGCAACTTCGGCTGGCAGGAACTTAAGCGCCACTTGCTGGCTGAGCCTCAGGTCGGTGGCGCGGTAAACCTCGCCCATACCTCCCACGCCGAGCAGACTGACGATCCGATACCGATCGCCCAACAATGTCCCGGGAACGAAGCGGCCTTCTTCACTGGAACTGGACGACGCACCGCCCGCACTGGTGCTGAGTGCGGTTGGAAGCTGCGAGGCCGGCGAACGCACATCCATGCATTGAGTGTCCCAAAATTAGGGACAGTACACTCAAATACCGATTTCAGTCAGTCAGGCCATGGGTTCGTTAACACAAGTCGACCGGGAGGATCTATTGTCCTAAAACCGGGCCAAATTCGAGATGGCAACTATACGTTCTTGTGGTTTACTTTCGAGTGGCCGACCACACACTGAGGAACCCCTGGTACCACTTCGTCAGCACGTCATCGCCGAAGTTTCCCGCGATTCCTCATGACGGTTCCGGTGAAGGCATCCGGCGCTCGTGAAGAGCACCCTCAAAATCGGCAAAGGGCCGGAGGTCGCGCGCATTTAGTAGCCGGCCGATCTCCAACCGATGGCGCCGGTTTGCTTCGACGATGAAAAGGCGTTCTTGAACCGCGTTCACTATTTCCCCCCCCAGGTCAGGTTAAACTTCGGCATTGCACTGTCCGATCTCGTCGGGCAGTGTCCAGAGCTTGAACTGGTATCGATGGCTAGTAGGGGTAATAAGCGCATCCCACCGAAAACCTCCGTTAAGCAACGGGTGCTGGCGACCGTTCGATATCTTGTCGCATTCGGCTGAGGTCGAAATCATAGCCCAAATGGGTTGATGTGCTTGTGCATTAGCGAAGGAACGTGGCTCAGCATTTCGTCTTCAATATGGTGTCGCTCGCTGAGCAAGCTGGCTGTCGCCGGGGAACAGCCGCACGTCGCCTGGGCAATTCATCGAGGTCTCTCCGGGATCGGCGATGCCGTTTCCGCAAGTGGGTAAGCAGTCCGGGCTGTTGGCAAAGGTTTCGCCGCGGCTCACCTCGCACACTCCGTCTCCGGAGTAGGGTTGAGGGATTGGTGGTGAATTCGGCCAGAGCGAAGGCTCACCGTGATCACCCAACACGAACGGGAACCAGATGGTTAGGGTCCATTCCGTGCGGTCAAAGCTTCGGGTCCAGCCGCGGTCATCGAAAATAGCCCCGAGTGGGGGAGCGCCGGCTAGAGCGCCCAAGCTGGCAAAGTCTGGGACGGCGGAACTGTTGGGAGCGACGCGGCCGCCAAAATAGACCAATGACACTAAGGCTTCGTCCTTATCGTAGAGCAGCCACACGCTCGTTATTGCTCGTCTGTCTGCTTCGGCGAGGATGGCATCGAACCTCTCCTTGAGCACATCCTCCTGGTTACCGGTCACCATCCAACGTTCCGTTCTCAGCACGACCTGAGAGGTATGAATGTCTCCGAAATCGTGCGCGTCGATCACGGCCCAGGCGTGACACTCGGGGTTGAGGAAGTATGGACGATGAAGGAACAGGACGCCGTCGAGGATATAGCTGTTGAAGACCCAGTCCTTGTAATCGTTGGCATGCTCGATGGTGTCGAAAAGGTAGCGCCCACCGCTCAGGATGTTACCAGTGGTGGGGTCAAAGTTGATGGGAATGTGCTTGTGAAGCATGCCGGGCCGCGCAGACTGATACATCCGGTCGCGCTCAATCGCCGGGCCAATCTGCGAGGCTGGGAAGCTGGCGGGAAGGGCAAAGTCGCACGTGAAAGCGCCTCGGGCCTCCTTATTCTCCGTTGTGCCATCAGGCTGAGCCAGAGCCAGATGTGGCAGCGCCGTCAGCAGCAACAGCGTGTACAGAACGTCCCGCCTCCGAATCATCAATTGCTTCATAGTGACTTCTCTCCTCTGCCTAGTACCTTAAACACATCGTTTTCATAACTTCTGTAAATGAACAACCAGCTTGGCCAGAGTATTGTTCGCGGTCAGCGCTTTCCCATCGGTGACATCCTGCAGGTAGAAGGTCATGCCATCCGTCACCCACGGGCCCGTTTCCGCCGATCCTTGATTCCCTCCAGAGGCGAAAAGCGGGCCATTCGGGCTGCCGATGTGAACCTCGATACCGTCGGCGTTTGGCGCATTCCAACTGATCGTGGTAGTTCCATCCGCCGCGCCGGTGACCGGGATGGGGTTTGGAGACGCGGCCAGGGATGCTGCATTCCCCGATGCCGGGAGCTCACCGAAGAGCGTTTCCACCGGCAACGCCCGATAGGGAAAGCCAGTTCCCGGAGGAATGTGTACGTCCAGGACCGCTACTGCGCCGGCCTCGGGGCTAGCGTCGGCTTCGACGAGCGTGTAAGTCTGCGGGCTCTTCGGGACGAGCGTCGTGGGATCAACGTCGGCGCCGAACCAGACGATAGTGTTGCCGTTCTCGAGCCGTTGGGCGGCGCCCACTCTATCGGAGTACTTATAAACCGGAGCTCCGGCGCTGGTGCCTGTCTGGTGACGATACTCCCATACCTTAGCCGCCGTCATCGAGCTCCAGTCGAGCGCGAGCTCAAGTGCGCGGGTATAGACTCCGCCTTCAGCGGCCGGCCGCCCGTTTCCGTTGTCGAAGAGGAGAAGATTTCCGTTCTCGAGCATGCGGACGTAATGCTCGTGGTAGAACCTGTCGCTTGGGTT
>Ga0210406_10002650_pt1 | contig 20237 bp, 14 predicted proteins | sample IncBWC30MmetaG_FD_155454 | JGI IMG/M metagenome (GOLD analysis project Ga0210406, IMG submission 155454) | Forest soil microbial communities from Barre Woods Harvard Forest LTER site, Petersham, Massachusetts, United States - Inc-BW-C-30-M | ecosystem: Environmental > Terrestrial > Soil >... | reverse complement strand
CGGGGAGATAGGCAGCATCAGCCAGCCCGATTAGAGCGATGAGCGCCGCGATGGTATAAAAAATTGTTTGCAAACGCGCTCTGGTCATTTGCGATCTCCTCTCGGTTGAATTTTCGCGGGTGGCGAAGCACGGTCAGCCTCAAAAGCCTTCGGGGTTGATTCGGCAAGCGCCGCGTCGATTGCCTCGTGCAAGCGCTCCGGGCTGAAAGGGGGGCGCGCCTCATGATGGTTGATGAAGAGGGTGGGAGTGTTCTTCACGCCGAGCGAGACACCCTCGTCCCTGTCGGAAACGACGCGCACTCTGACTTCGTCGCTCGTCGAATCCTTGCCGAAGCGTTCTACATCCAAGTGGAGGGAACGAGCATACATGCTGAAAAACGGGTGAACGTCCAAAGCTTTACTCCAGACCGGCTGATCCTTGTAAAGCAAATCGTGCATTTCCCAGAAGTGTCCTTGTAAGCCGGCCGCTTCCGCCGCGAGCGCCGCTTCCAGCGCGTGCGGATGCATCTCGAGAGGAAAATTCCGCCAAACAACACTCAGACGCGGGCCGTAATCCTGCTCGAGTTTACTAATTACTTCAGCCTCGGTGGCGCACGATGGACACTCGAAGTCGCCGAATTCCTCCAGCGTAACCGGCGCGCCGCGCTGGCCGCGAACGTGCAGCGGCTCCGGCCCAGCTTCATTGGTCGATAGTCGCGTGACGCGGCCACTTGCAAAAGCGCGTTGCTTCGCACGATAGAATAAGGCACCGGCGCCGACCGTGAGCACCGCAACCGCGGCGATGATGACAAACGGAAGATAGCGCTTCATGGGAAGGCGCAATTGGTTGAGCGTTGGACGCCTTGCTCGCGAAAGCTTTCGGAGTTGGATGCCTTGCTCGCGAAAGCTTTCGGAGTTGGATGCTCGCCACGGCGGAGCCCGTCCATGGCGAAGGCGGGTTGGATGTTTTCCTTGTTCATCGGAGAACCGTTCATCTTTATTCGGAGTTCGCCCGGGAAGCGCACCGATAAATTACGGGTAAGGATAGTGGGTCCGGTGGTTTTCATTGGCCAATAAAGGCGAACGTCGAACATCGAATATCGAATATCGAAAGTTTTTGGGGATAGCGCCGATGCGTAAACGCAAAGCAGCTCCATCCGATTGGATGGAGCTGCTCAGAAAAGCTCGATCGAAGCGAGCGTCTTAGCGCGTCGCGGACCGGCGGCGATAGGCGAGGAAGCCCAACCCAGCTCCTGCCAACGCCAACAGCGCAAACGTGGTCGGCTCAGGCACGACTGTGATCGTGAATGAGGCCCGCGGGATGTCTTCATCCATGAAATTTTGATCGGCGACTGCCCCGGGACGCGGAAGAGTAGTCGTCGTGAAGAACGTGTAAACTCCAGGCGCGGCGCCAGTAATCGAAAAGGTAAGTTGCGAGATCTGGTAGGTGCCAGCCGGAACAAGTGACAGCGGCTGCGTCGTCGCACCCAAATCAGCGCTGGTAGCAAACATACCGGCATCTATGCCCTGAGTCATCATGAAATTGAACTCATTTGGCACCTGCGGCTGGTTCGCATCATTGAACACTAAATAGTTCTCTCCCGTGATGTGGAAAAAACTCTGCGTCCCACCAGCCGTTTCCAGCCAATAGGAGAGACCATACGCACTATAGCCGGAGAAGCTGAGAGAGGTATCAACCTCAAATGTAGCGTTCTGATTGTATATCGTCCCGCCGGGCAGCGCAAACGACAGTGTTTGGCTGTTCTGCGAAAAAGCAGTTCCGGCCGCCATCATTCCGCAGATGATTGTTGTGATAAATAGTGTTTTTTTCATTGGTTGTTTTCTTCTGTTTTTTCCTACGTTTATACGTTCGATTTGTGCGCTTGTATCAAGACTGGAAAATAAATGCAAGCATTTTTTCTGATTTTTTTGAACTTTTTTTGCCCCGAATTCTGTTCAGGATTTGCGCGCTTGTATCAAGACTGGAAAATAAATGCAATACTTTTTTTGGGATTTTTAAAACTTTTTTGACCCCCCTAAATACCCCTCGCGATTCGTGTCGCGCGCGTGACATGTCGCCTCGTTCCAACGCGCGGACATGTCCGCGCAGTCCAAACGGGTCCGCGGGAAGGCTCGCGTAAAAATTACTCGTTAGGCCAGCGCGTGCCGAAGGCGACCCTCACGGGAGACCATTGCCCACATGCGATTTTGTCAAGGCGACGTCACTGCTCGTGAGCGTTCTATTACCGGACAATGTAAACAGGCTTTGAGATCGGGCTGGCCCTCAATTTTCAGAAGCGATCTCATAAATCCAGAGAAACGGCCTGAGGGCAGGCCATCTCCAAGGTTCGTCTTCGATGCGTGCTATGGAGACAGGCCGCCCTCGGCCTGCGAATGACCGGATTAAACTCTTTATGAGATGACTTCTAGACACTTTCGACGCTTCTAGACCTTGCAGTGCCGAAAACCGCCTGAGCTTTTCAACAGTGCAAGATAGGTTCTAGGTACCGACTTGGTGCAGCGCAATGGCTTACACCGAGCGCCGCGGACGCGCGGCAGGCAATGCACCCCCCGCGAACCACTCATTTGTCGGGCGGCTTGGGCGGCTTGTCTAGTCTAATTTCGGCCCCTGCGAAGGGCGCAAGCTCGCTCGCCCTGGTCTGCGCTTCCTTCAGAAGTTCGCGCGCATACAGATCATTCGGGCTCAGCTCCAAAGCGCTTTCCAGGAGCGCGCGTGCCTCATCAGTGCGCGAGTGCGAGAGCAAGTAGCGCGCATAGTGCGCGTAGATGGCGGGAAACGAAGGCGCCAGTCGCAGGGCCTCCTTAAAATGTTGCTCGGCTGCAGCAGTCTGCTTTGACGCATCTTCCACAATTGCGAGATTGACCAACAACACCGGATACCCCGGCACGAGCTGTTGCGCGCGATGGAAATAATCGAGCGCGCCAGCCAAATCGCCTTTGTTCGCCAAAGTGATGCCATAGCTCATCAAGCCGATTCCGTTGCGCGGACTCTTTGACACCACGTCGTGCCAGAGGGTTTCTTCAGTTTTCCAAACCTTGTTTCTTTGAAACGTTGCGTAAGCGTTTGCGCACAGGAAGAGCGCCACCGCGCACGTGACCGCGATCTTCGCCCACGTCCGTTGCCGATCTAACTGGGCGACGAGCAACGCCGCCGCGCCGGCGATCGCAATTACGAGACCGATGTAAGGAAGAAATGTCCGGTGATCGTTCATCACTTCGGCGAGGGGAAAGAGCGATGTGGGCAGAAGCGCGATCAGAAACCAGAGCAGACCAAAGCCAATCAGGCGCGTCTTCCTCCGAATGGCAGTCACGATCGCCGCCGCACTGATACAGAGGAAAAATGCGAAACCAATCCAAAGGCGGGCATCGCCGAATGTGACAAATGGCTTTAAGTCGTAAACGGAGGAAATACCCGTCGGCCAGAAAAACATCTTAAAATAAAGCAGCGCTACGTACGGTTGAGTGACGAGATAGTCGTGCGCATTCACTACCCCAGGACTCCAACTGACTGGCGTCATATGCTTCACGAGCAAGAGCATCACCGCGCAAGCCACAAACGCCGGGGCCGCTTCTTCTAGGCGCCCCGGTGCGCGAGGTCTGCGCCCCGCGACCGCGGGGTCCGGGAAGAGCAAACGAAACACAGCAAAGAGCACGGCGAAGATCGCGGCCGGTGGTTTTGCAAGGATAGCGATTGCGGCCGGGAGAATGTAGAGATGATATCGGCGGAGTCGCGGGAAAGCGACGTACACGGCAAACGACGCAATGATGCCGAGCGCGGACATCACCTCCGAGCAGGCGATGATATAGTTGATTGTGTCAGCGTTTGCGGGGTCAAGCGCGTACCACGCGGCAGCAGCGAGAGCAATCCAGCGGTTACGTGATGAGGCTGCCTCGTACTCGAGCAAATGATGAATGACGAATGCGACCAGCAGCGTGAGTGCGATGAAGAGCGCGAAGATCGAGAGATGAAACCAAAACGGTTGCAGCCCGTGGCCGAGTTGATAGTCAATTGCCAGCAGCGTCGAGACCAGCGGCCGATATGATCGAGTGCTCGGGACCGCGCTAAAGGTTGTCCCGTCACGAAAGAAGAGCGGAATGTTTCCTAGCTGCCGAATGGACGTGTTGTTTACGATCGTGTGCCAGTCGTCGAAGTGAAAGCCGTTGCGAAAATGGTTTGCGTAGGTTGCGAGAATGGCGAGGAGCAATAGCGCACCGCCCAGAGTCACGATGGATTTTTCGCGTTTCACTTTTGCCTTGCCTTCAGGCTGCAAACGAGTTTGTCAACCATTGGTTGTGCAGGTTGGCTAACTTCAAGCTGTTTAAAGCGCTAGACGCAAATGCTCTTTTGTCCCAACGGAGAAACGTAGACCACTTCTTCACCCAGCAAAACGATTTGATTTAACGTGGAGGATTTAGCCTGACCCCGGCGGCGTCGAAGCCGCGAAAGCTTTCGGCGACGATGCTAAAATAACTGCGGCTTTGCTGCCTCAACATTGACCACGCTCGCGGGGGTTCGCATGCGGAGGGAAATTGGCCCCGAACGGTTTCGGGATTTATTTTAGCAACGCGTTGAAGACAACGCGTTCCACCTTCGCGCGCTTCGCGAAAGGTGGATCGGCTTCTCCGAAGACGATGCCAAAACCAACCGCCAAAGGCGCAAAATGGACATTGGGAAAGCAAATTTGGAGTACGGCGACATGTCGCCTCGTTCCAAGGCGCGGACATGTGCGCGCATTCCAGACCACCTGCGAGAAGGCCCGCGGAGAAATTCCTCGTTAGGCCAGCGCAGATCGAAGGTGACGTTTACGGGAGACCATCGCCGACATGCGATTTGGTCAATGCGACGTCGGTAGCGCTGAGGGAACCATCGGCGTTCACATCCTCGCGAAAATTGGAGCCGGTGACCGCTTGACCAACGTGCGATTTTACCAGCGCAACGTCAGTTGCGTTAACGGTTTTGTTTCCGTTCACATCTCCGATCAGAACATTCACGCTCACCGCAGTCGGGGCTAGGACTTGAGAAAACGTATCGGTCACATTGGTTAGGGTGACAGTGATTCTCTGAACATCGGTGACTCCAATGAGATTAACGGTCATGGTATTCCCGGAAAACACCGGGCTCCCAGAGACGCTGCCTATACCGGATGTCACCGCCGCTGAACCGCTGACGACGTTGTTATCAAAGGTAAAGACCTCGGTGTAGTTGCCGCCGCCGCTGCGACACTCCACGCCCGGTTCGCCGCTGAGCGGCAGATTAATATCAAATGTGCCCGCGCCGCCCTGTGTCTTGCGCGAAACGGCGCCGGTGAGCAGCAGATAATTGTAAGCGGCCAGTGTATCAAGACGGCCATATCCAAATGTATTGTTAGGATAGCCGGAACTGCCGCACAGAGTCGAGTTCAGATGGAACGCCGAGTTGTTCAACACGGTTCTTTGCATCGCAACATCGCGATGTAATATCGGCCGCGCCGACAAAAGCACGGCCGCGCCGCCGGCCACATGCGGAGTGGCCATGGACGTGCCGCTGGCAGTCGTATATGCATTATCGGAGGCGTTGCTGGCCGAGCGAGTGCCCGTGCCCGGAGCGGAGATATCGGGCTTTATCCGGCCGCTGCCATCGATAGTAACAGGACCGCGGCTGCTAAAGGAAGCGATGGTATCGGTGCCGGTGCTCAGCGCCCCGGCTGTGTAGGAGGCTGCATAGAGCGAAGGTGGATCTACCACGGTGGAACAACCCGGCCCGGAGTTACCCGCTGCGACCACCATCAGGATGCCAGCAGCGGCTTGAGCTTCGACAGCAGCTTGCAGCGTGTTAGCTGAACAGCCTTCCGAAGGCGGACAACCCCAGGAGTTAATCGTAACATCGGGCGCTAGCGTCGGGTCGCCTTGACCGCCGCCTATCGGGTAAGGCGCCAGGAAGAACTGCATGCACTCGATGTACCTGGCCGGTGTGCCGTTGCCCTGGTCCATGTTGCGGCAACCAATCCACTTTGCGCCGGGCGCCATACCAATCTGGTTGCCCATACCGTCGTCGCCGATCGCAGTGCCAGTGGTGTGCGTTCCGTGGAAGAAGTCATCGCAAGGGAAAGGCGAATCGTTCCCGCAGGGGTTGCCGACACTATCGTGGATGGAGTCATGCCAATTGTAGTCATGGTCGGCAACGACGCCGTTCCAGCCGCGATAATGCGGTTTGAGCGCGTTGTGCGTCCAGCGCTGACCGGTGTCGGCGCTCGCCACAACAACATTCTGGCCGGTGAATCCAAGCGCCCACACCTGAGGCGCGTGCGTGTAAGTAATGCCCGGCTCGATCGTCGCCGGAGCCCCCGGTTGCAAAGGCGCCTCAGTCACCGGGCCTGGTTGAGGAAAGAGATTTTTCACGTGCGGGTTACCTTCGACACGCAGAACATCCGAACGCGCCGCCAGCTCCGATGCGATATCCCGGTTCCCTTTTACCCAGATCAAATTGACTATATAATAAGAGCGATGCTCAATGTTGCGCTCCCGCAACCAGGTCAGAAGCGGCCCCTGCGTCGCCTGCGCCTTGTTCCATAACGCGTCGTGGACGTAGCGGCCTTTCTCCTGCTTTGTTGTCAGCGCCTCTGCGCCGCTCAGATCAGACTGGTCGCTCAGGACAACCAGAAATTCCGCCTGCTTGCCATCGGCGGTATGTTGGAGGACCCAGGGAGCAATCTTGCTCAGGGCAAGCTTTCGATCTTGTGGTGCGCCGGGTTGGCTCAAAGCGCGCGATGGCGCAATAGCCCAAAGCGCAGCCGCAGCGGCCGCTGCGAAGAGTAGCAGTGAAACGGCACGCCGTAGCGGCCTCGATTTGGATGTAAGTTTTGTGTTAATAGCGTTCATTTTCTTGTGCGTTTACGAAACGCGGCTTAAGCCAAATTGTTTCTATCTGCCATTTATTTTCGCGCATCTCATCGAAACGATCGGTCAGCCCGCACTCAACTCGCTTTTCGTTAGGCCAGCGCAGATCAAAGGTGACGTTTATGGGAGACCGTCGCCGACGTGCGATTTGGTCAGGGCAACGTCGCTGCTCGAGAGTGAACCATCGGCGTTTACATCCTCGCGGAAATTGGAGCCGGTGACCGCTTGACCAACTTGCGATTTTACCAATGCAACGTCGGTGGCGTTAACGATTTTATTCCCATTCACATCGCCGACCAGAACGTTCATGCTCACCGAAGTCTGCGGCAGGACATGCCCGTTCCCATCACTCACGTTGCTTACCGTAACAGTGATTTTTTGGACATCGACAACGCCAGTGAGATTGACAGTCATGGTGTTGCCCGAAAACGTGGGGCTTCCCGAAACGGTGCCCGTGCCGCCGGTTACTGCGGCTGAGCCGCTAACCACATTCGTGTTGAACGTAAACACCTCTGTATAGTTGCCGCCGGTGCTGCGACATTCCACCCCCGGTTGGCCAAACAGTGGCAGACTAATATCGAAAGTCCCCGCGGCGCCGTGCATTCTTCGCGAAACCGCGGTGGTTAGCTCCGGCAATAAGAGAGCCTGCTGCGCCGCGGCGAGTATATCTATTCGGCCCCAGCCGTAAGTGTTGTTTGGAACGACTGGAGTCCCGCCATCACAAGTACCATTCAAAATATGAGCTGCATTATTGCTGAGCAATCCTTCGCTCGTCGCCCAATCATGGATGAGTGATGTGTTGGAGGAAAGGAGCAGCGCCGTACCTCCGGCAACATGTGGCGTGGCCATCGACGTGCCACTGGCGAAGGTATAACAAGTGTCACATGAATTGCTCGCCGAGCGAGTGTTGGTGCCGGGCGCGCTAAGGTCGGGCTTAAGCCGGTTGCTACCATCGGCCGTGACCGGACCGCGGCTGCTGAATGAAGCAATCGTATCGGTGCCGGTGTTCAACGCGCCAGCGGAATAAACATACCCGGAGGTCCCCGGCGGAGTCGAGACCGTCGAACACGCTGGGCCCGCGTTACCGGCGGCGACCACCATGATGATCCCGGCGGCGCGCTGCGCCTGCACTCCCACTTCCAGCGTGTTAACCGAACAACCTTCTGAAGCTGGACAGGTCCAGGAATTCGTAGTGATGTGCGGAGCCAGGGTGGGATCGCCTTGATTTGGATTGCCACCCACTGGGTAAGGCGCCAGGAAGAACTGCATGCACTCGAGGTACCTGGTCGGTGTGCCGTTACCCTGATCCATGTTTCGGCAGGCAATCCACTTTGCGTGGGGCGCCATACCGATCTGGTTGCCCGTACCGTCATCGCCTATCGCTGTGCCAATGGTATGAGAACCGTGAAAGAAGTCGTCGCAAGGGAACGGCGAATCGTTCCCGCAAGGGTTGCCGACGCTGTCGTGAATACTGTCGTGCCAATTGTAATCGTGATGCCCGGTTGTGCCGTCCCACCCACGATACTGAGGCTTAAGCGCGTTATGCGTCCAGCGAACGCCCGTGTCGGCGCCGGCAACAACAATGTTCTGTCCGAAGTACCCAAGCGCCCACACCTGCGGTGCGTGCGTGTAAGTGATTCCTGGTTCGACTGTGGCTGGTGCATTAGGTTGCGCCTTCTCGACAGGACCAGGTTGAGGCAGGTCATTATGGATAACCGGATTGCCTTCGATGCGCCCAACATCTGGCCGCGCCGCCAACTCCAACGCAACATTACGGTCTCCTTTCACCCAGATAAAATTCACTATATAATAAGAGCGATGCTCAATGTTGCGCTCGCGCAACCATGTTAAAAGCGGCCCTTGTGTCGCCTCCGCCTTGTTCAATAACACGTCGCGCACGTAACGGCCTTTCTCCTGCTTTGTTGTCAGCGCCTCTGCACCGCTCAAGTTGGCCTGCTCACTAAGGACAACCAGAAATTCCGCCTGCTTGCCATTCTCAGTGTGTTGGAGCACCCACGGAGCAATCTTGCTCATTGCAGCGCTCTGACCCTGTGCGTGCGATTGGCCGAAGGCCCAAAGCGCAGCCGCAGCAGCGGCGCCAAAGAGAAGCATTGAGACGGCACGCCGTAGCGGGCCCGGTTTGGATGTAAGTTTTGTTTTCATAGCGTTCATTTTTGCCCGAGGATTTCCCCTTTCATTATGGGGACTTTTTTCATTGGGAAATTTTCTTCCCGTCTATTCTGACGAGGTAAAAAAATCTCTTACCTTTTGCGGATCATGCTACCGGAACGGCCAAGTGGATGTCACGCTTTTTTTTCTCTTTTCCCAAAACGCCGCTAACTTTCGAGCGCGGTCCCGCCATCGCGGGATTGCCGCTGTTTGCACGACGCGGCATGCCGTGTGATTGCAAAAGCGCGGATGTGTCCGCGCACTCCAACGTTACCCGACGCGGCGCGCCGTCCCTTCAGTTGCGGGGCGGGCGCTTCGCCTGCCACCTCCGAGAACTTGGGGCGGCCGCACGATTTCCATTCGCCTCAGTGCTCGGCAAGCGATGCGCTTGCCCTACAACAATCCCCGTAATTGCACTTTGCACCGGTAACGCAACGCTCAGAATTTTTTGCTTCCACCGGGCGTCGCATCGATTTCGGCACGCAAGTGTTCCGAACTAAAAGGAAGGCCCAGCTCCCGACCGTTGATGAAGAGCGTTGGAGTAACCTTCACGCCACGCAAGACGCCTTGTTGTCCCTCCCAAAAGACACGCGCTTTGACTTCATCGCTGTTCGAATCTTTGGCGAACCGCTCCACATCCAGGCCGAGGGAACGAGCATACTCAGTGAAAAGCCGTCCCGCAGTCGCGGGATCAGAAGCTTTGCTCCAGACTGCCTGATTTTTGTAAAGTAAATCGTGCATTTCCCAGAAGTGTCCTTGCAAGCCGGCCGCTTCGGCAGCGAGCGCCGCCCCGATCGCATGCGAATGCATCGCCAGAGGATAATGCCGGAAGACCACGCGCAGCCGGTGCCCGTAGTCCTGCTCGATTTGACCAATTACGGCAGAAACCGTGGCGCATGTTGGACACTGGAAGTCGCCGAATTCTTCCAGCGTGACCGGCGCGTCTGGGTCGCCGCGAACGTGCAGCGGCTCGGCTTCGACTTGACCGGGCGATCCGGCGACTGCGGGACTGCCAACCGCACTCGTGCGCTGCTTCGCGCGGTAGAGTATCGCACCGGCGCCGGCCGCGAGCACTGCAACCGCGGCGATGATTACGAACGGAAGATAGCGCTTCATGGAAAGATCAGCGGATTTTCAAGGACATTGCCAACATCGGCAACTGACTATTTTCCAACGCCGACCGGGGGCCGCTTTTCCTCGCCTAAGATTTGAGCAGCGTTTACCAGCGCGACGTGCGAGAAGGCTTGCGGAAAATTGCCGAGCTGCCGTTTGCCGATCGGGTCGTATTCTTCCGAAAGCAAACCGAGATCATTTCGCAGACCGAGCAAACGCTCGAAAAGTTCGCGTGCTTCCGTTTCGCGGCCAATGCGATGCAAACAGGAGGCCAGCCAGAACGAGCACGGCAGAAAAACGCCTTCACCTCCGGGCAATCCATCAACACCCTCTTCTTCCGGTCGATAGCGAACCACGAAACCATCTCGCATGAGCTCGCGTTCGATCGCCTCGATTGTCCCGCGCACTCGCTTGTCGGTAAATGGCAGGAACCGCGCGAGCGGCAGCATGAGCAAGCTCGCGTCGAGAGCATCCGATCCGTAAAACTGAGTAAAAGCTTTCTTCTTCGTACTGTATCCCCGCGCGCAAACTTCCGCATGGATTTGATCGCGAATTTTCTTCCACCGACCGACATTTCCTGTGGCCGTGCATCCGCATTCCTCCACCAGTTTAACAGCACGGTCGAAGGCCACCCACGCCATCATTTTGGAATGGGTGAAATGTTTCGGGCCGCCGCGCACCTCCCAAATTCCCTGGTCCGGCTTGTTCCAATTTGATTCGAGAAAATTTATCAAGGCGACCTGCAGGCGCCAATCGGTCTCGCGGTTTTCGATTCCCGCCTGGTGCCCCCGATACATCGTGCCCAACACTTCGCCATAGACATCGAGCTGAAACTGATTGGAGGCAGCGTTGCCAATGCGCACCGGCTTTGAATTTTCGTAACCGGATAACCAGCGAATCTCGAACTCTTCCAGACGGCGTTCGCCGCGCACGCCGTACATGATTTGCATTTGATCGGCACTGCCGGCAATCGCGCGCAAGAGCCATTCGCGCCAGCTCTTTGCTTCGTCGTGATAACCGGCGTTGACCAGGGCAACGAGCGTGAGAGTCGCATCGCGCAACCAGCAGTAGCGATAATCCCAATTGCGCACGCCGCCGATTTCCTCGGGCAAGGATGTGGTCGCCGCGGCAACGATTCCACCGGTTGGCGCAAACGTCAGGCCTTTGAGGACGATGAGCGAACGAACAACCGCATCATGCCACGGAGTTTTGGGGTGGCACCGCGTCGCCCATTTTTTCCAATATCCTTCCGCGTCGCGCAATGAGTGGTCCGGAGTCACTTTTTTCGGAGGGTCCAAGTGTGACGCGAACCAGGTGAGCACAAACGGAACGCGCTCACCTTTCTTGACAGTGAATTCGGCGACCGTGGTCAAATCTTTGCCCCGCGTTTTCACCGGCGTGCGCAAAATGAGTCCGTTCGGACCGGCGATCGCTTCCAATCCGCCGTGCCCCGTTCGCACCCACGGAATGGTACGCCCGTAATCGAACCGAATGATCAGCTCCATCTGCATCGCGACTTCACCGCTAATTCCCTCAACGATGCGAATCAGGTCGGGATTTTCGCCGCGCGGCGGCATGAAATCGATCAGACGCACGGCACCATCTTTTATTTCGATTTCAGTTTCGAGAATCAATGCATCCCCGCGATACCGGCGAGTTGTTCTCTCGATCTTTTCTTTCGGCCAAAACCGCCAGTGGCCGTTGTCGCTGGTGCCTAACAACGACGCGAAGCAGGCACCGGAATCGAAGCGTGGAAGGCAAAGCCAATCCACACAGCCATCGCGACTGACCAGCGCGGCGGTCTGCGTATCGCTCAAAAACGCATAATCTTCGATCTTCGTCTGTCCGTTCTTCATTCTTAATCCTGCCCCGCTACTTGCTCCAAGTAGCCGGGCTACTTTCCGGCGAGCTTGGCGATGCCGTCACGCGTCAAGCGGAACACCGTCCACTCCTCGCACGGCGCTGCGCCGAGTTTCTTGTAGAACTGAATCGCCGGTTCGTTCCAATCGAGCACGGCCCATTCCATTCGGCCGCAGCCGCGTTCGTGCGCGATTTTTGCCAGATGCACAAGCAGCGCCCGGCCATAACCTTTGCCGCGTTGTTCCGGCCTAACGAATAAGTCTTCGAGATAGAGCCCGCGGTGGCCGAGCCATGTCGAAAAGTTGTGAAAGAAGACTGCGAACCCGACCGGCGTTTCTTCTTCAAAAGCGAGCAGAACTTCCGCGGCAGGTCGCGGACCGAATAAAACATCGACCAGCTGTTCCTCAGTCGTGGTGACTTCATTTGGCGCCCGTTCGTACGTCGCCAGCTCGCGGATCAACTCCAAAATGACTGGGACATCGGCAACCGTGGCCGGGCGAATGCTTAGGCTGCGTTTTACGCTGACAAGATCCGATCTTTTCATGGTGAAGTTTTCACCGATTTCAATTGGTAGATTCTAAATTCCGACGTCGTTTCCATCAGCGTCGCATTTTCGGCAAGATGTTGCGCGAACGCATCGTAATAATCCAGCCACCATGATGTGTCTTTGGTAAAAACGAGATAGCTCGCACCCCGGCTCCTCAATTGTTCCAGATCGGCAATCGCCTGCGCGGTCTCCCTCGGCTCGCCGTTGTAGATGCCCTCCTTCTCCGGAAAATGCCAGCCTTTGCGTTCAGCGTAGTAAAAAACAGTCGGGTCACCATTGTCGGCCGCGGCGATCAACGAATTCTTTGGCGTTATACGATTTAATTCCAAACCGAGATCGCGCAGTGCGACTGAGGAAGGCGATCGATACAACGATCGCACGTACGCGAACGCAAGCGCCGCAAATAGAGCGGCCAGTAAGATCGACAACGCGACCCTAATTTTTCTCGCAGAAAGTTTTGATCCGACAAATGCGCAACCGGCGCCGCCGAAGACTGCGGCGATCGGCACCAGCGGCAATTGGTACCATTGATGTCGATTGCCGTAGCCAACTACGATGATGAAGACAACCATCGCCGCGAGCCACCAATGAAAAAGGGGCACGCGCCCTGTTGATCTCACCACGGGACGAGTCCGTGCCGCCGCGGCGACCGGACTTGTGACGAACGCCCCGAGGAGCGCGAGCGCGAAAAGCACGGGCGTGAGACTCGACGTCGCTATTTGTTTCGCGATCTTCCAATACCAACCCGTGGTCATGATCTGAATGCCGCCCGCCCCAAAAAAGTGATGCGGATAAAATCTCCCGGCGATCTGATGTGCGTGCCAATACCAAATAGCCGAAGGAACCAACGCGATCGTCGCGAAGAGAGCCAACAGTTGTAGCGGCGGTCTGTGACCGTCGCATTCTTTCAAGAGAATCGAGCGGCGGTCATAGACCGCCGCTACAGTTAGGCAAGCCATCGGTGCGCCAATCATCGCGCTCGGCAACTTAATCAAAATCGACAACGAAATCAGAATTGCCGACGCAAAGAAAAATCTTTTCTCCTCATGCTCGATCCAGCGCAGGAAAAAATACAAACCGATGATCGCCAGACTGAGCGAGGGAACATCGGGCATGAACTCGCGACTGGCGAAAACGTTCAGCGGCGCAAAGCTGTAAAAAAATAGCGCCCACGTTGCCGCGGCGCCGTCGAAGATTTCGCGGACGAGAAAAAAGAAAAACGGCAGCGACGCAGCAAAGAAAACAATCGCTTGGCCCCGTCCGATCCACTCATGAACGCCGGCAAGTTTGTAACAAATTGCGGCCAGAAACGGCAGGATCGGAAATTCCGTTCCGACATAACCGGGCGCATCGCCCGCCCAATCAATTTGCGGATAAGCGAAATGAAAACCGTTTTCATAATAATTTCGCGCGATGGCCGCGACGTCGCCTTGCCGCCAGCTCCAATTGTCGATATACGGCTGATTGATCGCGATCAGCCGCACGGCGACAGCCATGAGGCCGATGGCAACTACCCAATGTCCACATCGATAGTTTACTCGCGAAAGCTTTCGGAGTTGGGAACCACGCATGATTCGCGTCTTGACAAACAGCCCCGGCAAAGTCAATCGAGTACGCGACCCGAATGAAAATGATAAGCCGCGCCGTAGCACAGACATCTTGTTCGCCACCGGGCGGGCTGGAAGTCTGTGCTACAATCGCCCTCGTACTGGTTCTAGGCTTTACCACCGCCAAGTCGCGCGCCCAAAACGAGCCGATTCTTGTGCCCGACGTGGTCGATTACGCAAAATTGCTTCCCCTTTTGCCAGACCCGCCGCCGGGGTGGAGCGCGGACAAGCCGGAAGGATCAACCGCCGACGTGGGCGGATTTAGAATTACCAACGTGCATCGCGATTACCGCAAAGGCGAGGGCAATAAAGTCCCGACTGCCGCGATCAGTATCCTCGATTCGGCAGCGAATCCGGATTACGTTGCGGCAACGACCGCGGCGTGGAATTTCAAAAGCGAAACGGCGGAAGGTTACAGCAAGTCCGTCACGATCAATGGAAATCCCGGCTTCGAGGCGTATGAAATCGAAGGCAAACACAGCACGCTTTGGCTCATGATTGCGAAACGCTATTTTTTGCAGATCGAATTGCAGAACCAGGACCCGAAGGAATTGCAGGAATGGCTTAAACGCGTCGATCTGAAAAAGCTGGCCGCGATCAAGTGAGGCTGTAGCCGCCGCCCTGTGGGCGGCGCGCGCACTTCGCACAGCGAAGCGGCTACAACATTATTTTCTTTCCGCTTCGCCGAGCATCGGCACAAAGCGCACTGGCAGGGTGGCACTTTCCTTCAACTGACCGTTCTTCTTTTCTAGAAGGTACAGCTCCTGAGCGAACTGTTCACCGACGGGAATAATCATGCGCCCTCCGTCTTTGAGTTGTTCTGTCAACGACTGTGGAACGCGGTCCGGCGCGCAAGTAACGATGATTGCATCGAATGGCGCCTGTTCCGGCCTGCCCTTGTAACCATCGCCTGCTTTCACGTGAACATTCTTGTAACCAAGACGTGCGAGCGTCGCCTTGGCGTTCTTCACGAGCGGTTGGATAATTTCAATCGTGTAAACCTCCCCGACCAATTCGGCTAGAATCGCGGCTTGATAGCCTGACCCGGTGCCAATTTCCAAGACACGATCTTTGGCTGACAGTCGCAATTGTTCGGTCATGAATGCAACAATGTACGGTTGCGAAATGGTTTGGCCGTGACCGATCGATAGCGGCCCATCGGTATAACTTTCGGCGCGCACACCTAGCGGCACAAACTCTTCGCGCGGCACTTTCACCATTATGGCCAGCACGCGCTCGTCGTGAATCCCCCGCGGCATCAATTGCTCTTGCACCATCCGCTGCCGCTCGATTGCGAAATCTGAAACCGGCGCGGCCTTTTGGCCGCAACCCGCCGCAGCAAACACCGCAACAATCAAAAATTGCGAAATCCAGTGCACCCGACACATTCCTTGTCATTCCGAGCCAAGTCGAGGAATCTGATTATTAGAATGGACGAGCGAAAAACACTCGAGCAACGCGCGCAAATGACGGAGATCGAACGTCTGCGTCATTCTACCGCACACGTACTCGCTACGGCGATCTTGCGGATCTGGCCGGAAGCGCAGTTCGCGGCCGGGCCACCGGTGGAGAACGGTTTTTATTACGATGTCGATCTTTCGCACCGGATTTCGCCCGAGGATTTCGAGAAGATCGAGGCGGAGATGAAAAAGGAGATCAAAGCGAATCATCCGTTCGAGCGCATGGAAGTTTCGCGTGATGAAGCGCTCGATCTCGGAAAGAAAGGCCGGCTCGCCGCGCTTTCGGATCGTGATCAACCGAGCAAATACAAGATCGACATCGTCGAGAACATTCCGCCTGACGAAAAAATCTCATTCTATCGTAACGGCGATTTCATCGATCTCTGTGCCGGCCCCCACGTCATGCGCACGGGAAACATCGGCGCGTTCAAGCTCACAAATGTGGCGAGCGCTTATTACAAAGGCGACGAAAAGAATCCGCAGCTCCAGCGCGTTTACGGGACGGCCTTCAAAACGAAAAAGGAGCTCGACGACTATTTCGCGATGCTCGAGGAGGCGAAGAAGCGCGATCATCGGAAGCTCGGCAAGGAACTGGAGAGAGATTTCGTTTTGGATGAAGACGTCGGTCCCGGTTTGCCAATGTGGCTGCCGCGGGGGGCTGCAATCATCGAAGAACTCGAGAAACTCGCAAAAGAAACAGAGTTCGCTGCCGGTTATCAGCGCGTTCGCACGCCGCACATCGCGCGCGAACAACTCTACAAAAAGAGCGGTCACCTTCCCTACTATGCCGAGTCGATGTTCCCGCCAATGACCTTGCTTGAAGACAAGGATAAGAAGCAGCTTGAAAAGGCGAATGCGATCATCGCTTACTTCGAAAACTATAGCGGAGAAGTTTGGGACCAAGTTCTTCACGAGGCGAAGTCAGGCAATCTCTCGGACGCTGCCACCAAGGAGGACTTGTTTACCCGACTTGAGTTAGTTCGAGCCGCGGAGCGAGCGGATGAAGCCAAGCTGAGAGAGTTAAAGCAATTCGCGGCCTCTATTGGTGATCGCTACTACCTCAAGGCGATGAACTGTCCGCATCATCACAAGTTGTTTGCGGCGGTGCCGCGGAGCTACCGCGATCTGCCGTTGCGGCTCGCGGAATACGGGACGTGTTATCGCTACGAGCAGAGCGGCGAACTCTTTGGGCTCATGCGGGTGCGCTCGATGCAGATGAACGACGCGCACATTTATTGCACGCCCGAGCAGTTCGAAACGGAGTTCAACGCCGTAAATGAGATGTATCTGAAATATTTCAAGCTCTTCGGGATCGAGAAATATCTGATGCGCTTTTCCACGCACGATCCGTCCAAGCTCGGACAAAAGTTTGTCGATGAACCAGAGCTTTGGAAACAAACCGAAGAGATGACGCGAAACGTGCTGAAACGTTCGGGCATCAATTACATCGAAGTGCCTAACGAAGCGGCGTTTTACGGCCCAAAAATCGACGTGCAAGCCTGGAGCGCGATCGGGCGCGAGTTTTCCATCGCCACCAACCAGGTCGACTTCGCGCAGCCGCGTCGATTCGACCTGCGCTACAAAGACCGCGATAACATCGACAAAATTCCTCTCTGCATCCATCGCGCGCCGCTCGGAACGCACGAACGCTTCATCGGGTTCTTGATCGAGCATTACGCCGGCAACTTCCCGCTCTGGTTATCGCCTGAACAAGTTCGCATTCTGCCGATTGGCGATGAATCCAAAGTGCTCGAATATTCGATGTCGATCTTAAATGAACTCCGCGAGCACCAAGTCCGCGCCGAAATCGACACGAGCACCGACAACATCAACGGCAAAATCCAGCACGCCGAGAAAATGAAAGTCCACACCATGTTCGTCATCGGCAAACGCGACCTGGAAGCCGACGCCGTCAGCGTCCGCATCCACGGCAAAGGCAATCTCGGCGCGAAGCCGCGCGCCGAAGTCATCGCCAACATTTTATTGTCGATCAAAGAGCGACACGCTTAGAGCATTGTAACCAAAAGGCGCTCAGCGCCTCTTTCGCTTTTTCGTCGGCAGTTTTTTGCGCTTTGTCTTCGCGAATTCACGCAGTTGTTTTTCGCTCATCGATTTCGCCATTCCTCTGGAAGTGCCTTGAGCGATTTCTTGGAACGCGTTTCGCGGCGAGCGCGGCGCCAGCGGCCATTTGTTGTCTCTTTGATCTTGCAGGCATACAAATGTTTCGCTCGTGAAAGCCGGAATGGATTTGTTTTAGTTCGCGGCGCTTTTGCGCCAGAAAAGATAAACCGGCAAACCGGTGAGTACAATCGCGATTCCGATTCCCGAGGTAGCCGGCGCGAGCCAGGCAAGATCGACAATCAACAATCCGGCGAGCAAGATCGAGATGAGCGGGACGATCGGATAACCCCAGGTCCGATACGGGCGCTCGGCCTGGGGAGATTTGTTTCGCAAAACAATGACAGCGCCAACCAGCAACAGATAAAAAAGAAGATCGGCCGAAACGATGTACTCGAGCAATTGCGTGTAAACGTTTCCGTAGGCGATCTTCCCTGCTGAATCGGTAGTCATTGTGCGCGGCAAAGTCAGAAATGCCGTCCAAATTCCTTGCGCGACCAGCGCTGCCGCTGGCACGTGAAGCGCGTTGGTCGTGGCGATTTTTTTGAAAAACAGGCCGTCGCGCGCCATCGCATAATAAACGCGGGCGCCGGCCAGGATGAGTCCGTTGTTGCAGCCGAAAGTCGAAATCATGATCGCCGCTGCCATACACATCGCGCCGGGATGACCGAAGACGGTGCTCATCATTGCTACGGCGACGCGATTCTGCGGCGCGTGTTGAATTTCCGGAAACGGCAAGACCGCGAGGTAAGCGACGTTAGCGAGGACATAGAAGACGACGACGATGCCGCAACCAAACAGCAATGCACGCGAGAGATTTCGTCCGGGTTCGCGCACTTCACTGCCGATAAACGTCACGTTCGTCCAGGCGGTCTGAGCGAAGAGCGGGCCGACCATGGCCTTGCCAAACAACAACGCGAGCGCCAATCCGCCGACAATGGTAAATCCGGGCTGCGCGATTTGCGGACTCCAACCGTTGGCCCACGAATTCCACCACTCGGCTGAGCGGGCGGCGCTGTTCGCGCTCCATCCCAGCGCAAGTCCAACTACCACAACGGCAGCGAGCGCCGCTGTCTTGGCAAACGTAAATGTGTTTTGCACCAGCTTTCCGATTTGCAGTCCGCGCGTGTTCGTCCATGTCAGCAAGGCAATCAATCCAATGGCGACGACTTGTTCCATCGACAAACTGATGGCATAGCCGCGGCTTAGCGAGATTGGGGCAACGAGATAATTGTCCGACGCGACCGCGGGAATGAAAACGCCGAGAAACTTTCCGAACGCAATTGCCACGGCCGCGATCGTTCCCGTCTGCACGACGAGAAACAGCGTCCAGCCAAATAAGAAGCCCAACGGCGCGCCATAAGCTTCGCGCAGAAAAACGTAAACGCCGCCGGCGCGCGGCATCATCGTCGCGAGCTCGGCGCAACAAAGTGCGCCCGTAATTGTCATCAAACCTGCCACGCCCCAAGCCAGCAACAACCAACCAGGCGCCCCGATCAAGCGCGCCGATTCCGCCGAGGTGATAAAAATTCCCGAGCCGATCATCGAGCCCATCACGATCATCGTGGCGTCGATCGGACCGAGCGCGCGGACGAGGCTCGTCGCCTGGCCATTTTCGATCTTGTCACTCATGCGATCACTGGCCGGTTGTAGCGCGCCCGGCCAGGAGAGCAATGCGAAATGACGAAACCCGAATGATGAATGACGAATGAATGACAAAACCCGAATGACGAAATGTTCCTTCAGCCAGCACCGCGCCCTTTTCGAGCTTCGCCATTCGGATTTATTTCGTCATTCGGCATTCGTGCGTCGTCATTCGGATTTCACGAAGATCTCTCCGGCGCGCGAATTGTTACACCTTCTTTTTCAAGCTGCGATCGCAGCGCGCACGCAAAGTCCACGGCGCCTGGCGTGTCGCCGTGAACACAAATTGTCTCCGCCCGGACATCGACATCTACTCCATCGACCGATCGAACCTTGCCGTCGCGCAGCATTCGCAACACGCGTTCGGCAGCTTCCTCAGGATCGTGCAGCAGGGCATCCGGTCGCGAGCGCGGGACCAGCGCCCCGTCGCTCAGATAATTGCGATCGGCAAAAACTTCGGGTGCAATTCTTAATCGATTCGCTTGACCAGCGGAAGCGAGCGCGCTCTTCGCTGGCGCGAAAAGAACCAGCGTTCGATCGATCACCGCAATCGCGCGCGCCACTGCCTCGGCCAGACCAGGATCGCGCACCGCCATATTATATAGAGCCCCATGCGGTTTTACATGATTTGGCCGAACACCGGCGGCCTCGGCAATTGCTTGAAAAACGCCAAGTTGATACGTCACCGCGTCAAAAACTTTATCGGATGCGACCGGCAATTCTTTTCGGCCGAAGTTTTCGCGATCGAAAAGGCTCGGATGTGCCCCGACCGCAACGCTGTGATTGCGAGCAGCCTCGATTGATTCGCGCATGGTGTTGGCGTCGCCGGCGTGACACCCGCAC
>Ga0210406_10002648_pt1 | contig 20238 bp, 17 predicted proteins | sample IncBWC30MmetaG_FD_155454 | JGI IMG/M metagenome (GOLD analysis project Ga0210406, IMG submission 155454) | Forest soil microbial communities from Barre Woods Harvard Forest LTER site, Petersham, Massachusetts, United States - Inc-BW-C-30-M | ecosystem: Environmental > Terrestrial > Soil >... | reverse complement strand
ATCCGCCCAGCAATAGCGCTCGGAGGGATTGTTAGTTGAATCCAATACTTCGCGGCGTCCATATGCTTCTCCTGCTCGCGCTGCTTTTCGCCCTGCCCGCGCAGGCGCAAGACGCCGCGCCACCTGGGCCGCCGCCCAGCCCCGCGCCCGCCGCCGCAGAGCAAGCCGAAGCGCAAACTCCTCCTCCGTCCTACGAAATCACCGGCACCGCCCGCAGCGGCAAAACTCCCCTGCCCGGCGCAACCGTAACCGCCTCGAACACTCTTACCGGCAAAAAATATTCCGCGATTACCGATACGGAAGGCAAATTCACCTTTACAGGCATCGCCCGCGGCCGCTACGTCCTCCGCATCGAATTCATGGGCTTCTCTCTCTTCACCCGGGAAGTCGTTCTCAATCCCACAAATCCCTCCGGGAAAATTGACGCCGAATTGATTTTAGCCTCCCGCGAACAGCAACAATCGAACAACGCCAATAACGCCGGCGTCGCCGCAGGCCGCGGATTTCAGAGCCTCGCTCTCGACAGCGCCCTATCCACTCTTGCGGGAGGCAATGCTGGGCTTGGCGGCAACGGCGCCTCGCAGAACTCCGGCGATTTCACCGCTCTGCCGCTCAACGGCGCGGGTGCCGAAGGCCCTACGGAATCCATCAGCATTAGCGGCGCGCAGGGACGTACCCAGGATTTCGGCGGCGGAAGTGAACAGGATCTCCAGGATCGCATCCAGGAATTCCGCGACCGAATGCAGCGCGAAGGCTTCGGCGGCCAGGGTAGCGGCCCCGGCGGTGCTGGCGGCCAGGGTGGCGGATTTGGTGGTGGCCCCATCGCGATCGGCCGCATGGGTGGGCGCGGCTTCAACATCAACCAGCCCCACGGCGTTCTCTATTTTTCCGACGACACTTCCACTCTCGACGCCACTCCTTTTTCGCTCAGCGGATTTCCCATTGCCAAATCGCAATACAACCAGGCCCGCTTCGGCGCGAACGTCGGAGGCCCTTTGAAAATCCCAAAACTCTTCGATGGCGGCAACAAATGGTTTTTCTTTGCCGGCTGGAACGGCTCGCGCGGCGACACTCCCTACGACGCCTTCTCCACCGTTCCGACGCTCGACGAACGCAACGGCAATTTCTCAAACGCCAGTTACAACAACGGCGCGCCCGTGCAGATATTCAATCCCGTCAACGGCCAGCAATATCAATTCAACGGTGTCCCCAACGCGATCGACCCAACGTTATTCAGCACCGCCGCAAAATCGCTTTTGCAATTTATCCCGTTGCCCAATATCCCGCTCACGTCCACCGGCCAGAACTTCCACTTCGTCACTTCCGACGCCAGCAACTCCGACGCAGTCATCTTCCGGCTCGTCCACAATTTCGGTTCCAGTCCCGGCCCAGGCCTTTTCCCGGGAGGTGGAGGCGGAGCAGGCGGTGGACGCGGTGGCGGCCGCCGTCAAAACAACATCAATTTCGGCCTCAACTGGACGCGCACTTCCACCGGCATCGTGAATCCTTTTCCCTCCCTCGCCGGCGGCACCAGCACGCAGGGCCTGAACGCCAGCGCAGGCTGGGTCTACGGAAAAAATCGTGTCACGAATAATCTTCGCTTCAACTACAATCACAATCACGTTTCGACGACCAATCTCTTTTCCAACGTCACTGACGTTGCCGGCCCCGGCGGCGCCGGAATCACCGGCATCTCCAACGCTCCTTTCGACTGGGGTTTGCCGGGAATCAGCTTCACTTCCTTCGGTGGTTTCAACGGCCCAATCCCGCGCCGCGAACTCGATCAGACTTACTCCATCTCCGACACTCTCAACTGGAATCACGGCAAGCATTACTGGCGCCTCGGCGGAGACTATCGCCGCATTTTTCAGAGCTTCCAGTCCGCCAGAAACGCTGAAGGAAGTTTTGTCTTCACCGGCTTCGCCACTTCACAATTCGCCACTGGCAGCACCCAACCCGTCGCCAACACCGGCTATGATTTTGCCGATTTCCTGCTCGGCTTCCCCCAGCAGACTTCATTGCAATTCGGTGCTACTGCTTACAATTTTCGCGCCAACTCCTTCGACTTCTTCGCCCAGGACGACTGGCGCATTCTTCCAAGCCTCTCGCTGAACCTCGGCCTCCGCTACGAATACATCGGCCCCTATACCGAAGCACAGGATCGCATCGCCAATCTGGAAGTCGGCCAGGGCTTCACAACCGCCGTGCCCGTCGTCCCAACCGGCGCTGTGCTGCCGGTCGGTTCCCCCACTCTCTTGACCTCTTCGAATCCCGCCCTCGTTAATCCCGACCGCAACAATTTCGCTCCGCGCATCGGTATCGCCTGGAAGCCGGCGCAGAAAACCGTCGTCCGCGCCGGCTACGGCATCAACTACAATCTTGCCCAGTACGGCGCGATCATTCAGAATTTTGCCTTTCAGCCTCCCTTCGCCAACACGGCAACGAATTCAACGAATGTCACCGGCCTCACCGGCCCCGCGCCGCTCACACTCATCAACGGTTTTCCCGCCGTCTCGCAAACTACAGTAACGAACAATTTCGCTGTCAATCCCGATTACGCTCTCGGCTACGTCCAGATCTGGAATCTCGATATTCAGCACGAATTCCATGGCAACGTCGTCTTGAACATCGGCTACAACGGCGCCAAGGGCACCCGGCTCGACTCTGAACGCGCCTTGCTCGTCACCGGCAACCAACCATTCATTTATGAATCCTCCGAAGGCGACTCGACTCTCCACGCCGCATCGGTTCGAGTCCGCCGCCGCATGTCGAAAGACTTCGGTTTTGGCGTGCAATATATATTTTCGAAATCACTCGACGACGCCTCCTCCATCGGCGGTGGCGGCGTAGTCGTGGCGCAAAATCCTTTTGATCTTCCCGCCGATCGCGGTTTATCCAGTTTCAATCAGACCCACAAATTCACCGGCAACTGGATTTACGATTTCCCCTTCGGCGAGAATCACCGCTTCGCGCAAAAGGGCGCGCTGGCGCACATCCTTTCCAACTGGCAATGGAGCGGTGATTTCACCGTCGCTTCCGGCCTCTATTTCACACCCAGCATCCTCGGCGGCTCCGTCGACATCGCCCGCGGTGTCAGCGGCTCGCAGCGCGCCAACGTCGTTCCCGGCCAATCCATTTCTCTCCCGAATCCCTCCGCGCTCGAATGGTTCAACACCGCCGCGTTTTGCGTTCCCGGTGCGACCTGCGCGAATCCCACCGGTTCCACCTTTGGCGACGCCGGACGCAACACCATCGAAGGCCCCGGCAGCATCATTTTCAACATGAGCATCAACCGCTCGATTACCATCAAGGAATCCCGCAATCTCGATTTGCGTTTCACGGCCAACAACGTTTTCAATCACGTCAATTTCGCTTCCATCAACACAGCCGTGAATTCCCAGGCCTTTGGCGAAGTCACATCCGTGGGCAATATGCGCCGCGTCACAGTGCAAGCCCGTTTTCGTTTTTGAGAACTGACGATTATGCGAGCAACGTACAAGATCATCGCGATCCTCACGGCAGCGACGCTGCTCTTGCCGGTCGGTCCCGTCAAGGCCCAGGAACCGCAGAAGCCCGACTCTGGCCGGGCCCCTATCCGCGTCTCCACCGAGCTTGTTCTCGTCAACGTCGTCGCCCGCGACAAAAAAGGCAACCCCGTCCGCGATCTGAAGCAGGCGGACTTCACCCTCTACGAAGACGGCAAAAAACAGCAGATCTCTACGTTCGACTTTGAGGATGTGGATCAATTGCCGATGACCGCCGGCGCAACCGTCACTGGCGCGGCGCCCGGCACTCTGCTTCACTCAACCAAGAAGGCTCCTCCAACACTCGACGCCCGCGACCGCCGCCTCATCGTCCTCTTCTTCGATTTCTCCGCCATGGAACCCGAACAAATCGATCGCTCCGTGGAAGCGGCCAAAAAATTCGTCAGCACGAAAATGCAGACAGCCGACCTGCTCGCTCTCGTCTCCCTCGCCACCAACATGCACGTCGATTGCGATTTCACCGACGACAAAGACAAATTGCTGGCCCTGCTCGCCAGTTACAATTCCGGCCAGGGCCAAGGCTTCGACAACGGCGCCACCGGCAGCTCTGAAGGTACCGCCGAAACCAGCGGCTCCTTCACCGAAGACGACACCGACCTCAACACGTTCACGGCCGACTGCAAACTCCTCGCTCTGCAATCCCTTATGCAGGCGCTCAGCAAGCTCCCCCAGAAAAAAAGCATCGTCTATTTCAGCAACGGCATCACGCAAACCGGGGTGGACAATCAATCCGCCCTACGCGCCGCCACCGCCGCCGCCGTCAAAGCCAACGCGTCCATCTATTCGCTTGACGTCCGCGGCCTCCAGGCTTTTCCTCCGGGCGGGGAAGCGCAAAACGCCAGCCTCCACGGCCAATCCGCTTATTCCGGCGCGTCCATCCTGAACGATCTGAACGGCAACGCCTCCTCTCAAGACACGCTCGCCACGCTTTCCTCCGACACCGGCGGAAAAGCCTTCTTCGACTCCAACGATTTCAGCGGCATTTTCTCTCAGGTCCAGAAAGACAGTTCCGTCTACTACGTCCTCGGTTTCACCAGCAGCAATCCTGCAAAAGACGGCCGCTTCCGCCATCTGAAAGTCACGATCAATCGCCCCGACCTGAAGCTTGATTTCCGCTCCGGCTATTACGCCGGCCGCGATTTTGTCCACCTGGCTCGCGCCGACCGCGAGCAGCAACTCGAGGACGAGCTAGCCGCCCAGTTGCCGAGCGTCGACGTTCCCGTTTACGCCGGCGAATCCTACTTCCGGAAAGACGATTCCCACTACTATCTCGCCGTCTCGCTCGTCATCCCCGGCTCGCAGATTCCCTTCGTCACCGAAAAGGACAAAGACAACGCCACCATCGACATCATTGGCCAGGCCCTCGAAGGCGGCAAATTCCCCGTCGGCCATCTCCGCGACACCGTGAAACTCGCCGTTGAAAGCTCACGCGAAGTCCGCCGCAAAAACGTCCAGTACAACACCGGTTTCCTGCTTTCTCCCGGGAATTACCATCTCAAGTTTGTGGTTCGGGAAAATCAGACCGGCCGCATGGGTTCATTCGAAACCGACGTCCACATTCCAGATCTTCGCAAGTCTCCGCTGAAGATGAGCTCCGTAGTTCTTAGCAGCCTGCGCGTCCCTTCCAACGGGAAAAAATCAGCGGCCAATCCCCTGGTGACCGACCAGATGGAACTCGTCCCCAACATTACCCACGTCTTCACGCCCGATCAGCATCTCTACCTGCAGTACGAAGTTTACGACGCGGCAAAAGGGAAGAGCGCCCCGCAATCAGCTCCGCTCCAAGCCGCTGGTCAAGCCGAAGCCGCAAAATCGTCGGAATCCAGGAAACCTTCACGCGATTCCGTCCGCGTCCTCACCAGCATCGAATTTCTACAGGGAGCAACAAAAATCTACGAGTCCAAGCCCGTCGTCGCGAACGAAATCACCGCGCCGGACCGCAAAGCCGTCATTTTCCAGATTGACGTCCCGCTTCAACCCCTGAAGCCCGGCCTCTATCTCTGCCAGGTAAACGTAATCGACGACGTCGCCGGGAGCTTTTCCTTCCCGCGTTTCCCCTTGCTCATTCGCGAGCAATCCGCAAAACCCGGTTCCCAAGCTGCCGCATCTTCATCATCATCCAAGTGAGGCGCCTCGCGTAGCGGCCACCTTCAGGTGGCCACGTTCATGCCGGTACCGTCTTCCAACACGTTCTCTCAGCCCTCTTCTCCAATATCTTCGTTCCACACCGCAGGATTCGCCCGGATATATTCAGCCAGCATCAAAACGCACACCGGCGAATCCAAATCGATCACCTTCACTCCCAGCGAACGCAACCACTCGATCCCTCCCTGAAAATTCCGGCTTTCTCCCACAATCACCGTGCCGAATCCAAACTGCCGCACCAACCCGCTGCAATACCAGCACGGCGCCAGCGTTGTCACCATGATCAATTTCCGATAGCTCTTCTGCCGCCCCGCTTTTCGAAACGCATCCGTCTCCCCATGTATCGACGGGTCACCCTGCTGCACGCGACGGTTGTGCCCCGCGCCAATCAATTGTCCCGTCGCGTCAAAAATCGCCGCCCCGATCGGAATGCCGCCTTCTTTCAATCCGACTCGCGCCTCCGCCAGCGCCACCGCCAGCATCGATTGGTAATCCAGTTCAGAGGTCATCGCTTGTTCGCTTTTGTTCCCCTTCTGCTGGCTATTGCTTCCGCCGCAATCGTGTCAGGGCTAGCATCGCCAGTCCAAAGGCCAGCAGCGCAGCGCCCCACCACACGTTCATATTCACGCCCAGCGAATGCTCCGCGTACATCGCGCTCCCGTTCGTGGCCGCGCCATACCCGATCAGCAAAATTCCGAATAGCGTGAACAGCATCCCGATCGGCATCCGGATGTCAAATCCCATCGCCCCTCCTCTGTTGCTCGTGAGCCGCGCACTTCTACCAAAAAACCAGATTCAGTCCCACCAGCAACACCAGCACAATCAAAGCCAGCGTGGCCGGCTTCTGATACCACTTCAGTCCGCCTTCTTCCGGTTTTGCCGTCAGTGAATACACCAGCCCTTTCAACTCCTGTTCCGGGCGCGGCGCAGTGAGTAGCGAAATCACCACCGTCAACGTGAAGCATCCGACCCACGCGAAAATCGCCGTCCAGAAATTCTGCGCCATCTCGCTCGGGTAAACGTGCAAAATCGGTCCAAGATAGCCGCCCTTCACCCCGGGGACCGCTCCTGCCGGCAGCGTCAATCCATAATGCGTCGCCGCGGCCACCGTTCCTCCCAGCAATCCCCAGAACGCGCCATGCCCCGTCGTCCGCTTCCAGAACATCCCCAGCATAAACGTCGCAAACAGCGGCGCATTTACGAACGCAAAAACCAGTTGCAGCACGTCTAGGATATTGTTGAATTCCTTCGCCACAAATGCCGCCATCAGCGAAATCGCCAGTCCGAAAACGGTGGACGCACGTCCCATCCATAAGTAATGCTGGTCGCTCGCCGTTTTGTTGATGTAGCTCTGGTAGATGTCGTAGGTCCACACCGTGTTGAATGCCGTCGTGTTTCCCGCCATCCCGGACATGAAGGAAGCGATCAGCGCACAAAGCCCCAGCCCCAGCAATCCCGAAGGGAAATACCGCACCAGCATCATCGGCGTCGCCAGATCGTAGTCCAACACCACTTTTCCATCCGCCGTTACCGGCTTCCCAGCGGCGTCGTATTTCGGTGGAATAATCCCCTTGCCGCCGGTAAAAAAGGACGACTGCGCCGCACCGCTTGCGAGTTCGCTTTTTTCCACCGGCAAGCTATGCACTCTGGGACTTGTGGCCACTCCCGCGATCATCCCCGGCAAAATCACCAGGAACGGGAAAACCATTTTCGGAAAAGCCGCAATCACCGGCGTACGCCTCGCCGCCGTCATCGAATCCGCGGCCATCGCCCGCTGCACTACCAGAAAATCCGTGCACCAGTATCCGAACGACAGCACAAACGCCAGTCCCATCAGCATCCCGAACCATTCCACTCCCATCGGATTCGCGTTCGAATGGCCCATATACTTCCACGAATGCACCATCGCATCGTTCGCGATCCGCACCTTCAGCCCGTCCCACCCGCCGACATCCCGCAGGCCGAGGTACACCAGCGGAATAAATCCCATCACAATCAGAAAAAACTGCAGCACTTCGTTATAAATCGCCGAAGTCAGTCCGCCCAGGAATGTGTACGCCAGCACGATTAGCGCCGAAATCAGAATCGCAGCCGTAAAATTCCATCCGAGCAATAGCTGCAGCAGCTTGCCCATCGCATACATCGAAACGCCCGAGGAAAAAACCGTCATGACCGCGAACGAAATGGCATTGAACCCGCGCGTCTTTTCGTCAAACCGCAGCTTCAGGTATTCCGGCACCGACCGCGCCCGCGATCCGTAATAAAACGGCATCATGAACACTCCGACGAACAGCATCGCCGGCACCGCCCCGATCCAGTAAAAATGCGAAGTCGAAATACCGTATTTCGCCCCGCTTGCCCCCATTCCGATCACTTCCTGTGCACCCAGGTTCGCCGATAAAAACGCCAGTCCCGCGATCCACGCCGGGATCGAGCGCCCGGACAGGAAAAAATCCGTGCTCGTCTTCATGTATTTGTTCAGGACGAATCCGATGCCCAGCACGAACCCGAAATACAGCAGGATAATCGCGTAGTCGATCAAATGAGGTTCTGGTCGCACGTAAAATCCTTTCGACGCTGCTGCTGTTCGCTTCGTTCCACGTACATCGACGTTCCTGAAACATGCGGCGGAGCATCTAAAATGGCCCGACTCTGACACTTTAGCAAGTCCCAATCCAGCGGCCCGCAGTCCAACTTTACACATCGCAAAGTTCAACCGCCTCCCTCAGCGATCGCAACGGATCCCGCGCAGGAAGAAACTCATGTGCAACATATGCTTCGTACTTTGTTGCCACGATCGCCCGCATCACCCCGGCCCAATTTACCTCTTGCGTATTGTCCAACTCATGCCGCCCCGGCACGCCTCCTGTATGAAAATGTCCCAGCCACTCTATATTTTCCGTAATCGTGCGAATCAGATCTCCTTCCATGATCTGCATGTGATAGATGTCGTAGAGCAATTTCACCCGCGGCGAATTCACCGCTTCCATCACTCGCACTCCCCAGGCCGTGTGATCGCACATGTAATCCCGATGATCCACCTTGCTGTTTAAAAGTTCCATGCAGATAGTCACTCCGTGGTCCTCGGCAAATTTCTTCACACGATTCAGCCCCGCAACAGTATTCTTCGCACCCTCTTCATCGGACATCCCGTCCCGATTCCCCGAAAACGTAATCACATTCGCCACGCCCAACTTTGCCGCTCGCGGGATGCTCTTCCGAAACGCCTCCTCGATCTTCGCGTGATTCTCCACGCGGTTCATCCCGCTCCGGATCTCGCCCCCGCCGCCATAACCCATGCTGCACACCAGTCCATACCGCCCCGGAACTTCCCATTCGTCCTCATTCAGCAGGTCGATGGCCTTCAAACCCATCGCCGCGCCCTTTTCGCACAACTCCTCCAGTGGAATCTTTTCGTAGCACCACCGCGAGACCGATTGCCGGATGCGCCCCTTGCGTTTTGTAGTTTGCAGCTCTGCAGTAGCGGAAAATACGGGAGTCGCCGCCAGGGAAACGGCAGCCGCCTCCGAAGCAACCTGCCGGATCATCGAGCGTCTGGAAATACGCGGCATCTCGATGGGAAAGTCTAGGCGAAAATCCCGATTTCAGCGAGTAAATGAATCGCACGCCTGCGGCTTTTCGTTCCAGTCCGATTCCGGTTAAAATAAAAGTTGGTGGGCAATTGAACAAAACCCAGGTTGGCGCCATGAATCCCGAGTCTTCACCCTCTCCCAAATCTCCCTTCAAGAATCCCTTTCTATATTCTTCGTTGTTGATTCTCGTTGTGCTTCTCTACGTCTCTTATGTTCTCTATGCGCGCTACGAATCCAGCAAACAGTACAAGCAAAAAATAGAGGAGCGCCAGGCCGAGCAGCGTCGCGAAGAAGACCGCCTTGCCGTCGAACAATTGGGCGGTACGGAGCTGGCCATCCGCGGCCTCTACGTTTCGCCTCGCGCCATCCACGCCGGCGAAACCGCGCAAATCTGCTACGACGTCGCCAACGCCAAGACCGTCACGCTCGATCCTCCCGCGGGCGAAGTCTGGTCCTCCCACTCCCGTTGCCTGAACATCTCCCCCAGGAAAACCACCACCTACACCCTCACCATAACGGGCGCGGCTGGAAAAACGGTGTCCCAAAGCGTCGAACTCCCCGTTCATTGGCAACCCTAAACCTTTTATAAGGACCTGAAAATAAACACCTTAACGTGTTTCTAGCAGAGCAATCCTTTCTTTCCCCCTTGTCGAGAGAATTCTCCCCCATCTATAATGTTCCGAGCGGAGTCCGGCCTGGCCGGATTCCGCATCATTTTTCTCTGACGCCGAAAACTATGTCTGACCCTCTTGCCAAAATCAAAAAGAAGCTCCAGCAGGAAATCGATTCCCTGGAGCACGAGCTCAACGTCGACCTCCCCAAGGAAATTGCCATCGCCCGCGCGCATGGCGACCTTTCCGAAAACGCCGAGTACAAATACGCCAAGGAGCGCCAGGGCTATGTAAACGCCAAAATCGGGCACCTCAAAAAGCGCATGGGCGACCTCGGCATGCTGAATCTCACCAACATTCCGAAAGACCGTTCCGGCTACGGCTCGCGCATCGTGGTGATGGACGTCCAGAAGAGCCTGGAAATCGAATACAAGCTCGTCAGCACTGAAGAAGCCGACGTGGAAAAAGGAATGATCTCCACCACCTCCCCCATCGGGCGCGCGCTTCTCAATCGCAAAGTCGGCGACGAGGTGCAGGTGCTCACTCCCGCCGGCAAAAAAGAATTCGAAATCGTCCGTCTTTTCACCATTCACGAAGAGGCTTAGAATAGTTCAGCCGTCCATCCGGCGGCGAGGTGCCATGCTTTATTGGGGTTCGGGTTCGGCTCTGGGTTTGCTGACTTGTCTTGGCTATGGGGTTTTCCTGCTCGGCTCCCTGTATCTCTGGCGCTACCGCGACGAACTCTCCGTTTGGATGGAAAATGAATTCTCCGCCTTTCGCCGCAATCTTTCCCGCTACGAATCCGTCGGTCCCTTTTACCTTCCGCGCACCGAATCCCGCCTTCGCGTAATTCCCGTTGGCTTCCTCCACTCCGTCAGCCGCCTCCCCCAGCGCCGCTTCTCCCTCGGCGCCTTCCTCCTCATCCTCGGTCTGCTCCTGTTCACCCTCGACTTCTTCATCTAAATCTTTTGTAGTGGCCGCCTTCTCAGGCGGGCGCTTCCTGCTCGCTGTTATCTGTTCCCTGATCGCCTCTTCCTCATTTCCATTTTCCAATTCTGCTATTCTGCTTTCCTATGCAACCTTCCCTCATCGTTCACGGCGGCGCCTGGGACATCCCCGATAACGCTGTTGATGCCTGTAAATCCGGCTGCCTCCGCGCTCTCCAAGCTGGCTGGAGAATTCTCGAAAACGGCGGCCATGCGCTCGACGCCATCGAAGCCGCCATCATCGTTCTCGAAGACGATCCCGTCTTCGACTCCGGCTTCGGCTCCCATCTCACGCTCGACGGCCACGTCGAATGCGACGCCATCGTCATGGACGCCGCCACGCTTCGCGCCGGCTCCGTCGCCGGTCTGCGCCGCGTGAAAAATCCCATTCAAGCCGCCCGCGCGGTCTTCGAAAAATGCCCTCACATGATGCTCGTCTCCGAAGGCGCAGAGCACTTCGCGGCCGCGCACGGTGTCCCGCTCTGCGATCCCGAGGACCTCATCTCGCCCGCCGAACGCGAAGCCTGGCTTCGCTGCAGCAAGGATTCCCACGCCGCTGAAAATCATCGCGGCCACGAACAGGGAACTGTCGGAGCCGTTGCGCTCGATCGGAACGGCCGCCTCTTCGCCGCCACCTCCACTGGCGGCACTTGTTGCAAACTCCCCGGCCGCGTCGGCGATTCCCCCCTGATTGGTTGTGGTTGTTATGCAGACATCGAAACGGGAGGGGTTTCCTCCACCGGCTACGGCGAAGCCATCATGCGCGTGGTCATGGCCAAAACCGCCGCCGATTTTCTCCGGCCTGCCGGCTCCTCGACCTCGCGCGCCGCCCAAGCCGCCGTGCAACTCCTCGCCAACCGCGGCAAAGGCACCGGGGGTCTCATCCTGCTCGACAAAAACGGACATCCCGGATTTTCCTTCAACACGCCCAGGATGGCCTTCGGTTACGTCAACGACGATTCAGACTTCTTTACTTCCGTCTAACCCGGCCAGCCTCCGCGCTGAGTCCGACAAGTAATACGGCGAAGCAATCGTGTAAATTTGCTTGCTTCCTCGCGCGAGCAAAACCCATTCCAGCAGCCGCGCTCTCTGGTTGTGCAGAAAATATTCATACCAGCGGTCCTCAACAAATTCCGGAATCACCACCGCAATCTTCCGCTCCGGATATTTCTCCGCCAGCTTCAGCACATACTCCACAATCGGCACCACAATAAATCGGTAAGGTGAAGGCAGCATCACCAGTTCCGGCGGCTCCACGCCGGCCTCGCGGTAAGGCTTCACCACATACCGGTCCCAATCCTCCTCCAATAGAGTCGCATGCTCGCCTGGCTCCACGTGGACCGCCGTCACATTCGGCGACAATCGCGCTGCAAATTCGATCCCCTGCTTCGTGATCGCGCTCCACCGGTCAATCGGGATCACCACCAGCGGCGAGACTTCACGCGATGGAGGTTCCACAGGCAGCATGGACCGAGTAGCCATGGATATGCCGTGGTAGTGCGCACGCACCTTGTGGAATGCCATGATCGTCAGCGGAATAAACAGCAGTGTCAACCATGCTCCATCCACAAACTTCGCCACCAGCACCACCACCACCGTCACGCCGGTCACGAACGCGCCCAATCCATTTACCAGCGCGAATTTTACCCAGTGCGGCCCGCGTGCTTTCCACCAGTGCCGCACCATCCCCGCCTGAGAAAGCGTGAACGCCAGAAACGCCCCCACCGCGTAAAGCGGAATCAGCCGGTCGGTCACGCCGCCGAACAGAAACAGCAGCACTCCCGCCAGAATCGCCAGCACCACGATCCCCTGCGTGTACACCAGCCTGCGCCCGCGTTGCGCGAATCCGTGCGGCAAATAATTGTTCTGCGAAATCGCCCGGCACAACCTTGGAAAATCCGCAAACGCCGTATTCGCCGAAAGCGAAAGTACCACCAGGATCGACCCGATCGACACGTAATAAAACACGCCCTTGCCGAACACCGCCGCAATCAGCAACGACAAAACACTTTGATACCCCGGCTGCCCCGGGTCCGTGGCCGCAATGCCGTACGCCTTCACCAGATACGAGATGCCCGCCAGTAGCACTCCCAGGATCGCGATGATGATCGTCAGTGTCACTTGGGCGTTTTTCACCCGTGGCTCACGGAAAGCCCGCACTCCATTGCTGACTGCCTCAACCCCGGTCAGCGCCGTGCAACCGCTCGCAAACACGCGCAGCAACAGCCAGTAGGTCACCCCCTGGAGGGCCGCGGGCGGTGGCGGCAGCGGATTCACCGGCAGCGGATGCCCGCCGCTCACCAAGGTGCGCACGATGCCGCCGGCAATCGTAATTACCAGGCAGCCGACAAAAAGATAAGTGGGGAGAAGAAACGCGAATCCCGCGTCTTTCACTCCCCGCAGATTCACGATCGTGATCACCACCAGGATTCCCAGGCACATCACCATCGTGTGGGGAAGCAGTTTGGGCACCGCCGAAATCAGCGCGCCCACGCCCGCCGAAATTCCCACCGCTGCCGTCAAAATGTAATCGGCCAACAGCGCCGCCGCTGCCAGCAGACCCCAAAACGACCCGAGGTTGTACCGCGCCACCGTATACGAGCCGCCGCCCGTCGGATACGCCTCGATCGTCTGCCGGTACGAAAAATACACAATCACCAGCAGCGTAATAATCGCTGCACTGATCGGCACGATGTAGCGCACGCCCAGCAGCCCCAGCGGAATCAGCAAGCTCAAGGCTGCCTCCGGCCCATACGCGGCCGAACTCAGCGCATCGAGGCCGAATATCGGAATCCCTTCCGCCGGACCGATCTGCTCCGCCCGCTCTTCCGAACTTTTCAGTGGCTTTCCAAAAATCAGATTAACAATGTCCATAAATGGCCGGGCGTTTCTCCGCGAAAATGAACTTGTCCTTCATTTGTGGAACCTTCATTTGTCCCGAACCGCTCACCAATGTCAATCCGCTTTTCTCCTTCAACTTGATTTGCGATGCGCTTCCGATTGGCCGTGCAGTCTCACGACTATTCGATATGGGCAATAGGTTAAAACCTTGTCATCCTGAGAACCGCGCAGTTTGCAGTTCGAAGGACCTCAACTGGCTGTCCAACCAAGGCCTAAAATTCGATTGCCTTGTCCGTCCAAGGCAGTAAGTTTCTCTGGGACTGCACCCGGACTCCTGTTGACCCGTCCTCCAACTCTCTCTACCATTCTCTTATGTGCGCAAAACCAAATTTTCGGAGCCGGCTTCTACAGCGGCTCGCACTAACGGCCGTTACGTCTCTCTTTGCCCTTCCCCTGGCCCTCCGCGCCCAAACCGCAGACGACGTCATCAACGCCTACCTCAAAGCCCGCGGCGGCCTCGCAAAAATCAAAGCCGTCCAGACCGAGCGCGTCACCGGCGTCATCACCTTCGCCCCTGGCGTAGAAGGTCCCTTCTTCGTCGAGCGCAAACGTCCCCTAAAGATGCATATGGAAATCACTGTCAGCGGCCAAACGCTCCTTCGCGTCTACGATGGAAAATCCGCGGGTTGGACCTACAATCCCTTCGCGCCAAACGCTTCCGTCGCCGCTATGTCGACCCAGGATCTCTCCGGCATCGCCGACGAGGCTGATTTCGAAGGTCCCTTCATCGATTACAAAGCCAAGGGCAATCAAATTGAATACGCAGGCAAGGAGCAAATCGACGGCAAAATCGTGCACAAACTGAAACTCACCGCCAAGCAGGGCGACGTCAGCTTTTTTTCCTTTGACGCTTCCACCGGCCTGCTCATGAAATGGCAAGGTCTGCGCAAAGTGGGCGACAAGGAACTCCCTTGGGAGACCTACTTCCGCGATTTTCGCGAAGTTGACGGCCTGAAATATCCCTTCCTCGTCGAATCCGCCGCCGTCGATTCCGACCAGATCCAGAAAATCGCCGCCACCAAAATCGAGACCAACATTCCCCTCAACGACTCCCAGTTTGCGAAACCCAAGCCACCCGCGCCTCCCGCTACAGCCGCCGACCCACCCAAGCCCGACTGATTCCAGGGTCGTGAAAACACCTTATGTCCGCGCCCAAGCCATCCCCCGACGCCAACCCCCGCATCGGCCTCTGCGCCGATTGCCGTCACGCCCGGCTAATCGATTCCAGCAAAGGCTCGCAATTCCTCCTTTGCCAACTCGCTCTATCCGATCCGTCCTTCCCAAAATATCCGCCCCTTCCCGTCCTCGCCTGCCCTGGTTACTCCCAGAAGCCAGAAGCCTGATCCACCAGCCATCCTCTCTATAGTTGTTCCCCATTCATATACATATCTAGTATACTCAGCCCAGGTAACCTCTCATGCCACGGATCCCCCTCTTCCGTCAGGTAATCTTTACTTCATTACTTCTCTGCTTCGTTGCTTCCTCATCCGCCGACACCCTCAAACTAACCAGCTCTCCTCCCGGGGCGAAAGTCGAACTCGATGGGATCACCGTCGGCACCACGCCCTTCGAAAAAGATTTTCCTGGCGGCTACTTTCATCGCACCCACACTGCCCTTGGCCAGCGCCTCGAACACCCCATGGTCGCCCGCCTCACTTTCCCCGGCTACGCCACTCGCGAAATCGCTCTCACCATCGGCCCCATGAACTGGATCGACCTCCACGGCCATAATCACGGCGAATACTGGCTGATCAAGTCCGACCATTTCCACGCCGATCTCGAACTCATTTCTGCTGCCTTCACAGGTAATGTTGCCGCCGTCTCCGCTGCGCAACCCGCTGCCTTTTCACTCGAACTCTCGCTCGAAGAAATCGTCAAACGCGCAAAGCCCGCCGTCGTATGCCTCAAAGGCCTCAACACCATGGGCTCCGGTTTCTTCGTCACCGAAACCGGCGTCATCGCCACGAACGCTCACGTTGCCCGCGGCGATTCATCGCTTCTCGCTGTCCTACCGTCAAACGTTCAACTTCAAGCCCGCGTCCTATACATCGATGCCGACCTCGATATCGCCCTCGTGAAAGCAGATCCCCCGACCCCCGGCTACACCTTCCCCTATCTCGTTCTTGCCGATGTCACCACCGTCCAGCAGGGCGAATCCGTGCTCGCCGTCGGAAATCCCGGCGATGCCATGCTCTTCAGCGCCACAAAAGGCATCGTCAGCGCCGTGGGAAAATTTCCCGCTTTTGGCCCCGGCACCTGGATCCAAACGGACGCGCCCATCAATCCCGGCAACTCCGGCGGCCCGCTTCTCAACGCCCGCGGCCAGGTGGTCGGCCTCGATACGCTCAAAATCACAAAGAAAAATGTCACCGGCATTGGCTTCGCGCTGAGTTCCACCGATCTCCTGACAGTTCTCCACCGCTTCTATCCGAGTGTCCCAGGTACAAGCGATCGCGCCTCCGCGGAATCTTCCGCCGATTCCAACGAGCCCTCCGCCGCAACAACTCAACTCGCCGAATCCTCTACTCCGTACGCGCAATCCCCAGGCTCATACGCCCCGCCCGACGGCTACGGTCAACTCACGATCACTTCCGAACCCGACGCCGCAGAAATCTACGTCGATGGCAAATTCCACGGCAACGCCCCCGCCACTCTGAAACTTCCCGCCGGCTCCCACGCGATCCTCCTCAAATCCCCCGGCCACCCCGACTTCTCACGCACCCTCGAGCTCCCCAAAGCCAGCAAACTCAACCTCAAAGCCATATTCGACAACCCGACCCAAAAGTGAGCCAAACCCTCGCCAGGGAATCATGGATTGTCAGGGCGGACGGTTTTCGGATATTGTGCAGGATTCGAGATGTGCGGAGAGAACAAGTGAACGTGAAGCGCAAGATTGTGTTGGTGAGTGTCGTAGGATTGCTGGCGGTACTTTTTAGCGCGCGGGATTTGCGGGCGCAGGGGTCGCCGGAAAATTCAAGCCGGGAGCTGCAGATCTGGACTGGGGGCGGGCACGGAATCAATGGCAGTACTTCGGATACGGGCGTGTGGAATTTAGGTTTGCGGTATGGATTGATTTTGACGAGCCCGCACGGACCGGGATTTTTGAAAGGGCAACTGGAGTATGCCTTCGACGTGGTGCCGGCCTGGGTGCTGACACAGAAGACGAACACGGCTTACGGCGGAGGGGTGAATCCGTTCGCGTTCAAGTGGATATTGTCGCAGCCGAAGAAGGTGAAGCCGTTCTTTGAGATCGAGGGCGGGACGCTGTTTACGAATAAAGAGGTGCCTGAGCGCACGTCGCAGATCAATTTCACGACGAGCGGAGCGCTCGGAATGCACATCCTGGGCGAGAAGCATAACTGGAGCGCGGAAGTGCGGTTCATGCATATTTCGAACGCGGGGATGACGACGCCGAATCCTGGGATCAATACGATTCAGGTGCGCATCGGGTGGGGATTGTTTCGGAAATGAATTGAGCCGTCGTACCTGTTCCGTAAACTGAAGAGATTTGGGTGTGTTATGGGCGGGGCGAGTTTCGGCACAGAGAGGTCAAGTGATATAAACCCGGGCCGCTGACCTCGAGTCTTGCTGAAGTGAGTCAAGGATACAGCGGGCAATCTTTGCCCCTCCGATAGAGGAAGGTTCGATAGGGTTTGCGTAGTCTTCCGGCGAAGCGCACACAAAACGCAGGTCGATCACCGAGAGACGAAATTCGAACGCAACCCGCAGAATCACATCGTTGAATAGTGTCAGGGCAGTGGCGGCCATTCGCTGGTACTGAGGATCTGGAAAGTTTCCGTTGTAGATGGTGCAAATTGTGAGCGGGAGCTGTGGTCCTCTACACGACGCGACCGCCGCGCGATAGTTACGTTCAAATCCTTCGGAGATATCGGCCAACTCACTCAAGGCGTTAACCGTTGATTTTAAGGACTTCAAAAGGACATCAGAATTCATAATAGCGTCGTTTCCACCAGCGCTAAGGACCAGATGAGTGGCGTCCGAAGGTATGAGTTTCATCTGGGCAGGAATTTCGTTCGTCGTTGAGCCGTCAACGGCAAGGAGCGTGGCACGCGAATCAGTGGGGAGAAGTTCCTGCACCTGCGAAATCACGTCTGGCCCACCATTGGTATAAGAGCGGTTATCAAAGATCGAGTCACCGAGAAGTACGATGTGGCTCATGAGTATCCGTTGAAGCCCCGGATCTCTTGTAACACCAAAGAGGACGAACTGGCACTGACATTCTCGCTCTATTGCGTTCAGTAAGTGCAGGAGAGCTTTGGTAGGGTTATCGGTCAGACTGGATTACTCTCCGGGACCGGCCAGGTAGCGTTTCACCTCTGCAGACGGGAGCGCGTCCGCCGCGTAGCTAAACGTGCGTTTCTCCTTCACTTCACGCGCCGCGCGCACAAGCGCTCCGAGGGCTGCACGGGCGAACGATCCGCCAACGCTGATGCGTTTCACTCCAACCGCCGCCAGTTCTTCCACGGAGAAAGTTGCACCCGTCAGGCCCATCAGTACATTTACAGGCTTGGAAACGGAAGCGCACACGGTGCGGATGGCGTCGAGGCTTGCGAGGCCGGGCGCATAGAGAACATCGGCGCCAGCTTTGGCGAACGATTGCAGCCGCCGAATGGTGTCGTCGAGATCGGGGCGGCCGTGAAGGAAGTTCTCGGCGCGCGCAGTTAGTAAAAAATTGGAAGCGTGAGCCGCTTTTGCCGCGGCGGCAACGCGCTCGGTGGCGTGCTGGAAGTCGTAGATCGGATTTTTGGCATTGCCGGTGGAATCTTCGATGGAGCCTCCGGCCAGACCAGCGGCGGCCGCGAGCCGGATCGTTTCCGCGCAGGTATTGGGGTCATGACCGAAACCGTTCTGAAGATCCGCGGAAACCGGCAACGTCGTGGCCTCCGCAATTTCCCTCGCGTTCTGCAAAATGACATCACGCGTGATTTCCGGCGCGGAGTCGAGGTATCCCTTGGAAAAAGCGCAGCCGGCGCTGGTGGTGGCGAGAGCTTCGAATCCCAGGGCCGCCAGAATTTTTGCGGAACCCGCGTCCCAGGGATTGGGGATTACATAAACTCCGGGCCGCTGATGGAGGGCCCGAAAGACGTTGAATTTTTCCTGACGCGTCGCAGTCATGTTTTTCGCCTCCGAGATTTGGGGTATGGCAGGGCAGTTCTGGTTGTTTTGCGCGTAGTCCCATAGGTAAACGCGGCCCGCCTCGGAAGGCGGGCCCTATATTTCTATGCCGCGGAGGTAAGGCGCGCCAGGAGCAGGCGGAAGAATTTGTCGGGGTCGACTTCGACGGCAACTTTGGCGTTGGGCTTGAATTCGGGCTCGGGAGAATCGGCGGCGGACAGGCCGGTTTCGAGCGGCGGGGAGCGGCGAACAGGGCCGTGGGCGTAGCCTAGGGATTGCCCCGCGGTGAGTTCGCCGGTGGTTTCAATTTCCACGAAAAAATCTTTCAGAGTGACTACGGACGGATCGACGAGCTGCGCGACGGTGAGGGGATCGTGCATGGCGAATCCGTTGGCATTGCCGGTCTTGTTTAGGCGGTCGAGATTGGCGCGCAGGATTTTGCCGGCGGCCTGGCTGACCGGAGTTTGCGCGGCTTCGAGGGCGCGGACCTGTTCTTCGCGAATGATGACTTTGCGGGTGACGTCGAGGCCGACCATGGTGAGCGGAATGCCGGAATCGAAGACGATGCGCGCGGCTTCGGGATCCACGTAAAAATTAAATTCGGCCGCGGGAGTGATGTTGCCGCCGCTGAGCGAGCCACCCATGATGACGATGGATTTGATGAGCGGCGCGATCGTGGGGTCGGACTTGAGGACGGTAGCTACGTTGGTGAGCGGGCCGATGGCAACGATGGAAATTTCGCCGGGATTGGCGCGGACGATGCGGCGGATCAGTTCGGTGGCGGTTTCGGAGACGGGCTTGAGCTTGGGTTCGGGAAAATCCACGCCGCCGAGGCCGTTGTTGCCGTGGGCGTATTTGGCGGTGACGAGGCGGCGGACGAGAGGAGTGGCGGCGCCGGCGGCGACGGGAATGTCTGTGCGGCCGGCGATTTCGACGAGTCGGAGGGCGTTGGGAAGCGTGAGGGAGAGCGGGACGTTGCCGCAGACGGGCGTGACGGCTTCGACGCGGAGTTCGGGGGAGCGGAGGGCGAGGAAGATGGCGATGGCGTCGTCGACGCCGGGGTCGGTGTCGAGGATGATGCGGTGGGGCTTGGAGGGAGTAGTGGGCGACTGGGTTGGGAGTTTTGTGTTTGCGGAGAAGAGAGAAGCGGGGAGAGCGCCGGCGGCTAAAGTTGCGGCGGAAGTGCGGAGGAATTCGCGTCGGTTACGAGAGAAAAGTATGGAGCGCATGGGAGTCCTTGGATGAAGAGTGAATGAGCGATAGAAGTTAGCGCAGAAAGAGCGGGGGTGCAATTGGTGGCGCTAGGGCTAGTGGGTCAGTT
>Ga0210406_10002647_pt1 | contig 20242 bp, 17 predicted proteins | sample IncBWC30MmetaG_FD_155454 | JGI IMG/M metagenome (GOLD analysis project Ga0210406, IMG submission 155454) | Forest soil microbial communities from Barre Woods Harvard Forest LTER site, Petersham, Massachusetts, United States - Inc-BW-C-30-M | ecosystem: Environmental > Terrestrial > Soil >... | reverse complement strand
ATGGAGATCGCTGCCGCGATCCCCACAACCCCACAGGCCCATCAACCGCAACACCCTTGATGCTCAATGAAGCAAGATGTCACCCATCCAGCCGGTTCAATCTGTCACCCCTCAATCCGCTTGCACACCCCTGGCGCATTGGAGATGCGCCACCCGACAGGCGCACGCACGCGTGCGCCGAGAGGGGCGGGAGGGCGAGGGGCAACGGGCGACGGATCTGGCCAGGTTTGCCGCGCAAAACGACTGAACCGGACAGCCGTGGCACAAGGCCGGCCAAGAGAGCTTGACTTTGGCACTCGATTGTGCTATTTTAGCAATCAATGATGTGTGATTTTAAGAATAACGGTTTCGTTGGAAAGCGGTCCGAAATGTCTATGCAAATGCTCCCTGCAGCCTCCCTCAGGAGCGCCAATCGGCTCCCTGCTGCCGGAGCCTGGGTTGAGGGGGCTAACCATTTGATCTGGATGGCCTTATGGTCGATCGGACAGGCGATTTTCGGCGCCGCTGCGAATTTTCTCCCTGCTCTGAGGGAGGCGAGCCCCGGGGTTCGCGCGCGCCTACGCCGGCAGTGCAGCGAGGTCGAAGGCGGCGGCCATCAGGGCGCGGGTGTAGGGATGCTCGGGGGCGGTCATCACGCGGTCGGTGGGGCCGGCCTCGACGATCTTGCCGTCCTTCATGACCAGGATCTCGTGCGCCAATGCGCGCACGACCCGCAGATCATGGCTGATGAAGAGATAGGCGAGACCGTGGCGGGCCTGCAGTTCGCGCAGCAATTCGACGATCTGCGCCTGCACCGACATGTCGAGTGCCGAGGTCGGCTCGTCGAGTACCAGAAAGCGAGGTTTGAGCACCAGTGCCCGGGCGATGGCGATGCGCTGGCGCTGGCCGCCGGAGAATTCGTGCGGGTAGCGCTCGGCCGCTTCGGGGTCGAGCCCGACCTCTTCGAGTGCCGTTTCGATCAGATGCCGGCGCTCGGCGACCGTTGCCGCGAGACGGTGGACCCTGAGACCCTCTTCGACGATCTGGGCGACCGAGAGCCGCGGCGACAGGCTCGAGAACGGGTCCTGGAAGACCACCTGCATCTCGCGCCGCAAGGGGCGCAATTGGCGCTGGCCCAGCAGGGCGATGTCCCGCGTCGCGAAGCGGATGTGGCCTCGCGCTTCGGTGAGGCGCAACAGCGCCAGCCCCAATGTCGTCTTGCCCGAGCCGCTTTCGCCGACAACGCCCAGGGTGGTGCCGGAACGTACCGCGAGCGAGACCCCGTCAACCGCCTTGACGTAGCCCTTGACGCGACGCAGCACGCCGCTGCGGATCGGGAACCAAACCTTGAGGTCATCCGCCGCCATCAGCTCGCGTGCAAGGGGGTCGGGAGGCGGTGGCCGCCCCTTCGGCTCGGCCGCGATCAGCCGCTGGGTGTAGGGGTGACGCGGGCGCGCGAAGATCTCCTGCGTCGGGCCGGCTTCGACGATCTCGCCGGCCGTCATGATCGAGAGCCGGTCCGCCATTTTGCGGACGATCGTCAGATCGTGGGTGATCAACAGCAGCGCCATGCCAAAGCGATCCCGCAGATCCTTCAGGAGCTGCAGGAGGTGGGCCTGGATCGTCACATCGAGTGCGGTCGTCGGCTCGTCGGCGATCAGGATATCAGGCTCGTTGGCGATCGCCATCGCGATCATCACGCGCTGGCGCTGGCCGCCCGACAGCTGGTGGGGATAAGCGTCGAGCCGGCTCTCGGCGTCGGGCAGCCCGACCAGCCGCAACAGCTCGAGGGTGCGCTCGTGCGCCGCGTCCGGTCGCATGTGCTTGTGGATCAGCAGCGTCTCGCCGATTTGCCGCTCGAGCGTATGCAGCGGGTTGAGCGAGGTCATCGGCTCCTGAAAGACCATCGCGATGCGGTTGCCGCGCACCCGGCGCAGCCGCTCGGGGGTGGCGCCGACCAGTTCCTCGCCGGCAAAGCGGATGCTGCTCCCTGCCCCGTGCGCTGCGAGCGGATAAGGCAGCAGCTGCAGGATCGACAGCGCGGTCACACTCTTGCCCGAGCCGCTCTCCCCAACCAATGCCAGGGTTTCGCCGCGGTCGAGCGAAAGCGACAGTCCTCTGACTGCCTCGACTGGTGGCGCCCCGGCGCGCCCGGCGAAGGTGACGCTGAGATTATGGATTTCGAGGAGGGGTGCTGCTCCCGGAGCCTCCTTCACATCACCACCTTGCGTGGGTCGAACGCGTCGCGCACCGCTTCGAAGATGAACATCAAAAGGCTGAGCATCACCGCCAACACGAGAAAGGCGGTGAGGCCGAGCCAGGGCGCCTGCAGGTTGGCTTTGCCTTGCGACAGCATCTCGCCGAGCGATGGCGAGCCGGGCGGCAAGCCAAATCCGAGAAAATCGAGCGAAGTCAATATAGTGACCGAACCGCCGATAATGAAGGGCAGGAATGTAACCGTCGCGACCATGGCGTTTGGCAGAACGTGCCGGAATATCGTGGCGCTGTCAGAGACGCCCAGCGCGCGCGCCGCGCGCACGTAATCGAAATTTCTCGCTCGCAGGAATTCGGCGCGTACGACCCCGACGAGCTCCATCCACGAGAACAATAACAGCAGCCCCAGTAGCGACCAGAAACTCGGCTGCACAAGGGTGGCCAAAATTATCAGCAGATAAAGCTGCGGCATGCCCGACCATACTTCGATGAAACGTTGGAACAGGAGGTCGGTTTTGCCGCCAAAATAGCCCTGCACCGCGCCGGCTGCGACCCCGATCACCGACGAAATGGCAGTCAGGACCAGGCCGAACAGCACCGAAATGCGAAAGCCGTAGATCAGCCGCGCCACCACATCGCGCCCCTGGTCGTCGGTGCCGAGCCAGTTGACGCTCGACGGCGGCGAGGGCGCCGGGCTCGGCAAGTCGTAATTGATCGTGCTGTAGCTGAACGGGATCGGCGGCCACAGCATCCAGCCCTTGGCCTTGATCAGCTTCTGCACCGCCAAATCGCGGTAATCGGCCACGGTCGGGAACTCGCCGCCGAACGTCGTCTCGGGATAATCGACGAAAACCGGGAAGTACCAGGCGCCATCAAAGCGGACGAGGATCGGCCGGTCGTTGGCGATGAATTCTGCGAACAGGGTGACGAGGAAGATGGCGAGAAAGATCCACAGCGACCAAAAACCCCGCCGATTGCGGTAAAAGCTGTCGAGCCGGCGGCGGGTGAGCGGGGTGATCTTGCGCCCGAGAAAACGGTCGAGCTCTGGTGCGGCACGAGGCGCAGCTTCCGAATGAGCCATCACGCCGGGATTGACTGGATCAGCACCGTGCGTCTTTCGAGACGGCCGCAGGCGACCTTCTCGGAGCTGGTGAACCTTTCATCGTCGCCATGTCATATTGGCACCCTCTCAGCTCCGGCCCGCGGCGGCGCCGGCGGCTTCTTCGGCAGCCTTCGCCCGTTCCTGGGCGCGCGCCTTCGGGCGCGACTTGATCGGGTCGTCAGGAACCGCCGGCTTTGTGATCAGGCCGGCATCGCCGAGAAAGCGCGCGACGCGCTCGGTCGGCAACGCGCCAACCCCGAGCCAATGCTGGATCCGTTCGGTTTTAAGGATCACCCGATCGCTATGCGAGCGCTCGAGCATCGGGTTGTAAGTTCCGAGCTTTTCGATGAAGCGGCCGTCGCGCGGGCTGCGCGAGTCGGCGACGACAATGCTGTAATAAGGGCGCTTTTTAGCACCGCCGCGCGCCAGGCGGATCTTCAACGACATCGTGATTTCCTTTGCTAGCGAAACCCACCGGGCAGGAGCCCGGCGAGACCGTGGCGCGCCAGGCCCTTGTGGCCGAGCTTTTTCATCTTCTTCGTGACGTCGGCCATATCCTGGTACTGCTTCAGCAGGCGGTTGATCTCCGGCACCGAGGTCCCGGAGCCCGACGCGATGCGCCGCCGGCGCGAGGCGTTTAAGAGCTTGGGATTGCGCCGCTCGCCCTTGGTCATCGACGAGATGATCGCCTCCTGGCGCTTGATGATGCTCTCGTCGATACGAGCTTCGCCCAGCTGCTTCTTGATCTTGGCCACCCCCGGCAGCATCGCCAGCATTCCGCCCATCCCGCCCATCCGCCGGATCTGGCGCAGCTGAGCGGCGAGATCGTCGAGGTCGAACCGCCCTTTCTCCAGCTTGGCGGCGAGCTTTTCGGCCTCCTCCTGGTCGACCGTCTCGGCCGCCCTTTCGACCAGGCCGACGACATCGCCCATGCCGAGAATGCGTCCGGCGATCCGCTCGGCGTGAAACGGCTCGATTGCCTCGATCCGCTCGCCGACCCCGATCAGCACGATCGGCTTGCCGGTGATGGCGCGCATCGACAAGGCCGCACCGCCCCGCGCATCGCCGTCGACCCGGGTCAAGACGATCGCGCTGATCCCGGCGCGCTCGCCAAAGGCCTTGGCGACGTTGACCGCATCCTGGCCGGTCATTGCATCGGCGACCAGCAGGGTCTCGTGCGGGTTTGCCGCCTCGCGCACCGCCGCGACCTCGAGCATCAGCTCCTCGTTGACGTGGAGCCGGCCGGCGGTGTCGAGGATGACGACGTCGTACCCCTCTGTGCGTCCGGTGTGCAACGCGCGGCGGGCGATCGCGACCGGTCTTTCGCCGGCTACTATCGGCAGCGAAGCCACGCCGATCTGGCGGCCGAGCACGGCGAGCTGCTCCTGTGCGGCCGGCCGCTGCACGTCGAGCGAGGCGAGCAGCACCTTCTTGCGCCCACGGAGTTTGAGCCGGTTGGCGATCTTGGCCGCGGTCGTAGTCTTGCCCGAGCCCTGCAGCCCGACCAGCATGATCGCGACCGGCGGCGGGGCATTGAGATCGATCCCCTCCAGCCGCCCGCCCCCAGGCTGTCCCACGGCACCGCCGCCGAGCACCTCGACGAGGTGGTCATGGACGATCTTGACGACCATCTGCGCTGGCGTCACCGAGCGCAGCACCTCCTGCCCGAGCGCTTTTTCGCGCACCGCGGCGACAAAATCGCGGACCACCGGCAATGCCACATCGGCCTCGAGCAAGGCGACGCGGATCTCGCGCAAGGCGGCCCCGACATCATCCGCGGTCAAGGCACCGTGGCGGCGCAGCCGGTCGAAAACATCGCCGAGGCGGTCGCTCAGGCTATCGAACATGCCGGTCCTCAAGAGGCGGGCGGGCGACAAAAAGCGCCAGTGCGCGACACTCGCGGACTGGCGGCCCCCGGGAGCTGGCCCGGTCGCCCGAAGCTAGTCCCGACCCCTCCCGCTGTCAATTGCAGGGAGGGAACGCGCGAGGATTCCTCCCTGCCACTTCCCATGCAGCAGGGACAATCTCCAATTTCAGCCGGAAAATTCTGCGATAACGCTTTTATATCAACTCCTTATGCGTTTCTAACAACAGCTCCTGAGGGAGCGAACAGGGAGGCCCACGAAGCGACCCACCTGCGCACCGACCAGATGCCGAGGACCCAGATGCCGAGGACCCAGATGCCGAGGACCCAGATGCCGAGGACCCAGATGCCGAGGACCCAGATGCCGAGGACCCAGATGCCGAGGATAGTGAAGATACACCCCGATTTTGGCAGCCTGATGGCGGATCATCGCCCGCCACGGACTACTGCGCGATATAGCCGCCGCTCGGCTTCTTTGCGATGGACGATGACCGACAGTGCATCGACTGACTCGCCGTCAATGGGTTAACGAGATATTCAAGCGAGCGCACCGGCATTGAATTCGCGTGCTCGGCGCGGCTTCGGGGACGCGCGATGAACACGGGGATCACGGGCGGGCAGCCCGGCCGCAGATATCTGCTCGCGCTATGCGGGGCAGCATTTCTCGCGTCTGGCGCGTGGTCGCTCGATGCGAGGGCGCAACAGCCGGCGAAGGTCCCGCGGGTCGGCTGGATCTGGAGTGGGCGATCGGCGGGAAATCCGACCGAGGCGGCAGGATTTCGCCAAGGGCTTAAGGAGCTCGGCTATATCGAGGGCCAGAACATCGTCGTCGAGTACCGCTTCGGCGAAGGCCGGACCGATCGTATTCCCGATCTGGTCGCCGAGTTGGTGCAGCTCCGGCCGGATGTTCTGGTCACACTCGGTGACTTGACGGTCGGCGCCGTCAAGAGTGTCACCACGACCATTCCCGTCGTCTCGCTGACCGGCGACCCGGTCGGCTCGGGCTTGATCGCCAGTCTGGCGCGGCCGGGCGGCAACGTCACCGGCGTGTCGATGATGCACGGTCTCGAGGGGCTGACCGGCAAGCGCGTCGAGCTTCTCAAGGATGCCCTGCCGGGGGCGACCCGAATAGGGTTGATGTTCAACCCCGACACCCCAACCCAAGTTGGAAGCCTTGCCCAGGCAGAGGAGGTAGCGAGTCGGCTCGGCCTCGTCATTCGCCCATTCCCGGTGCGGCGCGGCGACGAGCTCGAGGCGGCCATCAGCTCCGTCGCGCGCGAGGGTGTTGATGGCGTGGAGATCGAGCCAATCAGTCCGTTCACCAGCTACCCCGAGGAGACCGGGGAGCTGCTGTTGAAATACCGGGTTCCCGGCATTTCGGAACTCCGGCGCATCGCCGAGAGCGGCGGGCTTTTGTCCTATGGTCCGAACCTCTTCGATGCGACGCGGCGACAGGCCTATTTTGTCGACCGCATCCTCAAGGGAGCCAAGCCCGCCGACCTCCCGGTCGAGCAGGCGACCAGGCTAGAGCTAGTGGTCAACATCAAAACAGCGCGGGCGCTGGTTCTCACGATCCCGCCTCTGATCCTCGCCCGCGCCGACGAGGTCATCGAATGAACCGCCAGTCACTCGTGGTGCGGTTCGAGCCAGGCCGCGAGATCGTCGAGCGAGACGTGCAACGCCGCGGCGAGCTTGACGAGCGCGCGCAAGCTGCCGGGCTTGCGGCGGGTTTCGATCTCGGTCAGATAGCTCGGGGCGATTCCGCCGGCGGTTGCAAGCTCATCGCGGCCGAGGCCGCGATGAGCGCGCCAAACCCGAACCGGGTGCTCGCCGTGGATAAGCCGGCGGACGAGCTCGGCCGGCAGGTAGTCGGCGCGCGCCTCTTCCTTGCCGATCGCGCGCTCGCGCGCTTCGACACCGTCGAGAAAGGCGTTGTCCTCGGCGTCCTCCAGGCGCTCGATGAGCGCCTCGTATTCTGCACAGCTCAGGGTCACCGTATCGGTCTTCTCGCTCATCGGTATATCTCTCTGCGGTGCGCGACACGCTCCAACGTGAGCGTCGCAGCGGCGCGTTCGATACGGCGGAGTGCACGCCAATCGCCGTGCCGCACCCGTATCCGGTCCTCGTGGCCGCGCATCGGTCGGGCTTCAGGATGCGTCGCGAACGGGTCCGCAGCGAAAGCCTCGACTTTGCCGAAAAGCGCCCGGCGGTCGCGCTCGGGCAGCGCTGCGAGATCCTTAGCGGCAACGGCAGAAACGATCAACTTCAAGCTCGCATCGTCGGAGCCCCTTACCGATGCCGGATGATGGTCGTCTTGCGAACCGCCCCGGCATCGATCCTTTCCCGCGCCGACGAGGTGATCGAATGAACCGCCGCAAGTTGTTGCTGCTGCTGGGCGGCGCGATGGCGGCGGCGCGCGCCCTCCGCGCGCAGCAGAGGGCGATGCCAGTGATCGGCTGGCTCAGCGGCACCTCTGCCGGCGCGAGTGAGCCCTATCTGGCCGCGTTCCGCCAGGGGCTGAGCGAAGCCGGCTGGGTCGAGGGACAAAACGTGATCAGAGAATACCGCTGGGCGGAGGGCCACTACGATCGACTGCCCGCATTGGCTGCCGATCTCGTCGGCCGCAAGGTCGATTTGATCGTGGCGGGCGGCACCACCGCGGTGCTCGCAGCTAAAAGCGCAACCTCGACGATCCCGATCGTCTTCAACGCCGCCGACCCGGTCGAATTCGGCCTGGTCGCCAGTCTCGCGCGGCCGGGGGGCAACCTCACCGGCGTCAGCATGATGAACGCCGAGCTGATGGCCAAGCGGGTCGAGCTGCTGTCCGAGCTGGTTCCCCATGCCAGGGTGATCGCCCTGCTCGTGAACCCCGACAACCCGGGTGCCGAGCGCATGATGCGAGAGGTGCCGGAAGCGGCGCGTGCGAAGGGGGCGCAGCTGCAGATTCTTAAGGCCGGCACCGAAAGCGAGATCGATGCCGCCTTCGCAACCCTTGTCCAACTGCATGCCGGCGCGCTCGTCGTCCAGGCCGATCCGCTTTTCGGTCGCCGGCGCGAGCAGCTCGCGGAGCTGGCATCACGCCATGCCATTCCGGCGATCTATGACTGGCGTGAGTTCGTCGCGGTCGGGGGCCTGATCAGCTACGGACCGAGTCGCTCGGTTGCTATTCGCCAGCTCGGCATTTACGTCGGGAAGATCCTCAACGGCGCCAAGCCCGCCGATCTGCCGGTCCAGCAACCGACCACATTCGAGCTAGTCGTCAATCTCAACACCGCCAAGGCGCTCGGCCTCACCGTGCCGCCGTCGATCCTCGCCCGCGCCGACGAGGTCATCGAATGAACCGCCGCGAATTCATGCTCGTCCTGGGCGGCGCGATGACGGCGGCGCGCACCCTCCGCGCGCAGCACAAGGCGATGCCGGTGATCGGCTATTTGGGCGGCGGGTCACCGTATGCACCGCTCCTGGCCGCGTTCCATCAGGGATTGAGCGAAAGCGGCTACGTCGAGGGACAGAACGTGGCGATCGAATTCCGCCGGGCGGAGGGCCGCTACGATCAGCTCCCCGCATTGGCCGCCGACCTCGTCGGCCGCAAGGTCGACGTGATCGTGACGAACGGCGCTTCTGGGATAGCCGCGGCGAAAGGCGCAACCTCGACGATCCCGATCGTCTTCGTCGGCGGCGGCGACCCGGTCGAGCAGGGCCTGGTCGCCAGTCTCGCCCGGCCGGGCGGCAACCTGACGGGCTTCAGCATTTTCGGCTCCGAGCTGAACCCTAAGCGGCTCGAGCTGCTGTCCGAGCTGGTTCCCCAGGCCCACGTGATCGCCCTGCTGGTGAACCCGAACAATGCGGCTAGCGAGCGCCAGATAACAGACGTGCAGGAAGCGGGCCGCGCGAAGGGGGTGCAGCTTCGTGTCCTGAAGGCCGGCACCGACAGCGACATCGACGCCGCCTTTGCGAGCCTCATCCAACTGCAAGCCGGCGCTCTCCTCGTCGGCAGCGATCCACTCCTGTTCAGCCGGCGCGATCAGCTCGTTGCCCTGGCATCACGTCATGCCGTTCCGGCGATCTATGAGTGGCGCGAGTTCGCCGTGGCAGGCGGCCTGATCAGCTACGGAACCAGCCTCACCGGCACTTGGCGCCAGGTTGGGGTCTATGTCGGCCGGGTTCTCTCGGGCGCCAAGCCGGCCGACCTGCCGGTTCAGCGGCCGACCACCTTCGAGCTGGTCGTCAATCTCAACACCGCCAAGGCGCTCGGCCTCACCGTCCCGCCATCCATCCTCGCTCGCGCCGACGAGGTCATCGAATGAACCGTCGCGAGTTGCTGGTGCTGCTGGGCAGCATGATGATCGCGGCGCGCGCCCCCCGTGCGCAGCAGAAGGTGATGCCGGTGATCGGCTTCCTGGGCGCCGGGTCGGCTGGTCCGCTTTTTACGGTTGTGGGCGCATTCCGCCAGGGACTGAACGAAACCGGCTACGTCGAAGGACAAAACGTTGCGATCGAATACCGCTGGGCCGAGGGCCGCTATGATCGGCTGCCCGCATTAGCCGCGGATCTCGTAGGCCGCAAGGTCGATGTGATCGCGGCCCTCGGCGGCACGTCTCCGGCACTTGCGGCGAAAAGCGCGACCGCGACGATCCCGATCGTCTTCAGCGTCGGCGACCCGGTCGAGCGCGGCCTAGTCGCCAGTCTCGCCCGGCCGGGTGGTAACCTCACCGGCGTCAGCAGCCTCGATTTGGCGCCCAAGCGGGTCGAGATGCTTTCCGAGCTGGTTCCCCGGGCCACGCTGATCGCCGTATTGGTGAACCCCGACAATGCGAATGCCGAGCGCATCGTCCGAGACGTGCAGGAAGCGGCGCGCGCGAAAGGGCTGCAGCTCCTGACCCTAAAGGCCAGCACCGAAAGCGAGATCGATACCGCCTTCGCAACCCTCGTCGAACTTAATGCCGGCGCGCTCGTCCTACCAAGCGACGCGTACCTCAATAGCCGGCGCGAGCAGCTCGTGGCGCTGACGGCGCGCCATGCGGTTCCGGCGATCTATGACTGGCGTGAATACCCTGCGGCCGGTGGCCTGATCAGCTATGGGCCGAGCCTCACGGCTGCCTATCGCCTGGTCGGCGTTTACGCCGGAAAGATCCTCAAGGGCGCCAAGCCGGCCGATCTGCCGGTCCAGCAGCCGACCACCTTCGAGCTGGTCGTCAATCTCAAGACCGCCAAGGAACTCGGCCTCACCGTCCCGCCATCGATCCTCTCCCGCGCCGACGAGGTCATCGAGTGAAACGCCGCGAGTTGATCCTCGTGCTGGGTGGCGCGATGACGGCGGCGCGGGCGCTGCGCGCGCAGCAGAAGGCGATGCCGGTGATCGGCTTCCTCGGCCTCGCTTCGCTCGGCCCGATGGCACTGTCTGTGGCCGAGTTCCGCCAGGGACTGAGCGAAGCCGGCTATGTCGAGGGACAAAACGTAACGATCGAGTTTCGCTGGGCGGAGGGCCGCTATGACCGACTGCCCGCATTGGCCGCCGACCTCGTCGGCCGCAAGGTCGACGTCATCGTGACCCAGGGTGGCACGGCTGTGGCACTGGCGGCGAAAAACGCGACCTCGATGATCCCGATCGTCTTCATCATTGGCGGCGACCCGGTCGGGGACGGGCTGGTGGCGAGCCTCGCCCGGCCGGGCGGCAACCTCACGGGTGCCACGATAATCGGCGTCGAGCTGATGCCCAAGCGGTTCGAGCTGCTGTCAGAGCTGGTTCCCCGAGCTGGCGTGATCGCGCTGCTCGTCAACCCGAACAATTCGAATACCGAGCGCATCATTGGAGACATGCACGAAGCGGCGCGAGCGAAGGGAGTGCAGCTCCATATCTTGAGGGCCGGCACCGAAAGCGAGATCGACGCTGCCTTCGCGACCCTCGTCCAACTGCATGCCGGCGCGCTCCTCGTCGGCGCCGACTCATTCTTCAGCGGCCGGCGCGAGCAGCTCGTGGCACTGGCATCGTACCATGCCGTCCCGGCGATCTATGAGGGGCGAGTGTTCGCCGACTCCGGCGGCCTGATCAGCTATGGACCAAGCCGCACGGCTGTTAATCGCCAGGTCGGCACTTATGTCGGAAGGATCCTCAACGGCGCCAAGCCCGCCGATCTGCCGGTCCAGCAGCCTACGACATTCGAGCTGGTCATCAACCTCAAGACCGCCCAGGCGCTCGGCCTCACCGTGCCGCCCTCGATCCTATCCCGCGCCGACGAGGTGATTGAGTGAACCGCCGCGAGCTGATGCTGCTGCTGGGCGGGGCGATGACGGCGTCGCGCTCCCTCCGCGCGCAGCAGAAACCGATGCCGGTGATCGGCTTCCTTAGCGGCGGGTCGTCTGCGCCGTATGGACCGCTCGTGGCCGCGTTCCACCAGGGACTGAGCGAAATCGGCTATGTCGAGGGAAAAAATGTGGCCATCGAATACCGCTGGGCGGAGGGCCGCTATGATCGGCTGCCCGCATTGGCCGCCGATCTCGTCGGCCACAAGGTCGATGTGATAGCCGCGCTCGGCGGCACTCCTTCCGCACTGGCTGCAAAAAACGCAACCTCGGCGATCCCGATTGTCTTTTCGAGTGGCGACCCGGTCGAGCAGGGCCTGGTCGCTAGTCTCGCCCGGCCCGGTGGCAACCTCACGGGCTTCAGCATCCTCGCTGCCGAGCTGATGTCGAAGCAGCTCGAACTGCTTTCCGAGTTGCTTCCCCAGGCCGGGATGATTGCCCTGCTCGTGAACCCGAACAACCCGGGTACCGAGCGCCAGACTCGAGAAGTGCAGGAGGCGGCGCGCGCAAAGGGGGTGCAACTCCTTATCCTGAAGGCCGGCACCAAGGACGAGATCGACACCGCCTTCGTGACCCTCGTCCAACTGCAAGCTGTCGCACTCCTCGTTGGTGCCGATCCGTTCTTCTATAGCCGGCGCGAGCAACTGGTGGCATTGGCGGCACGCCATACCCTTCCGGCGATCTATGGGTGGCGTGATTGGGCCGCGGCCGGCGGCCTGATCAGCTATGGAATGAGCTTCGCGGCTAACTATCGCGAAGTCGCCATTTACGTCGGAAAGATCCTCAACGGTACCAAGCCGGCCGATCTGCCGGTGCAGCAGCCGGCCATATTCGAGCTCGTCGTCAATCTCAACACCGCCAAGGCGCTCGGCCTGACGGTGCCGCCATCGATCCCCGCCCGCGCCGACGAGGTCATCGAATGAACCGGCGCAATTTCCTGCTCGCCGCCGTGGCAATCGCCTGGAACCCTGCCTCGGCCGAGGTCAAGAACCCCCGCATCGGCTTCATCCACGCCGGGTCGCGGCAGAAGAATCAGAGACTTCTCGATGCCTTTCGCGAGAACCTCGCGGCGCTCGGCTGGACCGACGGCAGCAATATCGCCGTACTCGACCGCTGGGCCGAGGAGCGCACCGAGCGGCTGCCCGTCATCGTCAAGGAACTGATCGGCTCCGGCGTCGCTGTCCTGGTCACTGCCGGGACCCCGGCCACGCTCGCCGCCAGGCACGCCAGCGCGACGATCCCGATCATCCTGGTCGGCGTCGACGACCCCGTCGCCCTCGGCGTCGTCGATAGCCTGGGGCAACCCGCCGGCAATGCCACGGGCCTCTCTCTGACCTCGTCCGAAGTGATCGCCGAACGGTTGGAGCTGCTGCGCGAGCTCGTCCCTGGCCTGCATCGCCTCGCGGTGATTGCCAGGAACGATCCCGGCCTCGAGCAAAAGTTGCAGGACATCCGCAGCAATGCCGGGCAGAAGGGGATCGAGGTACTGATGCTCGAGGCGACGACCGTGAAGGCTCTCGAACTCGCTTTCGCACGGCTGCGCGCCGAGCGCTGCGAGGCCGTCTATGTGGCCTCCGGCCCGCTCGGCCCCGCCAAGCGCACCCGGATCATCGCGCTTGCCGCGGAATCTCGTCTGCCCGCGATCTACTCGTACCGCATATTCCCCATCGACGGGGGATTGATCTCTTTCGCCGCCGATTACGGGGACCTGTTCCGCCGCGCCGGGGGCTTCGTCAACAAGATCCTCAAGGGCGCCAATCCGGCCACGCTGCCGGTCGAACCGCCCCGCAAATTCGATCTGATGGTCAACCTCAAGACGGCGAAGACGCTCGGGCTGACGATCCCGCCCGCGATCCTCGCCGCCGCCGACGAGGTCATCGAATGAAGCGGCGCAGCGTCGTCATCGGCGGGCTCGCCGCCTTGCTTCTCGCGCCCGAACGGCCGACCGCTCAGCAAACGCAATCGAAAATCCCGCGGGTCGGTATCCTTTCGGTGGCGGACAGCGAGAGAACGGCAGCCCTTGATGCATTCCGGCAGGCGCTCCGCGACCTCGGCTATGTCGAAGGCCGTAACATCATCCTCGAATTTCGGTTGGCCCGAGGCAATCTTTCCCTTGGGCCGCAACTGGCGGCAGAACTGGTGGCTCTACCGGTTGATATCATCGTGGCGGACGGCGTCACCGCCGATGCCGCGGCCGCGAGCGACCGCATTCCGATCGTCGCCGTGGCATTGATGGACCCTGTGCAGCGCGGATTCGCTGCCAGCCTCGCGCGGCCGGGCGGCAACATTACGGGATTCACCCTGATGCACACCGAGCTCAACGCGAAGCGACTGGAGCTGCTGCGCACGGCCTTTCCGTATATCAACGCGGTTGCCGCGCTCGTGAACCCCGCAAATCCGAGCCATAAATTGGCTTTGGAGCAGACCGAGACGGCCGCCGGCTCTTTGGGTCTGGGGAATGTCGCCAGAGTCGAAGCCGAGAGCGCCGCAGCCTTGCGAGCGCTGCGTCCCGCCGTCTTTTCTGCAGCCAATGCGGTGGTCGTCGTCCCGGACGGGATGTTCTACAATTACCGCCGGGACGTGGTTGCGCTCGTAAACGCCGCCCGCCTGCCCGCGATTTATCCCGAGCGGGAATACGCCGACGACGGCGGCCTCATGGTCTACGGCGCGAATGTCCCGGACAACTCCCGCCGAGCGGCGGCCTATGTCGATCGCATCCTGAAGGGAGCCAAGCCCAGCGATCTGCCGATCCAGGAGCCGGTGAAATTCGACTTCGTCGTCAACCTCAAGACCGCACGAGACCTCGGCCTCACGATCCCGCCGCTGATCCTCGGTCGCGCCGACGAGGTCATCGAATGAGTGGTCGAGCGAGTTCGGCTACTGCGCGATATAGCCGCCGTCGATGACGAGCTCGGTGCCGGTGACGAACGAGGCTTCGTCGGAGGCGAGGAACAGCACCCCCCAGGCGACCTCGATCGGCTTGCCGATGCGGCGGAGCGGCGTCAGCGCGATCTTGTCGTCGCGCTCGCCGGCGTTGGTCGCGTTCAGCATCGGCGGCATGTAGCCCGGATGCACCGTGTTGACCCGCACGCCCAGCGGCCCGTAGCGCACCGCGGCGGCCTTGGAATAGATCCGCACCGCACTCTTCGAGGCGTGCCGAGAAAGACGCTCGTCTGGTTGACCGCGATGATCCGCTGCCACCCCTTCAAGCTGTCGGGGTCGCCGACGGAGCTGCCCGAGATCCCGGCATTGTTGACCAGGATGTCGAGCCGGCCATAGCTCGCCAACGCCCTGGCGATCAGCCCGGCCCACTCGGCTTCGCTGGTGACGTCGATTTTGGCCGCGGGGGATCGAGGTCCGCTCAGACGGCGAGCGGTCGTTCGCCGGCATCAGCGCCGATGACGCATGTGCGCCAAGTAGCAGACTTGGAGAGGCAGGCGACTTGCCGCCATAGCGACGGACCGGTCGAGGCGGGAGCATGAGTGCGGAGCGCTGCGAACGCGCTATGGCAGATCAAAGCTGGCTCTGATGTCTACTTTAACTGTCCGCAGATGCATGGCTCAGCTGTTTGGCCCTTGTGCTGCCAACATGATGCCCCTATCGACGCCCGCGTATGCCTAGCCGTGCAATCCACTCCGTCTGTCGCGTCGGGCATGATAGGCAACCAACGCCTCGAACATTTCGGCGAGCCGCGACGAAAGCCCTTGGGATCCGACGCTTTGGGCTGTGACGCGGGCGCCCTCCCAGATCAGGAAAATCTCATCGGCAAGACGCTCGGGATCGGCCAGCCTGGCATCGCGGCACAAGCTAATTAGCCGTTCGCGGTGTGCGGTTTTGTGCTCGCGGATGACACGCCGCGCCGGATGGTCCTTGTCCGGCAGCTCGATCGCAGCGTTGGCGAGTGCACAGCCGCGCTCGGCCTCGTACTCCTTGAAGTCGCTGACATGGCGCAGCCAGGCTATGAGCTGGCCTTTCGGATCGCCCGCATGGGCAGCGGCGATCGCATCCCAGGCAACGTCGAATTCCCGCGTGAGTTCGCCGAGACATGCGGCGATCAGCACATCCTTCGACGCGAAGTGGCGATAGAGTGTCATCTTGTTGGTACCGGCCGCCTCGGCGATGGCGTCAACGCCGACGGCATGGATGCCGCGGCGATAGAACAGCTCGCGGGCGGCCGTGAGGATGCGCTCGCGCGGAGGCGGGCTGGTGCCCTGCCGATCGGCGGCCGGGCTTGCGGTTGACGCGATCATGATCGCTTCGTTCCCTTGACATGTTACCGACCGGTCAGTATCTTCGGGTGTTACCGGTCAGTGCCGCTCAATTTAGCGCGTGTGCGAGCCGATTTCCACCCCTGTTCGAAAGGGTACCCAGATGGATCACCGCGAGCTCACGCTGGCTGAACTTCTGGCGGATCCGATTGCCCTGGCCGTGATGGCGGCCGATCGGGTGGATCCGGCTGCGCTGCAAGCGATGTTATCCGGACTGGCCCGCAGGCTTCAGGTGACCCGGTTGGCCGAACCAATACGGGACTGCGCCGGGCGGGGCGATCGGCAGTGGTAGACTTCTTCATTCATCGTCCGGTCTTCGCCTCGGTCATCGCCGTCATCATGATATTGACCGGGCTCATCGCGTACAGCTTGCTGCCTGTCGCGCAATTTCCTGATATCACGCCACCGCAGGTGGTTGTCACCGCAACCTACCCGGGCGCCAGTTCCCAGGTCGTCGCCAACACCGTGACGACCCCGCTTGAGCAACAGATCAATGGCGTGCCAGGCATGGCCTACATGTCGTCGGTCAGCGCCAATGACGGCAGCTCGAACATCACCATCACTTTCAATGTCGGCTATCCGATCGACATTGCTGCGGTCGATGTGCAGAACCGCGTCTCCCAGGCGGCGGCGCAATTGCCTGCGATTGTCAACCAGGCGGGCATCATCATTACCAAGAAGAACCCCAATATCCTGCTGGGGATCAACCTCACTTCGCCGGACGGATCGGTCGATCTCGTCACCCTCAGCAACTACGCCTATCTGCAGCTCATCGACCCGCTGAAGCGGCTTCCAGGTATCGGCGACGTGAGCATCTTCGGCGAGCGGCGCTACTCGATGCGCGTGTGGCTCGATCCGGACAAGCTCGCCACCCTCGGCGTCACCGCCGTGGATGTCCAAAATGCGATCGCTGAGCAGAATATCCAGGTGGCCGCTGGCAGACTGGGACAGGCCCCCGCACCACCTGACACGGCGTTCGAGTTCCAGCTCAATGCGATCGGCCGGCTCAGCGATCCACAACAGTTCGGCGACATCGTCATCCGCGCCGGGACGACGAGCGAAGCCGTTGTACGGTTGCGTGATGTCGCCCGTGTCGAGCTTGGCGCCCTGCAGTACACGTCGAGCGCACGGTTCAACAAGACGCCGGCCGTCTTCATTGCGGTCTATCAGACGCCCGGATCGAACGCATTGGAGGTCGATCGAGAGGTCCGGTCCAGGATGGCCGAGTTGGCGAGGCGCTTTCCCACGGGCATCGACTGGGCAATCAAATACGACACGACGACCTTCGTCTCCGCGTCGATGCACGATGTGGTCATCACTCTCGTCGAGGCGCTGACGCTGGTCATCGCCGTGGTGTTCCTGTTCCTGCAGAGCTGGCGCAGCACGGTCATTCCCGCCATCGCCATCCCGGTCTCGCTGATCGCGACGCTGGCGGTGATGCTGGCTCTCGGCTTCTCCCTCAACACGGTGAGCATGCTTGGCATGGTGCTGGCGATCGGACTGGTGGTCGACGACGCCATCGTGGTAGTCGAGAACGTCGAGCGACAGCTCGAGCAGGGGCTGTCACCAATCGCCGCCGCCGTTGCTGCGATGCGAGAGGTCACCGGCCCGATCATCGCCACGACCGCCGTACTGCTCGCGGTTTTCGTGCCGGTCGCCTTTTTGCCCGGAGTTACCGGCCGGCTTTACAACCAGTTCGCGCTAACCATTGCTATCTCCGTCGCCATCTCGGCCTTCAACTCGCTTACCCTCAGCCCAGCTTTGTGCGCCGTACTGCTACGGCATCGGCCGCCGTCACGCTGGTCGGCGTTCCGCGCCTTCAACGCCGGCTTCACTTTCGCTGCGCACGCCTACGCCAATGGCATCCGACGCGTCATCGGCGCACGCTGGGCTGCGCTGGCGCTGTTCGCAGCCGGCCTGGTGCTCACCTACGGGATCTATTCGCGCATTCCGGCGGGATTCCTGCCGGTCGAAGATCAAGGTTATCTCTTCGCAGTGATCCAGCTTCCGGACGGTGCCTCGCTGCAACGGACCGAGGCTGTTGCCGAGAAGGTTCGGACAATCCTGGCGGCGCAGGACGGTGTGATGGATGTGATCCCGGTCACTGGCACGAATTTCCTGACCGGCGCAAATCAATCGAATTCGGCCGTCGAATTTGCACTGCTCAAGCCCTGGGCCGAGCGCGGTGCGACGCTCACCGCCTCGAATATCCTCGCCGCGGTCCGCCCCAAGCTTCTGGCCATACCGGACGCGGTGGCGCTCAGCTTCGACCCTCCTTCGATCCCGGGAATAGCGACCACGGGCGGTTTCGAGTTCCAGGTTGAGGACCTCACCGGACAGGGCGCCCAGGCGCTGAATGACGCGACCCAGGCACTGCTCGCCGAGGCGTGGAAGCAGCCGGAGCTCAATGCGCGTCAGCTATTCAGCACGTTCAGCACCTCGACACCGGAGTACACGTACGATCTTGACCGGACGAAGGCCAAGTTGCTGGGCCTCAGTCTGCCAGACGTGTTCAACACGCTGCAGATCGAGCTCGGCTCGCTCTATGTGAACGACTTCACGCTGTTCGGCCGGACCTTCCGCGTGACCATGCAAGCTGAGAACGGGGCACGGGCAAATCCGACCAACGTCTCGAGCCTCTATGTCCGCAACACAGCCCGCGGCATGGTGCCGCTCAGCACGCTCGGGAAGCTTCGCTCGACGGTCGGACCGGAATTCGTGTCGCACTACGACATCTATGGTTCGGCTCTGATCAACGGTGCACCGGCCGCGGGCTATAGTTCGGGGCAGGCGATCGCTGCGATGCAACGGGCTGCGGCTCGAGTCCTACCGGCCGATTTCGGCTATGAATGGACCGGCATCACTTATCAGCAGCTCAAGGCAGGTGCCGTCGCGGGTATCGTGTTCGTCCTCGCGATGGTGTTCGTGTTCTTGTTCCTGGCGGCCCAGTACGAGAGCTGGTCGATGCCCTTCATGGTCATCCTGGCCGTGCCACTTGCCCTGTTCGGCGCGGTGACGGCGCTGTGGGCTCGCGGCATGCAGTTCGACGTCTATTCCCAGATCGGCCTCGTCATGCTGATCGGCCTGTCGGCCAAGAACGCGATCCTGATCGTCGAATTCGCCAGGCAGCGTCGGGAGCAGGGGCTCGGCATTGTCGCTGCTGCCATGGAGGCGGGACGGCTGCGGCTGCGCCCCATCCTGATGACCGCGTTCGCCTTCATTCTCGGCGTGGTCCCGCTGATGTTCGCCTCCGGTGCCGGTGCGGCGAGCCGCCAGTCGATCGGCACCACCGTCTTCGGCGGCATGCTGGGGGCGACGATCCTCAGCCTCGTGCTCGTGCCGGTGTTTTATGCGGTGATCGAGCGTCTTCGCCAAGGTGCTGTCGTCAGCCGCGGCACGGCACCAGGCGACCACAACAGCCTTGGGATAGTAGCCCCGGGCGAATAATCATCGGAGCAGGCTATCATGCGTTTATCATCTACCGCTGCAGGCTTCACGGTAAGTGCCGTGGTGTCAGCCGCCATGGGCCTCGTTCTGCTCGGCGCTGCAGGCCATGAGGCCCCAAGCGCCGGAGCGGCGGCGCAAGCGGCGGCCATGCCGGTGCCGGTGGCGCCGGTCGTCAGACGGACGGTTCCCGTCTATCTCGACTATATCGGGACGACCGAAGCGATCCGCACGGTCACGCTACAGGCGCAGGTGACCGGTTATCTTGCCAAGCGCGGTGCCCCGGATGGCGCGGATGTCAAGCAAGGTGAGTTGGTCTACCAGATTGACCCACGGGATTACCAGGCCGTGCTCAGCCAGGTGAAGGCCCAGGCGCTGCGTGATGCGGCCGCCCACGATTATGCGCGCGCATCGCAGCACCGCAATTCAGTGCTGAGCAACAAGGGTTGGGTAGCAACAGACACGCTAGACCAGACGACGAGCAACTTTCACCAATCGGAAGCCACGCTTACGGCGGATGCGGCGGCGATAGAGACCGCCGAGTTGAAGCTGGGTTACACCGAGATCCGGGCACCGTTCGCCGGCCGGCTGGGCAAGAGCCTGGTACACGAGGGGACGCTGATCAACGCTGCCGGCACGCAATTCAATACACTCGTCGAGCTCGACCCGATTTACGCAACCTTCAACCCGAGCGAGACGGAGCTCGCTGCCATCATGAGATCTCGATCGAAGGGGCCGCTTCCGGTGGACGTTCAGACGTCGGGCGACGCGCAGCAGCGATTTAGCGGTGCGCTCTCCTTCCTCGACAACGTGGTCGATCGGAGCACGGGAACGATCATGGCGCGCGCGACCATCAGCAACCCGGATCACACGCTGCTGCCGGGACAGTTCGTCCACGTGCGTGTCCACATCGCCGACCAACCCGACGCCCTGCTGGTGCCACAGGTCGCGCTGGGTTCGGGCCAGCTCGGCAGGTTCGTTTACGTCGTTGGCAAGGACGGCAAGGCCGAGCAACGCATTGTCTCGCCCGGTGCCACCTATGGCAGTCTAATTGTCATAGACAAGGGC
>Ga0210406_10002645_pt1 | contig 20251 bp, 16 predicted proteins | sample IncBWC30MmetaG_FD_155454 | JGI IMG/M metagenome (GOLD analysis project Ga0210406, IMG submission 155454) | Forest soil microbial communities from Barre Woods Harvard Forest LTER site, Petersham, Massachusetts, United States - Inc-BW-C-30-M | ecosystem: Environmental > Terrestrial > Soil >... | reverse complement strand
CAGCTCTATGCCGGCATCCCTTCGTTGCGCGAGAATTTCCGGCTGGCCGATCCGGGATTTCTCACCATGGCCGAGGAGTTCGGCGACGACACCACGACGCAGATCCTGTCGCTGTTCCCGAATTTCGTATTGCAGCAGATCCAGAACAGCATTGCACTGCGCCTGGTATTGCCGAAAGGGCCGGACAAGACCGAGCTGCAATGGACCTATATCGGCTTCGAGGAAGACGACCCCGAGATGACCGACCTGCGGCTGGCGCAGGCCAATCTGGTCGGTCCCGCCGGTTATGTCTCGATGGAGGACGGTGCCGTCGGCAATTTTATCCAGCGCGCGATTCACGGCTCCGAGGAGGAGTGCTCAGTGCTCGAAATGGGTGGGTTCGGGCACGTCTCCGAAGCCAACCGGACGACCGAGGCATCGGTGCGCGGCTTCTGGCATGCCTATCGGCCGTTGATGGGATTGTGAGGTGACCGGTCTCGAGGCAGTGGTGCGGCGGTTGGAGCTCGAAGAGCTCTACACCGACTATGTCCACTGCCTCGACGCCGATGAGCTCGAACGCTGGCCCGATTTCTTTACCGAAGACTGCTTCTACCGGATCACCTCGGCCGAGAACTACGAGGCCGGGATGCCGTTGGGGCTGATCCACGCGACCTCGCGCAACATGCTGAAGGATCGGGTCAGTGCATTGCGCGAAGCCAACATCTACGAGCCGCAGCGCTACCGCCACCTCGTCTCCTCGGTCAAGGTCGTTGAGGAAAAGGCGGCGACAATCGAACTGAGCGCGAATTTCCTGGTGGTGCGGACAATGCAGGAGGGCGACATGACCCTCTTTGCGGCCGGGCGCTATCTCGACCAGGTCAGGTACGAAGACAGCACCTGGAAATTTGCCCGCAAGACCGTCGTGCTCGACAGCCGCCAGATCGACACCTTGCTGGCGATCCCGATTTGACCGCCATCACGTCTGTTCAGTGAGAATCCGGTCCGACCCCCGCCTGGGGTCAGACGCAAACGCTATCAGCCCTTAATCGACGCCGAGACGTCCTCCGCGGGCCAACCTCCGCGAGCGGATTTACAGCCCTGCGCCCGGCGTGGCACTTTGGCTGTGTCTGCGGAATTAAGGGCCGGCGAAGATGGCGGGACGGCTGGCGGGCAAGAGGCCGTTGGTAACGGCGGCGGGACAGGGCATTGGCCGGGCGACGGCGCTGGCCTTCGCTGCCGAAGGGGCGAGCGTGCTCGCCACCGACATCGCCGAGGAGAAGCTCGTCCCGCTCACCGACGCGCTGATCGCGACCCGCCGGCTCGATGTGACCGACGACGGCGCGATCACGGCGCTGGCCGATGAGCTCGGGCCGCTCGACGTCTTGTTCAACTGTGCCGGCTTTGTCCATCACGGCACGATCCTCGACGCCGACCCGATCGAATGGGACGCGTCTTTCGCCCTCAATGTGCGGTCGATGTTTGTGATGATCCGCGCTTTTCTGGCGAAGACGCTGGAGCATGGCAAGAGCGCTTCGATCATCAACATGGCTTCGACCGTCTCGTCGGTCAAAGGTGCCCCCAACCGCTGCGTCTACGGTGCCACGAAAGCAGCGGTCATCGGGCTGACCAAGTCGGTCGCGATCGACTTCATCACCCAGGGGATCCGCTGCAACGCGATCTGCCCGGGCACGATCGAAACCCCTTCGCTCCAAGACCGCATCGCCGCCCAAGGGGTGCGGGTCGTCGGCGGCACCGAGGCGGCGCGGCGCGCCTTTGTCGACCGCCAGCCGCTCGGCCGGCTCGGCAATGCCGAGGAGGTAGCGGCGTTGGCGGTCTACCTCGCCTCGGACGAATCCTCGTTCACCACCGGTGCGATCCATGTGATCGACGGCGGCTTCACCCTCTGACGGACCACAGGAGACATCTCGATGAAGCTCTTGCGCTACGGCCCTCCCGGTCAGGAAAAACCCGGCCTCTTCGATCGAGACGGCAAGATCCGCGACCTCTCGGGTGCGGTCCGCGACATCGACGGCCAGACGCTGGCACCGGCGGCGCTCGACCGGCTGCGCCGGCTCGATCCGGCGACACTGCCGCTCGTCTCGGGATCGCCGCGGCTCGGCCCTTGCGTCGGCCGGGTGCCCAAAATCGTCGCCATCGGCCTCAATTATCGCCTCCACGCCCAGGAGGCGGGGGCCGCGATCCCCTCCGAGCCGATCTTTTTCATGAAGGCGACGTCCTCGATCTGCGGCCCGAACGACGATGTGATCATCCCCAAGGGCTCGCAGAAGACCGATTACGAGGTCGAGCTCGGCATCGTCATCGGCAGCCTCGCCCGTTACGTCTCGCTTGCCGACGCCCGCAAGCACGTCGCCGGCTATTGCGTCGTCAACGACGTCTCCGAGCGCGAATTTCAGATCGAGCGCGGCGGACAGTGGACCAAGGGCAAGAGCGCCGACACCTTTTGCCCGATCGGCCCGTGGCTGGTCACCGCCGAGGAGGTTCCCGATCCCGGCAAGCTCGCACTGTGGACCGAGGTCAATGGCGAGCGGCGTCAGAACAGCAACACCGGCGACCTGATCTTCGGCGTCGACGAGATCGTCAGCTATGTCAGCCAGTTCATGACCTTGTTGCCGGGGGATGTGATCCCGACCGGGACGCCATCAGGGGTCGGCATGGGGTTCAAGCCGCCCAAGTTCCTCAAGCCGGGAGACCGGATGCGGCTATCGGTCGAGGGCTTGGGCGAGCAAGACCAACGGCTCGTTGCGTTCTCCGGATAGGGGCTCTTCCGGGACGACAGATTCGGCGGGAATACGTGGCGCCGACGCCATGTCAGTGGTAGCGCAATGCAGCGTGTTTACGCTATGATTCGGCGTTCAACGCGCTCGCCGCGCTCTATTGCACGTTTAGAGGACCCATGTCCGAACGCCGCCAGAGCTTTTTTCGCGAGGACACCCTCCCAGGTCGCCGCGTCGACGCCAAAGTCAAATGGTTCAACGCCAGCAAGGGTTTTGGATTTGTCACGCCGGCCGACGGATCGCAAGATGCGTTTCTGCCGATGGCCGTCCTGCGCCGCGCCGGCTATGAGGATGTTCGCGAAGGGGCGTCGATCACCTGCGAGATCGGCGCCGGAGCAAAGGGTCCGCTGGTGACCAACGTGTTGAACGTCGACGACAGCACGGCGCTCTCATCGCCAAGCGGAGCAGGTGGAGCCGACCGCGGGCCCCGCCCCGCCGCGATGATCGAGGGTGCCGTCAAATGGTTCGAGCCTGAAAAAGGCTACGGGTTCATCTCTCCCGACGGCGGGGGCAAGGACGTATTCATCCACATCACCGCGTTGCGCCGCAGCGGCGTCAGCGCCCTCGACCCTGGTCAACGGGTCAGGGTCGAGGTGGTTGATGGCAAAAAGGGGTTGGAGGCCGAACGCATCACCCTGATCTAGATCGTCGTCGACGGACCGCGCGGGGCCTCGGCATGGCAGCCGCGCGCCGAAGATGATCTAGCGTATCAAGCGTTCCATTGTTAGCTTAACCAACGCGACCGGATCGAACAGCTCCGGGAAACGACGCAGCGGGTTCACGCCCGTCTCACCGATCATAGCGCGAGCCGAGACAATGGATTTGCACGATACCCTTCGGACCTATCGGCTTTTTTCGGGTTCCTACGACATTGTTTTCGGCCCGGTGTTCCATCCGGGGCGCAAGGATGCCGTGCGCATCGCCAATGACCGGCCGGGGCAGCGGATTCTCGAGGTCGGCGTCGGCACCGGTCTGTCGCTCCCTCATTTTCGCCCGGATTCGCGGGTGACCGGGATCGACGTCTCGGCTGAGATGCTGGCGAAAGCGCGGCGCCGCGCCGAGCGACGCCGCCTCACCCACGTCGAGGGCTTGCATGTGATGGATGCCGAGAACCTCGAATTTCCCGACAGCTCTTTCGACGCCGTTCTGGCGCTCTACGTAGCGTCGGTCGTGCCCAACCCGGCGCGCTTTGCCGCCGAGATGCGCCGGGTGTGCATACCGGGCGGGACCATCGTCGTCGTCAATCATTTTGCCAGCCAGAACTTGCTGCTGCGCTTGATCGAAAAACGGCTGGGTCGGCTTGCCCGCCATATCGGCTTTCATGCCGATTTCTCGTATGACGCGTTCCGGCGCGACAGCCGATTGTCGATCCGCGAGGTGCGGCCGAGCAATCTGTTCGGCTATTGGAAGCTGTTGCGCTGCGTCAACGAAAAGCCGGCCTCAAATCCGGCGTGAGCATTAATCCGCAAGACGGTCCGCTATCCGCCACAAGCGGATCTCGCGCAGCAGCGCCTCGACCGCAGCGCACGCGAAGCCGAGCGAGGTCTCATCGACAAGGCGGCCGTCGCGGACCTTGTCCGCGCTCGAGGTGATCGTCACCTCACGCGCCAGAACGACGCGCGACAGCATCGAGTCGAGCGCCACGCGCATGTGCTCCAAGCAGCGTGCGCCGCCGAGCGCTCCCCGCGAGGTCGCCATGATTGCAACAGGTTTGTAGGCCATAACTGAGGTGAAGGCGGGGCGCGAGGCCCAATCGAGCGCGTTCTTCAATACCCCGGGAATACTGTGGTTGAATTCCGGCGCGCACAGCACGAGGCCATCGCTCTCGGCAATCGCTGCGAGCAATCGCTTGACCGGCTCGGGGCGTCTGTCGCCTTCGAAATCCTGGTCGTAAAGCGGTATCGGCCTCAGGTCATAGACCTCGAGGTCAACGCGGCCGGTGAACTTCTCACTGAGTGTATCGAGCACCGCATTCGAATATGAGCCGCTGCGCAAGCTGCCCGACATTCCAATCAGGCGGACCAGTGTCGTGTCTGAGGCCAAGTTTCGTTCTCTTGCAAGGGGTCGGCAGCTCTTCATAGCGAAAGCCGCTGGCCAACACCAACCTTCTCGCTCACGATGCCTGGCGGCCGGACCGACGATTAGGACGACGATGCTGGAATTGCGACCGAACTGCGAATGCTGCGACCGGGATTTGCCGCCCGCCTCGCCAGACGCCCGGATCTGCTCCTTCGAATGCACGTTTTGCCACGACTGCGCCGAGGGCGTCCTTGGCGGCCGCTGTCCCAATTGCGGCGGCGAATTGGTGCGCCGGCCGATCCGGCCGCCCGACCGATTGCTGCGTCACCCCGCCGCGACGCGCCGGATATTTAAGCCGGAAGGATGCGCTCGGACATGAGCTTGCGGGCCTCGCGCCGCGGGCTCGTCCCGCCCTTCATTGCGATGGATGTCCTGCGCGCCGCCAACGAGCGCGAGGCCGGCGGCGCCGATGTGATCCATCTCGAGGTCGGTCAGCCGAGTGCCCCGGCGCCACAGCCCGTCCTCGAAGCCGCCCGACAGGCGCTGAAATCGGCGCAGATCGGCTACACCGACGCGCTGGGCATCGCCCCTTTGCGGAAGGCGATCGCCGCGCATTATCAGGCGCAATACGAAGTCTCGGTCGACCCTGCCGAAGTCGTCGTAACGACCGGCTCGTCGGCGGCCTTTCAGCTCGCCTTTCTCGCCGCCTTCGAACCGGGCGATCGGGTGGGTGTCGCCATCCCGGGGTATCCGGCCTACCGCAATATCCTGGCTGCTCTCGATATCGAGCCGGTGCTGATCGCCGCGGGGGAGAACGCTCTTTATCAGCCGACCCCCGAACTGCTCGCCGATGCGGGGAGACTGGACGGGCTCATTGTCGCGAGCCCGGCCAATCCGACGGGAACGATGATCCACGCGGTCGACCTCGCCCGGCTTGCCGAATATTGCCACGAGCGCGGCATCCGCCTGATCTCGGACGAGATCTACCACGGCATCACCTTCGAGACGGCGGCGGCGACCGCGCGCGCTTATGGGAAAGCGGCGGTCATCGTCAACTCGTTCTCGAAATATTACTGCATGACCGGCTGGCGGCTCGGCTGGATGCTGGTCCCGCCCGACCTCGCTCGCTCGGTCGAGTGCTTGGCGCAGAACTTCTACATCTCGCCGCCGGCCTTGTCGCAGTTGGCGGCGCTTCCGGTCTTCGGCTGCCGCACCGAGCTCGATGCTCACGTCGGGCGATATCGGCAAAATCGCGATCTGCTGATTGGCACCCTCGCAGATGCCGGGCTGAGCCGTTTCGCGCCGGCCGAAGGGGCGTTCTACCTTTATGTCGACATCTCGAGCCTGACCCGAGACAGCGCCGATTTCTGCCGCCGGCTCCTCGCCGAGACCGGAGTTGCGCTGACGCCAGGTCTTGATTTCGACCCGGTCGACGGCGGGAGCTGGGTCCGGCTTTCGCTTGCCGGCACGACCGAGGAGGTGGCCGAGGCCGCCCGCCGTCTGGCGGATTGGCTGGCCGGATGATCACGTCTGCGTCGCGTACAGCCCGTTCTCGGTCACGACAAAGTCGATACGTCGGTCGACCAACGCACGCACACACTCGGCCGGGCGGTTGACGATGGGCTCCTCGTGCACATTAAAGCTCGTGTTGATCAGCGCCGGGATGCCGGTGCGCCGTTCGAAGGCGACGACGATATCGTAGTAAAGCGGGTTGATGTCGCGGTGGATGATCTGTGGTCGCGCCGACCCGTCGACATGGACGACCGCCTCGATCGCTCGGCGCCACTGCGGCAGGACTTCGGTCGTGATCGTCATAAAGCGACACGCATAACTATTGACAGAATTGATATCAAAGACCCTGCTGGCATTTTCTTCGGTTACCACCGGCGCGAACGGCATGAATTCCGAGCGCTGCAGCCGCCGATTGAGTTCGTCATGAGTGGCCCGCCGTGAGGGGTTGGCAAGGATCGAGCGCGCGCCAAGGGCGCGCGGCCCAAACTCCATGCGTCCCCGAAAGATCGCGCCGATTTGACCGTCGGCAAGGCGGGCCGCAGTCCCCTCGATTGTTGGATCGCCGAGCCGCGCCACGTCCGGCTCAGCGATCAGCGTAGCGTCGATCGCGCTGTCATAATCGCGCCCCCAGTAAACATCATCGAGCCGGTAGCGCCGCTCGAGCCAGCGGTGCAGGCCGTCCCGCGACAGCAGAAACGCTAATCCCGCCCCCAGTGAGAGCCCTTCATCGCCCATCGGCGGAACAATGAAGATCTCGTCGAGGCTCAGATTATCGGCGAGATGACGGTTGAGCTTGACATTGGCAAACAAGCCCCCGGACAGGCCGAGGTGGCGATGCGGCGCCTGCCGCAGGATACGGGTCAATGACACCAAGACGATGTCCTCGACCAGCTTTTGGATCGACGCGGCGGCGTCCTCCCGCTTGGCTCCATCGAGTAATTTGGTAATCGCCCGCCGCATCTCCTCGAAGGTGATCCAGGTGGATTGGACCTGGCCACGCTCATCGACGGCAAAATGCTGTGCCAAGTCGCGATAGAAAACCGGTTCTCCAGAGGCTGCCAGTCCGGTGATCTTGCCCTCATGGCGGAGCATGCGAAACCCGACGGCTTGGGTGACGATGCCATAGGCCAGAGCCACACTCCCGCCGCCGTAAGGCTCGAGCAGCGCATCGTCGTCACCGAACAGGCTGGTGAGCTTCCCGTTACCAAAAGAGCGAGCCGAATAGGAAGTGTTATCTCCAATGCCGTCCGCCGTGTAGAGCAAGCCCTCGCTCCAATCCGTGAAAAACAACCCCGGCAGGGCGTGGCAAAGATGGTGGTTGGACCAGTGAATTCGTACGCTTTGACTAAAACCGTGATCGACAAAGAAATCGGTCTCCGCGAAAACCAGGCTCGGATCGGCCACATGTTCTTTCCGCAGCGCGTTGACCAGCAGCCGGTGCGGCCGCTTCTGCAGGATTTCGGGCTTGGCGCGGACGGCGAGCCGGCGCCACGGCGTGCGCATTTTGAGGTAGTAGGTCTGGGGCAATGCCGAACGGGTCAACGCTACGGCATCGACGTCCCGCCTTCTCAGCCCGCGCATCGAGAGGACTTCATCAACGCATGGCCAAGCCCATTCATCGGGCAAAACGCCGGCGCCCTTGATCCGGTTGAGGCGTTCCATCTGCACCGCAGCGAGCACCCGATAGTCGTCGAACAAGGTGGCCGAAGCTTCATGCTGACCCGCATGAATCCCGAGAATGATCATTGAGGCTCCGTTGTCCTCTGCTGCAACCGAATGTAATGGGGATAGCGCTATGGAGGGACGGGCCGCCCGCCGGAATGGTAGCCGATCCGCCGTGGCCGAGGGTAGTGTCATGCAGCGAACGACACTTCTCGCTGTTTTTGCTGTTTTCGCAGCGAATTATCAGCGAACGCGGCCGCGATCCGCGTGGAAATCCTCGGTTTCCGGCGGCTAGGCAAACGGAATAACAGCGAGGCGCCCGGTGTTCCGCCGCTGTTTTTCGCTGTTTCTATGGATGCAGAGATCGCAAAGGGGCATCACCTGAGATCGTTCTAGCGCGACGTGATGAGATCCGGACGTCCGATATAATGCGATACCTATATTTTTGTCAATTAAATTAATTAAATATTATTTTAGCACTGATACAAATAACGCGAGGCGGTGCCGCGGGCCGGCTCGGTCGTCAACCGTCGGCGTTGACAAGAGGCGAAAATGAGAACAAAGATGGTACATGATCGCGGAGAGAGCCCTTCTTCCTGAGCTACGCGAGCATATCAGGCGGATCGAGCGGCCGACGGCGCCGACCCATGGGGTATTGCCGTTTGGCGTCGCCGCGATCGACCGGGTGCTGCCGAGCGGCGGGCTGGCGCGGGGCGCCTTGCACGAGATCCTGGGGGCAAGCGGCGACGAGGAGGATGGCGCACTCGCCGCCGCCTTTGCCGCCGGCATCGTCGGACGGCTCGCGAGGCTGCCCACCTCACCCTCCCCGTCGCTGACGCGACGGGTCCCCTCCCTCTCCCCCCTAAAGGGCGGAGAGGGAAACGAGGCACGGCTGCTCTCCCTCTCCGCCCCTAGGGGGGGAGAGGGTTGGGGTGAGGTGGGGGTAGTACTGTGGTGTCTTCCCCGCCCGGATCTCTACGGGTCCGGGCTTGCTGCCCATGGGCTTGATCCCGGGCGTCTCGTGCTGGTCCGGGCACCGCGCGATGACGAGATCCTGTGGGCGATGGAGGAAGGCTTGCGCGCTCCTGGCATCGCCGCGGTGGTCGGTGAAATCGGGGTGCTCCCTGCAGTGGCGAGCCGCCGCCTGCAGCTCGCCGCGGAGCGCTCCGGCATCATCGCCCTCCTGTTGCGGCGCTGGCGCGACGGGGGGCAGGCGGCGCGCGAACGTGCTCTGCCGAATGCGGCGGTAACCCGATGGCGGATCGCCGCGCTGCCGTCGCAGCCCCCGCAAGGAGAGCCCGGAGTGGGACGTCCGCGGTGGCGAATCGAGCTCTTGCGCTGCCGCGGCGGCGAGCCGGCATGCTGGGAGGTGGAGGGAGCCGATGCGACGGGTCATGTATCTCTGGCTGCCACGCTGGCCGATCGACCGGCTAGGCCTGTCTCATCGGAAAGGTTCCGGCGCGCCGGCTGAGGAGATCCCGTTTGCAACGGTCGCCGATGCCGCCGGACGGCGGCTTCTCGCCGCAGTCAATTCGGCCGCGACTGCCGCCGGCCTCGCCCCGGGGATGCCGTTGGCGGACGCGCTCTCCTTTTTCCCCGGCCTCGCCACCGCCGCGGCAGAGCCTGCGGAGGACGCCGCGGCACTCCGCAGACTGGCGGAATGGTGCGGTCGCTACAGCCCGTGGACTGCTCCCGACGGGGTGGACGGGGTGCGCATCGAGATCACCGGCTCCGCCCATCTCTGGGGTGGAGAAAGAGCACTCGCCGCCGATCTCATAGCCCGGCTCGATCGCCGACATGTCTCGGGCCGCATCGCCATTGCCGACACATTGGGCGCCGCCTGGGCAATCGCCCGCTTTGCCGAAATGGGCAAGGACCTCGTCATCCTGCCGCCGGGAGATTGTCGCGCCGCCCTCGCCCCATTGCCGGTGGAGGCTCTCCGCCTCGACCCGGTTACCGCCCAGGGTCTGCGGCGGGTCGGCTTGAAGCGGATCGGCGATCTCTCTGCAATGCCGCGCGATGCGTTGGCCCGCCGTTTTGGCCAAACAATAGCGCGGCGTCTCGACCAGGCGCTGGACAATCTGCCCGAACCGCTGTCGCCACTGGGCGAGGTGCCGACCCGGCGGGTACGGTTGAGCTTCGCCGAGCCGATTACCGAGCCCACCGATCTGATGCTGGCAACGGAGCGGCTCACCGCGGATCTCGTCCAGCGCTTGGTGCGGGAGGGAACGGGAGCGCGGCGGGTCGACCTCGGCTTTCACCGCGTCGATGGACAGGTCGAGCGGATCCGGCTCGGCACCGCTCGCCCGAGCCGCGATCCGCGCCACCTCGCGGCCCTTTTCAAAGAACGGCTCGACACCGTCGATCCCGGTCTCGGCGTCGAAGACATGATTCTTGCCGCCTTTGCGGTCGAGCCCCTGCCGGCCGAGCAGATCGGCCTCCTCGGCCACCCAGCCGGTAGCGAGGCGAGCGGCATCGCCCCGCTCCTCGACCGGCTCGGCAACAAGTTGGGGCTCGCCGCAGTGTCGCGGCTCGAACCGCGCGAAAGCCACATCCCGGAGCGGGCCTCGGTGCGCGTGCAGCCCCACCTCACCCTCCCCATCGCTGACGCGGTGGGTCCCCTCCCTCTCCCCCCTAAAGGGCGGAGAGGGCCCGCTTCTTCTCCCTCTCCGCTCCTGGGGGCGGAGAGGGGCGGGGTGAGGTGGGGGGTCTCCGGCAAGCCGCCGCGGCCAATCCGGTTGTTCGAGCCGCCCGAGCCGGTTGAAGCCTTCTGGCTTTTACCCGACGACCCGCCGTTTCGGTTCGCCTGGCGGCGGCGCCGGCACCGGGTGACGCGGGCCGACGGGCCGGAGCGGATTGCCGATGAATGGTGGCAGCCCGCGGCGTCCAGCGCCGATCCTCGCGAAGGCGGGGACGCGATCCGCGACTATTACCGGGTCGAGGACGAGGAGGGGCGGCGCTTCTGGTTGTTCCGGGCGGGCTTGCACGGCAACGACCGCCCGCCGCGCTGGTTTGTCCATGGCGTCTTTTCCTGATCCCGTTTTGGCTCAGCGGGGGCCGCGCTACGCGGAATTGCAGGTCACCACCAACTTCTCGTTTCTGCGCGGTGCCGCGCATCCGGACGAGCTGGTGTTGACCGCAGCTGCTCTCGGTCATGCAGCGATCGCGATCACCGACCGCAACAGCCTCGCCGGTGTCGTGCGCGCCCATCATGCGGCAAAAGAGGTCGGGCTCCGGCTCGTCATCGGCTGCCGCCTCGATCTCTCCGACGGCACGAGCCTCCTCGCCTTTCCTGAGGATCGCGCTGCCTACGGCCGCCTCACGCGGCTTCTGACCCTCGGCAAGCGCCGCGCCCCGAAGAGCGAGTGCCATCTCCACTATGCCGATGTGGTTGCGTACGGCGATGGCCAGATCGTCGTGGCCTTGCCGTCCGAAACGGTGGATATGGCGGATTTCACCGCCCGCATCGCAGCGGATTTTGAGGGCCGCGCCTATCTCGCCGTGCAGCACCTCTATCGCGGTGACGATGCGCAGCGCCTCGCCCGCCTTGCTGCTATCGGTGAGACAACCGGGCTGCCGCTCGTCGCGGTCAACGACGTGCTCTACCACCTGCCCGAACGGCGCCCTCTGCAGGACGTGCTGACCTGCATCCGCGAAGGCTGCACGATCGGCGAAGCGGGTTACCGTCTCATCGCCAATGCTGAGCGCCATCTGAAACCGCCGCAGGAGATGGCGCGGCTCTTTCGCGGCCGCGAGGATGCGGTCGAGCGCAGCCTCGAGATCGTCGAGCGCTGCCGGTTCAGCCTCGATGAGCTGCGCTACGAATACCCTGAGGAGCCGGTCCCGGAGGGGCAGACGCCACAGCAGCGCCTCGTCGAGCTGACCTGGCAGGGGGCGACGGAGCGGTTTTCTGCTAGCCCCTCACCGCCCTGCAGGGGGGAGAGGGAGGGGCCCATCGTGCAGCGATGGGAGGGTGAGGTGGGCGGGGCCGAAGTCGGATCGTCGGCCCCCCTCACCCCGACCCTCTCCCCCCGGCCGGCGGGGGGAGAGGGAGGAAATAAGCGGCCGACTTCCGGCTGCATTCCCGCGAGGATTCGCGGTCTGATCGAGCACGAGCTCCGACTGATCGAGCGGCTCGACTACGCCCGCTACTTCCTGACCGTACACGACATCGTGCGATTTGCGAGGGCGCGCGGCATCCTGTGCCAGGGACGCGGCTCCGCCGCCAATTCTGTCGTCTGCTATTGCCTCGGCATCACTGCAGTCGATCCGGCGCGGATCGACGTGCTGTTCGAGCGCTTCATCAGCGCCGCGCGCAACGAGCCGCCCGACATCGATGTCGATTTCGAGCACGAGCGGCGCGAGGAGGTGATCCAATACGTCTATGAAAAATACGGCCGCGACCGGGCCGGTCTCGCCGCCACGGTGATCTGCTACCGCTCGCGCTCGGCGATCCGCGAGGTCGGCAAGGCGTTGGGGCTCAGCGTCGATGTCGTCGCCGCCCTCGCCGGCATCGTCTGGGGGTGGAGCAACGACCCGATCGCCGATCTTAGGGTGCGCGAGGCCGGTCTCGACCCGACCGACCGCACCTTGCGTCTGGCACTCGACCTCGCGGCACAGCTGGTTGGCTTTCCGCGCCACCTCTCGCAGCATGTCGGCGGTTTTGTGATCACTCGCGGGCCGTTGTCCGAGCTGGTGCCGATCGAGAACGCGGCAATGGAGGACCGCACCGTCATCGAGTGGGACAAGGACGACCTCGACCGGCTCGGCATTTTAAAAATCGATGTCCTGGCGCTCGGCATGCTGACCTGCATCCGCAAGGCCTTTACGCTGATCGAGAACCATTACGGCCGCCGGCTCGATCTCGCCACCGTCCCGGCCGAGGATCCCGCCGTCTACGAGATGCTGAGCCGCGCCGACTCGCTCGGCGTCTTCCAGGTCGAAAGCCGCGCCCAGATGACGATGCTGCCGCGGCTCAAACCGCGCGAGTTTTACGATCTCGTCATCGAAGTCGCGATCGTGCGGCCGGGCCCGATCCAAGGCGACATGGTGCATCCCTATCTGCGGCGCCGCTCGGGGCGCGAGCCGGTCGACTATCCTTCCGAGGCACTGCGTCAGGTGCTCGGCAAGACCATGGGCGTGCCGCTCTTTCAGGAGCAGGCGATGAAGATCGCCATTGTCGGCGCTGGTTTTCCTCCAGACGAGGCCGACCGGCTACGCCGCGCAATGGCGACCTTCAAGCGCAACGGCGATATTCATCGGTTCCGCGACAAATTCGTCGCCGGCATGGTCGAGAACGGCTACGACCGCGATTTCGCGACGCGCTGCTTCAGTCAGATCGAAGGGTTTGGGACCTACGGCTTTCCCGAAAGCCACGCGGCGAGCTTCGCACTCCTCGTTTACGTCTCGTCATGGATCAAATGCTTCTATCCCGAAATCTTTGCCTGCGCCCTGCTCAACAGCCAGCCGATGGGGTTCTACGCCCCGGCGCAGATCGTCCGCGACGCCCGCGAGCACGGCGTCGAGGTGCGCGCCGTGGACGTCAACCACAGCCTCTGGGACTGCACGCTCGAACCGCTGGTTTGCCCCTCACCCTCCCGCTTCGCGGGTCCCTCCCTCTCCCCGTTTTACGGGGAGAGGGTTGGGGTGAGGGGCTGGGCGCTGCGCCTCGGGCTGCGCCAGATCAAAGGCTTTGCCGAGGTCGATGCGGAACGGCTCGTGGCCGCTCGACCGATGGGGGGCTATTCGGATCCGCGAGCGCTGTGGCGGCGCAGCGGGCTCGGCCGCGGCGCGCTCGAGCGCCTCGCCGAGGCCGACGCCTTTCGCTCGATGGGGCTCGACCGGCGCCGTGCGCTGTGGGCCCTGAAGGCGCTCGGCGAGCCGCCACTGCCGCTCTTCTCACTGGAACCCTCTCCGCCCCCGGGGGCGGAGAGGGAGAGAATCGCCATGGCGCTGTTGCCGGAGATGCCGCTGGGCGAGCATGTCGTCGAGGATTACGCCAGCCTGAGCCTGACCCTGAAGCGCCACCCGCTCGCCTTTCTGCGCCGGGAATTCGCCCGCGAGGGTCTGGTCACCGCCGCCGACCTCGCCGATCTGCCGGTCGACCGGCGCCTCACGATCGCCGGGGTCGTCTTGATCCGCCAGCGCCCGGGCAGCGCCAACGGTGTGGTCTTCATCACCATCGAGGACGAGACCGGGGTCGCCAATCTGATTGTCTGGCCACAAATCCTCGAACGCTTCCGCCGCGCGGCACTCGGTGCCACCTTGCTGCGCTGCACCGGCAAATTGCAGCGCGAGGAGAGCGTCATCCACATCGTCGCTGACCGTCTCGACGACCTGACCCCGCGGCTCAACACGTTGCGCGACCACACCGGCGAGGCCGAGCCCCGGCCGATGCGCAAGCTGCCCTTGGCCCTCCCCGAACGGGTGCCGGGCTACGATGCCCGCGACATCGTTATTACGAGCCGAAACTTCCGGTAACCCTTAGATCACCCCGTCGCAGCGAAAGGCGGCGATCTCCTCCGCGCTGTAACCGTGCTCGGCGAGGACCGTGTCGGTGTCCTCGCCCATCTCGTGCGGCGGGTGCTCGATCGACGGTCCGCCATGTGCGAACTTGAACGCCGCGAGCGGCACCCCGAGCGGGCCGTCGATGCCGGCGACCGTGTCGAATTTATGGAACACGCGGCGCTCGGTGAAATGCGGGTCGGCGAGCGCTTCCGCCATTGTGCGCACGCGCGCGGCCGGCACGTGACGCGCCTGGAAATAGACCTCCCACTCGTCGGCGGTCTTGGATTTGATAATGTCCGCAATGATTGCGGCTTCCCGCTCGCGGTCATCGACCCGCGCCTCGTTGTCGGTCTTGATCATGTCGGCTCGTTCGACCGCGCGCCAGAATCGCGCCTGCTGGCGGATGTTGCTGGCGCCGATCATCACCATACCCTCCTTGGCGTCGTAGGCGCTGTTGGTGGCGAAGGGCTGCTTGTTGCCGTGCGGTTTCGGCTCGCTACCGTTGCGGAAATAGCCGGTCATCAGCGAGGCCTGCATCATCATCGCGACGCCGAGCATCGCGAGGTCGATGTGCTGGCCCTTGCCGGTGCGCTCGCGCTGGAAGAGGGCGCTGGCGAGCGCGAAGGCGCCCATCGTGCCGGTCGCGTAATCGACCGCGGGTGCCCCGATCTTGATCGGGTTGACCTCCTCGGTGCCGGTCGACGCCATGATGCCCGAGGTCGCCTGGATCACGTGGTCGTAGGCGGTCTGCTCGCGCCGCACCCCGTCCTGGCCGAACGCCGATATCGAGCAGTAAATGAGGCGCGGGTTGATCTTCAACAGCGCCTCATAGCCGAGCCCCAGCGCCTTGAACGCGCCCGGCCGGTAGTTCTCCACCAGCACGTCGGCGCGGGCGACCAGCTTCTTCAGGATTTCGCGGCCCGCCTCGGTCTTGAGGTCGAGGGTGATCGACTTCTTGTTAGACCCCTGGGTCAGGAACGAGGTCCCCATGTTGCGTCGATTGAGCGCGCGGTCGGTGCCGCCCTCGCGGCTCTGGTCCGGCTCGGTCGGGTGCTCGACCTTGATCACGTCGGCGCCGAGCACGGCGAGCTGATAGGCCGCGAAGGGGCCGGCCAGCACGTGGGTGATGTCGATGATGCGGATGCCTTCGAACGGTCGCGTCATACTCCGGGGTCCTCGCGTGGAATGAACCAGAAATCGCCGTCATGGCGGGTGGCAACGGGTATCAGTCCCCCGCCGGGCGTGAATTCCAGCGCCGCATAGTCTAACCCTGCGAGAAAGGCAAAGGCATCATCGAGCCGATCCCCGGCCCGGGCCAGATGGTCGGCGGTGAGCTCAAGCATCAGGTAAGGCCGAAACCGCCGTAGCGTCTGCGTGCTGCCGTGCAGCAGGCGAAGCTCCCAACCCTCGATATCCGCCTTGATGAAATCGACGCGGTCGAGCCCAAGCGCCGCGACGACCGTGTCGAGGGTAGTCAGCGCCACCAATTCTTGGGCAACCTTGCGCCAGCGCTCGCCGGGCGCTCCGAGATGGGCCAACCCGAAGCCGAAGCTGCCGTGTCCTTTGACCGGCATGGTCAGGGTAGCCAGGCCGGGCGTCGCGCCGAACCCCATCGGCAGCACCGCGACATTGCCAAGCCGGTGCGACCATACGACCGTACGTAGGATCGAGCGTGCATAGCTCCCGGGCTCGACGGCGTAGACCCGGCCCTCCGCCGCGGCGCGGGCGAACAGCTTGGTATATTGCCCGGCATGTGCGCCGACGTCGAAGACGACGGCCCCGCGCCGCACCAGTCGCGCGATGATCGCGGCCAGCTCCTGATGATGCTGCCGGGTCGTGGCCTTGAAGAGATGGGCGATGGTGCTGCCGGAGAGCCGCCAGCGATACGGCTCGATTTGTCGGGCCGGGAGGCTCTCGGGTCCGCTCACCGCTCGGGAGAGCATCTGCCGCTGAATACCCTCGTCGATGGACTCGATTCACATCGGTAGCCCTCTACAGGCAGTCTACACCTTGAGCAAGGACATCCAAGGCTGCGCTGCTTGCCCGTCGGCAGCTTGTCAGCGGGGGTGTGGCCGGTATAGTCGCCGCTGCCATCTGACGAGGGGCCCATGTCGCTTCGTTTGCCTGCCGCACCGACCACTTTAGTCTTCCTGCTACTCCTTGCCGTGCACGGCCGGGCCGCCGACTTTGTCGACTCTACCGAGCGCTATGTCGCGGTGCCCGACCGGATCGGGCGGGTGATGCCGGCCGACCAGTCGGCCGCGGTGCTCATCTATGTCCTTGCGCCGGAGAAGCTCGTCGGCTGGAGCCGACCCTTGTCGCGCGAGCAGCGGGCCTTTATGCCGGCCAAGCTCGCGCGCCTGCCGGTTGTCGGCCAGCTCACCGAGTCGAACCCTACGACGGTAGCCGACGCAGTCGCACGGCTACGACCGGATCTGATCGTCGAGACGGGGGTCGCGTCTCCGGAGGCGGCAGCGTTCGCCGATGCGATCCAGCAGCGGACCGGGATTCCCTACGTCGTTCTCGACGGCAGCATTCAGCACACTCCTTATAATCTGGAGGTCGTCGGGCAAATGTTCGGCGTCGGTGAGCGCGGGCAGGACCTCGCCTACTACACGCGGATGGCGGTCGATAATTTGCGCGGCCGGCTGCTGGTCACCGAATCGACCTCTCGACCCCTGGTTTACTACGGCCGCGGGCCCGACGGCCTCGAAACCGGGCTCGCCCGCTCGCAGGCAATGGCGACTATAGACCAGGCAGGGGTTATCAACGTCGCCGCCTCTCTCGGCAGCGGCCAGCTCACCAGAGTCACCCGTGAACAGATCTTTGCATGGGACCCGGCAATAATCATCGCGCAACAGCCCAGCTTCTACACCGCGCTGCAGCGCGATCGGGCGTGGCGCGGGGTGGCCGCTGTCGCGAAAAAGCGGATCTATCTCGCCCCAGCCGATCCATTTGGCTGGATTGACGACCCGGCCGGGGTAAACCGGGTCATTGGGCTGCCTTGGCTCAGCGCGTTGTTCTATCCGGACGTCTATCAGGAGGATTTGCGCGCCAGTGTCCGCGAGTTCTACGACAAATTCTATCGCATCAAGCTGAGCGACAAGCAACTCGAGGCGCTGGTCCGCAGGGCGGAGGCCCAGCCCGGGGAAACCCGGCGTCCGATCGATGTTCCCCTTCTCGGCGCCGAGCCGGTGCCGCTTCCCGGACCATCACCTGTCCCGCAAGGCCGGCCCCCGGGCCGCGGAAGCCCATTGCCGAGCCCGCTGCCCGGTGCTCCGGGGCCCCAGCAATAAGCGTCTTCCGCACCAGCCCGATCACTCCATCGGCAGGCCCGGATGGACGTTGCGGCCGTCGCCGAGCGGGGTGAATTGCGGGGCGAGCGCCGGGATCGCGACCTCGGCGAGCGTCTCCGGTGTCCACCCGCCGTGGCGGTGCACCATGCGCACCGGCCGCATATGCCCGTAGAGCGACAGCTCCCCGGCCCGCTGGTGGAACACCTGGCCGTTGACGTGGCTCGCCTGCTCGGAGGCGAGGTAGACGCAGAGCGGGGCGATTGCGTCGGCGCGGCTGCGGCGCAACCGCTCCTCGCGCAGTGCCGCGGCCTGCGGGTCCTTTGGCGTCGGGACCGAGCGGGTCATCCGCGTATCCGCCGAGGGGCAAATCACGTTGACGGTGATGCCCTTCGAGGCATTTTCCATCGCGACGATGCGCGCCAGGGCGACGATACCGAATTTCGCCGCGCCGTAATTGCACTGTCCGACATTGCCGAGCAAACCGGAGGTCGACGACACCATGATCATCCGCCCGTAATTCTGCTCGCGAAACAGGTTGACCGCCGCGCGATTGATGTTGAAGTGGCCGTTCAGGTGGACGTCGATGACCGCCTGCCACTCCTCCGGGAACATGTTGTGGAACATCCGGTCACGCAGGATCCCGGCGGCGTTGAAGACGATGTGCAGGCCGCCGAAGGCGTCGCGGGCCTGCTGCACCATCGCCAGGCAATCGTCGAATTTGGCGACCGAGCCGTAATTAGCGGCCGCTTCGCCGCCGGCCGCCTTGATCTGGTCGACGATCTCCTGCGCCGGCGTCTGGTCGGAGCCCTCGCCGCTGCCACTGGTCCCGGGATCGTTGACAATGACCTTGGCGCCGTGCACCGCCATCAATTTGGCGATCTCAGCCCCGACTCCGCGTCCCGCTCCGGCGCAAAGTGCCACCCGTCCCTCGAGCATGCCCATCCGTTCGATCCCCCAAAATCGTAGCCAATTACGCGGTTGTCGCGACCTATTTGAGCTTTGTCAATCGGCGGTTCTCACTCTCCCGCCGGCACGGCTGCCAGCGATTGACGCGCCGCGACGGCGATGCCGGCACAAATATGCAACCGCAAGGTCAGCATCAGCGCAACCGCCGCCAGCCCTACCGCCAAGCCGGTCCAGAGGCCGATCGCGCCATAGCCGGCCGGAAAGGCGAGCAGCCAGCCGCCGGCAAAGCCGACGCCCCAATAACCGATGACTGCGAGCAACAGCGGTATTGCGGTGTCGCGATAGCCGCGCAGCGCGCCGGCGGCGATTGCCTGCACTCCGTCGAAGATCTGAAAGACAGCGGCAATCGCCAGCAGGCTATGCGCAATCTCGCCGAGACCGCGATTGGCCGGGGCATCGATATCGACGTAGATCTTTGCGATGGTGCGTGGGGCGGCGACCAGAACAACCGCCATTATCGCCATATAAGCCACGCCGAGCGCGATCGCGACAAAGCCGGCGCGCCGCGCCGCTGCCGGAACGCCGGAACCGAGGGCGACGGCGACGCGGACGGTGGCCGCCTGGGCGATGCCGAGCGGCACCATGAAAACGACGCTGATGCAGTTCATGACCAGCTGATGGGCGCCGAGCGCGTCGGCCCCGAGCAACCCCATCAGGATTCCGGTCGTGGCGAACACGCCGATCTCGAGGCCGAGGATCCCGCCGATCGGCAGGCCGAGGCGCAGGATACGCCCGATCTCGTCCCAATGGCGCGAAAACGGCCTCATTCGATATTCGGCGAGGCTCGGCATCACCGCGGCGTAGAGTGCAAGACCGGCGAACATCAGCCACTGGATGATCGCTGTCGCGCAGCCCGAGCCGGCAATCCCGAGAGGTGGTGCCCCGAAGTGGCCGAAGATCAGGACCCAGTTCAGCCCGGCGTTCAGCGGAACGCATAGGACCAGCGCGATCATCACGGTCCGGCTGTGTGAAGCTGCGACCAGGAAACTCCGCAACACGGCAAAGCCGAGGAAGCCCGGCACCGCCCACGCGATCGCGCCCAAGAAGCGGCCGATCTCTCCGGCAAGGACAGCGTCGTAACCGAGAGCCCCGAGCAGCCGGGGGACCGCCATCAGCGTTGTGACGACCGGCACCGCCAGCAATGCGGCAAGAACGAGGCCCTTGCCCGCGACCTGTCCCGCCCTCCGGGGGTCATTGGCGCCGATCGCATGGGCAGCAAGGGGCGCCACCGCGGTGAGCACGCCCGAGCACACCATGGCAATCGTAAAATAGAGACTTGCACCAAGCCCTGCGGCCGCGAGAGCCGCACTCCCGAGACTGCCGACCATCACCGTGTTGGTGAAGCCCATCGCCATCTGCGCCAAATTGGCGGCGGCGAGCGGGCCGGCAACCGCAACGGTCGCACGCACTTCCGCGGCGATGCCTCGGTCCGCAAACATGCCGAAAAAAGATCCTCTCACTTACTTCGTCACCCCCGCAAAAGCGGGGGTCCAGGGGCCTCGGACAAAGCGCCAA
>Ga0210406_10002644_pt1:7500-20256 | contig 20256 bp, 15 predicted proteins | sample IncBWC30MmetaG_FD_155454 | JGI IMG/M metagenome (GOLD analysis project Ga0210406, IMG submission 155454) | Forest soil microbial communities from Barre Woods Harvard Forest LTER site, Petersham, Massachusetts, United States - Inc-BW-C-30-M | ecosystem: Environmental > Terrestrial >... | reverse complement strand
AAGCCGGGCGAGTTCAACGGACCGCACGTGCAACCAGCCCGCACGGCTGGAGCGCCGTATCGCGCGCCGAAGATCACGCCGGAGGCAGCTCGCGGGCAGGGGCCGGGCAATCGTGGTGGCAATCGCAGCTTTAATGAGACACCGAGAAATGGCGGCAACGGCGGTGGCCGCGCAACGGCTCGGTCTGGGAACGATTCCAGGAACAACAATCCTGGGAACGATCTTAGGAACCATGACACAAAGGTAAGAAACCAGGAAGCGAGAAACCCTCAACCGAGAAGCGCTCAAACGAGAAGCTTCGATACAAGAAACAATCAACCACGTAACCGGGAACAAATGTCATCCCATGACATCCCACGTAATAGGGGACAGATGTCATCCCGCGACAACCCACGGCCGGTCAGGCAGGAAAGACCGGCGCAGAACCAGCCGAGGGCAGCTCAGGAGCGGCCGGTGACCGCAAATCGGGCCCAGGCAAGACCCGAACAAAAGCGGAATACTCCCGAGCAGCGTCGTTAAATCGGCGGTCTAAATCGGGGGTCTAAACTAGCAGTGTTCGCATGAAAAGGCTTCCACTCTTCGCACCGGATGCGAAGGCTGGGAGCCTTCGTTTTGGCGCGAAATCCGCGCTCTAAGGCCCCCAGGGAAATCTCGAATGCTGAAAATTTGGCGGCGTTTGCTATGATGTTCTGTCGTTAACGAACCACCTTGCCTAGCCAGAAGCAGCTCAAATGGTCGCAACTCCGCGTGGGACTCACCGTCGTAGCGGCGAGTGCCACCCTCATGGTCCTGATTTTCCTGATGAGCGGCACTGGTGGATGGTTCACCACCAAGATCAGGCTGCAATCTTACGTCGGCCATGCAGGCGGCCTTCGCGAGGGCGCGCCGGTGCGTCTGGCAGGGGTTGATATCGGCAACGTGACGGGCGTCCGGATCGTGAACGGCAAGCCGCTGACCCCGGTCGAAATCATGATGAAGGTTAATACGAAGTACAAGTTCAATCTGCGCAAAGACTCGGTAACGATATTGAGCACCGCGGGGATACTTGGCGAAACCTACGTGGACATTGACAGCACGCAGGCGAAAGGTCCGGAGGCGGTAGACGGAGATACGCTGGCGGCCCGCGACCAGCCCGATATCCAGGACGTGGTGCGAGCGAGCCAGGGCACGCTGCAGAACATGGACGCGCTGCTGAAGCGGGTGGATCGCATTTTGGCGTTTGTCGAAAGCGGCCAGGGTTCGATAGGCAAAGTTATTTACGATCCGGCCTTGTACGACCGGCTCAACGCGACGGTGGCTGAATTCAAGGGGTTGGTGGACGATATTCAGAGCGGAAAGGGATCAATCGGTCCACTGCTTACGAGCGACGAGGCGTATAAAAAGGTGATCGCCGCCGTCGACAAAATGAACGTGCTGATTGATGAGTTGCAGCAGGGAAAAGGCACGGCTGGCAAACTGCTCAAAGATTCCGAGCTGTATGACAACGCGAACAAGACGATCGCGAACGTTCGCCAGATGACCGACGACATCAATGCGGGCAAGGGCGCGATCGGCAAGATGACGCGCGATCAGGAATTCGCCAACAGGCTGCAAGAGACGATAGATAATCTGGCAGCCTTGTCCGCCCGCCTGGAAAAAGGCGAGGGCACGGCGGGAATGCTGTTCAAGGATCCTGCACTCTACAACAACAGCAACCAGATGCTGGTGGAGACGCGGCAACTGGTGAAGGCGATCCGGGAAGATCCCAAAAAGTATCTGACGTTCCACGTGAAAGTCTTCTGACCTCTGCAACCAGAAAGTCGGTTGACCCTTTTCAGCTGCCTCCGTCCAATATGATGGCTCGGTGTGTTCGGTGTTCGGCCTCCGCAGTTCTAAATCTCGATTCGAGGATCTCATGCGTAATTTCTTGAAAGTGTTGACGGTCTCCACAATGCTTGTGGCTGTCTTGTTTTCCCAGGAAAAACAAGCCCAAGACAAGCCCTCTCAGGGCAAAGCATCTCAGGACAGGCCAGAAGCCGCTGCCGACGTGCGTTTCTCCGCCGACATGCTCGATAAGAATGTAGATCCGTGCAGCGATTTCTACGCCTACGCGTGCAGCAAGTGGACGGCGCATAATCCGATTCCCGCCGATCGCTCATCCTGGGGCCGCTTCAACGAATTGGCGCAGCGCGGAGAATACATTGTCCGCGACATTCTCGAGAAGGCGGAGGTCGACCGGCCGGGTCGCAGCGCCAATGAGCAGAAGATCGGCGATTACTATGCCAGCTGCATGGACGAAGGTGCGATCGAAAAAGCGGGCACCAAGCCGCTGCGGACTGATTTCAAGAATATTAAGGCGATCAAATCGAAAGTGCAGCTTCCGAAAGAGATCGTCCGCCTGCATCGAGAAGGCACCGATGTGCTGTTCGGCTTCGATTCCGGATCGGATTTCAAAAACGCGAGCCAGATGATCGGCCAGGTGGACCAGGGCGGTCTGGCCATGCCGGACCGCGATTACTATTTCAAAGACGATCCAAAATCGGTCGAGCTGCGGAAGAAATACGTCGCGCACGTGGCGAAGATGTTTGCGCTGTTGGGCGACGATGAAGGCAAAGCCGCGGCGGAAGCCAAAGTCGTCATGGAGATTGAAACCGGCTTAGCCAAGGGAGCGCTGGACCAGACGAGCCGCCGCGATCCGCAGAAGATTTATCACAAGCTGAGCAATCAGGAACTGGCCGCGCTGAGTCCCGCGTTCAACTGGAACACGTACTTCGAAGGCGTGGGCGCGCCGCGTTTCGACTCGCTCAATGTGGTTGAGCCGGACTTCATCAAGAACATGCAGGAAGTAATAAATGCGCACTCGTTGGACGATTGGAAGACGTATTTGCGCTGGCACATAGTGCATGACACTGCGCCGACGCTGCCAATGGCGTTCGTGAACGAAAACTTCGATTTCTTCAACAAGACGCTGCAGGGCACCAAGGAGCTGCGTCCGCGCTGGAAGCGCTGTGTGGGGTATACGAACGGTGACCTGGGCGAGTTGGTCGGCCAGATCTATGTCCAGCAGACATTTGGCGCCGAAGGTAAGGAACGCACGCTGGCGATGGTCGCGGCTCTAGAAAAGGCGCTGGGCGAAGACATCAAGAATGTACCCTGGATGGGGGCGGACACAAAGGCGCAGGCGCTGGTGAAGTTACAGGCGATCACCAATCGCATCGGCTATCCCGATAAATGGCGCGACTACTCGACGTTGCAGATCGTGCGCGGCGATGCTTTCGGCAACTCGCAACGCGCCAACCAGCACGATGTGCAGCGCAGATTGGACAAGATTGGCAAGCCGCTTGATAAGAGGGACTGGCCGTATCCACCGATGACGGTGAACGCCAGTTACAACCCGAATCAGAACAACATCACGTTTCCCGCTGGAATTTTGCAGCCACCGTTCTATGACAGCCAGGCGGACGACGCGATGAACTTCGGTGGGATCGGCGCCGTGATCGGTCATGAACTCACGCACGGCTTCGACGATCAGGGCAGCCAGTTCGACGCCGATGGCAATCTCCGCGACTGGTGGACGGCGAACGACAAGAAACAATTCGAAGAACGTACCGGCTGTATCAAGGACCAGTACGGGAGCTTCGTGGCGGTCGACGACTTGAAGCTGAACGGCAAGCTCACCCTGGGCGAAAACGCGGCCGATAATGGCGGCCTGCGCATCGCCTACATGGCCATGCTGAACACGTTTGCCGGCAAGGAACCGGCGCCGGTCGACGGCCTTTCCGCCGAACAGCGCTTTTTTCTGGGATGGGCCAACGTGTGGTGCCAGAACCGCGCCGATGCCTTACAGCGCATGCTGGTCACCATCGATCCGCACTCGCCGTCAAAGTACCGGGTGAACGGAACCATTTCAAATATGCCGGAGTTCCGCGAAGCCTATCACTGCCCGGCGACAGCGCCGATGGTGAATCAGAATGCTTGCCGCGTGTGGTAGGGAAGCGGTCGTTGGTCGCTAGTCGTTGGTCGTTAGGCCGCCTTTGGGCGGAATCTGTTGATGAGGGCGTTCAATCCGCGTGCGATTTCATCGCCGCTGCGACAAAGCTTGTCCGCCCTTTCCTCTGACAGGTATTCTAGACGCCGGGCTATCAAGATCTGGGTCTGGAGCTCCAAAAGAGATCCTCGGGCATGGAAAAGAAAGCGGACGAACTCAGGATCCGATCGATGTCCCTTTCCTTCGGCAATATTGCTCGGTACTGAAACCGCAGCGCGCCGCATCTGTGATGTCAGGCCATAAATTTCATGTCTTGGAAAGTCACTGGTAGCCCGGTAGATCTCCACCGTCAGATCCATTGACTCCTGCCAGATCCGCAATCCTGAAATGACGAATTGGTGGTCATCACCACCTCCGAGCACAATGTAACTCGCCGCTCCTAGGAGAGCGTATGACCGCCGAACATTAAAATTGTGATGATTCCCTTGAAGCGCGGAGTGTAACGAGGAGCGCCAACGACTAACGACCAACGACCAGCGACTGTTCATGCGCGTGATAACTTGACCGCACCAGCGGACCTGACTCGACGTGTTTGAATCCGAACTTCAGAGCTTCTTCTTTCAAAAAGACAAACTCGGCCGGAGTGTAGTAGCGCGTCATCGGAAGATGATCCTTTGACGGACGCAGATACTGGCCGATTGTCAGAATATCCACGCCGCGCTCGCCCAGATCGCGGAAGACTTCGATCAGTTCGGCGGTCTCTTCGCCGATCCCAACCATCACGCCGCTCTTGGTGACCGTCGTGGGATCCCACTTCTTAGCATTCGCCAGCAGATCAAGCGTTCTCTTGTAACGCGCACCCGAGCGTACCGCGCGGTACAGCCGAGGAACGGTTTCGGTGTTGTGGTTGAGCACGTTGGGCTTGGCTTCGAGCACGATGCGCAGCGGTTCTTCCAGACCCTGGAAGTCGGGAATCAGCACCTCGACCCGGCACTCGGGCACGGCCTCACGAATCTGCCGGATGGTTTCGGCAAAAATCTTCGCGCCGCCAACGTTGTCGTCATCGCGATTCACGCTGGTCACGACCGCATGCCGCAGGCCGAGCGTGGCGACGGCCTCGGCCACGCGCCGCGGCTCGTCCCAGTCAATCGCATCGGGACGCCCCTTGGGGACCGCGCAAAAACCGCAGCGCCGGGTGCAAATATCGCCCAGCAACATGAAAGTTGCGGTGTGATGGTCCCAGCATTCTCCAATATTCGGACACTGCGCCGACTCGCAAACGGTATGCAAGCCCAGGCCGCGCGCCAGCTTCTTCAGGTTATGAAAGTTCTCGCCCACCGGAGCCCTAGCCTTGAGCCACGAGGGCTTCGGGCTGGGGATCCTGGGGCCGAGGTCGATCTGGATAAGCTGGGAAGAGGCGGCCATGACGAAATTTGATTTTATCAGTTGGGCCGCCTAAAGGTTTAGGGGACTAGTCACTAATCCCAGCCAGCGGCTGAGATGTCATCAACACGGACAACCGCAACATCGCCTGGCACACGCAGACCCGCCTGCCGAATGGCGTTGACGGCACGCAGGAAGTGCTCTCCGCCGTCGAACACGAGCGCGCGTGAACCACTGGCGAGTCCGCGCGTGCCGCTGGCGGCAGGGATCTGTCTGGTTCGCAAGGCTCGCGCGAACAGGTTGGGCTGATAATTCAGTTTCCGCGCCGCCGCGAAGACGCGATCCTTTGTCTGCTGCGGGATTGATATGGATTGCGGTGCGTTATTCAGGACCAAAGAAACCGTTCCCGCTGTCAGCCCAACGTGTTGGGCGACAATCTTCAGTGTGACTGGTTCCGGCTTCTTCGCGGTATTTTTTTTGTGCTTAATCGCAAACTTAATCATTTTTCGCGCCTCGTTCCCGCTGTTGTTACTCTCTTCAGGCTGTTTGTGGAGATAATGCCGCGGGTCAGGCCGTAGCATCATCGGAGGGTTCGGCTAGGAACAGCGACTCGGAGTAAACGGGGCGAGAATGCGGGCGTCAGGGCCGCGCGACCAACTATTTCCGTTGCAAGATCAATCTGACAAAATCCAGCCGCGAAGTCCAATCAAAAAAATTCATCGCGAGCATTGAGAACATCAAAACGTTATTGCTGCTGTTATAGCGACCACGTCGCCTGTCAGGAGGTTCTCTCCGCTATTTGAGACTCTCCACATAGGCGATCAACGCCTTCAAATCATCCGGCGGCAGATCGATGAGCGGCATGCCGCCGGCGTTCATCTTCGCGGTGGGATGTTTGAAAAGTTCGGCTAGCTGGTCAGGTGAAAATTTTGCTTTTATGCCAACCAGCGCTGGCGCTGCGGCCGTGCCCACTCCGGCGTCACCGTGGCATGCGTTGCAGGATTGCGCCTCGAAGATGGTCTTCCCTTTTGCGGCCAGCGGGTCCGCGAGCGTCACATTCGCGGCAGCCAGGGATGCGGAAGAAAGCTCAGGCTCGAATGGCTTGCGCGCATATTCGTCTTCTTCGGCCCTCTGCTTCGCCAATTCCTGAGCGACGCCGGAGTCGTGCCGATCCAGATACTGGCTGCGCAGACCGAGGCCCAGCAGCACGAACAGCACGAATGCGTATGCTCCCATCGCCGCAGGCCTCTTCCATGGGCGTCGTTCGATGCCGCGATCCAGAAAAGGAAGCGCAATGATGGCCAGGACGAGGACCGTTGGAATTACAAGCACGCCGACGATCGCTGCCGACCCATGCCAGTATTTCAGCCATTGAAATATGGGCAGGTAATACCACTCTGGACGCGGTATGTATTGCGCGTCGGCAGGATTCGCCGGCGGGCCCAACTGGATGGGCACGAAAAAGCACAGTAAGCCGAGTCCGACAATAAGCAGCGCCGTCAGCGAGAGATCCATCAGCACTTGGCGGGGGTAGAAAAGTTCCGCCTTCTGTTTGGGATGGTAAGGATCTTCGCTGATCGGTCCGGCGGCTCCAGCTTTGCGAAATAGAAAAATATGAGACGCCACCAGCGCGAAGATGCACACGGGAATCAAAAAGATATGGGCCACGAAAAACCGCGATATGGTGAGGGTGCCCATCTCCGTGCCCCCGCGCATTAAGCGCTTGATGCTTTCACCAATCCACGGAATTTCACTGACCGCGTTGGTTCCCACAGCAGTGGCAAAATAAGCTCTTTGGTCCCATGGGAGCAGGTAACCGGTGAAGGCCATCGCCAGCACCAGGCCAAAGAGCGCGCATCCAGATAACCAAAGAATTTCGCGCCGTCCTTTATAGGCTCCGTAGACATAGGTTTGTGTGAGGTGGAGAAACAACACGACCACCATCGCGCTCGCTCCATACGCGTGAAGACTGCGGAGAAAAGAGCCAGCCGTAACTGCTTTGGTGATGTAAGCGACGGTGGTGTGCGCGTGATCGGCGGAGGGAACGTAGTAGAGCGCAAGAAATATTCCGGTGATCACTTGGGAAATGAAAATGAATAAGAGTCCGGAGCCGAATATGTAAGCGAACCGTGCGCCGCCAGGAATGGGTTCATCGAGCGCAGCCCGAAGCAAGTTATCCAGGCCGGTGCGATGGTTGAGCCATCCCCATAATCCTGTTTGGGGAAGCGGAGGAGCGCCACTCTCGCTTTTGTCGCTATCGCTATCCCTATCTCTTTTATCTGGCGGAGGCATTCCTCTGGAGTTCCTTCTCTATGTCTATCCGATAACTTCCTTGTCGGAGACGAGTTGCCGGAAATATTGGAATCGCACTTGTAATTGGCCGTCCTGAATGGAGGTCTCGAGCGTGTCCATTCCCCGCAGCGAGGGGCCGCTAACGCGAGTTCCGTCCGCAGCAAAAGTAGCGCCATGGCAAGGGCAAATAAACTGACCCTTCTCCTTGTTCCATGGCACCGTGCAACCGAGGTGAGGACAAACCGAAGTGAGAACACGAAGCCGCCCTTGAGCGTCTTTCGTTACGTAGACCGCTTTTTCGGATATCGCTTTGCGCCAGCCATCCACCAGCTCGATCTGAATGGTGCGCATCACGGGATCGGTCAAGGACGAAAATTCGGTCAACGCCCCCATGGGTGACTCTTTGACTTCGGTGGTGCGGCGCAGGAGAGGAAACAGCGCGAAGCGAATGAGTGGCACCGAAAGCAGGGCTCCGACAAAGAGCCCTCCCACTGAGAGCAACGCGCCGAGAAACGAGCGCCTGCTCTCGGGAGATGATCCCGAAGCTGAAGAAGTCCCGTTTGCTGAATGTCCCGCACCTTCAACCATGCCATCTCCAAGGGCAGGCAGCACCATGGAAGCTTTCCAGCGGCCGCCAAACTCCCAGGTTGGTTACTCTTTATTTTGGCAGTGCCCGGAGGTAAGCCACCAATTTCTTTACATCGTCTGGCTTGATCTTCCCGCCGAAAGCCGGCATCTTTCCTTTGCCCTTGGTGATCAACTCAGCCAGCTCCGCATCGGTTTGCTTCTGAACTTCCTCGGAGCGGAGGTCCTTGGCATGGAATGCCTTGCCGGTTGCACTGTCGCCGCTGCCATCGGCCGAGTGGCACAGGACGCAGTTCGTTTTGTAAATTTTCGCCGGATCGGATTGGGCCTGTGTTGCGGATGATAGAGCCAGGCAGCACAAGATGCCTGCTGAAATAAGGCGCGGAAAAAGCTCTCGCATGTTATCTCCTAAGTAACTGAGCCATCCAAGAGACCGAGGTGGTACTCGAGCACAACGGCATCCACGGGCCGCGACATGAAAAGCCGCAGAGCATCGCGACCGTTGGTCGCGGTTACCAGTTCGTATTCGTGTTCTTGCAGCAAATGCAGTTGAGCCGCATCCCGGTGTATGCAGAGTAGAGTGCTGCTGACAGCCATTTTGGTTAGGTATATAGGCGGGGCTTGCCACAAAGCTGTTCCGAATTGCTCACATTGCGCAGGCGCTCCGGAGAGGCGCGGCCCTACTTCAGATGCATGGCCGCTTCCGACTGCTTCGGACCGACTGATTTTCCGCCGCGCGTACCAATTTTCACGGACCCACTCTTCGCAGACCCAGGCATCGCGTACTTGGGCTTGATCTCGTGGCATCCGGCTTCGCAATAGACTCCGCCGGCGGCCGACTCTGGCGTCGGCATCGGAGAATTCACGGCGAGTTCCCGGTCGGCTTCCAGTTGCTGCTCGACGCCCGCGATCAGCTTTTCGTTTTCCGCGGGCGACAGCCACTTTTTCTTCTTCACGAGATAATCTTCGAGCCGCGCAATCGGATCGCGCTTCTTCCAATACTCAAACAACGGCTTCGGAACATACTCCGCCGCATCATGGATGGCGTGGCCTTTCATGCGCATCATCTTCGCTTCGATCAGCGTTGGGCCTTCGCCGCGGCGGGCGCGCTCGCAGGCTTCGTGGCAGGCGTCGTAGACCTGGCAGGCGTCTGTGCCGTCGACGATCACACCGGGGATCCCGTACGCGATCGCGCGCTCGGCCAGATCTTTGACACGGAACTGCATGTCCGCGGGCGTCGAGTACGCCCAAAGATTATTCTCGACGATCAGCACCAAGCCGAGATTCTGCACGGCGGCAAAATTCAGCCCCTCGTAAGTCACGCCGGTGGACTGCCCCCCATCGCCGACGTAAGTCATGACCGCGATGTGTTTGCCCTGCAGGCGTGCTCCGAGCGCCACGCCCGCCAGCACCGGAATCAAATCGCCCAAAGTAGAAATAGGCGAGACCACGTTGCGTTCTTCGATATCGCCAAAGTGCGATGAGGCATCGCGACCCTTGGTCGGTGATCCGGCCTTGGCCATGTACTGCATCATGATGTCGGCGGGAGAGAAGCCGCGCACCAGCAGCGACCCCTGATTGCGGATCATCGGCCCGAGCCATTCGTCTTTATGCAGAGCGTAAGCAGAGGCGCAGGAGCAAGCCTCCTGCCCCAGCCCGAAGTAAACGCCGCCGACCACCTTGCCCTGTTTGTAGAGATTTTCGAGCGCCATTTCCGTGCGCCGGTTGAGCAGCATCCAGCGATAAATTTCGATGCACTGCTCGCGGCTGAGATACTTCGACTCGCGGATGGGCGGCGCGGAGGTTGAGAGATCGCCGCTTTTCACTTCGTAGCGGAGCGCGTCGCCAACCCGAACCTGGCGCAGCGTGAAGGTCGGCTTTTCCAGCCGGTAATCGCGGATGGTGTAGCTGCGGAGATCGGTGCCGTTCACGGCGGGCTTGGCAGCACCCGGCAAAGTTTTTTTCGCTTGCCTCTTGGCGATGCGCTTCTTCGGAATGGCCATCAGGGTTCGCCAAAGATGCTAGCAAAATTCCTCGTGTGGCGCGGGCGCCCCGCCCGCGAAAAATTAGTACCGGAGACACCGCCCAGCGTCAGCCCAGAAACAATTCGTCCTCGCCGTGAAGCCGCCGCAATTTCTCCGGCACCTTCATGGGCACGCCTACGACATTCCCAAGCAAGGCGTCAACCGTCTCGACCCAGAGCATCTGGCTCCCGAAGACGCGGCCAAAGTTGCGCGACACCGCCTGCGCCACCGCATCCATATCAAGTTCCCGCCCCAATTCCTTCTGCATGGAGGTCACCGGCTTCGCCGTGATTCCGCAGGGAACAATCAGCTCGAAGTAGCTGAGATCCGCATTCACATTCAAAGCGAAGCCATGCGAGGTCACCGATCTGGAGATATGCACACCGATGGCAGCGATCTTGGCTGCCGGCTCCGCTTCAGTCCAAACGCCGGTAAGCCCGGCAACGCGCTTGGTTGCGATGCCGAAATCGCCGCAAGTGCGAATGAGAACCTCCTCAAGCCGCCGAACATAGTCGACCGCACCAAGAGTCTTGCGCCCGGATGGGAATGATTCTGTAGTCAGTTCCTGATGGCCGACCGCTGAGGGCTGACGGCTGAACCCTCGCAAATCAAATATCGGATACCCCACCAGCTGTCCCGGCCCATGAAAAGTAACATCGCCGCCACGATCGCACTCAAATACCTCGACGCCGCGAGCCGCGAGTTGTTCAGTCGAAGCGAGCACGTTGGCAGCCTTGGCATTGCGTCCAAGCGTGATTACAGGAGAATGTTCCACCAGCAGCAACACGTCGCCGATCTGTCCCGCCTTGCGCAGTTCGACGAGCTTCCGCTGCAGATTTAAACCTTCGCTGTAGTCAAGTACACCGAGTTGGACGACAGAAATCACGTTGCTACTGAAATTATAGGCCCGCAGTGTAGCGCCGGCATCTTGCCGGCTGTCCTCAACCTTGGGGCGAGCCAGGGACCCCACGAAGCGTGTCAGTTGCACTTTATCTCGATCTCGGCCGCCGCCCGTCCTCTGCCTCTGGGTCCTGGTACCGAAGAATGTCCTCCACCTCTGCCTTCAGCTCGTTCGCAGTCTTGTTGATGAGTTCGAGGTCGCGCGCTTCGACCTCAGCCCGCGCCCGTTTGCGCAGGTATCGGGTGAGCACGGCTTCGATGAAAGAGGAGCGCGGCAGCATCTAGTACGTAGTTGAGGTTCGACGCAGAATTCCGGCCACAACAATCCGGTGCTCGTCAACGTGGAGATCGTAGACGATGCGGTAATTGCCGACGCGACGACGCCACGCGGCAGCCTGTCCTTTGAGTCGCTTGATGTCGCCGCTAAAGGGATCTTGCTGCATCGCAAGCAGGGCGTCCTTAACGCGCGCCTGATCTCTTGCCGGCAGTTTTTGAAACTCTTTTTGCGCGGGGCCGGTGATGTGGAGGTTCCAGGCCATTGCGTTTCAGGCCATCGAGGAATTGCGTCAATGATACCGAATTCCCCCGTCGAAAAGCGGTTCGTCCTCGGCGCAGGGCGGCGAGTTCGGCTCGGGTGGGCGTTACGGCGGGATAGCGTTCGTCGAAATAGGCGCGAAGCGCTTCGCGCACCAATTCAGACCGGGTGCGAGACTCTCTCTTTCGTACTTCCTCGAACTGCCGTACCATGGCGGGAGGGAGCGAGATGCTCATGATCTGGGTGGTTCGCATGGGATTGTTCGTATTACCTAGTAATACTAATTAGTATAGCTGCGGGACAATGGTTGTCAAGCTTTACGCTGACCTCCATAGGTCCCGATGGCGACGGGCACCCCCAGTTGCATGGGCGCCCGTTCGATTGACACGCGAGGCCTGAAGGGGCACCCTAGTTGCCATGAGCCGACACCTGTTCTGCCCTTTATTGATCGTGGCATTCCTCACTGCTGTTCCGATACATGCCCAGTGGATTGCAACGGACATCTCTGAATCCGGCAATCGATTCCTCGAGGTCTGTTCTGTCATTGAAAAGATGGACGGCAACAATCACTTGAATGAGGCCGATCTCGACAAGGCAGCCTTCTGTTCAGGCTTTGTGCTGGGAGTCAATGACGGAACCAACGTCGGAATACAAATGCTCAAAAGTTTCAAAGCCCTGTCTGACCTCAAAGGCAGCAGCGAGGATGTTTCCATCTGTCTTGCTGAAGGCGTTACTACCGGACAAGAAATCCGAGTTTTGCTGAAGTACATTCGCCAGCACCCCGAGCAAGCGCACCTGCCATCGGCTGGGTTAGTTCTCATGGCAGAGTACGATGCATTCCCGTGCCCAGCGACCCCAGCGCCGACACCGAAGCCAAAGCAATGATCGACTATTCCAAAAAGAGTTGGGCCGAACTGAAAATATGCCTTGAGAATCCCGTGGACACTCCCGATTACATCAAGGCAAAGGACGAGCAGCAGCGTCGCATGACGCGGTATAGTCTGTTGGTCGCCGCTGGCGGAATCTTGGTCGCAGCAGCCATAAAGATTTTCTCAAAGTAGAATCGGGGA
>Ga0210406_10002644_pt1:0-2500 | contig 20256 bp, 15 predicted proteins | sample IncBWC30MmetaG_FD_155454 | JGI IMG/M metagenome (GOLD analysis project Ga0210406, IMG submission 155454) | Forest soil microbial communities from Barre Woods Harvard Forest LTER site, Petersham, Massachusetts, United States - Inc-BW-C-30-M | ecosystem: Environmental > Terrestrial > Soil... | reverse complement strand
AAATAGCTTTAGGGCTAGCCTCGGATGATTTGTCGTGGTGGTAGAGAACTGAATGGACTATGGGGCTTTCCAGCTTACAGAATCCAATCAAACTTCGAATGCCATAGAACAACCAATCCGGGAGTCAGACGGCGGGGGCTAAGCTTCGTCGTCGAGAGGAAAACAGTCCAGATCGCCTGCTAAGGTCCCAAAATACAAGCTAAGTGGGAAAGGAAGTCGGAACGCCCAGACAGCCAGGAGGTTGGCTTAGAAGCAGCCATCCTTTAAAGAAAGCGTAATAGCTCACTGGTCAAGCGGTCCGGTGCCGACAATTTAACGGGGCTTAAGCTTGTTACCGAAGCAGCGAATGCATCGATTTACGTCGATGCGTGGTAGGAGAGCATTCCCAACGGTTTGAAGCCAGACTGAAAAGACTGGTGGACTGTTGAGAAGAGACCCTGCCGGCATAAGTAGCGATAACGGAGGTGAGAACCCTCCGCGCCGAAAGTCTAAGGTTTCCTGAGAAAGGTTAATCCGCTCAGGGTCAGGCGGTTCCTAAGGCGAGGCCGAAAGGCGTAGCTGATGGACATCCGGTTAACATTCCGGACCTCCCGTGTGGTCGTTATCACGATGGGGAGACGCAGAAGGATAAGCAGGCCGTCCTATGGCTATGACGGTTGATGCGTGTAAGGTGTTTCTCGCAGGCAAATCCGCGGGGAAGTTATCACTGAGACGCAAAACAGTACTCCGTATGGAGGAAAGCTGCTGATTCCACACTGCCGAGAAAATCCTCTAAGGAGAACATATGGGATCCGTACCTCAAACCGACACAGGTAGACGAGATGAATATTCTAAGGCGCTCGTGAGAACAGTTGGTAAGGAACTCGGCAAATTAACCCCGTAACTTCGGGAAAAGGGGTGCCTCACTAGGGTGCAAGCCCGAAGAGGCCGCAGAGAAATGCGCATTGCGACTGTTTAACAAAAACACAGGTCTCTGCTAAGTCGAAAACGACGTATAGGGGCTGACGCCTGCCCGGTGCTGGAAGGTTAAAGGGAGAGGTTAGCCGCAAGGCGAAGCTTTGAACTGAAGCCCCAGTGAACGGCGGCCGTAACTATAACGGTCCTAAGGTAGCGAAATTCCTTGTCGGGTAAGTTCCGACCTGCACGAATGGCGTAACGAAAGTGCGACTGTCTTGCCAACTGGCACGGCGAACTTGTAGTGCCGGTGAAGATGCCGGTTGCCCGCAACTAGACGGAAAGACCCCGTGCACCTTTACTATACCTTTACTATGAACTATGGCACTTGCTGCGCAGGATAGGTGGGAGGCTTTGATTTCAGGTTCTCGGACTTGGAGGAGCCACCGGTGAGATACCACCCTGCGAGTTCTGTGGTTCTAACTTACTCCCGTGATCCGGGAGAAGGACATAGTAAGGCGGGTAGTTTGACTGGGGCGGTCGCCTCCTAAATTGTAACGGAGGCGCGCGAAGCTACGCTCAGGCTGTTTGGAAATCAGCCGTCGAATGCAAAAGTATAAGCGTGGTTGACTGCGAGACCTACAAGTCGAGCAGGTACGAAAGTAGGCTTTAGTGATCCGGTGGTTCTGTATGGAATGGCCATCGCTCAACGGATAAAAGGTACGCCGGGGATAACAGGCTGATCGGAGCCAAGAGTTCATATCGACGCTCCGGTTTGGCACCTCGATGTCGGCTCATCGCATCCTGGAGCTGTAGAAGGTTCCAAGGGTTAGGCTGTTCGCCTATTAAAGCGGTACGTGAGCTGGGTTCAGAACGTCGCGAGACAGTTCGGTCCCTATCTGTTGTGGGCGCAGGAGATTTGAGAGGGCCTGTCCTTAGTACGAGAGGACCGGGATGGACGAACCTCTTGTGATCCAGCTGTCATGCCAATGGCATCGCTGGGTAGCGAAGTTCGGTTGTGATAACCGCTGAAGGCATATAAGCGGGAAGCACTCCTCAAGATGAGATCTCCCAACCCTTAAGGGTAATGAAGGGCCCAGGTAGACTACCTGGTTGATAGGCAGGATGTTGAAGCGCGGTAACGCGTGTAGCTTACCTGTACTAATCGCCCGTTCGGCTTGACCATAAAATTTACTCGGTGCAGAAAAACAGCCGTCAGCACTCAGCCGTCAGCTTTCAGTTCGAACTTGTTCGAAAGCCGATGGCCTCCTCAGAAGCGTCAGAAACTGGACGCGACTGACGACACAGTACTGACGACTGTGCGCCGACGAAAACTTTGTAGTAGAGACGCGGCTTGCCACGTCTCACCCAATCTATTCAGCTGTGAGGCTTCGTGCTCAGGATTTGAAGACAAACGCTCTTTCACAAGTTTGCCGCCCATCGGCGGAGTAAGTCGCCGCAGCAAGGTTTTGCTGATGGCTGACAGCTGATGGCTGACGGCTGCAAGTTGTCGGTGATCTTACCGCGGGGGTTCCACCCGTTCCCATCCCGAACACGGAAGTTAAGCCCCGCTGGGCCGATGGTACTGCACGCGAAAGTGTGTGGG
>Ga0210406_10002643_pt1 | contig 20259 bp, 20 predicted proteins | sample IncBWC30MmetaG_FD_155454 | JGI IMG/M metagenome (GOLD analysis project Ga0210406, IMG submission 155454) | Forest soil microbial communities from Barre Woods Harvard Forest LTER site, Petersham, Massachusetts, United States - Inc-BW-C-30-M | ecosystem: Environmental > Terrestrial > Soil >... | reverse complement strand
GCGGCACGAATTCGGGATAGCGCTCGACATCGGCGACGAGGTCGAACATTTGGCTGGCGCTGTGCGAAACCCGGCGCTTGCTGGAAAATCTCGGCATGGGTCTTTAGCGGGCGCTAGCCGCCCGCGCCGCCTTGAGCCTAGCAAAATCGTCGCCGGCGTGATGCGAGGAGCGGGTCAGCGGGCTCGCCGACACCATCAAAAATCCCTTGGTATAGGCGACCTTCGCAAAGCCGGCGAATTCATCCGGCGGCAGGTAGCGCATCACCGCGTGATGCTTGCGCGTCGGCTGCAAATATTGCCCGATGGTCAAAAAATCTACCTCCGCCGAGCGCAGATCGTCCATCACCTGCAGCACCTCGTGACGCTCCTCGCCGAGGCCCACCATGATGCCGGATTTTGTGAAGATGGTGGGATCGATCTCCTTCACCCGCTGCAGCAGCCGGATCGAATGGAAATAGCGCGCGCCCGGGCGCACGCTGAGATAACGCGACGGCACGGTCTCCAGATTGTGGTTGAAGACGTCGGGTTTTGCGGCGACGACCAATTCGAGCGCGCCGTCCTTGCGCAAAAAGTCGGGCGTCAAAATTTCGATTGATGTGGCCGGACAGCGCGCGCGGATCGCACGAACCGTTTTGGCGAAATGCGCGGCGCCGCCGTCATCGAGGTCGTCGCGGTCGACGGAGGTGACGACGACATGGGCCAAGCCCAGCTTGAAGGTCGCCTCCGCGACGTGTTCGGGCTCCAGCGCATCGAGCGCGCCGGGCAGACCGGTCTTGACGTTGCAGAAGGCGCAGGCGCGGGTGCAGGTGTCACCCATGATCATGAAGGTGGCGTGCTTCTTGTCCCAGCACTCGCCGATATTCGGGCAGCCCGCCTCCTCGCACACCGTGACGAGGCCATTCTCCTTGACGATGTTTTTCGTCTCGGCATAGCCGCGGGTGTTTGGCGCGCGCACGCGAATCCAGTCCGGCTTCGGCGGCGACAGCGCGTCCGGCCGGTTCGCCTTTTCTGGGTGACGGGGGCGCAACGGCGTCGCCGAAACGGTATCGATGATGACGGCCATATAAGTCCGCTAAGGTTTTCTGATTCTTAGCTAGTCCGTATCGCGGAGGCCTGCAAGGCGGCTCGCCTAGCCTAGCAGAACATGCCACTCTTGGGCAGCATTCCCGCCTGTTGTCAGCTGATTCCCGCCCAAAAATGGTTCAAAAGTCGAAGCCGTCAGCTCCGATTTCCGCACCCCTCGGCAAGCCGCTCAAGCGCTCGTTCTTTGACCGCAGCGTGCATGAGGTTGCGCCCGACCTGATCGGCGCGACGCTCTTGGTCAATGGCGTCGGCGGCATCATTGTCGAGGTCGAGGCCTACCATCACACCGATCCGGCAGCACATTCGTTCCGCGGCCCGACGCCCCGCAACCGCGTGATGTTCGGGCCCGCCGGATTTTCCTACGTCTATCGTTCCTACGGCATCCATTGGTGCGTGAACTTTGTCTGCGAGGAAGAAGGCTCGGCCAGCGCCGTGCTGATCCGTGCGCTTGAGCCGACCCACGGCATCCCCGCGATGCGTCGGCGGCGCGGCCTCTCCGACGAGCGGTCGCTGTGCTCCGGTCCGGGCAAATTGTGCGAGGCCCTCGGCATCACCATCGCCCATAGCCAGCTGCCGCTCGACCGGCCGCCGATCGCGTTGCACGCGCGCACCGGCAAAGTGGAGATCGTCTCGGGGCTACGGATCGGCATCACCAAGGCGGTCGAGCTGCCCTGGCGTTACGGGCTGAAGGGCTCGAAATTTTTGAGCAAGCCGTTCATGGAATCCTGAACGCCGGATCGAAACAGAGTTCGCGCCTGGCTTTCGCGCTCGACACGGCGCCGTCGTCCTCCGCGATATTGTAGACCCCGGCGCCTCTGTTCAGCGCCAGCAGCGCGGCGTGCGCAGCGGCATCGAGATGCACCGATGGAGGTCTCGGCGGCTTTCCGTACCAGGTGCCGGGCCCGTACAGAAGGCCGTAGCGCAGGACGACGCTGTCGATCGCGGGTGTGTTCAAGACCTCATGTTCAAGCGCGACGACGCCCTGCACCGTCAGTTGACGCAGGCCTTCCGCCGCGAGGTCGAGCGGATCATCTTCAGTGCGCAGGCCATCGCCCGGCGCATAGACGAACGCAATGCTCTGCGCGACCGCGCGGGGCACGCCGGCGGTCTTCGCCGCCTGCATCAAGTTTCGTGTGCCCTCGATCCGCAAGCGGCGGTTGGCCTGCTGTGCCGCCGGATAGCCGGACGTGCCCGGCGCGCTGGGCAGGTCGGTGAGCTGATGGATGACCATTTCGGGCCGTGCTGCCGCAACCGCCTGCGCCAACGCATCGGCATCAAGCACATCAACGACGATTGGCGCGACACCCAGCTCCTCCAGCATCGAAATTTTGGCGGGCGCACGCGTCGTGCCGGTAACGTCATGCTTCGCATCGCGCAAGAGAACGGCGAGCCGCCGCCCGACCACGCCGCTCGCCCCTGCCAGGAAAATTCGCATCTCGCACCTCACCGAACTGGCGAGCGCTGCGCCCGCGCGACATGGCCGCCCGGGCCAATCGGGATACCTTCTCTCAAGGTGCCATAGAAGCGGTCGGCGATTTCGGCAAGGCCGAGGTCTTCCACGACTCCAAAACCCTTGTCGTGAAGCAGTTTGGCAAGCTCGGAAGGATCGAACAGGCTGAGCCACGGCTCGCCCCGCGCCGCAGCGCTTTCGGCCATGCCCTTGATGCGCGCGCGGCGCCCGGCAGGGTAATTTTCAAACGGTTCGGCATAGTCGAACACGACCTCCGCCTCCGGAATGTCCGCGATGAAATCCAGCGTCTCCGAAATCGCCTCCCGCGTCAGATAAGGAACGACGCCGAGCCACTGGAAAAATGCCGGACGATCTCGTTCAAAGCCGGCGATCGCCAATCCCTCCCGCAAACTTTGCTCCTCGAAATCGACGGGCGCGAAGGTAAGCGAGGCAGGCGCGGCGAGTGACGCCTGCGCAAGCTGCTCCCGCTTCCAGGCCTGCGTCGCGGGATAGTCGACCTCGAAGACGCGGACTCCCTCGCCGGCATGCGGGTTGCGCAACGAAAACGTGTCGAGGCCTGCACCGAGCACCACGACCTGTCGTGCACCGCGCGCAACGCAGGCCGCCAGCGCATCCTCGGAAAAGGCGCTGCGCGCCGCGATGAACAGGCGCATCGGCTTGAGCGACGGGTCGGCCGCCATTCCATCGAGCGTTAAGAGCGTCTCCGCGTCGAGAATCCGCAACGCGTAGGGATCGCGGAAAATCGTTCCGCCCTCCAGCCTCTGGTGGATCGCGCGATAGGCCGCCGCTCCGCGCGCCGTCTGGCTGGGTTGTCCTGTGCGCACCGCGGTTAAGGCGCCAGGTGGCAGACCGCCTCGACCCGATTGGCATCGGGACCGAGCCAGTCATCGCGGCGGCCGACCTTGACGACATCGAGCGCCTTCATGATCGCGTCATAGAACCGCTCCGCCGTGGCGATGTCGGAAACCGTGATCGAGACATGGTCAAGCATCGACGTTCTCCAACCGCCGCAGCGCTTCGACGATCTTGGCCCGGCGCGCAACGGCCGCTTCGCGCTTTTCCTTCTCCTCCTCGACAATTTCTTCCGGCGCGTTGGCGACGAATTTCTCGTTCGACAATTTCGCGTCGACCCGCTTGATGTCGGCGTCGGCCTTGGCGATTTCCTTGTCGAGCCGGACGCGCTCAGCGGCGAGATCAATCACACCCTTCAATGGGAGAGCCACAACCTCACCACCGACCACCAACTGCACAGCGCCGTCCGAAGCCTTTTGACGGGTCACCGCGCCCGAAATCTTGGCGAGCCGATTGAACGAATCATCCCAGCGCTCCGCTCTTCGCAGAGTGACATCGGAAGGATTCACAAGTTCAAGCTGGATCAGCGAGCCTACGGGCACATTCACCTCGGCACGTACCGAGCGCACCGCTGTGACCAGTTCAATAAGCCAACCGATCTCCTCATGTGCGTCCATAAAGTACGGCTGCTCGCAGGGCCACTCAGTAAGAGCCAATATCGTGTCGCGCCCCCTCGGCGCGGTGACCTGCCACAATTCTTCGGTGACGAAGGGCATGAATGGATGCAAGATTTTCAGAATCTCATCCCGCATATACGCAACGGTCGCGCGCGTTTCCTTTTTTGCATCTTCATCCAATCCGACAAAGATGGGCTTCGTCAGTTCAAGGTACCAATCGCAATACGAGTTCCAGACGAACTGATAGATTCGGTTGGCAGCATCATTAAAACGATAATCAGCCAATGCCTTTTCGACATCGCCGAGCGTGTCCGCAAATTGCGAGATAATCCACTGGTTCACAATTCCTTTGACCGCACTTGGGTCAAAGTCTCGAACCGTCGCAGCCTCATTCATCTCGGCAAAGCGGCAGGCGTTCCAAAGCTTGGTCGCGAAATTGCGGTTGGTTTCGACCAGATGCGGCGAAAGGCGGATGTCGTGGCCTTGCGCGGCCTCGCGCGTCAGCGCGAAACGCAGCGCGTCGGCGCCATACTCGTCGATGACGCCGAGCGGGTCGATGACGTTGCCCTTCGACTTCGACATCTTGGCGCCCTTCTCGTCGCGAACCAGGCGGTGGATGTAGACGGTCGAGAACGGCGCCTTTTTCATGAAGTGAAGGCCCATCATCATCATCCGGGCGACCCAGAAGAAGATGATGTCGAAGCCCGTCACCAGCGCGTCGGTCGGATAATAGCGCTTCACCTCCGGCGTCTCGTCGGGCCAGCCCAACGTCGAAAACGGCCACAGCGCGGAGGAGAACCAGGTATCGAGCACGTCTTCGTCGCGCGTGATGAAACCCTCGCGCTTGGTGCGATCGAGCGCCATCTCGCGCCCCTGCTCCGGCGTAATCACCTCCTGCTCAACGTAATAGCCGAGCGCGTGGCCAACAGCTTCCTCTTCGGTCTCGGCGACGAAGGCCTTGCCGTCCGGCCCGTACCAGGCCGGAATCTGATGACCCCACCAGAGCTGGCGCGAGATGCACCAGGGCTGGATGTTCTCCATCCACTCGAAATAGGTCTTTTCCCAATTCTTCGGCACGAAGCTCGTCGCACCCGCGCGCACCGCCGAAATCGCCGGCTGCGCCAATGTCTTGGCATCGACGTACCATTGATCCGTGAGGTACGGCTCGATGACGACGCCGGAGCGATCGCCATGCGGCACCATATGCGTGTTCGGCTCGAGCTTCTCGAGGAAACCGAAATCTTCAAGCCGCGCCACGATCCGCTTGCGCGCCGCGAAGCGATCGATCTTGTTGAATTCCTCCGCGAGCTGAAGCGAGCCCTCCGGCAGTCCACGCAGATAATCTTCGTTGTCGAGGAGCGCGAGCTTGCCCTCCTGGTCGAACACACTGATCTGCGGCAGGCCGTGCCGCTTGCCGATCTCGAAATCGTTGAAGTCATGCGCAGGCGTGACCTTCACCGCGCCCGAACCTTTTGCGGGATCGGCATGCTCGTCCGCGACAATCGGAATTCTGCGCCCGACCAGCGGCAGGATCACGTGTTGGCCGACCAGATGCGTGTAGCGCTCGTCGTCCGGATGCACCGCCACGCCGGTATCGCCGAGCATGGTTTCGGGCCGCACGGTTGCGACCACGATGAAGCTTGCGGGATCGTCCGGGCTAAACGTCTTGCCCTCGATCGGATAACGCAGATACCACAGGCTGCCCTTGACCTCGACCTGCTGCACCTCGAGATCGGAGATCGCGGTGAGCAGTTTTGGGTCCCAGTTCACCAGCCGCTTGTCCTTGTAGATCAGCCCTTCGCGGTGAAGCTCCACGAACACTTTTACGACCGCGCGCGACAGGCCCTCGTCCATCGTGAAACGCTCGCGGGACCAATCGCAGGAGGCGCCGAGCCGCTTCAACTGATTGACGATGACCCCACCGCTCTCGGCCTTCCACTGCCAGACGCGTTCGAGGAATTTGGCGCGTCCGATGGCGCGCCGGCCCGGCTCCTGCCGCTCCATCAATTGCCGCTCGACCACCATCTGGGTCGCGATGCCGGCGTGATCGGTACCGGGCTGCCACAGCACGTCGCGGCCGCGCATTCGCTCGAAGCGGCAGAGAATGTCCTGCAAGGTGTTATTGAGCGCGTGCCCCATATGCAGCGACCCCGTCACGTTCGGCGGCGGAATCACAATCGTGAACGGTTGCGCTTCGCGCCGTTCCGGACGGCCGGCCTTGAACGCGCCGGCCTCCTCCCAGAGACGGGACATGTGGCCTTCGATATCGGCAGGCTGGTAGTTTTTCTCGATCATGGGGGTGCTAGAAAGCCGTCAGAGCCCGCCAAGTCAACACGGCAGGCCGGGCCAAAAGCACAATAAAACCGGAAGGGATGGCTAAACGGGGGCCGCTTACCGACCGCGCGAGACCCGCTCGATTTCCGCCTTCACGATGCGCTCGACCAGCCCGGGCAGATTGTCATCGAGCCAGGATTTGAGCATCGGCCGCAGCATTTCCTTGACCAGATCTTCCAGCGTCCGCGCATTGTTGCTGAGCACGGTATGGGCCAGCGTATTAAAGGCGGATTCGACGGCCGATACCGTCGAATGCGACAGGATTGCCTGCGCAGGCGCAGCCTGCGGAGGAGTTTCGAAAGCCGGCGGCGGCCCGAATGGGCGCTGTCGCTGGACCGCGCGCGCCGCGGCGGCGTCGGTGAATTCGAGATCGTCCTGCGGTTCCACCTTGCGAAACGAAGACTGCTGCGGTGGCGCGGTCGGCACGGCCATTTCGTCGGTCAGCTCGAACACCTCGCCGTCCGGCTGGGAGGGGCGAATCTCCTCTGCCGATGTCGCCTCATCGAGGCCGGACAGCAATGCGTCGATATCGTCCTGGTTATTGCTTGCAGCGGCTGCCGGTGGCGGAGGCGCAGCGGGCGGTGGCGATGGAGGCGGTGGCGCAGGCGCCTTCGCCTTCGCGGCGCTCGCTGCCGCGATCGCCGACGGCGGGATGTCAGTCATCACGGACGGCTTGGGCGCAGGCGGAGGCGCCGCAGGCTTTTCCAGCCTGGCGGGCGCCGCCGACGCGGCCGGGCTCGACGGCTTTTCGGCCGCCGGCGGCTTTGCTTCGTCGTCGGCGATGATGCGCCGGATCGACGCCAGAATCTCCTCCATCGAGGGTTCCTGGACCTTTGCAGGCTGCGTCATCTCCGACTCCACATCATCAACGTGATAATTTACACGAAGCACAAGGGGATTCGCCGGTTCCGGATGCACGGGCTGGCATTTTCATCGCACAAGCCTGACTTGTCCCCAGATCAAGCGCCGGGCGAATCATCGCACGGCTCCCCCTCCCCCCGCTCGGGCACCCAAGCGCGCAGCCTGTTGACGCGAGAAACGGCGCGAATCGCTCTGTTGCCCCAGGAAAGGCTACGTCATGGCTGCAAACGATTGCAAGCAATGGAGGTTAGCGGTCCTTCATCGCAAGCTTATGACCCGGCTAGTGGTCTGATTCAACATTCGCAGATCAGCGGCCGTCGGGCGTGCGAACGCCGTACCAGCTATCGCGAACCTGCTGGTAATGCACGCTCGGATCATAGGTGGAGGTCGGCAGATTGAGCACCTGCGGCGACAACCGTCCGACCGCGCTCAAGACCGCATAGGACGCCACCACGCGATCATGCTGCGCCGTGACGAGCGCAACCCGCGCATTCACCAGCGCCTGCTGGGCGTTCAGCACGTCGAGCGTGGTGCGCTGTCCGGCCTTGGCTTCCTCGCGCACGCCGTTGAGCGCGATCTCGGACGCGGTCACCTGGGCCTGCGCCGACGCTACCTGCGCCTTGCCGGCCACCAGCTGGCCCCAGGCGGTAACCGTGTTGGCGCGGGTCTGGTCGCGGACCTGTTCGAGATTGAGGCGCTGCTGCGCCAGCGTTTCCTTGGACTGACGGATCAGCGAGTACTCGGCGCCGCCCTGATAGAGCGGAGCCGAAATCTGCGCGATCGCGGAAGCGCCGAACGCCCGGAACACCGTCAAAGACTGCTCGTAGGATTGCTGCACCGAGGCCTGCAAGCTGACCGTCGGCAACAGCGCACCTTCGTTCACCTTGACCTGCAGAAAGTTGACGTCGATGCCGTACATCGCCGCCGTCACGTTCGGATTTTCAATGAGGCTGAGCTCGATCGCGGACGGCAATGTCGCCGGCAAAAAGCGATCGACCGGCGAGCCCGGCGCGAGCGCCACCGGCTCGTTGCCGATGATGCGGCGGAAGTTTGCGCGCGTCGTCACCAGATTGGCTTCGGCGGTCAGTAGTTGGGTCTTGCCGGCGGCGAGCTGGGCCTCGGACTGCGCGACGTCAGTGCGCGTCACTTCGCCGACATTGAAACGGTCGCGGGTCTGCTTCAGCGTCTGTTCGAGGACGCGGACGTTGCTCTTCTGAACCTCGACGATGGCGGCGTCGCGCAAATAATCCATGTAGATCGTGGCGGCTGACAACAGCACCGCCTCATCGAGCACGCGCAGCCCCTCGCGCGCGCCCGAGACCTGGCTCTCCGCCGCGCGGGTTTTGTTGGCGGTCTGACCGCCGTTGTACAGAGTCTGCGAGATCGTGAGGCCGGCGCTGCGCGGTGGGTCGACGCCGTGGGTTTCGGTTCGCACGATCTGGGTCGGGGAGCCGCCGGAGGTAATGTTGGTGTCGGTGTATTGAACACCGGCGGAGGCCGTGAGCGACACTTTCGGGCGATAGCCGGACAGCGCCTGCGGCACGTTTTCGTCGATCCCCCGCACCGAGGCGCGCTGCGCGTTGAGCTGCGGATTGTTCTGATAGGCCCGCACCAATGCAGCCTCGATCGTATCCGCCAGGGCGGGCGTCAAATCCGCGTAAGCCATCAGAAGGACCGCAGCCGCGGCTCCGGTGAATGCCTTCACCCCATACATCCCTGGTATTCCATTCGTTTTTGTCTCCGGTTCGAGGGCAAGAACCGGGTCCCCACCTCACTCAGAGTCAGTCCCCCGACGCAACATAGGACGGGGGGAAGAGCAACGGAACCACCCTAAAGCGATGAGCGGTGGAAACTCTTCACGTGCAGCTTCCCGGTCACACTTCTGATTTAGAACGGGATTTTAACAGCCGCTGTAGGGCGGAATGGCTAGAAAACGAAGGCCGGAAGGCGTTCCAGCCCGGGCAAAACCGGGGCGGCGGCGTCGAAAAGCGCCCGATTTCCGAAGTCATCATGAGCATGTGTCACCAAGATTGCCCGGGCTGGCTTAGCCAGCGCAAACACCCCGACTAGACGCCCGCCCTCTTTCAGCTGCCGGTAGAGCCCAGTTGGCGCCACCTCGGTCGCGCCGTTGAGGACGATCACATCATAGGGTCCGTTCGGCGAATCGCCATCGGCAGCCGCCGCAGCTTTGACGACCACATTGCCAACCGCGAGCTGGCCCAGGATATCCCTTGCTCGTTCGGCCAGCGCCGAAACACCTTCGGTCGCCGTCACCTGTGCCGCCAGGCGCGCAGCCAGCGCCGCGACGTACCCCGTCGCGCAGCCGACGACCAGGACATTGTCGGTGTCTCCGATTTCGGCTGCCTGCAGCAGTTTCGCCGTCACGGCCGGCTTAATCAGGTAGCGCTTGACTGAGCCGCCATCGCTGACGTCGAGATCGAGATCGAGATAAGCGAGCGAGCGTTGCTTCTCCGGAACAAACGCCTCGCGCGGGACCGCCATCATCGCATCGATGATCCTGGCATCGGTGACGTCGTAGGTGCGTACCTGACAGTCGACCATTTTCTGGCGTGCGGTTGAAAAACCGGACATTGGTGAACCCCGAAAGGCGGAGCGGACATGGCTCGCGCGAAGAAATCGTGGCATCTTTGATACAAGGTCATCAAAAACGCAACCCGGCGATCACGGCGCGGAGCGAATGTTCCGCCCGACGCCGTGAAGCCCACGCGCGTGTCGCGGAAATTCCTGATTATTCGATGGCCACCGCGAGCCGTCCGATCAGTCGCGCGACCTCTTCCAATTGCGCGGAATCGCGCACCTCGACGGCGCGTGCCAAACGCGCCAAACATTCGTCGTCGCTGAGTGCGGGGATATCGTCGGCAATAATCGCGGGCATTGGCCGGATGAGTTCGGCCTGCATGGAGTCTGGCATCGAATCGCCTCCGTGAAGCCGGGACCATAGGATTTTTGTGGCAATCGAGTCGATTTGGAGCCCGCGCTGTGCACAGGCAAGTGGCAAGGTAGGTGGCAAGGCTGGTTGCGCCGCCTTCCTGGGGAACCGCGGTTTGGCGTCAACAAGCAACGGCAAACCGCTGCCTTGTATAGGGTTTCCGGTCCTTGCCGGAGGCCGCCGGCATCGTCGAATTGGTCCTATGCAAGCGCCAGCGGCTTTGTTATACGCTGCCCGCTTGCGAACAGCCGTTTCGCCTATTCCTCGGTAGCTCAGCGGTAGAGCATTCGACTGTTAATCGAATGGTCGCTGGTTCGAATCCAGCCCGGGGAGCCAATCCCTACCGTCAAAAATCTACGCTTACGCCATGTTCTTCTATAATGAAGATAGGCACCTCAAATATATTTCCAGTAGAAATGCGGGCCTGACGTTGTTCGAGAGCATTGGCGGGCAACTGAAAGGGAGGCGCGAGGTGGCCGCGTCGGTGCGCAAACTTGCTTTCTGCGTCGTGGTTGCGACAGGCGCATGCTGGGCGCATTCGGTCCTCGCTCTGGATCCACGTTATCCGGACTGGCCCTGCCAGCAATTAAAGGTGCCCGGTATTTCGATCGCGAGCGTCTGGACCGGTCCCGCGATCGAGCCAACCGACACAGCAAAACCCGTCGATGCGAAGCAAGCCGAACTGGTGTCGCGCCTGGCCGCCCGCCGCACGCCGATGGAGGACGCAAGCAAACTGATCGCGGACTATCTGGTTGGAACCGATAAAGAAAAACAGGAGAAGGCAACGACGCTTTTCGCAGCCCTGTATGTAACGCTCGACAGCCAGCGCGATCAGGTGATGAACGGGATCGAGCGCTTCTCGCGCAAACAGAAGGCGATGGCCGAGAGCATACGCGACGAAACCCAGAAGTTGCGGGAAATACAGGACAAGGGGAGCGCCGATCAAGCGCAGAGCGATGAACTTGCCAGCCGGCTTGCGTGGCAGACACGTATTTTCGAGGACCGGCGGAAATCGACATCCTATGTGTGCGACGTGCCTGTCCTGATCGAGAAGCGGCTGTTTGATTTGGGAAAGGCGATCCAGGACGCCTTGAACGCGGGCTCGCCCGGTAAATGACGATTTCGGCACGTCGCTCCACGAGTGTGGTTTTGGATCAGAAGTTCTCTTGAAGGACCGGCCCGCCATATGAAGAGAACTTCTGAACCGCTCCATTAGTCGCCCGGCCGCGGTTCCGGCGTCGCATCTTTCAGCGGCAGGAGGACACCTAGCCAGCCATCGGTCCCTTCGGGATACCACGCGACATTCGGATAGCCGAGCGCGAGTGCGCGCTTGGCGGCGTTCCAGGACATCCAGCAATCGGCGATGCAATAGACCACCAACAGCTTGGCGCGATCGCCACGGGTTGCCTTCTCCAGACCCGTTGCGAAATAATCGGCCATGCTGGGCGCGAGTTCGCCATAACCGGTATCGGGCAACCAGATGCTGTCTGGGATGTTGGAACGCGGCTTGTCGCGCCAGACAGTTCCCTCCGGCAGATTCCGCGGCCGCGGGGGCCGCGGCATCACGTCGACAAAGGTGGCCTTCCGGCTGCGCCAGATCCGCTCTGCCTCTGCTGTGTGGATGACCTTGGCGCCGCGCAGGGTGGCGGGCGTCGGCGCGCGATAATCCTCGAGGCGATAGCCTTCCGGCTCGGATATTTCTGCCGCGCCGGCCTGCGCGGCCAACGAGATTGCCGCCAACGCGAAGCAAACGGCGGCCCTGATCATGGCTGTTTGGACAGCGTCTCGGCGGTGATCGGCACGTCGGACTCGTCAAGGATTGGAACGTTGTAGCTGATCAATAGCTTGTTGATCTCGGCCTGGTTTTCCTTGATCAGCCGGCTGAGGGTGCGTTTCCATTCCTGGTCCGATGGACGCACGCCCATGCCGATACGAAAGGTCATCGGCGGGCCGGTCTTTTCCTTGAGCAACGGCACCACCACCAAGGGCGGGTCGGCCCGCCCCGCATAATAGCCCGCCATCGGCCCCCATAATATGCCGCAATCGATGTCGCCCCGAGCGAGATCGTCCATCATGGCCTGCGCCGACGAATCGGAGCGGGTGTCGACGAACAGCGGGTAGGACTTGGCGCGCGCCAACAGGCCGTTCATCGCCATGTTGGTGCTGGGCGGCGTCCGTGCGACAACGCCGATGTGCTTGTCCTTCAATCTCGGGTCGTCGATGGTGGTGACATCCTCAAGGCCGCTGCCGCGCTTGGTCACCAGCGCATAGGTGGTCCGGTAATATGGGATCGTCACCTGCGCCTGGTCGTCGCCTTGGGGGAATCCGATGATCACGTCGCAACGGTAAGAACCCAGGGTCATCCGGACAAAGCCGGTTGCCTGCGGAAAGTAAGTGTAGCTCAGCTTCTTGCCGAGCTTGGCGGCAAACAGCTCGGCAAGCTTGTTTTCAAAGCCCTCGCCCTTGTCGTTGGAGAATGGCATGTTGCGCGGATCGCCGCAGGCGCGGAACACGTTGGGGTCGACGAGTTCGAGCGAACCGGAATTGGCTCCCTGAGCATGGACCTCGGGCGGCCGTAACGCTACCAGCCCGCACACCAGAATCCCGGCCAAGGACGCAATCGTCCGCCACCTTAAGACCTGGGCCGGCCTCGCCGCCGGCTTTCGGGTGCGCCTCGAGGTCATTTGATGCCCGTGCAACTGGTCTCGGCCTGCTTGGCTGCCTCCGGTTTGTCTTCATGACGGGGCGGGCGGCCGCCCGGAATGGCGTCGTTGGCGCGGGCCCGCAGGTAGACGTAGATGTCGTCGAGAAAGCACATGACATTCACGTTTGTGGCGAACGCCGGCATGACCTTGTCGTTGGCCGCGTCGACGTTTTTGCGGCCGTTGGTCACGATGTTGTTGAAGTCGGCGTAGCTGAGCGTCTTCAACGAATTGGCCAACGCCGGCGCGTAGCTTGATCCTTCGCCATTGGGGCCGTGGCACACATGGCAGTCCGAATGATAGCGGCGAAACCCGGAGTAGGTGTACCAGTCGACGACCCCGTCCGGACTTATCTTGTAAGTCGGATTGCCGTCCTTGTCGGCATATTTGCCGTTGTCCGATGAAGCGACCGCCGGATCGCCAGGTCCGTCGGCGCACGCAGTTCCGCAAGCAAGGGCACTCGCCAAAACGACGAGCACGAATTTCCACGCATTGATATTCACGTCAGCCATCCCAGTACGGCGTTGAAACAACATCGGCGCGCAGCGTTCCCGCCGCGCGCCGATCTATCGTTACCTTGGTGCCACGCTTACTGGTTCGGCAACGCAAATACCGTCAACGTTCCGCCTAGCGACGTGTACTGCGCCAGACCCGCATAGCCACCGACCGCTCCAAGACCCGCCGTATCGACCGTCTTTTCCTTGGAGGGCAACTTGCCCTGGTCGACGGCGCCATGCCAGGCGGCAGCGTTTTCAGGCTGAAGCAGACCGGCCGCCAGGCCGATGCCCGCCCAACCGCCGACGCCGGAAAGCACGGCAACGTATTGCTTGCCACCGTGCTCGTAGGTCATGACGTTGCCGATGATGCCGGACGGGGTCTTGAACTTGTAAAGTTCTTTCCCCGTCTTGGCGTCTACTGCCTTCAGATAGCCTTCCAGCGTGCCATAGAAGACGACGCCGCCGGCCGTTGCCAATGCACCGCCCCAGGCCGAGAACAGCTCCTTGTTGGACCAAACGATCTTACCGGTCTTGCCATCCCAGGCGATGAAGTTGCCCATATTGGTTTCACCCTTGGGCGGAAACATCGCGACGGCGGCACCGACATAGGCCTGGCCTGCAGTGTACGATACCTTGTAAGGCTCATAGTCCATGCAGACATGGTTGGTCGGAACATAGAACAACTGGGTGTCGGGGCTGTAGGCGGCCGGTTGCTCGTCCTTGGTGCCGAGCGCGGCCGGACAGATACCCTTCGAGTTGGTGTCTTCACCGTTGTGCTGGGTCGAATACGCGTCGACCACCAGCGGCCGGCCATAGGTCTTCGATGACTTGTCCATGTCGACCTTGGTCGCCCAGTTCACGGTCGGATCGAACTTTTCTGCCACCAGCAATTCGCCGGTTGCCCGATCGAGCGTGTAGCCGAAGCCGTTACGATCAAAATGCGTCAGCACCTTCCTCGGGGCGCCGCCGATGGTCTGATCGGTGAGGATCATCTCATTGACGCCATCGAAGTCCCATTCATCGTGCGGTGTCATCTGGTAAATCCATTTGACCGCACCGGTATCGAGATCGCGCGCAAATATCGACATCGACCATCTGTTATCACCGGGGCGTTGCACCGGGTTCCAGGTCGAGGGGTTACCCGAACCGTAGTAGACGAGGTTCAACGCGGGATCGTAGGAATACCAGCCCCACGTGGCGCCGCCGCCGATCTTCCACTGATCACCCTGCCAGGTGGACGTCGATGAATCGGGCCCTACTGGCTTGCCGAGCGCGGTCGTCTTGACCGGATCGATCAGCGTGTCGGAGTCTGGCCCTTCCGAGAAGCCGCGCCAGACGAGTTTGCCGTCCTTGATGTTGTAAGCGCTTACCCAGCCGCGGACGCCAAATTCGCCGCCCGAAACGCCAACGAGCACCTTGTCCTTGAACACGAATGGGGCGTCCGTGCCGGACTGGCCCTTGCCGGCCTCGCCGTCCATGACGGACCAGACGACCTTTCCGGTCTTGGCGTCCAGCGCGACAAGAGTGGTGTCGGCCTGATGCAGAAATATCTTGCCGTCGGCGTAGGCGACGCCACGATTGACGGTGTCACAGCACATAATCGGGATGACGTTCGGATCCTGTCTCGGTTCATATTGCCAGAGGATCTTGCCGTCGTTGTTCAAGTCCAGCGCAAAGACCGTATTTGGAAACGGTGCATGCACGTACATCACGTCGCCAACGACCAGCGGGCCGCCCTCGTGGCCGCGCAACACGCCGGTCGAGAATGTCCACGCTACCTGCAGCTTGCCGGCATTTGTTGCGTTGATTTGTTTGAGCTTGGAATACCGCGTATTGGCGTTATCCCCTTGCTGCATAACCCATTGCTTTGGATCCTGGGCCCGCTTGTCCAGATCTTCATCCGCGCGCGCGGGGAAGCCCTGGAGGGCCAACAGGCCGAAGATCGAAGTCGTCGCGATTATAAATTTGTTCATTCGCTTCCTCCCTGGGTTTGTTACCTAGAGGGTAGCGGACGCTCCTTGGACCCACTTCTCCACGGGACGTCGTTCGCCCTCTTTGGATGAATTCTTTCGGCACCGCGTCACAGCCTGTGAAGCCAATCACAACGCGTGAATTTGGAGTGCAGCGAACAGTGCCCGCTGGAGTCTTCGAGCAACGGGCTCCCTATTCACCGTCGGTTATGAAGACTGAAGCAGAAAAAATTTTAGGTAAATCCTCAATCATAAGCAAGTTATGATTTGTGGCGGATCGATGTTCGAACCGACCGTCTCTTGCGGTGTGAATTTCTTGCGCTGCAATACGAACGAAACGATTCTGAGCAAGCGGGAACCTCAAAGCCCGGAGGGAATTGTGATGGGCAACAAGTTGGCGATCTGCCGAAGCCCGTCGTTTTGCGCGGGAGTTTGGCGTGCCCACTCAAACGGGCGCGCCAGATGGGTGTTGCGCTTCGTGGGCATCATCCTTGGGATGTTTTTCTTCGCGCTGGTTCTGCACGACGGCCACGCGCAACAGCAAGAGGCGACCGCGCCGCTGCCAATCTCTCAGGTCGCGCCCGGCGTCTACGTTCACGTCGGCAATATCGACATGATGAGTGCGGCCAATCAGGGCGACACCGCCAATGTCGGCTTTATTGTCGGCAACGATGCCGTCGCCGTGATCGACACGGGCGGCAGCACGCGCGAAGGCGCGCGTTTCCTCGCCGCCATTCGCGCGGTAACGCCGAAGCCGATCCGCTATGTCATCAACACGCATGTTCATCCCGATCACGTCTTCGGCAACGCGGCTTTCGCGCAGAACGAGACGGTCTTTGTCGGCCACCGGAACTTGCCGCGGGCGCTAGCGGTACGCGGCGAATACTATCTCAAGGCGTTTCGCACCGTCCTCGGTGAGGCGCTCATCGACGATGTGAAGATTGTGCCGCCAACGCTGCTCGTCGATGGCGAAATACAGATCAACCTCGGCGGACGCCTGTTGACCTTGAAGGCCTGGCCGCCGGCCCATACCGACGGCGACCTGACGGTTTTCGATCATGCAACTTCGACGCTGTTTACCGGCGATCTGCTGTTCGTCGAGCATGTTCCGGTGATCGACGGCAGCATTCGCGGCTTTCTTGCCGACCTCGAGATGTTGCAGCGCGTTCCGGCCGAGCGCGCCGTTCCCGGGCACGGCCCGATCGTCGGCGATTGGCGCGGCGCCGTCGAAGGCGAGCGTCGTTACCTCGAGAACCTCGCCGGCGAGGTGCGCGGCCTGATTGCCCGCGGAATACCGCTCACCAAGGCGGCAAAGGAGGCTGGCAGAAGCGAGCAAGCGCGGTGGAAATTATTCGACGAATATTGTTCACGCAACGTCATCACGACATTTAGCGAACTTGAATGGGAGTGACCGGACCGCGCTGCAGCGCGACTTGCCGCTTGCGCGTTCTTCATATAGTTTTTTTGCGGCTGTTTGGGCGTGGAAAGGAATTCGACCATGTCGATTTTTTCCAGAGTGACCGTCCCCGTCCTGATCGCGGCGTTGCATTTTGCGGTCGCCCCGACCGCATTTGCGCAGAACGCGGCTGCCGGCGCGGATCAGCCTTCCGAAGAAGCCTGGAACAGCATCAAGGGCGATATTTTCAAGGACCGCCCCATTCTTGATGGCGCGGGCCTCGTGATGCTCGACGCGCCGCGGCGGGCGGAGGACTCCGCCCTGGTGCCGATCGGCATGCGCGTCAATTTCGCCGACGACGACAAGCGCACGCTGCAATCGTTGACCCTGGTTGTCGACGAGAATCCCGCGCCGGTTGCCGGAACGTTCACGATCGGGCCCCACTCGGGCGTGACATCGATTTCCACCCGGGTCCGGGTCAACAACTATTCCTACGTTCGCCTTGTTGCCGAACTCAGCGACGGCAAGCTCTATGGCGTCAAGGCTTTCGTGAAGGCGTCGGGGGGATGCTCTGCGCCGGCGGCGTCCAATGCCGACGCGACCAAATCGCTCCTCGGGCAGATGAAGTTCCGCACCTTCCGGGTCGACTCCGGCGGACAGCTCGAAGCTCAGTTCATGATGCGCCACCCGCAGAACTCCGGGCTGCAGATGGATCAGGTGACGAGGCTCTACATCCCGCCGTTCTTTATCGAGAACCTAAAGATCTGGCAGGGCGACGATCTCGTCATGACGATGGATGGCGGGATCGCAATCTCGGAAGATCCGAATATACGCTTCAACTACAAGTCCAACGGCGCCGCCAATTTTCGCGCTGAAGCGCTCGACACCAGCAAGCATGTTTTCAAGGACGAATGGGCGATCGAGAAATCGGTGCTATAGCGGCGTCGAAGCTATGGTGACACCGGCCCGAAGAGGTCCCGTCAGAAACAGCGTATTTCGGCTTCCGCTTGCGCCCGCCGGAATTCCTGCAACGCAAGCTTTGCTTGTTCGGTCGACCGAAATTCAGAACCGACCGGCCCCGTGACCTGGGACATCGAGAGAATTGTCTCGGCCGTCACGTAACCATCGTAAGGAATGATCGATGCGATCACGTCTATCGAGCAGGAACATTTTTGTAAGATTTCCTGAGTTTCACCGTTAGCCTTCATGCAGCCGAAGACATAGTCTGCGCGCGCCGACGTCGGATAGTCGTTCAAATCCTCGGCTCTTGCATTGTGGGCCGCAACGACAAGCGCGATCGCCAAAACAGCATTCGGCGGAAACACGGCGCGCGGGCGGGCCATCGTCAACGCCCTTCGTTGCCCCGTCGAGCGCGGGCAGCGAAGCCCTGAACCGCGCCGACCGCGCCAAAGCGGCGCGCTTCAGGACTTCTTGCCGTCGGGCCCAAACTGCTTGAGATAGGCGATGACATTGCTGATGTCCTCATCCTTCGGCAAACCGGGGAAGATCATCTTGGTGCCGGGAACCTTGGCGCGCGGATTCTTGAGATATTCCGTCAGCGTCGCCTCATCCCAGGTAAGGCCTGAATTCTTGTTCGCATCGCTGTAGGAATAGTCCGGATAGGTCCCGGCCTTGCGCCCGACGATGCCGTTTAGTACCGGTCCGACCGCGTCCTTGGCGCCCTCCCCGATCTGGTGGCAGGCCTTGCACTTGAGAAACACCTTCTCACCGAGACTCGCATCCTGAGCGCTTGCAGCCCCGGCCGAACCCAACAGCGCGACGGTAGCGAAAACATAAACTCGGAGATTTGCCACCGGCCCATCCATGATTTGGTTATTTGTTGCTGGCGAACGCAGCATTAGTTAGAGAACTTTGTCAGGATCAACAATCAAGGTCAAGCTCAGGCCCGCCAGGCGCATGTTGCCATGAAGCTAGCTTTTCGTCGTAGCGTAACGTGTGACACGCATTGTCAGGAACCTTGCCGCACGAAAGGCGGTAGGTTAAACGGCCAATATCGAGCATGAGAGTCCGCGCGTCTTCTTTCTGGAATGGTCATGACGCCATCCAAACTTGCTCAAACTTCGGCGCTTGAGATCGATTGCGTCAGCCACCGGTATGGCACACGGGTCGCGTTGAAAGATGTCAGTCTGGCCGTCCGGCAGTCGTCGTTTACCGTGCTGTTGGGATTGAACGGGGCCGGGAAATCGACGCTGTTTTCGCTAATCACGCGTCTCTATGCGATCAGATCGGGGCAAATCCGCATTTTCGGCCACGACGTTGCGAAGCAGCCTGGCGCGGCCTTAAGCAAGCTCGGTGTGGTCTTCCAGTCCCGCGCGCTCGATATCGACATTTCGGTGCGGCAGAACCTGTCGTATCACGCCGCGCTGCACGGCATCGCCAGCAAGCGGGCGGGCGAGCTCATCGCGCAGGTTCTGGACCGCGTGGCGATGGCCGATCGCAGCACCGATCGCGTCGGCAATCTCTCGATCGGGCAGATGCGGCGGATCGAGATCGCCCGCGCGCTGCTGCACCAGCCCCGCCTGCTTCTGCTGGACGAGCCCACCGTCGGTCTCGACATCAAGGCGCGCGCGGACATTCTCAATCACGTTCGCCGGCTGTCGGAAGTGGAAGGCATCGGCGTGCTCTGGGCGACGCATCTCATCGACGAAGCCGGCGCGGGCGACGACGTCGTGGTCCTTCACAAGGGCAGCGTGCTTGCGCATGGCACAGTCGGCGACGTCATCGGCAAATCCGCAAGCGCTGATCTGCGCGACGCGTTCAACCGGCTGACGGGGGTCGCCGACCAGAGCGAACTGGAAGCGGCCGGATGACAACCATCGGCGAAACCACTGGACGGGAAGACTTTTCGCTCGCGCAGTATTTTATCTGCCTCAAGGGCATCGTCTGGCGTGAAGCGTTGCGCTTCATCCATCAGCGCGAACGCTTCGTCTCGGCGCTGGTGCGCCCGCTGGTATGGCTTTTCATTTTTGCCGCCGGATTTCGGCAGGTACTCGGCGTCTCGATCATCCCGCCATACGAGACCTATGTGCTTTACGAGGTCTATATCGCGCCCGGATTGGTCGCGATGATACAGCTTTTCAACGGCATGCAATCTTCGCTGACGATGGTCTATGACCGGGAAACCGGGGGAATGCGCACGCTGCTCGTAAGCCCCTTCCCGCGCTGGTGGCTGCTGACATCGAAACTCCTTGCAGGCACGCTGGTGTCCGTGCTGCAAGCCTATGTTTTCCTGCTGATCGCCTGGTTCTGGGATATCGAGGCGCCCGCGATCGGCTATCTGGCGTTGTTGCCGGCGCTGCTGCTCAGCGGATTCATGCTGGGGGCATTGGGAATGCTGATCTCGTCCTTGATCAAGCAGCTTGAGAATTTCGCCGGCGTAATGAACTTCGTCATCTTTCCGATGTTCTTTGCGTCTTCGGCGCTCTACCCGTTATGGCGGGTCAAGGAGTCGAGCCCCCTGCTCTACTATGTCTGTGAACTCAACCCCTTCACGCATGCGACCGAG